>OLSH01000135.1_pt1 | contig 78612 bp, 64 predicted proteins | sample 1643221 | NCBI WGS metagenome assembly OLSH01 (sample SAMEA3136681, study PRJEB25190) | human gut metagenome | biome: human gut; feature: human-associated habitat; material: faeces | place: Austria | collected 2013 | reverse complement strand
GTATCAGGTACCTGCTTGACACAAACGATGCATTTCATATCGTAATTTTCCCTCCTGTCTTACTTCAAAGCCATGTTGCTGGAGATCACGATACGCTGCACCTCGCTGGTGCCCTCGTAGATCTCGGTGATCTTCGCGTCCCGCAGCATGCGCTCCACAGGGAAATCCCTGGTGTAGCCGTAGCCGCCGAACATCTGGAGCGCCTTGACCGTATATTTCATGGCGTTCTCGGAGGTATACAGCTTGGCCATGGCGGCCTCCATGGTGAAGGGCTTGCCTGCGCTCTTCAGGGTCGCGGCCTGATGGACCAGCAGCCGTCCGGACTCCACGGCCACCTTCATATCGGCGAAGGTAAACTGGGTGTTCTGGAACTTGGCGATGGGCTTGCCAAACTGGACGCGGCTCTTGGTATAGGTGATGGCCTCTTCCATGGCGCCCTCAGTGATGCCGAGGGCCTGGGCGGCAATGCCGATCCGTCCTCCGTCCAGAGTCTGCATGGCGATCTTGAAGCCCTTGCCCTCCTGGCCCAGCAGGTTCTCCTTGGGAACGATGCAGTCCTCAAAGATCAGCTCGGCGGTGGGAGAGCCGTGCAGGCCCAGCTTTTCCTCGTGCTTGCCCACGTGATAGCCTGGGAAAGAAGACTCAACGATGAAGGCGGAGATACCCCGGGTGCCCTTGGAGGGATCGGTCATGGCAAAGACCACGATAACGTCGGCCACATAGCCGTTGGTGATGAAGACCTTGGAGCCGTTGAGCACGTAGTGGTCCCCCTCCAGCCGGGCGGTGGTGGTGCCCTTGGAGGCGTCGGAACCGGCATTGGGCTCGGTCAGAGCAAAAGCGCCCACCTTGTGTCCCTCTGTGAGCATCCGCAGATACTTCTGCTTCTGAGCCCCGGTGCCGTTGCGCAGGATGGGGTCGCAGCACAGGCCGTTGTGGGTAGCCACGATGTCGCCGGTGGAAGCGCATACCTTGCTCAGTTCCTCCACCGCCAAGGCGGCGGACAGGTCGTCCGCGCCGGCCCCTCCGTACTCCTTGGGCACGCACATGCCCATGATGCCGTAGCGGAACAGCTTCTCAATGTTCTCACGGGGATACTCACAGTTCCGGTCGGTCTCCGCAGCGACAGGCTTCACTTCGTTCTCCGTGAAGTTCCGAACCATCTGCTGGATGAGCGTCTGCTCTTTCGAGAGATTGAAGTCCATAGTCTATTCTCCTTTTATTATTTCTTCTTCGTTGATCAGACACCCAAGCCTAGACGGTTCGCCTGGAGCATAGCCTCATATACCTCGTCGGCAGTGATGTCGGCACGCAGGTTTTTGGTGGACTGGGTGGGTACGCAGGCGGCCTCGGCCACCTTGCGCAGGTTTTCTTCCACCACGTTCTCGATACCCAGTTTAGCAAAGGTGGTGGGCAGTCCCACTGCCTTCATAAAGCCAAGGACCTGATCCAGTTCCTCCTGGGGCGCTTTCTCCAGCGCCAACTGGGTGAGCACGCCAAAGGCCACCTTCTCGCCGTGATACATTCCGTGGGTCTGAGGTTCCTGCGCCAGGCCGTCGTTGACGGCGTGTGCCACGGCCAAGCCGCCGTTTTCAAAGCCCAGACCGCTGAGGTAGATCGTGGCCTCCACCACATCTTCCAGCGCCTGGTTCACAGTGTGGTTCTTCACGGCCTCCAGGGCCTCCAGGGCGTGATCCATCAGCAGATCGTAGCAAAGCTGCGCCATCATCATCGCCGTGTTGGACACATTGCCCCGGGCCATGGTCTTGGCCCCGCTGCGCTTGCAGGCCCGGGCCTCGCACATGGTGGCCAGGGCATCCCCCAGTCCGGCCGCAAAAAGCCGGACCGGCGCATTGGCAATGATCTCGGTATCCACCACCACCAGGTCGGGGCTGCGGCGCATCAGCACCGCTTTTACCACCACGCCCTGCTCGTTGTACAGCACAGCCACGCCGGAACAGGGGGCGTCATTGGACGCCACGGTGGGGACGATGACACAGGGCAGGCCCAGGTTCTCAGCCGTAGCCTTGGCCGTGTCCAGGGTCTTGCCGCCGCCCATGCCGATAATGACATCGCAGCCTTCCGCCTTGCAGACATCCATCTTGGCAAAGACCTCATCCTTGGTGGCCTCACCATGGAAGGGAGTAAACACCACCTCCCTCTCGTTCTCGGCCATGGTCTGTTCCACGCGCTGGCCAAAGCGCTTCCAGTTGTTCTCCGTTCCGATGAGCAGGAAGCGCCGGCCCAGCTTCTTTACGCTGCGGCCCAGTCTGTCCAGCTCGCCGCTCCCCTGCACATAGCGGGCGGGCGCCTTCATGGCGTATGTCATACTGCTATCTCCTTTTCTAAAATCATTCTAGCCGCAAGGCCCTTATTCAGAGATGTGGGCCAGCTTTTTAGCCAGCAGCTTCTTCATCTCCAGGTTGCCCTGACGGGCGATCATGATGCGCTGGGCCTGGGGAGAACCGGCGCCGTGCATGGACTCGGTACGGTATCCCACGGCGGCGGTACCCAAGGTGAGGTTCTCAATCAGGCGCAGGATGCGCAGGCGGTTTTCGGTGGACACACCGGCGATGCCCTTGAGGTACTTGTCAATGACAGGCCCCAGCTTCTCGTCCCGGAAGTCGGCCTCGGAGGGGGCGGTGACCACCAGACCGCCAGCAATGTCCTCCGCCAGACGGCAGATCTCGTAGGGGAAGCGGGTGACGTTCTGCTTGCACACGTTGGCTAGCAGCAGGTCGATCAGGTAATTGCCGCTGGCGGTGGGGTGGCCTTCGGCGGAGCAGGCGATGCCGCAGCAGTACAGGGTCTCGTTCAGGTGGGTCATCTCGATGAGCTTGTCCTTCACATGGCTTGCCTTGGCGGCCCCGTTGTAGTCCGCAGCCAGGGCGGCTGCCCCGATGAGCACGTCGCCCACCCCCACCTTGCACCCGCCGTAGCTCTGGCGGTGATAGCCAGCAAACCGCTCCACCAGCATCCCAGCAAACTCAGTCTCGCCATTGAGGAAGATCCGCTCGTTGGGCACGAACACGTCGTCGAAAATGGTCAGGGCCTCTACACCGCCGAACTCGGCATTGCCCACGTCCATCTTACTGCCCTCCCGCTTCCGGGTGTCACAACTCTGGCGGCCGATAATCATGTAAATGCCCTTGCTGTCTACGGGCACAGCGAAGGACACCGCGTAGTCCTTGTCGTCAGGGCCCATGGAGATGGTGGGCATCACGATGACCTCGTGGCTGTTCAGAATTCCGGTCTGATGCACCTTGGCGCCCCGTACCACGATGCCGTCCTCCCGGCGCTCTACCACCCGCAGGAACAGATCCGGGTCCTCCTGGGCGTGGGGTGCCTTGGACCGATCGCCCTTGGGGTCGGTCATGGCCCCGTCCACCGTCAGGTCCTCCCCCTGTACGTGCAGCATGAATTTTTTGAAGTTTTCGTGATAGTGGGTACCGTACTTCTGGTCCACCTCGTAGGTGGTGGAATACACCGAGTTAAACGCGTCCATACCCACACACCTCTGGAAGCAGGAGGCCGTCTGCTGGCCCAGCAGGCGCTGCATCTTCACCTTGTTCTTTAGATCCTCCGTAGACCGGTGGATATGAGTGAAGCGGTTGATCCGCTCCCCGGTCTCCGGAGAGATGACCGTCATCAGCTCCTGATACTCCGGCTTCTGCGCCAGATCATACGTCATCCGCACGCTGTTCAGAGAAGGACGGAGAATGGGATCATCCACAGGATTCACCACCTTCTTGCCGAACATATATACCTGCATGTTCATCTTGCGGATGCTCTCGATATACTGTTCTCCCGTCATGAGTGCCATAATCGTGTCTCCTTTTCCAATGTTGTGATCGGAACCAACCCCGAGCGGCGCTCCCACTCAGTCCGCCTTTACTGTTCGTAATTAAGAACTAAGTTTATTATTACGAACTGTTGTTTGGATTATAGCATTCACATTTCGGCTTGTCAATCCAATTTCCGGCCTTTTTCTTTGTTTTAACAGATGTACGGTGGGCCATATTCAGCATCTCATGTTCCGGACTGGCACACTGTACATACGTCATCCCCCGGGGATGTCTTTTCGCCCATTCCACCCCATTTTGAAACATTTTGAAACACCTTTTGAGACGATTCACCATATGAAACATTTTATTTGAAACATTTTATTTTTTTGAAATTTTTGATTTCCCTAAATTTCCAAATCCATTCTTTTGCTCTGTATGTTTTATACAAATATTCATCACCCATTTTGTGTGTCCAAACAATATTTTTAGTTTTTCTAACAGTTGGTGCATTCCTTGCTTTTCTTTCGGACGCAACGTTGTCTCCGCAGTGTGATCTGGATAACAGTGATTACGGACACACTTGTAAGGTCAGCCCGCCACCAAGCCGCCGACGGGAGAGGGGAGCTTGACGGCGGAGGGGCGCAGCGGGTCGTTCTCTTGCCCGCTCCGCCCGCTGACCGGGGGAGACAGCCCGCCGCGCCGACCTTGTTCGGCGGGATAAAAACTACAAGGAGGTAATATTATGCAAAAAGTAAAATTCGACTCCCGCGCATTCGTCCCCATCGCCACTGCCATTTTGTCCTTGGTATTCATCGGCGTTGGTCTGAACAAGTTCGGCTTCTGGGACGGACAGCCCACCCCCGCCTTCTTCCCCACTATCATCGCTGTAGTGCTTTTTGCCACCAGCCTGATGTGCTTGGTGCAGGAGCTGCGCAGCAACCAGGCCAGCCCCAGCTACAATAAGAATGAGCTATTGGTCATTCTTGGTGCCGGCGGTGTCATCGTGGGTTGCTGGGTCATTGGACTGATCCCCAGTTGCCTGCTCTACCTGCTGCTGTGGCTGAAGGCCGTGGAGAGGACCCCCTGGAAGGTGGTCATCCTGATCGAGGTCTTCATGGCCGTCCTCATCATCGGGGTGTTCGTCATTTGGATGCAAGTACAGTTCCCCATGGGACTATTTGCCTATATCATGTAAGGAGGTTGGACAACATTGGAAAATTTTGTATCCCTTCTGGCTGGCTTCCAGGTCCTATTCTCCCCTGAAAACCTGGGTGCCTGCGCCCTGGGCGCTGTTCTGGGTCTGATCGTGGGCGCCATGCCCGGCCTGGGTTCTCTAGCCGGCGTGGCTCTACTACTCCCCCTGACCTATAAGTTCAACCCCACCACTGCCATCATTATGTTGGGCGCACTCTACTACTCCAATATGTACGGCGGCGCCTTCAGCGCGATCCTGCTCAACATCCCCGGCGATTCTCCCGCCATTACCACCGCTCTGGACGGCTATCCCATGGCGAAAAAGGGCCGGCCCGGTCAGGCGCTGATGACGGCCAATCTGGCCTCCTTCATCGGCGGTACCATTGGCATCATTATCCTGACCCTTACCGCCTCCGGTCTGGCCAAACTGGGCCTGAACTTCGGTTATGCGGAAATGACTCTGGTGCTTCTCATCGCCATGACCTCCATCAGCTGGCTCATCGGCGAGAACCCCATCAAGGGCATCGTCATCACCATGCTGGGTATTCTGGTAGCCTCCATCGGCATGGACACGCTGTCCGGTATGCCCCGGTTCAACTTTGACAACATGTACCTCATGGGCGGCATCACCTTCACCCCCTTCATCATCGGCGCGGTGGGCTTCGCCCAGGTCATCAAACTCATAAACGAGCGCAAGACCGACGAGGAAAAGCGTAAAAACGGCGACTACAAGGCCATTAAGCTCTCCATCCGCGGCGCCATGCCCACCAAGCACGACATCAAGCGGCTGCTGCCCCCCGCCATCCGCTCTTCCATCCTGGGTACCTTCGTTGGCGTGCTGCCCGGCTCCGGCGCTACCACCGGCTCCATGGTGGGCTACGCCATGCAGAAGAAGTTCAAGTCCGAGGAACCGATGGGTACCGGCGCTATTGAGGGCATCGCGGCCTCCGAGGCCGGCAACAACTCCGCCGCCGCCGGTGCCTTCGCCCCCCTACTGGCCCTCGGCATCCCCGGTTCCGGCACCGGCGCGGTGCTGCTGGGTGGTCTGATGATGTGGGGTCTGAACCCCGGCCCCCTGTTGTTTGAGACCAATCCCGACTTCTGCTGGAGCCTGATCTCCTCCCTATACCTGGCAAATGTGCTTACCCTGGCTGTGGCTGTGCTGGTGATCCCCTTCCTTATCAAAATTCTCAGTGTGCCCATCAAGTACATGATCCCCATCATCACCTGTATCTGCATCGTGGGCGCCTACTCTACCTCTTACTCCATGTATGGTGTGATCATCATGTTTGTCTCCGGTATCGTCGGCTACCTACTGGATAAGAACGGCTTCCCCACCGCCCCCATGCTGCTGGCCTTCGTGCTGGCTCCCATGCTGGAGGAAAATATGCGCAAGGCTTTTATCGCCTCACAGGGCAGCCTGAGCGTGTTCGCCAACACCCCCCTGAAGATCGTCCTACTGGTTATCTTCCTGGTGCTAGTGCTGACCCCCGTTGTCAAGGCCATCCTGCACAAGGTCAAGACGAAGTCCAGCGCGGCTGTCTGAGCCGCGCACCTACAATTTGAACAAGGAGCTCATGCGTATGAAAAAGATCCTGACTTTCTCCCTTGTTGCCATTATGGCTCTCTCCCTCGCCTCCTGCGGCGGCGGGAACAGTGGCCTTAATGAGGACGGCACCTATACCCCTAAAGGAACCGTTACCTGGGTGTGTACCTCCGGCGCCGGCGGCGGCTCGGATATCTTCTCCCGAAAAATCGCAGAGATCATGACCAACGAGAACATGGTCAACGGCCAGACCATCGTGGTGTCCAACGAGACCGACGGTGCCGGCGAGGTGGGCCGATACAAGGTCGCCACCAAGAAGGTGGATGTGGACAACACCCTGCTTACCTTCAACTCCGGCGACCTGATGCCCATGGTCGCCAACACCCCCAACCGGGCCGAAAACTTCCGCATCCTGGCCATCATGGCACTGGACAAGCAGCTGCTTTTTACCTGTGAGACCGCTGCCGGCAAGACCGATTATGCCAAGTCCGGCGGCGATCCCACCGACTTCGGCGCCGCCATTGAGGCCGCCAAAAACGGTACCTTCGTGGTGATCGGCGGCTCCAAGGGTGACGACATCGCCACCTACAACGCACTGCTGAAAGAGCTGGGCCTGACTGAAGACCAGATGGGCTACATCACCTACGACTCCACCGGCGATGCCATTACCGCCGCTCTGGGCGGAAACCTGGACTTCGTGATCTCCAAGCCCGCCTCCGCCACCCAGTATGTGGAGTCCGGGGACTTGACACCCACCCTGGCCCTGTCCACCGAGCGCTTCAGCGGCAATCTAGCTGAAGCTCCCACCCTCAGCGAGGTGGATAGAGCCTATGAGGATGTTGAGGTTCCTGTGTGGCGCGGCGTGGCCGCCCCCGCCGCCATGAGCGACGCCGCTGCGGCCTTCTGGAGCGACGCTCTGAGCAAGGTCAGCCAGACGGAAGCCTGGGAGAGTGAGTACATCACGCCCAACCAGCTGATCAGCCAGTACATGGACACCAATAAGGCCACCGAATATGTGCTCCAATTTGAGGCAGACTACCTGGCCTCTCTGGAGGAGTCTTGAGTTAAAGTCACAAATATAGTATAATTCAGGCGGGTCTTTCGGGGTCCGCCTGAACCTTTTTCTCTGTTCATTTTCCAGGAAAGGAGCCACCGTCATGGTGTATGTGGCCGTGTTCGTCCCCTCCCCAGAAAGTCTGTATCTGGTAACCCAGCAGGCCCGCCGCTTCCAGAGCAGCCAGATCCATGTGGATGTTCTCCACCGCTTCGGCACCCAGCCGTTGGATGATCTGGACAAATACGATATGATCGTGGCCAGGGGCATCACCTACCGCCAGATCTGTGCCCGCTATCCCCAAAAACATATCATCCATCTGGACTTCGACGGCGCGGATATTGTGGAGGCCCTGTTACGCTGCCGGGAGCAGTTCTCCCCCCGGCACATCGCACTGTGTCTGGAGCGCCGCGGTCTGGAAGATCTGCTACCCGATCTGGAAGCCCTGTGTGAAGCAGAGATCCGCCTTTACGACGTGGTGGACGGAGAAAGCGCCGTCGAAGCGGTGGACGCCGCTCTGGCCGACGGTATGGACGCTCTGGTGTGCGCCGGTACCGTCGGCCACATCTGTACCGATCGCGGGCACCCCTGTGTCTACATCCGCACCCGAAGGGAGGTGCTGGAGGGCGCCCTGGAGAAGGCGGTGGACGCGGCCCGCAACATCCATATAAAGTACGCCATAAGCAACGTCACCCGGATGATCCTGGACGACATCGAAGACGCGGTGCTGGCGGTGGATGAGTCCGGCCGTCTGCTCGCGGCCAACCGCCGGGCGCGCCAACTCTACCAGCTCCCCCGCCGGGGCAGGGTGCCCGTCCAGTCGGTTTCGGAGATCCACCCGAAGCTGACCTATATCGGCAACCCAGAGAACCCCTTACGGGACGGAGACGAGCACCTGCTCACTCTCCAAGGGCAGCGCTACCTGGTGCGCTACAGGCTAATTACAGGCAGCAGCGGAACCACAGGCACGCTGATTGTCACCGCTTCCGCCTCCAAGCCCCTCCAAGACAGGCGCCAACTGCGGGGCAGCCTCGTCCGCCAGGGTCTCACCTCCAAATATACCTTTGACGATATTATTGCCGTCAGTCAGGCCATGCAGGGCAAAATTCAGATCGCCAAAAAATTCTGCACGGCAAATTCCAGCGTCCTCATCACCGGAGAGACCGGCACTGGCAAGGAGCTTTTCGCTCACAGCATCCATGCCGCCAGCCGCCGGGCGGGCCAGCCTTTTGTGGCGGTAAACTGCGCCGCCCTCCCTGAGACCCTGTTGGAAAGCGAGCTGTTCGGCTACGAATCCGGCGCTTTCTCCGGAGCCTCCCAGGATGGCAAGCCTGGTCTGTTTGAGTTGGCGCATCACGGCACCATCTTTTTGGACGAGATTGGCGAGATATCCTGTCCCCTTCAGGCAAAACTGCTCCGTGTCCTTCAGGAGAGGGAAATCCGGCGGATCGGAAGCACCGCCGTCATTCCAGTGGATGTGCGCGTCATCGCCGCCACCAACATCGATATCAAGCGCCGCATCGATCAGGGAAATTTCCGCAACGACCTACTCTATCGGCTCAACACGTTTGAGGTTCAGATCCCGCCCTTGCGGGAGCACCCAGAGGACATCCTCCCCCTGGCCCAGCGCTTCCTACGCCAGTTGTCGGAAGAAATGGGACAAGAAGGTCCCAAGCTCACATCTGAGGCGGTCGCCCTGCTCCAGAAATATGACTGGCCGGGAAACGTGCGGGAACTGCGCAACGTGTGCGAGCGCTTGGTGGTGCTGGTGGAGGATCAATTCATCACCGCAGAGGGTCTGAGGAACCTGGGACTAGTCGCTGGCTCCGCGGCCAAGCAACCGGATGCCCCCCCGCCCGCGCTTCCTGCCCGGAAAAAGAAAAAGGATCTTGCCAAGGAACTGGGGGTCAGTCGTACCACTCTTTGGCGCATGAGCAAGCGCCAGCAGAATGACAGTTGAACCGTCCAATCGCAAAAGAGGTGACTGCATCCAAGCAGTCACCTCTTTTAGCATCCGAAAAGTCCTTTTGAAACGCTGCCGGATTTTTGAGCTCTTCAAAAAAGTTTTTAAAAGCCGGTTAATGAAACACGAAAGACAACACTAATTATCATCTTTAATTATTCCTTGACTCTCCAAATCATCCTGCTGGCTAAAATAAGCCTCCATTAATTCTTTTGATGGTGTAATCGAGTTGTATGAAACAAAAATCATTATATACGATTGTAATGTTGAGACGGATATAGTATGATGAAGCCAATAAAGAGATTGAGTCGGAAAGGCTGATGGAGCATGCTGCGAGCCGACCTATTAGACAGCATACCAGAGACCAGATATCTATCCGCGGACAACTACACCGTATATCGTACGATCATGCGCATTTTCTATCTGGAGCACCAGAAGATGCACTATCAAATGGATCGGGACACCGTTCTGGTTCTGCTGCGAGAGCAGGCTGTCTTTTCAGACTATACCCCGGAGCAGTTGACGCTGGACCTACAGCAATTGGTCAAGTGGAAGAACCTCACGCCTATTCAGGATCCTCGCAAGCCCCGCACTATCGCCGAGTTTAAGAACCGGCAGTTTCAGTATATGATGTCCCAGACGTCCATTGAGATTGAGCGGCTGACCATCACCCTGGAAAATCTGTCCACCCAGGCTGCCGGTCTCTCCGCCAGTCCGTTCCGCCGTATTCGGGAGGACTTGTATAGGGCGGAACGGTTGGATGAAATGCCCCTTCGGGAGGTCAACGCCTGGTGGCAGGATCTGCAGGATGACTTTCAGCGTTTGAGCCAGAACCACCAGGATTTTCTCCGGGAGTTCTATGGCCCGGGGATGGAAATGCAAATGAAATCGGTGGATTTCATCGTCTATAAGCAGAATCTTGTCCGCTATCTGGAGGATTTTATCCAGGATCTCCAGCACAGCGCCGCGCAGATTGGCGCACAGCTGGAGCAGTTTTCTCCGGCACGGGTCGCTCATATTCTGGAGCTGGTTCAGCGCAGTGAGTTGGAGATTCCTCGTCCCCAGTCTGAACAGCCCCCTAACTGGAAAGCGGAGTTGCAAACCCGATGCGAGGGGGTCTGGCAATCTTTGACCGCTTGGTTCACTGGCAGCGATCCCGCTGCCCGGCAGGTGCTGAACGTAACCAACGAGGTCATTCGCAGGGCGGTGCAGAATGCGGCCCTGCTGGTACAGATGGAAAATATGGGGGTAAGCAACAAGGCGGAGTTGCGCCATCTGCTCACCCTATTTGCCGGTTTTCAGACAGTGGAGGAGGGCCACCGCCTCTCTGCCTTGGTATTTGGCGCCCAGCAGGCTCGGCATTTTGCCTTTGACCACATCCAGGAGTCGGAGCGCATCGACTTGAGTCCCTACGACGAGTCCCCTATGGAGTACTCCCTCCAGCCCAGAAACCGCTCCTACCGGCCCCGGATGGATCGCACCGGCTTTGTGGACAAGAGCGCCGAAAAGGCGGCCCAACGTCAGAAGATCCTGGAGGAGGAGCGCGCCCTTCGGCAGGAGGTCATGAGCCATATCCGGGACGGGAAGCTGGACCTGGCTGCGCTGGATACCCCCGTCTCCCCTGCTGTGCGCACCGTGTTCCTGTCCTGGGTGGCGTTGGCCAATCTCAGCCCCGACAAGCGGGGATTGACCCAATATGGACAAGTCTACCGATTGAAAAAGCGGGGCAGCCAGCCCTGTGCGCTGCGGTGTACCGACGGGGTTCTGACCATGCCCAACTGCGTACTGATCTTTGAGGAGGCTGGCCGTGTATGAATTTCGTGCCCTGCTGAACCAGTTCTGGGTGACCCGCAGGGAAGATAAGGAGCTCTATTTCAACCTGAAGCGTACCCTGCCCGATTACCGCAGGTTGGTCAACGAGCTGCTAGGTTGGAACCTGGTAGTCAACGAATTGGTGGTCAAGCTGGAAAAAATCCCGCCCAGAGCCACGCCTTGGATGGGCATCCAGTCCTTTCAGGAACCGCTGGATTACTGCCTTCTGTGCGCCCTTTTGCTATTTTTGGCGGACCTGGATGACGGCGCTCCCTTTCTGCTCTCTTCCCTGACCCAGGCCATCGAGACCTTCCTCTGTGAAGTGCGGCCGGTGGACTGGACCCGGTTCCCCCATCGAAAATCTCTGGTTCGGGTGCTCCAATACGCCCAGGAGGTGGGATTGGTGCTGGTTTACGACGGGAACAGCGCCCTTTTCGGCAATGATCAAACTCAGGAGGTTCTCTATGAAAACACTGGTCTGTCCCGGCACTTTCCAGTGCATTTTGGCCGGGACATTATGGACTGCCAGTCTATCGAGGATTTTGAAGCTTTTTCCTGGGAGGGAGATGAGACGGAGCAGCGCCGGCGGCGGGTCTACCGGCAGCTGACCCTGACCCCCGGTCTGTACTGCTCAGATCAGATCCAGAGCGACTATGACTATATCAAAAACCAGCGCCGGACGGTCAACGGGAATCTGGATCAGTTTTTAAACGGGGAGCTGCATCTCTACAAAAATGGCGCATTCTTCCTCCTGGCCGAAGGGGAGCGCTGCGGGGCGCTCTACCCAGGAACCCGGGCACTGTCCGATGTGGCGCTATTGCTGTGCGCCCAGATAAGGGAACAAGTTATACAGGGCGTCTATTCCCGCCGGGCGGACGATACCATACTGCTCACCCGCCGAGAGTTCCGCTATGAGATCCAGCGCTGCCGGGATTGGTATGGAAACGGCTGGGGTTCCCAACTGCGCGCCTACTCCCTGGAGCACATCAGTCAAGAGTTGACCGCATACATGGCCAGTTGGATGCTTCTGGAGGAGCTGGACATGGATATTTTGCTCTATCCGGCTGTGGGCAAGCTGGTTGGGCGCTACCCCGCCGCTTATCAAAACGAATCGGGAGAGTGGGAGTACAATGAGCCGCTGGAAGATGAATAAACTGGGATTTCTCAACTTTTGGCTGTACGACCAGGAGGAGTTCTCCCTTCAAGACGGACATATCCTGCTGCGGGGAAATAACGCCGCTGGCAAATCCATTACCACCCAGAGTTTTGTCCCCTTTATTCTGGATGGGGACAGACGTCCAGAGCGTCTGGATCCCTTCGGCTCCCGGGATCGTAAAATGGAATTTTATCTGCTGGGCGACAACGCGCAGGAGGAGTCCACCGGTTATCTGTACCTGGAGTTCCGAAAGCCCGGTACAGAGGAGTATCGAACCATCGGTGTGGGGATGCGGGCCCAGCAGGGAAAGGGCATCGACTTCTGGGGTTTCTGCCTCCGGGATGGGCGTAGGATCGGTCCAGATGGCCTCCGGCTCTATGAAAAGATAGATAGCCAGAATTTCCCTCTGAGCAAGCAGAAACTTCGCAAGCTCATCGGGGACCCCAGTTGCTGGGCAGAAAGCCAGACCGCATACAAAGAGATGGTCAACGATCAAATCTTTGGTTTTGAAGACATCCGGCAGTATGATCAGTTGGTCCAGCTTCTGATTATGGTGCGGGCTCCCAAGCTGTCCAAGGATTTCCGCCCCACCGAGGTGAAGGAGCTGCTCAACCTGTCCCTCCAGGTGCTGACAGATGATGACCTGTCCGCCATGGTCAGCACTATGGAACAGATGGACAGCCTGGAGGATACGCTTCACGGATACCAGGCGGCCATGCAGGACGCCAGGATCATCCGCAACGAATATAACCGGTATAACCAGTATATCTTGGGCCGAAAGGGCCAGGCATATCTGGATGCTGTCAGCGCCACACAGCGCCTGCGCAACCAGCTCCGGGACGCAGAAGCCCTCCACAATGACCTGAACCGACAGTTGGAGGAACAGTTGGACCGGCAACGTCAGTCGGGTACCCGGCTGGAGCAGGCCAAGGCCCAACGGGCAGCCATGGGGGACGACGATCTGTCCGCCAAGGGTGCTCAGTTGAAACAGGCCCGGGAGAGCTGTGCCAGACAGGCAGAACAGCTGAAACAGGGGGAATCCCAGCTCCGAAAGCTAGAGGAGGGGATCTCCCGGCGCGAGGTTCGCCTGCGGACGCTGACCCAGGAATGTGACAACGTACAGGCCGAGGTGCGCCAGCTCTTGTGGAAGCTGAACGGTCAAAACGACCTTCTGTCTCTGGGGCAGGAGCACGACTGCTATGTCCACGGCATCCAGAGGGAGCGGCTGGATGCGGAGCAGCGCTCTATTCTTGCCGCACTCCGGCAACGGAAGCAGCAAATTGAGGACGTCCTGCGTGTTCTGCAAAAGGCGGAGGAGGCCAGGGTCATCTACGATCGCACCTGTCAGGCCTTGGATCAGGCCGATGTCTCCGTGAGGAAGGCACAGATCATCCTTCGGGACGCCCAGACTCAGGAGCGGGATGAGCGGGACAAGCTGCTGGAGACCTTTACCCGTTGGCGGGGCCGGAACATACAGCTGGACATTTCCCAGGATATCTGGCTGGAGATCCGCCGGGCACTGGCTGCTTACCGCGTCCCGGCGGACTGGAGTCCTGTCCGCAACCAGATTGACGAATGTACCCGCATCTGCGATTCCAACCTTCGGGGGCAGTTGCTGCAAGCGAAAACTGCTTTAAATGCCCTGCTAGAGGAGCAGCAGGAGCAGGAGAGGGAATTGGCACGGCTTAAGGTTCAGCCGGAGCCTGTCCCGCCCCGCCGGGATGCGACCCAGGCCACCCGCCTCCAGCTGATGCTGCGGGATATCCCCTGCGCCCCCCTCTATGAGATGGTAGACTTTGCCCCCGGCCTCCCCCAGAGGGATCGCGACCTCCTAGAGGCCCAGCTCACCGACGCCGGTCTGCTGGACGCCCTGGTGGTCCCAGAAGAACATCTGCCGGCGGTTCGGAAGCTACTGGAGGAGTATCCGGATCGCTTTCTGATCCCCGGGCCTGCCGTGGAACAGCCCATCCTCGATCTGATTCCAGACACCAATGGGCGCTTTCCTAACGAAGCCGCCGCCTGTCTGCGGTCCATCTCCCGCTCCGATCTCAACTCCGAAACCGCCCTTCTCCCCGACGGTCGATTCCGCTGTGGCATGGTTCGGGGCTGCAGCCACGCTGAGCGCCCCGCCGGGTTCGTGGGCACCGCCGCCCGGGAGGCCAACCGCCAGCGGCAAATCCACAGCTTAGAAGAGCGGTTGGAGCAGCTGGCCAGGAAGGTGCAGTCCGCACAAGACGAAGTCGCAGATGGTTCCAGGCGGCTGTCCCAGTTGGAGCAGGAGCGCGCCCAGATGCCGGCCACCGAGGATTTGGACCAGGCCATCGCGCTATTGGAGCAGGCCTGCCGGGAGCTGCGGCAAGCCGAGACGGAACAGCAGCGAAAGCTGGCAGACGAGCAATCGGCAAAACAGGCTTGGTCCGCCCTGGAGGAGAAGAGTCTCACGTTAAGTACCGGCCTGCCTTATCAGCGGACGGTATCGGGCTACGAGGAGGCCCGGGAGGCAGCCGGGGAATATCAAGACACCTTGAACGACCTGGAGCGCAGCCGCCAGCAGCTGGACTATGCGGCCCGCTCCATGGAGCAGGAACAGGACACCATTGACGAACAGCGGGACCAGGCGGCAGACCAGAGGAAGTCTAACGACATCGTCCGAAACTCCCTGCAGGTGAGCCAGTCGGCCGCTGACGCACTGCAAGCTTATCTTGATCGGCCGGAAAATCAGGCCCGCGTCCGCCGTTTAGCGGAACTGGACGAAGAGATCAGCCTCCAGGATCGGGAAAACCGGGAGGCAGGCGAGGCATGCGCTCGCCTAAAGGCCGAGTTGAAAAGCTCCAGTGACACTGTTGCGCGGCGAAAAGAGAATCTGTTAAACGCCACCATTGAGGAGCAGGACCTTGAGCGCTATTTTCAGGAGGACCTAGGACTGGGGTTCTCAGGGCTGGGCGAGGGCCTGAATTTGGAGGAGCGCGCCCGGCAGGCGGCCAGCAAGATTCAGCCTGCCGACCGGAAGTATACACCGGAGCATATGGCGGACGCTCTGCGGAGCAATTACCAACGCTCCAACAATAGCCTGCTGGGCTATCACCCTGAGATCAAGCTGCTCTTTGACGCTCCCAATCAGGCTGCCCATCTCCGGCAGCGCCTGTGTATTTTCTTTAAGAAGGGCGGAAAAGAGCTTTCCCTTTACGAGTTTATCCAGTCCCTCCAGGCCGACATCGACTCCACCGGCAGCATTTTGGAGGACCGAGACCGGGAGCTGTTTGAAAACATCCTGACCGAGACCATCAGCCACAAGCTGCGTGCCCGTATCGAGGAGAGCGGCCGCTGGGTCCGTGACATGACTTCCCTGATGGCCACCCTGACCACTTCCATGGGATTGACCTTCAGCCTAGACTGGAAAGAGAAGAAGTCAGAGGGGGACGGGGAGCTGGACACCGCTCACTTAGTCACCTTGCTAAACAAGGACCGAGCCCTGCTCACCCCAGAGGACAGCCAGAAAGTCTCCTCTCATTTCCGGAACAAGGTCAAACGGGCGCGGGAGGAGGCCCATGTCCAGGGGCTGTCGGTCAATTACGCCGATCTAATCCGCTCGGTGCTGGATTACCGGAGTTGGTATGAGTTCCGCCTGTTCTACCAGCGGGGAGAGGATGGAAAGAAGGAGCTCTCTGACCGTGCGTTTAACAAATTTAGCGGAGGGGAAAAGGCGATGGCCATGTATGTCCCCCTCTTCGCTTCCGTCTCCGCCCAGTACCAGAAAGGTGGAGCGTCCTGCCCCCAGATCCTGGCCCTGGATGAGGCTTTCGCCGGTGTGGACGACCAGAATATCAGTGCTATGTTTGAGCTGATGGGGATCCTAGACTTCGACTATATCATCAACTCCCAGGCCCTTTGGGGCTGCTACGCCTGTGTGGCCGATTTGGACATCGCCGAGATGCACCACCCGCCCAATGCCCCGGTAGTCACCATTTTGCGCTACCACTGGAACGGCAAACAGCGGACCTTGGAGGACAATCTATGAATGACCAGGCCAGGGCCTGTGCGGCCTATTTCCAGTCCAGGCCCGGATATCGCCGTATTCTGTCCGAGCTGTTAAAAAAATACCGCAGCTACGGCCGGCCAGCAGGAACCATCCGGCTGGACGACGCAACCCAAGAGGAGTGCGATGCCGCTCGGAGCATTTTTGGCCGTCCTTTCTCCCCGCCGCTGCGGTTCCATGCGGCGCAGTTTGAGGCGGCCCTTCAGGAACTCCGTTTTGGGAAAGTCTCTCTAAAAGAAGTTCTGGAGTCCTACTTTAATACGGAGATCAGAACAAATAGTGAGCTGCGTGAAGCAGAAAACAGCCGCTTTACCACTATGATGACTCAGATATTGAAACAAACAGACAACAGTCTCTGTATCCGATGGCTCCAAACGCTGAAGGATCACCAGGGAGACGGATATCAATTGCCTCGCCGGGAGGCCGCAAAGGACCTGGATGGGACAAGGCACGCTCTGTTGCAGGCCTGCCGGAGCTTGGACCTGCTGGAACAGCGTACGCAGGGCATGGTCCGCCTGGCTGTTCTCAGTGCGCATGCTACCTCAGATCCCCATGCCCTAGACAGCGGAACATTGTGTGGAAAGCTGTTTTTACGTCTTTTGTCCTTCCGTTCCGGGCTGGCAGTACCAGCAAACGCGGAGCAACGGGACAGACTGTACTATGAAAACGGGATTCTGTACGACAGCATATCCAGCCTGGTGACGCAAACGGGGCTTGTCCTCCTTGCGGGAACGGCGGAACACCCTGCCTGCAGCCTCTTCCGCCAAAGGCGAGAGATATACACTTTATCGCTCGCCAATCTTTCCGGGCTGACCGGCGCGCGCAGTCCCTCAGGAAAGGTCTACATTGTGGAAAATGAAATGGTGTTTACCCAGCTCTGCGACCACGTTTCGCAATTTCATTCTCCGCTGATCTGCACCTCCGGACAGCCTTCTGTGGCGGCGCTGCGGTTGCTGGACCTGTTGGCCAGGGAGGGCACACAACTTTTCTACTCCGGCGATTTCGACGGCAAGGGCCTGTCTATTGCGGCGCAGCTGTGCGTCCGCTATCCAAATCTGCTGAAGCCATGGCATATGGAGATAGCTGACTATGACCAGTGCCGCTCAGACATACTGCTGAGCAAGTCCAGCCGCTCATTGCTGCAAGGGTGCGTTGGAACGGCTCTGGAAGCGGCCGCGGAAGCAGTCAAACAATTTGACCGCGCCGGGTATCAGGAGCTGTTGATTCCTCTGCTGGAGACAGATCTGACCGAGACGCCATAGTTTTGGAACAGTTCTACCATCTGTGCTGCTTTACTCTTGTTCCCTAGCAGCTCAAGAGCCAGGAGCTGCAACAAATCGAACTCCCCACGCATTGCAGCAGATATAGCCGCTATTAAACCACTTTGCGGAAATGAAGAATCAGTCTCCGCCCGGAGCGAGGTTCCTGATACAGTATTTCCGAAACTGACGCTTTTTTCTATCATCTCTTGGATTTCTTCCGGGCTGCCACCATAGATCCATATCCGCATGGGACTCCCCCCTAAATCTGCATATGAAATAACCATGACGAAAGCCGCTGAAACATACTCCCGCCATATATAATTTAGACGTTAAATTTCCTTTTTATTCTATATCTACTATTAACCAGCTTCATACAGTACATGTTTTCACGAAAGGAAACGCATGAGAGAAGTACAAGTGACATCAGAGGGGTTCAAATCACGCTGATTACTCGTTTTGCACTTCAGCTTTGCGCTGTTTGTGTTTTGTAAGTGACACCAATTAAAAACAAGCAAAAATCCTGAAGCCCTTGATATAACAAGGATTCCAGGCAAAATTGACCAACCTAATCTGAACAATGACAACAAATTCTTTAGATTAGGTTGGGTCTTTCACCAGATCGCGTCTTTAGAACAAATTATTGAAAACTACCGTAATCAATGTTAAAGGACAAAAGGCCATCCTGCATGTCTAGATGATGAGGAAATGTTAGCCGTGTTGCCTAACAAGGTAGGGAAAGTTATGCCAAATGTGTCACACAAAAATCCGCATTTTGCTCTGCGTATCGAAGAAGCTAAAATGGATAAGCTAAAATACATAGCAGGTCATAATGGGCGTTCAGCAAATAAGGAGATTGAACAACTGATTTTGGCTCATATTGCAAGCTATGAAAGCGTACACGACCCGATTGTTTTAACAGAGGAAGACTACGATTTTATCCGCAAACGCACAAATCGATAAGGCAGGTTTGTTGTGAAAGAAAGAATGCGTCTTAGCGATCTACGGGAAGACCACGACATGTCACAGCAACCATATCCTAAGAAATGATTAGGCCGCCTGAATTTTTATAATCCAGGCAGCCCTAGTTTTGTGGTCTATTTCCAAAATAAGTATTTATTCGATAAGCGGGCTGTACGAGGGACACGGACTGGAAGATGCGGCGTATCTAGTCGTCGAAGCCATAGTAGATGATTGTGCGACTATATACCGGAGATATGAGTGAAAAAAATATAAGCGTATTTGTGTCTGATCATACACTCTCCTCCTACTATTAAAGTGTTGAGATTGATTTTACAGCGGACTGGGCTCTTAAGAGTCCAGTCCGTGTGTGCCGAACAGAAATGACATGAAAAAAAGTCGTTGCAAATCTCTTGATGATGGCAGTGGTCTGTTCTGGCTGTTCAGATAACTGCTGTAGCTAAAGTTACAAGCATTGAAGATGTCGTAACAAGTATCGTGGAAAACTATAGTCCAAGAAGTTTTTACCGCAATTATTATTTACCGATCCAACAAGGGTTCTTCATCAGAAGCGGAAGGAGTAGCCGGCGGTGCCTCTTTCACATAGAGGCCGATGTAGCCACCAGGACAGCACGGAGCGGGCAGGGGAGAATGTACGGAGCAGCCCTAGGGAGAGCTGGTGTCCACCAGGAGAGGGAGGGTAGCCAGGAGATCTTGATATCTTCTGCTCTTATATCAGTTCCTAACATAGATAAAGAGTATAAAACGAAGGGGTAGCACTTCTAAGTGCTATCCCTTCGCGTATAGGCGCTTATTTCACAGTTATATAATGAACCCCGCCCCGGGTGGCGACAGGAGGAACATAACCGGCAGGGAAAGTGACTGTAGCAGTACAAGTGACACGGTATTCCATGCCGGATTCCAGGTCTTCTACAGTTTCGTCCATCTCCAGAGAATTAGTATTACTGTCAGAGTCGTAGAACGTCTTCTCGACCTTGCTTGTATTGTCATATACGATAATCAATGTGGTCATTTGGGGGCACGGAGAGGTTGCTTCCAAAAACGACTGTGCCCGAAGCTCCCCTTCTGAAGACGACTCGGCTTTAGACACAAGAGAAACTAGAATGTCAGGCCCCTTTGCTTTAGCGGTAGGATCGGAATAAACACCAGTAGTACTTGTTTCGAACCAAGCACTGTACGGATCATCGGGGCCATCAGTGGCGGTTATCGTTCTTGTGAATGTATGGTCATCGTTTTTTCCTAAGATATACTGACTGTCGTAAGCCGCTTTAACATCGCTCGTAAGAGAGGCGTACTCGTCTGGATAGAAATGCTCTAATATGTCTCCATAGGTCGTGCACTCAGTGATGTAGAAAGCATCAGGATCGGGATCAGGAGTGGGATTCGAGGAGGCTACTGCAAATACAGAAATACAAAGCAATGCAAAGACCAACACAAGACATAAGGGTAAGAAAACCCGCTTATGCTTTAACATGAGAAACCTCCTTGGGCTATTAAACATTATTGCAATTATATCTGGGGGGGGAGGAAAGAAAAACGATTAGATATAGTCCATGGGACCCATTCCTTCCTTTGATTTTGTCGCCATTATTATAAGCACAATCTACAAAAATGGCAATACAAAAAGGAAATCTTGCCAGGACCTCTCCTAACTATTTCAGTTCAGTTTACAATTAAATAGCATTCTTCTAGGTAATAAAAACATCAAATAAAGTGCAGACGTTCTCTATTCATTGCTGGTCTGATGAAACAGATGAAATAAATCACGCCCCCATACGGGAGCATACAAGATTCCGATTGGGCTTATGGGGCAATCATATCGGGTAAAATAACTCCGGGCATTATAGACTTTATTCTCTCTTACGAGTCTGCTCTGTGTTCTAAAACAGGTACATATGAAAAAATGACTCCATTTTTCATGTGGTGCTGGAACCATATTTCTTCAGTTCTCATTATGGAAGAAAAATCTCAATCAAACATATGGATATTAGAAAAGGAAATATCAAGAGAACAATCAAAATCTTGTTTGGCGAAGACTGGGTTATCATACATTCATTTTAGTTATCACAAACGGTTGTTCTCCCGTAAAAGGAGTGACATCCCAAACCAGAACAAAGGGCGGGATAAACAGATATGGAGGAGAGCGGTTGTCATTGGAGGGAACGGGAGGCGGATGGCTCTTCGGGGATGTCCGCCTCTTTTCAACGCGTGTTGTATGCGGGAAATGTGATGCAGATCCCCAACCCATGCGGGCCAACTTGCCGGAACCGCACCGTTCCGCCGTGCGCCTTTACGATCTGCCACACTAGCTTGAGGCCCAGACCGTGCTCGCCGCCTTGGGTGCTGGAGACGTCCGCCTCCTGGTTCAGCGCCTCCAGTCGAGCGGCATCCATTCCAACGCCATCATCCGTCACTGTGCAGGCGCATCGCCCATCCTCCGCGCCTACCTTAACGGAGATATGGCAGCCCTGGGGATTGTGGACAATGCTGTTGCGGATCAGATTGTCCAGCATCCGCCGCAGCAGGGCGGCGTCGCCCTCTGTTCTGGCAGCGCGGCCCGGATGCTCCTCAGAAAATTCAATCTCATACTGCTCCGGTAGGCCGCTGTTGAGCACCTCGCTTACCGCCTGCCGCCCCGTCTCCACCAAATCCACCGTCTCCCGGCAGATGGGCTGGAGGGCGTACTCCAGTTTGGTGGTCAGGTTCAGATCCTCCACCAGGGATTTCAGCCGCTCCCCCTGCCGCCGGATCATACCTGCCTGCCGCCGAGCCTCCGTGGTGAGAGCGTCATCGTCCTCCAGCTCGCTGGCGTAGCCCAGCACCATTGAGAGGGGGGTACGGATGTCGTGGGACACTCCGCGAATCCACTCCGCCCGGGCGTTGTCCTTTTGCATCAGGTAAGCCCCGGCCTGGTTCAGCCCCGCGTTGATCTCCGCCAGCTCCCCGCACTCGTCCAAAGACCGGTAACTGCCCCGGCTCAGGGCTTGAATACCCTGAAGGATGGGGGACATGGCTTTCTCCACCCGGCGGGTGTTCCGTAGCATCAGGAAGATCATCAGCAGCAGGTTGAACACAAAAACCACGATGGCTCCCACCAGGAACATCATTAGGGAGGGAGTCTCCATGGAAAAGTAGTATTTCACCAGGGTGTCCGGGGCAAATCCCACCACCATCAGGGCGCCGTCCTCCCGGCTCCACACTTTCACCGGGTAGTCCTGGAGATACCATCGGCTGAAGGCCGCCACCTGGGCGCTGGCATAGGATCGGGGCAGTTCCTCCGGAAGACCCTGCTCCCAGACTACCGTGCCGCTCTCATCCAAAAGCATGGCCCAGGCGTCATGCTCCCGCAGCAGGGCCAGCGCCGTGCCGTCCGCCGTCCAGGTGCCGGCCTGCTCCGTCACATGGCCGGAAACCTCGCGGACAGACAACCCGTTGTCTGTCCCGCTCATGTATCCGGCGATCATGACGCCCAGGGCAAGCGCAATGTTGACCACGAAGAACAGCGTCAAAATGCCAATGGTGGAGAAAATGTAGCGCCGGAAAAACCGCTGCACCGGGTTCACGATTTCGCCCCCTTCAAATTGAGCCGGTATCCCAGCCCCTTGGCTGTCACCAGGGAGACCGGCTTGGAGGGATTTTCCTCGATCTTCTCCCGCAGGTGCCGGATGTGGGTGGAGAGGGTGCTTTCATAGCCCTGCCAGAACTCGCCGCAGATGGTCTCGCACAGAATACCGGTGGTGACGATCCGGCCGGCATTTTCATAGAGCTTCTCGAACAACTGCAACTCCTTTGCTGTTAAGGGCGCACATTCTCCATTCTTCCACACTTCCGCCTTCTCCAGATCCACCGTGGACGCCGCCAGCTCCACCGTCCGGTGTGGCTCCGGGTAAGCCCGGTGAAGGATGGCCCCCGCCCGGAGCAGCAGTTCCTTGGGCAGAAAGGGCTTGGGGAGGTAGTCATCCGCTCCGATCTCCAGCCCCTCGATGCGGTCCTCTGCCTCGCCCCGGGCGGTAAGCATCAGAATGGGCACATGGCTGGTGCGGCGGATCTCCCGCAGAACTTCAAATCCATCCATTCCCGGCATCATCACATCTAAAACGATCAGCGCCGGCTGCTGCTCACGCCAACCCCGGAGGGCTTCCGGGCCGGAGGAGGCAGTCACAAGATCGGTATATCCTGCCCGACGGAAAATCGAGCACAGCATCTCCAAAATATCAAGGTCATCGTCCACGAATAAGATTTTATATTCCATATGGTTTACCTCCTTCCATTGGCTCTATTATACCGCCAAAGCGGGGGTCTGCCCATGTCTTTCAGAAAATCTCAGAGATAAATCAAGGTTGGCTCAGCGTTATCTCAAGGTACGGGTGCTATCCTGTTGGCACAACGTAAAGGAGGGTACCGCTTATGAGCGACTGTATCATCGAAACCAGAGGACTTATCAAACGATACGGGGATCAGGTCAGCGTCTCCAACCTGGATCTCCATGTGCAGAAGGGGCGCATCTACGGTCTCTTAGGACGAAACGGAGCGGGAAAGACGACTACCATGAAGATGCTCCTGGGCCTGACTGCTCCCACATCCGGCACGGTGTCTCTCTTCGGTCAGCCGCTGAAGGGGAATGAAACGCGCATCCTGCCCCGCATTGGCAGTCTCATCGAGTCCCCGGGGTTCTACCCCAACCTGACCGGGACAGAGAATTTGCAGATCTTCGCCCGGCTCCGGGGCCTCAAGAGTCCCAACTACATCAAGAGTGCCTTGGAACTGGTGAACCTGCCCTACCGGGACAAGAAACGCTACGCCCAATACTCCCTGGGTATGAAACAGCGGCTGGCTATCGCCCTGGCGGTGATGCACGACCCGGAGCTGTTGATTTTGGATGAGCCCATCAACGGCCTGGACCCCATCGGCATTGCCGAGGTGCGGGACTTCATTCGGGCGCTGTGCGATGAGCGGGGCAAGACCATCCTGATCTCCAGCCATATCCTCTCCGAGATCGCCCTGCTGGCCGACGACATCGGGATCATCGACCACGGTGTTCTCCTGGAGGAAGAGAGCCTTGTGGAGCTGGAACAGAAAAACGGAAAAGTTCTCCGCTTTACCGTGTCCAACGCGCCGGTGGCCGCCCAGATGCTCCGGCAGGAGATGGGTGTGCGGGATGTTGCAGTGGAGAATGAGCGGGAGTTGATGGTCCGGGATCTACGCCTGGACACCGGCGCGGCGGTGCGGCGGTTCGTAGAAGCGGGGCTGGTAGTGTCCGACGCCCATCTCTACGAGGACACCTTGGAGGACTACTTCAAGCGCATCACAGGGGGTGAGGGCATTGCTTGATCTCCTGCGGTGTGAATTTGCCAAACTGCGGCGCAAGCCCCTGTTCTTTGCCGCCGCTGCCGTATCCGCCCTGCTCCCTCTGGGATGCGCCCTGTTCCTGCCGGATTTTCAGGAGTTCACCAGCGGGGCTGAGGCGGTGGACGGCATGATGTCCACCCTGTTCCAAATGAGCGCCTATCTGCTTTTGATGCCGGCCCTGGTGGTGCTGGCCTCCAACCTGCTCTTTGAGGAGCAGGACAACGATACGCTGAAAAACCTCATGACGGTGCCGGTGAGCAAACCCGCCCTGGCCATGGCAAAGATGGCCCTGCTGTTTCTCTTTGCCGTCGCCTTCATGGCGGTGGGGGGCCTGGTGATCCTGTTGATCGTACTGGCCGCCGGGTGGGAGCCGGTGGGCTTCTTGCGGCTCTTCTTTGTAGGCGTCGGCCAGGGGATCATGATGTGGGCCGGAGCCCTGCCCTGCATCCTGCTGGTGGTGCTGCTGAACCGAAGCTATATCATCTCCGTGATCGTCACCTTTTTCTATACCGCCGTCAACTATATCTTTGGCCTGAGCGAGGCCTTTACCACACAGCCCTTTGGTCTGAACCTGGGGACACTGCTGCCCGGGCCGCTGACCTTCCGCTGGTACTTTCAGTATCTCGATTTCTCCAATGCCAGCGCAGAGATGCTGGGACTTCTGGAGCGGGTCAGCCCCTATTTCGTCACCACCGCCCAGGCGTTTCTGGTGACCGGAGCGGAGGCCGTAGTGTTTCTGGCCCTGATCGCGCTGGTCTACAAGCGCCAGGGCGTTTGAGGAGGTGTCGAGTATGTGGAAAATGATCCAAACGGAGTGGTGGAAACTGCGGCGGTGCCAGATTCTGCTGGTTGGCATTGTGGCCCTGGCCCTCTGTCCGGTGGCACAGTACGGCACCCAGCTGATCGTGAACCCGGAGATCCGGGACCCCAACTTTGACTTTGTCCACCTGTTCGCCAATGTGGTATGGGGCAACACCCAGGTGTTTCTCCCCATCTCCCTGGTGATGATCGGCGGGTGGCTGATCGATCGGGAGAACACCCACGACACCATGAAGAACCTGCTCACCGTCCCAGTGTCCTATCCAAAGCTCCTGGGCGGCAAGCTGGCGGCCACCGCCCTGCTGTCTCTGCTGTTTGGCCTTTACAGCGCGGCCGTGACGGTGCTCACGGGGATGCTGGCGGGCCTCCCGGGACTGACGCCCGGGGTGATCCTCCAGCAGGGGGGACAGGTGGTGGCCGCGGCGCTGACCACCTTCCTAGTCTGTATGCCCATGATCCTGATTTTTGGGCAGATGCGGGGCGCCTATCTGGGCGGCTCCATCCTGGCCTTTTTCCTGGGGTACTGCATTTTGTTCTTTAAGGGCGGTTTCCCGCTCTCCGCTTATCCCTTCTCCGCGGCGCTGGTGCTGGCCGGCTTTAATATGCAGGAGTACAATGGGGCCATCGAGGCCCCCAGCATCCCGCTGGCCCTTCTGGGGATGGCGGCCGTCATCGTTTTGACAGCGGCTATTCTGATGCTTTCCCGTCCCAACAGCAAAGCAGGGGCTGTAAAACAGAAAAAGACCGGCGGCCGCGGCCGCCGGCAGGCAGGAAGGAGGACATCATGAGAGGGAAACGATATGGGCCGCTGTTGATGTGCGGCCTGCTCTGTGCCCTGCTGCTGTCCGGCTGTTCCGGCATGATGCAATCACTGGCGGATGGGACGGATGCGGTACTCAATGGCTTGGCGGAGGGAACAGACCGGGTCACCGGTTACTTGGCAGATCTCACGGACAATGCGATGGAGGCCGCCGCTGGCGCAACAGATGATTCCGTCAAGGACGCCATTCTGGACGCCTACGACTCACTGGTGGATACCGCCGGCTCCTGGGCGCTGACGCCGGACCGTTCCCTTCAGGGGGAGCGTATTCCGGGCGAGGACGACTACACCGGCGCCTATGAGGCCGACTACGAGGACTTTTCCGGCACAGAACTGCTCTTTGGCGGCACCACCCTGGACCGGGAGGCCGGGAATACAGTGGAGGTCACCAGCTCTCTTATTATCGAAGAGGGGGAAGGTCGCCGTCTTCCTACGTTCCGGCGCGGAGGAACCGGTGATCCTGCTGTCCGAGAGCGGGGATTACTACGGCACCGTTGAGGTGAGCGGCGGCAGCGCCTATATCGGAGTCTGGGGAGAAGGAGCGAGCGGGAGCGTGTCCATTCAGATTGAGTAATTGACAGGGAAAACTCCATGCGATGCTTCAGTTCCACTACATCCCAATGATCTTGTTGGAGGAGTATATATGGATATAAATAGAGCTGGACCAAGAATGCCGATTCAGCCCTATTTTGTCTAAAAATTAGCTGCAAAAACCAGGAATATCAGGGCATTCCATAGGAATCATTTCCGTCAGCTCGTCGAGTGACTCAACATTCCAATCATTCACCTGGTACTCAAAACTTGGACCATAGTACAACCAATATTGATGGCAGTCATAGGCATTATTGTGGTTTGTATCGTAGATTATGCTGAATATCTGTATCGTGTTCGCCCAGCTTGAACGGGAAACGATACAGAAGCGGGTGACAGACGCTTACTATTCCCGCAGTCAGCGGGGCTTCAAAATGGGAGGCAAGGCTCCCTACGGCTTCCACACCGAGCCTATCAAAATGGACGGTATCAACACAAAGAAGCTGGTGGTAAACCCGGAGGAAGCGGCGAATATCCAGCTCATGTTTGAAATGTACGCCCAGCCCACAACCTCCTACAGGGACATTACCCGGTACTTTGCCGAACAGGGGATTTTGTTCAACGGCAAAGAACTGATACGCCCCACGCTGGCGCAGATGTTACGCAATCCCGTCTATGTGCAGGCAGACCTTGATGTGTACGAGTTTTTCAAAAGTCAAGGGACAGTCATTGTTAATGACGCCGCCGATTTTACGGGCATGAACGGCTGCTATCTGTATCAGGGGCGAGATGTGAAGCCCAGCAACAAGAACGACTTGAAAGACCAAATGCTGGTGCTGGCTCCCCATGAGGGCATTGTTCCGGCTGATGTGTGGCTGACCTGCCGCAAGGAGCTAATGAACAACATGAAAATCCAGTCCGCCCGGAAAGCCACCCACACATGGCTGGCGGGAAAAATCAAGTGCGGGAACTGCGAATATGCCCTTATGAGTATTAACAACCCGGTGGGCAAGCAATATCTCCGCTGCACAAAACGGCTGGATAACAAGAGTTGTCCGGGCTGTGGGAAAATCGTCACAACGGAACTGGAAGCGGTGATTTACCAGCAAATGGTGAAGAAGCTGGAACATCACTAGACGCTTACAGGCAGGAAGAAAGCGGCAAAGGCAAACCCGAAAATCGTCGCCCTGCAAGTGGAGCTTCTCCATGTGGACAGCGAGATTGAAAAGCTGGTAGACAGTCTGACGGGCGCAAACAATGTGCTGCTCTCCTATGTGAATGTAAAGATAGCGGAACTGGACGGACGCAATCAGGAACTTCTGGCAAGGATAGCAGAACTGACGGTGGAAGCTATCAGCCCGGAACAGGTCAAAGAAATCTCCGGCTATCTGGACACATGGAACGAAGTGGACTTTGACGACAAGCGGCGGGTGGTGGACTTGATGATTACCACCATAGCCGCCACAAGCGACAGCTTGAACATTACATGGAAAATCTGACGGGCGGCACACCTCCCGTCAGATACCTACCCTGTGTAGTCCCTTGTAAACTGTACTTTTCGTCCGTAACAGGAATAATAGGCGCGTCAAAAGGAATGTCTGCAAAGATTTCATAAACAATTTTAAAAGGGAGTGATATAACAAATATAATTATTGCCCTTGGTATAGCTTACACAGCTATACCAAGGGCATATTTCTGTTGTCGTCGCTGGGCTGTTCTGCCGCTACGACAGAACAGCCCAGCGGTGACACCTGAATCAGACGGCGATTGATTATTTCAGTACAGACTTGTCTAAAAAGGGATTCTTCGTAAACGTCAAGCAACTGTGCGCCAGACGTCCTTTCCAATCTCCATCATGGCTGTGCCGCAGACAGGGCAGGCCAGCATGATTTCAGTACCTGGCAAATCGTCCTCACTACGACCGTGTCCGCACCTGAATAGTTGTCTGCTTTCCCTTTTCCGTTCTGAATGCTGGCAACCACTCCACCCACCGTCTGCCGCTCAGGCAGCAATGGGAGTTCTACAAGGCTGCCGGTAGCTGCGCTACTGAATCTGTGGGCACAAGTTCCGCGGCTGCCGACGAAAGGATTTTCTTTTCCCAGCGGTAGTACGTCTTTGTCAAAATATTGTGTTCCGCACACCATCCCCCTTACGCTCATACCGCTGCTGTGGCAGTCTATGATTTGCGCCCTCCAATGCTCCAGCTTTGCCTGGCGTTTCAATTCCCACGCGCCCCTGGTTCCCGGCACCTCACAAAACGAGAATTAATATCTCATAACCTCTTCGCCTTTTAATCCGTCCCTACCTTTGACGGTTACGTTGAAGCCGGCCTAACCGGACGATGAAACAGAACAACCGGCGGCGACATAAACACCTCTTAATAAAAGCCAAAAGCGGCGCAGCATACGAAGAAGTATGCTGCGCCGCTTAGTTGGGTTAGGGTCGAGCCATTCTATTCCTCTGAATCTCATGAAAGAGCAGACACAACAGCCCTCCCCCAAAGCGCATTGTCTTACTCAACAATATTCTCGCACATCCGCATGAGGATGGTGGCAACCTGAGCCCGAGTTGCGTTCCCCTTGGAGGAGAGTGTGGTGTCGCTGGTTCCGTTGATAAGCCTAGTGTCCACCGCCCAGGCCATAGCTTCCCGCGCGTATTCAGAAATGTCACCATAGTCAGCAAATTCCTGAATCTCTGCGTCATCCTGCCCGACATCGTAGCCCTCTTGCACAGCATACCGGTACAGCATCGTCGCAAGCTGTTCCAGGGTGATCTGGCCGTTGGGATTACTGCCGTCGGAAATACCGTTTTCCTTGGCCCAGGCCATAGCCGACTCATACCAGACGTTGCCGCCGGTGGTATCCTGTCCATCAAACCGGGCCAGAACTGTCACCAGCATGGCACGGGTCATCGTGTTGTCAGGCGCAAAGGTATCCTCAGTCGTACCGGCGAAGAGCTCATGGGCACTTGCATAATCAATGGCATCCTCCGCCCAGTGTCCGTCCGTATCCTCAAACTCCTTGGCGTTGTCTACAATGAGCAAGTCTGTAGTCTTATCCACCTGCACCAACATCCCGTCCTCAGTGGGAACGGACAAGCTGATGATCTCTCCGGTATCCGCGTCCACAGCCACCATACCGTAATCCACATCAACAGGGACCGTTACAATAGTTTCATCCACATTTTGGGGAACAGTGACGGTGACTTTCACATCCTCGCCCGGCTCGTCCACGACCCTGATTTTGACGCCATCGGCGCGGTTTTCCGTGGTGGTCACGGTGCCGTCTTTTTCGCTCTTTACCACCAGGGTGGAGCCGTCCTCATATTTCGTGGTTTCCGTGACAGTCCCGGTATTCTTATTCGTAACCGTCGTGGTTGTGCTGCCGTCATCGTTCTTCTCGGTGGTGGTCGTCGTGGAGGAACCGCCAGAAGAAGAACCGCCGCCGGAGGAGCCTCCGCCGCTCTTACGCGTCACAGACACGGTGCATTGTGCGGTCCCGTTCTCCGCGGTCGCGGTGAACGTGTAGGTGGCTGTCTGGTTCGGCAGGCTTGCAGAATAGGTGCCATCCGCTCCGGCAAGCAACGTCTTTTCCGCGCTGCCCTGGTCGTCCGTTTGCTTCACAGACAGATCGCCGGCAGCACCACTCACCGTCAGAGTCACAGTACCGCCGCCCCGCAGGGATGTGGCGCTTGCTTCAATAGAAAGTGTGGGCGCCGTTTCGTTCTCCCAGTGAGCGGTAAAGCTCTTATTGCCGGTGCTACCCGCAGGGATTACGACTTCCCTGACAGGCTCCGTCACACCCTCGTAGGTCCATCCCAAGAAGGAAGTCCCCGTCTTGGTGGGGGCCTGAAGCACAACTTTATCTTCCACTGTGTAGGTAGCCGGGTTTTGGGAGGCGTTCACGCCGCCGTTCAGATGATAGGTGATTCCATAGCGGATAGCTGCATAATCGGCGGACACACCCACATCAGCGGCAGGCATGATAAATGTATGTACACCGCCGATCACGGTAACTTCAATGGGGACTCCACTGGAGGTCTTCGCCGTTACCGCGCTCAGCTCATAGCCCTTGCCAGGCTGGACCAGAACTTTATCGCCCTCCGCCGCGGCGGAGGTGCCGACGGTAACAATACCGTCGGCAATGGAACCGTCCAGCGCGACATTGTATGTAAGTACCGCTGCGGTAGTAAACTTATCCAGAGGAGGCGCAGGGTCAATACCACTCTTCCAATAAAGTGCCTCTAAAGGATCGGGCTCCAGGGTCTCAATAACTGTACCATCTTCCACATGCCGGCTGGGGCTGGTGACGGAAATATTTCCGCTGACAGCCTTGCCTGCTTCTGCGTTATTGGAGGTTGAAGCGGTCGCGCCCTGTAAAAACGCCTGATTGGTGGAGATCGTGCCAGTTCCAGAAACTGCTGTACCTCCATCTCCCCAGAACGCTTGGCCAGCAACCGCCACCACCTTACCGTCTCCGGTAATTGTACCGTTGTCTAACTGAACAGCAGTGCCGCTGGTGGGGTAGAGCTGTACTTTTGCGTCTCCGCCATAGACGACCAGCACTGCGCCGTCCTCTACCTTCAGCGTTCCATTCCGCACTCTCAGACCGGTCTGTCCAATTTTGTTGTCTCCCGCTTCATCACCCTGAATGAATACTTGACCCTGGACGGTCACATCTCCGGCGGCAACCACCACGGGTTCATTGCTGGTGCGGTCTGCCAAGTTGCCGTTGGCAAGGTAGTTGATATGGGAGTAGATAGCGGCATTCTCCAGAATTGCTCCGTCCTCCAGACGCAGCTGCCCGCAAAGAGAGGAGCCAACCAAAAATTCGCCCTGGCCGCCATAGCCGTTATAATTCATAGAGAAGGTTCCGCCGTCCTCGACCTCGATGATGCCCTGTACCACGGAGTCCTGGAGAGTCAGCTTGCCGCCGTTCTCTACCACGATGCGGACACTGCTGAGGATCTCCATATTTACAAAGGTCAGATCGCAGCCGCTGGGAATATAGAGTGTCTGGGGAATTTTATCCGCCAGCACATCATCCCAGGGGATGTCATAGCCGAGATAACCGTATGTGCCGCTGGTGTGGGAGCCATACCAGGCTTTCACCGCTGCTGGGACACGGACACTGTTCTCCTCTCCAGCCACATTGCTGCCAAAGTTCTTAATGGCCCAGGGCTCCATGATGTCCCACATATACCTGCCGTCCTGCGTCTGCTTCAAGTTCTCCAGCTGTAGCCGTTCCGCTAGGGCTTCTTCTCCGGTATAGATCCGGAACGGCAGTGCGTTGCTGGTAGCCGTGTGCCCCTGATTGTCAGCCACAGTAATGGATATCAGATAGCTGCCCGGGTCTTTCGGTGTGCCGCTCAGAGTCAGGGCGCTGCTAATCGTCATGTAGACGCCCTCCATACCGCTCTCGCTGCTTTCAGGCGTCCCGTTCGCTACGTCCGGGACAATAGAAACAAAACACTTGCTTCCATCAATGTTGATATCGGAGGAGTAGTGATCCAGTTCGTCCCAGTCATCTTCGCCGGGCTCGGTTCCTTTTTCCACCAACGCCCCGTAAACGGTGACATCGCTGTTTTTATTGGTGGAAGATCCGCCAGTTGCGCCGGAAACGCCGTCATAATCTTCCTGGCCCACGATGGCAGCCTCGAAAGAGCCCACCAGCTTCACATGAAGCTCATAGTGATCCCCCTGTCCGTCGTTCTCCTCAACAGAGGGATTCTCTCCATTCTGATCAAGTACAAACTTGAATTCCAGTGCCTCATAGCCCTCAGCCGCAATCGTGATAACATCGCCGCTCTTCAGGGTATCCGGTCCAGAGCTGCTGAAGTTATTGATTGCAAACACCAGGCGGTTATTTTCTACATCCGCGTAATATGTGCCGCCAGCGGAAGGTTCAATATCTTTCACTTCCCAGGGCACGCCATTCACCGACACAGAGGTGATCGCGGCAATATAACCCGATGCATCTTCAAACGTAAAATACCAGTGGTATGCGTGCATGATTCCGGCATCATCCGCAATTTTGATTTGGCTGAGTGAAATTTCCGTCCCAGGTTCAGGATCGGGTTCCGTACTGCCGCCGTTCTCAATCTCAGCAGCATACTGGGCATCGCTGCCGCTGCCAGTCTTCGTGAGGTGCACCACCAGGTCCTTGTAACCCTCAGCGGAAATCACAACCGTAGTGGGCGCAGTGAAATCCTCCGTGATCTGGAGGACCGTCGGCATCGTCTCACTATTTATGTCCGTACCAACAGTCCACGCTTTGCTCTCCATGCTCAGGGATGTTTCCCGCTCGTAGATTTCTCCGTCAACGCTAACCTGAGTAATTTTTTTCAACCAGGTCTGGGGATCTGTATCCTGACCGAAGTCCAGGTAAACAGTACTCGTAAAAATTGACGAATAATTATATTTCGCTGTCACTGTCGTGGGCGGATTCGATTCACCAGAGGATTGAGAGGCCCGGAACGCAGCGGATACCGTCACATTCCCTGCAGGCATTACGAATGTGTACCCATCTCCGGTTTTCTCGGTACTTACTGTTGTATCATCATCCTGTCTCACGGTCAGCGCATCCAGCTCATAGCCGCTGCTCGTCTGGACTGTCACAGTGATGGCGGCCCCCGCTGTGGCCTCCTGAGAGGAAACCGCTACGGCGCCGTTCTCAGCATCTTCCACTGTAATGGAGTACACTTCTTCCGGCTCTGTCGCTCCATCCACCACTTCTGCGGTGTAATTTTCTTTATTTAATTTGAGAGTCAGATCGCTATAACCATCTGCGGAGATAACGCAGATGGCTGGATTTTCTGGAAAATCCTCACCGATCAACACATAGTAAGAGTCATACTCGCCCGCACAAATATAATACGTTTCGTTGTTCCATACCGAAGTAGAATAGTCTGTCCTCGTCCACTCCTTGCCGCCTACACTGACATTAGTAATGCTGTTTAGCCAAGCTGCATCACTTGATGAAAAAGTCAGTCTGAAATCGGAACCGAGATTTGAACCGGCAGTAAAGTTCGTGGGAGGAACTTCCTTCTCACCCGCAGGACCACTGTCCTCTCCGTCTTCGCCGCCATCACCGCTGTCCTTGATTTTTGCGGTATAGCCATCGTTGCCGCCCGCTGTCAGCTCCACGGTCAGGTTAGAATAGCCCGCAGCAGAAATCACAACTGTGGCGGGAGAATCCTCCACTCCGGAGAGTTCAATTCCCGCATAACTGCTATAGACTCCCGACAGAGAGACTCCAGCCCTCCAATATGGTTTGGCAGGGAAAAAGGAATCATTGCCATCGTTGTATTTCTCACCATTGACCTCTACACCGTTAATGGCATCGATCCAATCAGCGTAGTCGTCGCCAAACTCTAGTCCAATAGATCCGGAATAAGCGTTGGCGCTTACCGCATAACTTACTTCCTCCGGCAGATTCGCACCTGCATCCACTGCCGCCGCATTGACAGCCAATGAAGCAAGCATAGACACCGACAAAAATAATGCCCCCAATTTGCGAAGAACTCTCTTCATCATTTAGCCTCCTTTACAGCTTGCCACCATTTTTTAGGTGGCGAAAATGAAGCTGGCCTCCAAGCCATACACAGGAAATTGCGGGTTGAAAACTGCCTCCTTTCCGTGTTATAATGCAGACCATCCTGCATTGGGCTATTTTGTTTGCACAATAGTTAGTATAAGCTAACCAAAGCGTAAAACAAAACGGCTCCGGCGCCATCTGTTACCCTAACAGTTAGCTATTACTAACCATCACAAAGCAGAAGTATATACACTCAGGGAGGATTTGTCAATGGAGATTTCTATTTTGGGGACTGGCTTTATACTGCGGGAGGAAGCTAGACTATGAAGCGGTTCTGGCTGATTATTCCCCTTGCTCTATGTATGTTCGCTGGTTGTACAGGTACTGTTTCCGAACAGCCCCAGACAAATTCTTTTTTTGCTATGGACACGGTTATGGATCTTACTATATATGGGAATAAATCTCTGCTGGCAGATGTAGAAACTTTGATTTCTGATTTAGAAGAAAAGGTTTCCGTGACGGATGAAACCAGCGAACTTTACACGATCAACCAAACCGGCACCGGTACACTGACAGGTTCCGCCGCAGAGTTGATGCAGTCCGCACTTGCTATGTGTCAGCGTACCGGCGGCGCATTGGATATTTCAATTTATCCGGTCGTGCGGGCCTGGGGGTTCACCACGGAGAGCTATCAGGTGCCAGAGGCGGAAACCCTGGAGGGGCTGTTGGCCCATGTGGATTACACACAGATCCGATATGACGCCGAAACCGGCGCCGTGTCTGTGCCGGACGGTATGGAAATTGACCTGGGCAGCGTTGCCAAGGGATTTGTTGGTAGCCGGGCTGCTCAATACTTGAGGGAAAACGGCGTGGATTCCGCTTTGTTGAACTTGGGCGGCAATGTTCAGACAGTTGGCTGCAGGCCGGACGGCGATCCCTGGAAGATCGCGGTCAAAGCCCCTAGAGGCGGCACACCGATGATCGTTCTCTCTATTCAGGATCAGGCGATGGTCACGTCTGGCGGGTATGAACGCTATTTCGAGCAGGACGGGAATACCTACTGGCATATCATGGACCCTGCCACCGGCCGCCCGGCAGAAAGCGGCCTGACCTCCGTCACCGTTGTGGGAGACAACGGCCTGGCATGCGATGGGCTTTCCACCGCCCTGTTTGTAATGGGATTGGAAAAGTCCGCTGCCTTGTGGCAGGAGAGCGACGACTTCGAGGCGGTCTTTGTGACCGCTGAGGGCGATATTTACATCACCGCCGGCCTTGAGTCTAACTTCGCTCTGACGGAAGATCACCAAGACGCTGTGGTGCGCGTGATTGAGAGATGATAAAAGGGAACAGGACTCCCAGTCATCTCTTTTCCTATCTGGCATGGAGTGGTCTTTTGCGGAAGGAGGAAACCATGCTGAACAAACATAGATATAGTATCAGCTTTCGAGAAAGAAAAAACTGACGGCACGCTTCAGAAATAGTAGTGTGCAGACTATCTTCCAGTGGAGTACCAGGGCAGGGGACGGCTTTTGTAGCTTTTGTAAGCCGCCCCTGCTCTGCTCAATTTCAGAAAGAGTTAATCGGATGGAAATGATAGTTTATTTCAGAAATCACCAAGCGCCGCTTGACGATTCTCCTGTGAAGCTGTATAATTTCATTTGGTTAGCTATCACTAACCAAATGAAATTATGAATGGAGGTATTCCTATGTCCCTGATTCAAAAAGAAATTGCCGATTTCTCTGTCCAGTGCTATCAAAACAACGCGTTCCGCACCGTCGCCAAGGCGGATGTACTGGGCAAGTGGAGCGTGTTTTTCTTCTATCCCGCTGACTTCACCTTCGTGTGCCCCACGGAGCTGGAGGACTTAGCCAACCTCTGCGAAAAGTTCCAGGCCATCGGCTGCGAGATTTACTCCGTTTCCTGCGATACCCACTTTGTCCACAAGGCGTGGCATGACACCTCGGAGCGCATCCAAAAGATCCAGTATCCCATGCTGGCCGACCCCACACATTGTCTGGCGAAAGATTTTGAGGTCTACATTGAGGCCGACGGTGTGGCGGAGCGCGGTAGCTTCATCGTCAACCCCGAGGGGAAAATTGTGGCCTATGAGGTCAACGCTGGCAATGTGGGCCGGAACGCCGACGAGCTGCTGCGGAAGGTGCAGGCCTGCCAGTTTGTAGCGGAGCACGGAGACGAGGTTTGCCCGGCGAAGTGGCAGCCCGGCGCTGAAACCCTGAAGCCCAGTCTGGATCTGGTGGGACAACTCTAAACCATGGAACAGACGGCAAATTTTTACGATGTCGTGGTCATCGGCGGCGGTCCTGCTGGGCTCACCGCCGCCCTCTACCTGGCCCGGGCCCGCTACCGGGTGGTGGTCGTGGAGAAGGACCACTTCGGCGGACAGATCACCATTACCTCGGAAGTGGTGAATTATCCCGGCGTAGGCAGGGCCAGCGGGACGGAGCTTACCGAGACCATGCGAAAGCAGGCAGAGGGCTTCGGCGCTGAATTTTTGCTGGCCGAGGTCATCGGGCTGGAGCTCTCCGGTGATGTAAAGACCGTCCGCACCGGCCGGTGGGAGTTGAAGTGCTTCGGTGTTCTCCTGGCCACCGGCGCCCATCCCCGTATGGTGGGCTTCCAGGGTGAGGAGCAATTCCGCGGCCGGGGCGTGGCCTACTGCGCCACCTGCGACGGGGAGTTCTTCACCGGGAAGGATGTCTTTGTGGTGGGCGGCGGCTTCGCCGCGGCGGAGGAGAGCGTGTTCCTCACCAAGTACGCCCGCCATGTGACCATTCTGATCCGGGGAGACGACTTCACCTGCGCCCAGGCAACGGCGGATGCAGCCAGAAACCACGAGAAGATCGCTGTCCTCACCAACACAGAGGTGGAGGAGGTTTCCGGCGACACCGCCCTCCGCTATCTCCAGTACCGGAATACCAAAACCGGCCAATCGACCGAGCATCGTGCGGTGGACGGCGAGACCTTCGGCGTGTTCGTCTTTGCCGGTTATGAGCCAGCCACGGAGCTGGTGCGCGGCTTGGCTGAATTGAATGACCAGGGCTATATCCTGACAGACCGGAGCCAAAAGACGACTGCGGACGGACTGTACGCGGCCGGCGATGTATGTGTCAAGCCTCTGCGGCAGGTCGTCACCGCCGTGGGAGACGGCGCCCTTGCCGCCACGGAGCTGGAACGCCTGTGTGCCGCCATGCAGGAAAAGACCGGCGTACATCCCAAGGCTCCGGTGAGCCGGGCAGAAAAAACGGCGGCTTCCGCTGAAACAGGCAGCGCCCTTTTTACGGGGAATATGCTGGCCCAGCTCCATACGGTATTTGCCCGGATGTCCTCGCCTTTGACCCTGCGGCTGCATCTAGACGAAACGCCTCTTTCCGCTGAATTGAAGCAGTATATGGAGGAGCTGGCGGCACAGAGCAGCAAGCTCACAGTGGAAACAGGTCCAACAGAAGGAATTGACCACCTGCCCTGTGTCCGGGTCTGTCGGCCGGATGGGGGCTGGACAGGCCTTGCCTTCCACGGAGTCCCCGGCGGCCACGAGTTCACCTCCTTCATCCTGGGCCTCTACAATGCCGCCGGACCGGGACAGGCTCTGGATGAAGATACAAAAGCAGCAATCCAGTCCATCCAGAAGCCCATCAAATTAGAGCTTCTGGTTTCCCTCTCCTGTACCATATGTCCGGGGCTGGTGACAGCGGCCCAGCGGATCGCTGCGGAAAATCCCCATATCACTGCCCAGGTTTATGACTTGAATCACTTCCCAGACCTGCGGGAGAAGTATCAGGTCATGAGCGTTCCCTGTCTGGTTGTCAATGATGGGGAGCAGGTATCCTTCGGCAAGAAAAACATCCGGCAGTTGTTGGAACTCTTAGCATAGCAGGGAAGCCGCGTTGCGGGCCGTCTGGTCTGCAACGCGGCTTTCTTCATCAAAAAGGGCTTGTGGAACAGAGACTTTTGGAGTATTCTCTAGTTACCAACAACTAACCCGCAAAGAGGCGTATCACTATGAAGAAATCAGACTTGGACTTCTGGCAGGGAATGGCCGCACATTACACCAAATTCATGCGGCGCTCAGCACCGGTATATGCAGAAATCTGTAATCGCATTCGTCCGCATCTTACCCGGGATATGAATGTACTGGAATTGGCCTCCGGCACAGGTCAGCTATCCTTTCCCCTGTCTCCGTATGTCCGGCTGTGGGAGGCCACCGACGTCTCTTCCAGTATGATCGCGGAAGCGAAGAAGCGGACCGGATCTTCCCGGCTCCACTTCTCGGTGCAGGACGCCGCCCATCTGCCGTATGTCTCGGAAACCTTTGACGTGGTGATCGCAAATGCACTGCATATCTTACCGGAGCCGGACAGGGTTTTGCGGGAAGCTCGGAGAGTCTTAAAGCCGGGCGGGTGGCTATTTGCTCCTACCTTTGTCCACGCCGGGGGAAAACTGGCCAGGCTGCGGACCTGGGGCATGGAGCGGACCGGCTTTCGTATCTACCACGCCTGGAACGCCGGGGAGTTTATTGCGTATCTGTCTTCACATGATTTCTGGGTAGTGGAACACGCCCTGCTAGGAGGGCGTGTTCTGCCTGTGTGCTATGCGGCAGGCAGGAAGTAGTTGACGCAAAATGGATAGGAGATGACTGTGGGCACTATATGTCGGCGGCCTTGCGTCCCCTGATAACAGAGAAGGATTATATCCCTGTTTTTCTTGCTGTTGATTGCCGAAAGATAGAGCAGAAACGAAACCCGCCCCTCTGAGCGAGTGCTCGGAGAGGCGGGTTTTTGTGGGGCTGATTTTTCTGCGGATATGCTCACAGAGTCCAGCGGCTGGACTCCGTTCGTTCGGACACGAAATCCAGGTAAATGCCGCCTTCTGGATTAGATCATCGTATAAAAGCGGAACCATTATGCGGCCTCAGCCACTGCCTATGCAGGCCAAATCCCCATAGCGAAAGCAGGGGGCGTTCAGCCACGTATGATGATTCACAGAAATACGGGAAGAGGCATCGCATATTTACGATCCCTGCTTATTTGATTGCGTCCTTCAGGGCTGTATCGGCCCTGAATACCGGGGCTGTTAGCGCCGACCCGACTTAACTGCTAAATTGGGGCAGTGCTAACTATTACCTTTGATCCCTTCCTAAACTGGGAGGAGCTTTGTGGTCTGACAGATGCAGAAATTGGAAACCGCTTGCTCTGGATACAGCAGCAGCTAAAACCGTCGCGAAAGGCCTGACCAGGATATTTTACAAGCACTTTACAGTTTCCTGGAGGATAAAAAGGTTACCCTTCGGTAGAATATCACCGATATTTTCTAAGAAAGGACCAAACAATATGAAACATAATTTGCACCGACGATTCACAACAGGCCTTCTTGCGCTCACAGTGCTCTTGGGAGGATGTCCGGGAGCGCTGGCGGCGGAGGCCGGTGAAGAATTCAAGGAGGGTATCGAGGCGGTATCCGACTGGCTGAGTACACCGGCGCAGGAACTGGACCAGGTTGATGTGGCCGCAGACTGGAAATTTGGTGAGCAGTTTACCACTGGCAGCATTTCCGATGGCAGCCTGATCATCGAGGACCAGAGCGGCAATGACAATGACCTGAAAATGCAGCTCTATGTAAACAGCCAGCTTACCGCAGACACCGGAGCCGCAGACTGGGAGAACTACCTCTCTTTCTCCGACGAGAGCATGACCGGCGAGGGCGGCAGCCTGGTGTTCAATGGAGACGACGGCACGAAGGATAAAGGAAATCGCACAGGGGCCGACTTCATTACCGTGGAAGACGCTCCTATCAACGACGAGGAATTTGAGAACGGCTATACCCTGGAGTTCCTCTATTATTTCCCCGAGGACTGGACCGCCGCTGACCAGTGGATGAGCCTCATTGCCCGACAAGGCTCCGACGGCGGCAATCCAGAGGGCGAGCAGGGCACCATGTACGCCTCCATCTCCAACTGCAAGGAGATCCAGTTCATCACCGGCAACGCGGCCGGCAACCACACCATGTCTTCCGCGGCCTGGTCAGTGACTATGGACCAGGGCGGCGTGTGGTACCACATCGCCATTGTCTCCGACGGCCACGAGATCGCCACCTATGTCAACGGCTGCGAGGCATTCCGGGACTACGTGTCCGACGAGATGGTCGGCATGTACGCCGATCCTGCGGATGGACGGTTTCGGGTGGGCTCCTCTTGGTGGAAGGATGGCGGCCAGACCCTGGACAAGTTCCTCCAGGGCAGTCTGCAGGAGATCCGCATCTCCGGCGAGGCCCTGGACAAGGATCAGTGGCTGGTCCCCAACCCCGAGGACTATGTGGGCGAGTTCGGCAGCAACGAGGACTACACCCTCCGGAATGAGGACAACTACAACATCGTCCTGATTCCGGACACCCAGAACACTGTGGAATTCCGCCCCGACGTGATGGACGCCGCCATTGACGGCCTCATTGACAGCGCCGACGAGCTGAACGTGGCCGGCGTCGTCCACCTGGGCGACGTGGTGGACGACAACAACGACGATGCCCAGTATGTCAGCGCTCGGGATGCTTTCTACCGCCTGCCCGACGCGGGGGTAAAGTTCCTGATCCAGATGGGCAACCATGACGGCTGGACCAGCGGCACCCACAACTATTACAACAGCTTCTCCGGCAAGAGTACTGCCTGGACCCGCCGTACCAGCTGGTACCTGACCCAGTCCCCCAACGGCGACGGCAACAGCTCCTATATGTTCCTGCGGGCGGGGAGCTACAACTACTTGATCATCTCCCTGTCCTGCTCGGGCAGCGGCTCAGGCAGCAACAACAACACTGCCTGGAACAGCGAGGATGAGGAATGGCTCCGCTCCGTGCTGGAGGAGTATCCCAACTGCCCCACCATCGTAACCACCCACGACCTGCAAAACTGCTCTGACACCCAGCCCAGCTCCATCAAGCTCAGCAGCCAGGGCAGCAAGCTGTGGGACATTGTCAAGGACTATGACCAGGTCTTTATGCTGGTGGGCGGCCACAGCCACGGCTCCGGCGTGGAGACGCTGACCAACACCAGCGGCAAGCAGGTCATCTCCATCCTCACCGACCTGCAATTTGCCTACAACGGCGGCAACGGCTGGTTCCGCTACCTGGAGTTTGACGAGAGCGCCGACAAGATTTATTACTCCATCTACTCCCCCTACGCCGCCTCCCTGGACGAGAGCGAGAAGACCTTCTTTGACGTAAACTTCCTCACTGGCCCTGGCAATGAGGGCGAGATTGACATTGATTTTGACGAGCGCTTTGCCGGCATGGCCCGCGAGGAGCAGACGGCTCAGAGTGAGGGCCAGTGGATGACCGGAGAGTACCACACCCACACCGGCCAATCCAAGGATGCCACCTCCGCCTTTATGTCCCTGCCCAACGTACTGGCCGCCGCCTTCCGCAACGAGGAGGTGCTCCAGGGCGGGGACAACAGTGCCGCCCGGTTTGGCAACCTCCAATATGGTGATGCCTTTGACTTCCTGGGCTTGGCCGACCATCTGCGCCAGTCCTATAACGGTGTGGACGGTCAGGGCAACGGCCAGTACGACACCGCCTTCTATGTGGCAGTACAGACCCAGATCCGGGAGCTGGAGAAGTTGCAGGTGAAGGGCGAATATACCGACAAGTTGCTGAACACCGGCTTTGAATGGGATATGCCCGGTCTGGACCACGCCAGCGTGGGAATCCTGGACGAGAACGGGGAAGCTGACCTCTCCGGCATCCACGCCTTTGAGTGGCTGTATGCCAGCCAGGGCTCCGGCGACGACCCCACCAGCCTGTTTGCCCTGGACGAGAAGAGCGACGATATGGACGAGCAGGCGCTCTATGGCGACCGCAAGCACGACGGACGGCCGGAGACGGCCTATGAGGCAGTAGCCTGGCTGGAGGAGCACTACCCTGGCAGCTATGCCCTGCCTAACCACCCGTCCCGCCACAACGGCGGCAACGGTGAGGTGACCATTGAAAACCTGCGCCGCCTCAACGACGCGGCCCCCAGCGTGGTCTTTGGCTTTGAGGGTATGCCGGGCAACCAGATGTCTGGCAGCGGCCGCTGCGAGCTGCCCGAGGGAGACATCCGCAACGGCGCCGACGAGATGATCGCCGTCACCGGCGGCGTGTGGGACTCTCTGCTGTCCGAGGGCCGTAAGTTCTACAACTTCGCCAACTCCGACTTCCACTTCAAAGTCAGCGCCGATGAACAGTACTCCAGCGGCTACTGGGCCAGTGAATACTCCGCCAACCAGGTGTGGGTGGAGCCCGGCGATGACGGGCAGTTCACCTTCTCTGACGTGGTGGAAGGCATGCGCTCCGGCAACGCTTACTCCGTGTACGGCAATCTGATCTCCGACCTGTCCTTCACCGTTTCCGATGGCGCGGCCAGCGCAGGCATGGGCGGTGAGCTGAGTACCGAAAAGGGCGACCAGCTGACCGTCACTGTCCGCTTCAAGGCGGGTAATACCAACAACTATGAGAAACTCTTCGGCACCGACACCGACATCGCCGTGGACAACACCCCCGAGCTGGACCATGTTGACCTGATCATGGGCCATGTCACCGGCAAGGTGGATGAGAGCCAGTACGGCAGCACCAGCAATACTGACGCCAAGATCGTCAAGACCTTTGGCAAGGATGAACTGGCCCAGGCCTTGGGCGGGGATGGGTACTACACTCTCACCTTCTCCGTGGAGGCCGACAGCAACCTGTACTTCCGCCTGCGGGGCACCACCGTGTCCCAGGTGGACGAGAACGGCGACCCCCTCGCCGACGCCGACTACTCCGGCATCGGCGACAATCACACCCGTTTTGACACCATCAACGACTCCAACTACGCCAGCCTCTGCTTCTATGCAAACCCTGTCTGGGTGACGGTGGAGCAGGCCCCTGATGCCCCTGCGGCCCAGACCGCGGGCATGGAGAACGGCTCCGCCAGCCTGGAGCTAACCAAGATCGCCGGTTACAGCGCCGGTCAGTTCGATGTGGACGGCGGCGTCATGGAGATCGTGGCCTACAACCGCGACAACGGCTATGCCTATGCCGTCAATGGCAAGAGCGGCCTGCTGGCCGTCATCCCCATGGGTGAGCTGAAAAATACCGGCGTGGTATCTGCCCTCACCGGAACCACCTTTGATGTAAAGGCCGCCGTACAGGCTAAGGATAGCTCTTTTACTTACGGCGACATGACCTCCGTAGCTGTCTCCCCCGACGGGAAACTCCTGGCCGCCGCCCTCCAGGCCGAGGGCTATGCCGATGCCGGCCGGGTGGCCCTGTTCACCTGCAATACCGACGGTTCCCTGACTCTGGACAAGGTGGTCCCCGTGGGCGTACAGCCCGACATGGTCACCTTTGCCGGCAACAACACCGTCCTCACCGCCGACGAGGGCGAGCCCCGCCTGGGCTACGGCGAGGGGAGCACGGACCCCAAGGGCTCCGTCAGTGTGGTGGATGTGACCGCGGGCACAGCTGCCGTGGTGGACTTCGCCTCCTTTGACGAACAGCGGGACGCCCTGGCCTCCAGCGGCATTATCCTGAAGAAGGACACCGCCCCTTCCGTGGACCTGGAACCCGAATACATCGCCGTCTCCGGCGGCAGGGCCTATGTGACTCTCCAGGAGAACAACGCCATCGCTGTGATGGATCTTGCATCCAAAACCTTCACCGGTGTCTACTCCGCCGGCTTTGAGGACCATAGCAAGACCCCCGTGGACATCCACAAAAAAGATGATGCCTATAACCCCAAGACCTATGAAAGCCTGATGGGCATCCGTATGCCCGACGGCATCGCAGCCTTTGAGCAGAACGGCAGGACCTGGCTGCTCACCGCCAACGAGGGCGACAGCCGTGAGTGGGGCGACTATCTCAATGAGAAAGAGGTGAACTTCGGCAAGGGCAAGAGTTCTCCCACCGGCTCCATCACCGCAGAAAACTCCGGTCTTACCGGCAAGGTAGTGTTCTTCGACACCGGCGACTATGACGGCCTGGACAGTAAGAAGGACTATCTCTTCGGCGGCCGCTCTTTCACACTCTATGAGGTCACTGACACCGGCATCGAGGAAGTCTTTACCAGCGGCAACGACTTCGAGGCCCTCACCGCCAAGTACTTCCCCGACTACTTCAACGCCTCCAACGACAACGCTGTGAAGGACGACCGCTCCGGCAAGAAGGGCCCCGAGGCGGAGAGTGTCACTGTGGGTACCGTGGATGGCAGGATCTACGCCTTCATTGCCCTGGAGCGTAGCGGCGGCGTGATGGTCTATGATGTCACCGACCCCGCCCATGTTTCCTACGTCAACTACATCAACTCCCGCGACTTTTCTTCCACGGTCCCAGGCTCTGAGCAGTATGAGGATGATGAGCTGGACAAGTGGGTCACCGGCGGCGATGTTGCCCCCGAGGGGCTGGCCTTTGTGCCGGCCGCAGTCAGTCCCACCGGAAAAGATCTGCTGCTGGCGGCCTGTGAGGTATCTGGCACCATGGCGGTCTACGAGCTGGCTGGGAAGCAGTCCGGGAATGAAGATGGCGGTTCTTCTGGCAGCGGCTCCAGTAGCTCCAGTAGCTCCAGCAGTTCCGGCAGCTCCAACAACACAACCGAAACTGTCAAAAATCCGGATGGCTCCACTACGACCACCATCACCGACAAGAAAACCGGCACCGTCACGGAGACCACAATGTTTAAGGACGGCTCTACCCTGGAAGTGGAGACCAGGAAGGACGGCACTGTCACCACCACTGAGACTGCCAAGAACGGCGTCAAGGTTAAGACCGTGGACGAGCCCGGCAAGGATGTGACCGCCAAGGTCACTATTCCAAAGTCCGTGGGTGAGGCTGTTGTGACCATTCCCGCCGACACGGACTACGGCACCGTGGCCGTGGACGCGGACACCGGCGAGATTGTGAAGCTGTCCGTCCCCACCAGAGACGGTATGACCGTCAAGCTGGAGGGCTCCGCCGAGCTGGTACTGGTGGACCGCAGCCGCGATTTTACCGACACCAACGGTCACTATGCGGAGAACGCCATCACCTTCGCCACAGCCCATGAGCTGTTCTCCGGAACCGGCGAGAATACCTTCACCCCTGACGGTCCCATGACCCGGGCCATGCTGATGACCGTTCTTGCCCGCTTTGACGGGCAGGACACCACCGGCGGCGCCGTGTGGTATGAAAAAGCAATGACTTGGGCCAAGGAAAACGGTATCTCCGACGGCTCCAATCCAGATGGTTCCATCACCCGGGAGCAGCTTGCCACGATGCTGTGGCGTTACGTGGGCAGTCCCTCCGGGGACGGCTCCCTGTCCTCCTTCGGGGACAGCGCCAGCGTCAGCGCCTACGCCACAGAGGCCCTGCGCTGGGCTGTGGGCGAGGGTCTGATCTCCAGCACCGATGCCGGGCTATTGGCTCCCCAGAGCAGCGCCACCCGGGCTCAGGTTGCCACCATCCTGATGCGTTTTGTGGAAAGCCTGACCAAATAAAGTTGATATAAAGCAAGGGTTGGCGGAACGACATAGCCGTTCCGCCAACCCTTGCTACGGTGCATCCAGGACAGGCCGAGGGGATCGCCCCGATTCTTGACCGCTTTTCAAAATATCTGGATCATATGCGCATTGACCCACTCGGCCTTCAACGACGCAAGATATATCTTTTTTCAGTCCCATGGTGTTTGAACTCCATGACGCTCAATTACAACGTTATATGTTTCTCCAAGAGGAATAGCATCTACCCCTTGAATATCATAAAAATTTCCATTAACCTCAACTTCTGTTGCTCCAGAAACAGTTTTCGTAAAATTTGCTTTGCAAAATAAAATTAATATTACGAACACGTTTTTCGCATAAAGCATGTACTGTTACAATCCTCGAACGAATTGTCTCTGCCCTTTAGAAATATTTCATACTCACTAGGTGTCATCGCAGCCAGAGAACAGGTCATACCGTTAAACGCAATAATGGGGCTTTCGGGATTTGCAGGATCTTTTTTCAGGAAAACATTGTATTTAGATTCCTTCATTTACGTCCTCTCCTTTGTGAATTATATCCAATAAGATTGTACTCTTTCTATAACAATATTAGTACAATATGCACCAAAAGTCAATCCAAATTTACATATATTTCTTTCTGCTCGCAGTTTTGTTAGACCTTGAGGCTTTATTATCCAACGGAAACTTCTGGAGCCCTATTTACCAGGGCAGCACGGCCAATGGAGGTAACAAAAGAGAGCTGGCAAACCTATCAACGGAATTTATTTGACGTAGTACAAGGGCCTCCCAATAGATGTAAACCCTTGCAGACTGGTAATGACCACATTGTCCTGGCTGAACGCGCAGTGGACAATGAGTAGCTCTCCGTTCCCATCCCTGCCGCCCACGATACCCACATGCTCGTCGCCTGGGTAGAAGACCAGATCCCCAGGGAGGGCCTCGTCCCAGGAGATCTCCGTACAGTAATTGTGCTGCATGGTGGCCCCACCCCCGTGGCCTATGATGTACTCCCCGCCTGTCACATTGTAGAATACCCAATCGACAAATCCACTGCAATCCATCCCGTAGGGTCGGTAGGTTCCGGTGGTGGAGCTACCTGCCGCAGTGACCTTCTGAATGGTGCCCCATCGCTCGTCCCAGCCCAGAACCAGGGATTTGCCGCCCCAGAAGTAGTTCACCTTGCCCACCAGGGAGCAGGCGGTTTCCACCACGGCCCGCCGCTCTGGAGACAAATCCTCCGGGAGCGCGGCCAGCAGGGCCTTGGCGTCCGGGGCGGAGATACTCAGGTCACCCGCCAGCGCGGCCAGAAGCTCCTGGTTTTCCAGCAGCTCGTCCAGCGCCTCATTTTGGTCATCGGTGAATTGATAGAATACCCGCATATCGTCCGGCGTCCTGGGGGTGATGGTGATGTGCAGGATTGACTCCGTCCATCCGCCCTCCTCTCCGGTTCCCGTGTGTTCTATGGTCTCTACCTGGGTGGTAATCTTTGTCATATCCCAGAACACCGTCCGCAGCCGTTCCACCCGCTCCGGGTCCAGTACCGCCACATCCACGCCGTTATCCGCTGCGGCCGTCCGGGCAGCAAACACGGCTAATACCTCCGGCCAGCCAGGAGGCTGGCCATGCACCTCCACGCTGTCGTATGCCCCACCGGCCTGCAGCTCCTCCAGCCGGTCCGCCAGCTCACGGTTGAGCTGGGCCACAGCCGCCGATGGGGAGACGGCGTCCGGGGCGTTCCCGCCGTCCGCGAAAAAGATGCCGAAGGGTGAGACGATCAGGATTCCGACCAGGCACACCACGACTACGAGCGCAAGAACGACCCCGCCGCCCGCCGCGAGGGCGGAGAGCAACGCCTGAGCGGCGGCAATGACGGCCTTGGCCGCTGCCACGGCGGATCTGGCTGCTGCTTTGGCAGTTACAGCCGCTGTCTGGGCCGTGGCGCGGACCGCCTGGGCGGTGTGCCGGGTGAGGTCTGCGGCGGCCCGCATGGTTCCGGGGGCGGCTCTTGCCGTCCGCTCCGCCGTTTTAGCCGCCTGACCCGCCGTCTTGATGGTCCGCCTGGAGGTGTGCTCCGCGGTCTTTACTGCGCCGCGCGGAGGGCGTGGATCTCCCTTTGATACGGACAGGCCCTTTCCTGGAACGGTATGTCCTTGAGATATCCGACGTGCAGGCGCTCCTGATGCGGAGGCTGGGCGCGGTGAAGCGTATCTGCTCCCACCAGCTTTTCCTCCGGCTTTGCGGGCCGAAGACGCTCTGCCGTCACTCTTGGGTGTGGATGTGGCCTCCAGCCGGCCACGCCGCTGTGCCCGATCCCTGGCCACGATCCGGCCCTGTTCCCGCACAAGCATTCGACTGCCCTGGGCAGGCGGCTCTGTGGGAGGCGGCGATCCCCGCTGGAGATAGGCCCCCTTCATTTTGATCGTAGGCTTAGAGGCCGCCTGTGGGGATGGTTCCAGTGCCGGAACCGTTGAAGAACTCCTGGTTACCTCCCGAGTCTTGATTCTTGGCCACTGTTCGGCAGGGGGATGCGTTGGGGTATCCTCTGTTGGGACAGGCGGTCCATTGGAAACAACGTCGGCGGAGGGGCCACCGCGCTTCTTTTTCCCCCTTCCAAGCAGCCGTTCCGCACGGTGCTCTGCCTGGCGTATTCCACCGGCCGCGGCATCCTCAATCTGGTCACCGCCATAGCGGTCTGCCTGACCGCCCTGGGCGGTATCCCGGAGCTGCCCTCTCAGGCGCTCGACGCCGTCCTCCAGCCCGCGCCGGGTCAGCTCCTTGGGCGCTGCCTGTATCTTCTCTTTAAGTTTCTTCTGTACCGTGGGTTTTTCTTTTATCTTTTGGATGGAGTATCACCTCCCGCGAAGAGGGGCGGGGCCCAGGAGGGCCCTGCCCCTTCTGTGTTACGCCGCCGCATCCGCCTCGGAGGGCTTGGTGCTCATGAGCCGGTAGAGGTTATTCTTGGGGAAATGGTCCATAAAGGGCACAATGGCGCTGCCGCACTTGATGAGTCCCCGGCCAAAGTCCACATTGGTGATGTAGGAGAGCTGGTTGTCCGAGATGTTGAGCAGCCGGGCCAGCTCCGCCCGGTCCGTGCTCGCCTGGTTGAGCATGACCAGAAATTCGCTGTTGGCCAGCATGGTGCGGGCCGTGTGGGACTGGAGCAGGTCGTCCACATTCTGGGTCAGGCCGGTGCAGCAGGCCCCGTACTTCCGCACCCGCTTCCAGAGGGTGAAGAGGAAGTTGGCGCTGTACTCATGCTGGAACAGCAAATAGATCTCATCAATATAGACCCAGGTGCTCCTGCCCAGCCTGCGGTTGCGGATGATGCGGTTGAATACGCTGTCCAGCACCACCAGCATCCCCACGGGAAGGAGCTGCTTGCCCAGATCCCGGATGTCGTAGCAGAGGATGCGGGAGCTTGTGTCCACATTGGTGGGCTTGGCAAAGGTGTTCAGGCTGCCCTCGGTGAACAGCTCAATGGCCAGGGCCACGTCGCGAGCCTCTGGCTCCGGCTGGCGGAGCAGTTCCGCGTGGAAATCCCGCAGGGTGGGGACGCTGCCCTGGTACCCGCCCCGGATGTAGCCGTGGTAGCACTGGGCCGTGCAGCGGTCGATGATGGACTTCTCCTTGGCGGAGAGCTGGCGGCTGCCCATGAGCTGCTCACACAGCGAGAGAAGAAACTCGGACTTGAGCACCACCGGGTTCTCCCCGTCGCCGTAACCCTGCTCCATGTCCATGGCGTTGATGTGGTTGGGCGAAGTCGCGGAGATATTGACCACCTCGCCGCCCAGCCCTTCAATGATGGGCCGGTACCCCGATTCCGGGTCGATACAAATAATATCGTCGCCGGTGGCCAGGGCCAGCGCCGCCAGCTCCCGCTTGGCGGTGAAGGACTTGCCGGAGCCGGAGACGCCCAGGACAAACCCGTTGCCGTTGAGCAGCTCCTTCCGGTTGGCCAGGATGAGGTTCCGGCTGATGACATTCTGTCCATAGTATACGCCACCCTGGTGGCAGATCTCCTGGGCCTTGAAGGGCATGAGCACGGCCAGGGCCTCGGTGGTGAGGGTGCGCAGGGCGCTGATTCGCCGCAGGCCCAGGGGCAGAGCCGTGACGAGGCCGTCCGCCTGCTGCCAGCTCAGAGGGGCGAGCTGGCACAGGTGTTTCCGGACGATGGACTGGAGGGCCTCTGTGTCGCTGTCCAGCTCCTTCTTACTGTCCGCCAGATGCACCAGCGTCACCACCGCGAACAGCATCCGCTGGTCACGGGTGGTCAGGTCGTCCAGCATCTCGCGGGTCTCCTTCCGCTGCTGCTCCAGGTCATAGGGTACAATGGCGGAGAAGTTGTTGTTGCTGTTCTGCCGGCGCTGCCAGTTGGTCACGTTTGTCTCCACCCCCAGCAGGCGGTTCTGCAGCTCCCGCACGGCCTCGTCGGTGGGCACGGGGATGATGTCGATGGACAGCATCAAATTTCGGTTTAGGCCGGTCAGCTCGTTGATCATGGAGTCCTTGATGTAGCTGGCATACTCCTTGAGGAACAGCACCCGGCCATACTTGTTCCCCATGACGAAGTGGTCCTTCTTGAATTCCAGACTGTCCGGGCAGACAGCGTCCTTGAAGGAGTGGCCGCAGCGCATACACTCCCGCAGATCCAGGTGGTACTCCGTCTCCTCCCCGGCGCGGTAGAAGTCGTGGAGCACCCGCAGGCGCTCCACTGCGTCCAGTTCCTCGCTGTGGGAGTCCAGATGGTTCAGCCGGGAGGTCACATCGTGTACCACCCGGTCAAAGAAAGTGCGGGCCTCCTCCACGCTCTTGCGGTGGACGGACAGGGTGATATACCGCTCCTGGGTCACGCTGTTGGAGGAGTCGGTGACCTTGTCCATGAGCATGGCGTTGTACTCGGCCCGGTAGCCGTCCAGCGCGTCATCCTGCCGGGGCAACAGGATCTCCCGTTCAAAGTCCTCCCGGTTGACCCGCTTGTTGTTGATGGTGATCTTGGTGGTGGACCCGGCATCCAGCGCGTTGAGCAGCTCGGAGTAGTCCAGGAACATGGCCGTCTTGTCCTCTTTGGATGCGATGGCGTAGTTGATGTCGCTGAACCGCAGGGTCTTGGAGAATTTGCTTCCGAATTGAAAAATCCCATCCGGCCAGAGGCGGCGGATGGGGATGGCGTCCTGTACGGATTTCGGTACCTCAAATGTCTCTTTATCCTGCTTTAACGTGGTCAGCAGGGTTTTAATCAAGCTTGACAGCCTCCTTCAGCGTTGAATTATCCAGGGCTTTGGCATACAGGTGGTCCGATTTGAACACGAGCCGTTTCGGATAGAGCAGCTCGGAGCGGATCACGGCCAGGATAAACTGTTCAAAGGTCATGCTGTTATACTGAAAAAAGCCGCCCAGGGCAAAGGGAAAGGCGGCCAGGATACACACCCAGCCCACCTCGCTGCCCAGCACTGGGCGTAGGCCGAAGTAGATCCCCACGGCCACGGCGACAGCCAGCAGGGCGAAAATAAACTGCCGCAGGGTGAGGCCAAAAAATAAGCTCTCCTGATAGTCCCGTACTTCCTTGTTGATGCGTACCTCCAGTGAAATCACCTCCAGGTTTTAGAATCGGCAGACAGACGCTTGCAAAATCTGCCTGCGTATGGTACGATGCGTATAACTTACCAAAGGAGGAAGCAGTTATGGCATATTTGATGTTGGGCGCTTTGATGATTCTTTTGTCCATTCTGTTCAGGGTAGCTGCGGTATTTCGTCTGTCTATCCCCCTCCTATATGCATTGATCGTTCCCACGCTGTTCCACGAGTGGTTTGAGGCCCACCGCGTGCTTGGCGAAGGCATTTGGTATGCTATGCTGGCCATCGTCGTCGTATCGTGGATTGTTTCTTTTGTCAAAAAGATCCGCTCTATCATTGCCCGGCGACGGGAGAATCAGATTTCCGAGGAGATCTTCCTGGCGCGGCTACGTGAGGCAAGGGAAAACGGCGAATCCGCACCGGGCGGAGGATACAGCGTCAAGGTGGATGACCTGTGGCGTGATGTAGATTAACCCAGCCCCATTAACTCCCGGATGAGCCGGTCGCTCATCTTAATGGAACCCACCAGCACCAGCATATTGAAAATCAGTTCGCCCACATAGTTCCATACAATGGTGGCCGGAGCGAGAGAGCTGTCCGCTATGGCGGGCGGGGACGAAGCGAAGGCGGAGAAAATCACACAGGCCAATACAATAACACAGCCCTCCAGGCAGATGGCGGCGTAGCTTTTCAGAAAGGCCACGCCAATGCTGCTGGAGGGCTGTCCCGCGAAGCTCGCCAGAGGAACAGGGGCGAACGCGGTGGCGATGTAGAGTTTGAAAAAACGGCTGTAGACCGTCAGAATCATTACCAGGGCCAGTACCCAGATAAACAGGGAGCCCAGCAGAGTGATGGCCCACAGAGGGATGCTTTCAATCAGCCCCACGCTCTCAATGATGGTCACCATCTCGTCCGGGAGCGTGGTGGCGCTTAGATCCGCCAGACCGGACGAGTCCATGATGGTGGAGATCATGCCCTGGGCCACACGGAACAGGGCGGTCATGAGCTCCATCCCATACATTACCGCGGCCTGGGCCAGAATAAAACGGACAAAGCACTTGAGGGCCATCTCCGGCTTTTTCAGCTCGGTAAAGCTGCCGCAGGTCTTGACCACGCCCATCACAAAAAACAACACCAGGAGGGCGTAGCCGATGGCCTGGAGGGCGCCGTTGATATTGACGATCACATTCCAGACCCCGCCGCCCTTGAACTCCTCCGGGGTGGTGCTGATGAGCTGCCAGATCTCCGTGAGCTTGCCATTCCAGGTTTCCAGAGCGGAATTCAAGTTGTCGACGATCCAGTTTCCACTGCCCAACCAGATATTCACCTCCTAACCCGCCCGGAATCCAGTTCTGGGCGGGTTTCTTTGGGGCGTGGAAGTTTCATCCTCCGGTGATAAGGGTGAGGATCTCCTTGGTGAAAGTTATCACAATGCCGCCCGCGATGGTGAGGATGCCGTTGGAGCGCTGGGAGGGGTCGTGGGACTGAAGGGAGAGGCCCACCTGCAGAATGCCGTAGCCCAGCAGGATGAGGCCCACGGCCCGGATGAGGGAAAAGATGAAGTCGGACAGGCTGGTGACCACGGACAGAGGGTCATCCGCCGCAAAGGCGGGGACGACAGCAACGGGCAGGGTCAGGACGAGGCAGGCAAACAGCGCGTAAAGCCGCTTTGCCCGCCGCTGGAAGTTGCGGTTGAGATCCTGTTTCATGCAGCATTCTCCTTGCTTTCATCGAGTTCTTCAGCGGAAAATGCCTGGAAGAGAGGAGTTCCTGTAAACGCTGGTTCCTGTTTGCCTTTATGAATATAGGGTGGCCCGCCGCCGTCCACGGTGTGGCGGATGGCCGGATGCTGGGAAAGCTCGTACTTCAAATCCATGACCGGCCTGGCGCCGCGGATGAACAGGATGGCATACCGGTTGTCCAGGCCGCGCACTTCATCCGGGGTGAGCAGCTCCCGGCCGCTCATCTGGAAGTTGGTGGAGTAGGAACCGGAGCGGCCTTTCGTCTGGCCGTGGGTCCTGGTATCAATGGTGGCCTTGCCCAGCGCCTCGGAGATGTACTTGTGGGTGCTGGCCTCGTTGCCGCCCAGGTAGAGGATGGTGTCCGAGTTGCCGGGGATGGTCTCCCAGCTATCCTTGTACAGCTCCTTGATCTGGGCCATGTTCTGGATGATGGTACTGGCAGAGATGTTGCGGGAGCGCATGGTGGCCAGCTCGCGGGTGAAGCCGGGCAGGGGCATCGCGGCGAACTCGTCCAGCACGAAGTGGACATGGCGGGGCAAGGCCCCGTGGTGGATCTGGTCGGCGCTGTAGTAGAGGGCCTGGAACGCCTGGGCGTAGAGCAGGGACACCAGGAAATTGAATGTCGTGTCATTGTCCGGGATGACGGCGTACAGCGCCACTTTCTTTTCGCCCAGGGTGTAGAGGTCCATGTCGTCGTGGTCGGTGATGGCCTTGATCTGGGGCAGATTGAAGGGAGCCAGCCGGACGGCGGTGGACACGAGGATGGACTTGGAGGTCTTGCCCGCGGCCATCTTAAAGACCTTGTATTGCCGCACCGCCACGCTGTCCGGCCGGACCTGCTCTATGGCCTGGAAGAGCTGGTCCAGGGGCGAGACGTACTCCTCGTCCTCCTCCTTTACCTCGGCGTACTCCAGTACCCGCATCACCATGGAGAAGTTCTGTTCATACTCCGGGGCCTCCTGGAACAGCATGAGGATGATGGCCTGGAGGAGCGCCGTCTCGGCCTTGGTCCAGAATGGATCGGACTCATGGCTGCCCTTCGGAGTGGTGGCCTGGATGAGATTGTTCACCAGCTTGAGGGCGTCCTTCTCATCCCGCAGATAGCGGAAGGGGTTGTAGCCGTCGCTCTGCGCCAGGTTGACCAGATTGAGCACCCGGATCTCGTATCCGTTCTGCTTCAGCCAGCCGCCTGTGGCGGTGAGCACCTCTTGTTTCGGGTCCGTGACCACATAGTTGGTATTGGCCTCCAGGATGTTGGGCTTGACATAGCTTCGGGTCTTGGCCGCGCCGCTGCCGCCAATGACCAGCACATTGAGAGAGCGGCGGTGCTTGTGGGTGTCCAGCCCCAGGCGGACATTGCGGGTGAGGAGCTTGTTCTCCTTCTGGGCGAACATGGCGTTGACCTGCCGGGGCGAGGCCCAGGCGGCGGAGCCGTGCTCCGCGCCCTCCCGCCTCCTGCCCTGCTCCGCACCCCACAGGGCGAGGGCCATGATATAGACGCCGGTGCAGCTCAGGATGGATAGGAGACTCTTGTCCGTCCACCGCACCTCCAGAGGGTCCTGGAGCGCCGCGGTCAGGTTGGCAATCAGGGCGGGCAGTCCACTTGCTGCGCTCTGGCCGCTTTCCAGCGACTGGGCGATGAGCAGCGCCGCCCAGACCACGGGGATGTAAAAGAACAGGCAGGCGATGAGCCTGTTTGCTTGAGATGGCTGTTTCAGTGGCGTTCACCTCCGGGAAAACACAAAAAATCCGGGGGGCGCCGGTCTATGACCGGCGCCCCCCGGAGGAGTGGAAAGCCTGTTTTAAACTCGCCATTATCTCGTCTTTGGCCTGGATTTTGCTTTGGTTTTCTGTCTGGCCGGGACGGAGCTACGCTCCAGCTGCGCCCGATAAGCCTTGAGCCGTCCCTCCACCGAGGGGCGTTCAGTCATAGTTCCTGGGCCTTTGGGGGTAGAGGAGCTGGTTCTTGTATCGTGCGAGTCGCATCCCGACCGAGACTCTTTTTTTGGCGGCTCTGCCTGACGTGGAGCCGTCTGGCTGCTCTGGCGGCCCTGTGTGGGGGGCTGCGGGTCCTGCCGTGCCGTGGGGTCTTTGGAGTGCTTCTGGCGCTTTTGCGGGCCTTTTTCGGGGCCGTCCTTTGTATCGCGCGCCCTCTCCCGCGTATGTGCTTCCGGCTGCCGGTCCGGCTCTTGGTACAGCATACGCTGGAAGATCTGGTTGGCCCGGTCCAGCTCGGTCACCGGCAGGAGCACATCGATCATCTTCCCCCGGTCATCCCGGTCCCGGACGGCGGAAAACAACAGCTTCTGCTTTTTCGCCCGGTGCTGAAATTCCTTATACTGCTCTGGGGTCATGGAGAACTGCCGGAGATCCTGCGTCTCCCGCAGCATCTTCCCCAGGTTGACTTTCCCGGAGAGCTTTTTATGGTTTCGGGCAAGGGCCAGGGTGAGGGCCAGCAGGTTCTTCAGGGCAGAACCGGACAGCCGAATGACTACCTCCGTCCCGGACAGCAGCATACGCACCATTTGGTCGGCCGCCTCACCGCCTCCTATGTTCATTGGTTCTCACCTCTCTTTCACGTGCTTCTGCTTTGTCGATTTCCTGCTCCATCTGGGGCAGGCTGTTTTGGATCTTCCGGCACAGGGCCAGCTTCCTCCGCTCCGCCCGGATCTGCCGGTTGAGCTCTGCCAGCCGCTCATAGAGCTCCGCCTTTTCCTGAATCAGCCCTTCTCTGGGGACGCCGCACTGCTCCAGGGCGGCCACAGCGTCCATGTACTGGGCAAACTCCGTCTCCATGCCGGACAGTCCGGCCTCATAGAGCTCTTTGACAGGGGCCAGGGCCTCCGCATCCGCCAAAGCGGTGTAAAGCGCCCGGCGCCGCTTCCTCCGCACATTGAGGACGGTGCGCTGCTTCATCAGGTTGGCCAGCGTCTCCTCTGTGCGGGCAGTGAAGGCCGCCATGTCCGTCCGGGTCGTGATGCCGTTGTCCCGGAGGAAGGCAAACTGTTCCCGGTACTGCTCAAAGCGCATGACCTCCTGCCGGAGCTGGGGCGTCATGCGGGGTGGGTACTGCCGCTTGCCGATCTTCCCCAGTAGATAGAGATAGTGGACATACAGGGCCAAAAAGCCGGTGTACCTGGGGTACTTCTGGTAGGGGCGGTACTGGGGCCGGAGCTGGACGGCAGGCCGCCGTCCCACTTCGATGGCAGACAGGTTCCCCTGAATGGCGGCCCGGATGCCGTCCTCGGTGAACAGCGGATTTTTCCGGCCAGGGATTATGAACCGCTCCTGTCCCCGCAGGCGGAAGCCCAGGCGGTTCCCGTGGCGGATCTCATAGCCCATGTGCTCCATGAGCAGGAAGAAGTGGCCCAGGTCATTGGCGTCCGCTATGGCGGAGCGCAGGTCCGCCTCCAGCATGGAGCGGAAGGTGGGCTGGCCCCTGGACCGGCGCAGCCACTCAATGTAGCTGACCGCTTTGGACGGTTCTCCTTGCATGAGCACAGGGAGCCCATGTTCCCGGCACAGGCGGTCCGAGGTGGCCCGGATCTGCCGGTAGTAGCTCTGGGCATTGCTGTGGTACTTTTCGCCGGTATCCGCGTTGACTGAGTTGAAGAGGATGTGGGCGTGGATATGCTCCTTGTCTACATGAACGCCGATCACCGTCTCATACCCTGGCAGATGCTCTTTCGCAAATTCTGTGGCGATCTCCAGCGCCAGCTCCGGGGAGATCTCTCCGGGGCGGAAGGACTGGATGAGGTGGTAATACTGTATGCCGCCCTCCTTACCCACGGCCCGCTTGGTCTCCAGCATCTGCCGGCACTCATGGCCGGGGTCGCAGTTGAGGCGGGCGGTGAGGACCTGCTCCTGGGTCTTGTCCCCGTTGAGCACATATCGGACGCCCACATCCAGGCGGCCCTTCCGGGCCAGGATCTTGGTGATGGCCATTACTTTTTCGCTACCTCGTACATGAGCGCATAGACCTGCTCCAGCAGGTACAGCCCCCGTCTGGCGTCCTCCGCCCTGGCAATTCTGGCGTTGACGCTGCGGGCGATCTGGTTGATGTTGACGCCAATTTTATGCACCTCGGTGCGCAGGGCCTTGATCTCCTGGGAGGGGAGCGCCTTGACCGGCTGCCCTTCCAGAAGACGGGTGAGGAAGGCCCGCCTGGTCAGGCCGCACTGCCTGGCCTTGGCAGACAGCAGGCGGTACTGCTCCGAGGTCAGTTCAATGTGCAGATGATGTCGGCCATGTTTATCTGCTTTGCTCATGCCGTCTCCTTTTCCGCCTGGGAGCAGCGCTGGAGGCTTCCTCCCGGATCTCCTGCTCAAAGACCTTTTCCAAATCGAACACATTGCCATAAGGAACACCCTTCCGGCTGTAAGGCTTCATGGGCATGGAGATCCGGGCCTGCAGCTCCTTCAGCCGCTTCCAATACTGCGGGAGAAACTGATAAATATTTTTTAGTTCCCTCCGGTTCTTGTTTTTGCAGCACCAGCAGGAGACCCGGTCCAGGATATTATAGAGCCGAATACCGTTTTCCTCCCAGAAAAATCCCCGCTGGTAGCAGTACGCCAGGCAGTCCGCCTCCGTCAGAGGAGAGCATTTGGGCGGCTTCAGACGCTCCAGCCGATCCGGCTCGTCTGCGGCGATGCCCACATAGTGGACTTCCGCATCTGGGCTGTGGCCGTCCAGGGCTTTGATCTTCAGCGTGGTCCCCCAGCGGCAGAGGCCGCCGCACCAGCCGTAGCCGTGATGGAAGCCATTCTTCCTGGAGTTAATTGTCTTCTCCAGCATATCGTACAAAAACGGGGCGTCCGGCTTCACCTCTGTGAAGCGGATGCCCCGCTGCTCCAGGACCGGCTTCATCCGGTCCCGAATATCATAAATAGCTTGAAATTCCATTCCCGAGTTGTAAAAAATCACTTCGTCCAGTGGCATCTCTTTCTCCAGCACTAACAGCAGCATGGCAAGGGAGTCCTTGCCGAAGCTGACACTGGCGATGTATCGCAACGTCACACTCCTTTCTGAGGTCTGAGGCTGTTGATGCTCCGCCTGGAGGCGGCATAGGGGTCAGGGGTTCACCCCTGTAAGCGCGCAAATGTACATTTGCGCTATGCTTGCGGCGGCCTCGCCGCCAGAGGCGGCGAGGTTCCCGGCCCCGCCGAAGCGAGGCTTATTCTCAAGAGGTAGGTGGATTATGAAGTCGGCAGGCAGAGCATGTCAACTTCATGGAAAAGAAAATTATCGTTCTGATTCAGAGCGACGGTGCTTGCCTTATAGGCTGGAATGCTCGACATTCTAACATGATAGTGTCGTTTTCCGAATAATCTGACTATATCATGGAGGATATTATCACTCCTACAAGGGTGTCTGTTTTGACACCCTAAAAATCAAAATAATCTGGAAAGGGGGTTACATTAGACACCCTACTATTCCATGGTTAGAACCAGCAAAGGAAACTGTTGGCACAAAGAGTGATAAGCGTTTGCAAGTAACATCCCATTCTCCTTCGCAGAGCCAAAGCACCGATCCACAACTTTGGGGGAGATTCCAGTGGGAGACTACCGATATTCGAGGTTTTGTACGTAATTCCTTTGTGTGGACATACTGCTACGCAACAGTTTCCCCAATAAATACAAAAATTTTACAGAACCTTGATGGAACAAGAGATGACAATATGTTATTTTCACGTTAAGTGAGAACCACCATCCAAATCACATATCAGGGAGGAAAATAAAATGAAGAAAATGGTTGCGATTGCCTTGGCGGCTATCACAATGTTCGGACTGCCCGCGTCTTTATCAACGGGCGCATCGGCTGCGTCGATTACAGAAGATAAAGTCATTGAACTGGAGTATCCTGACTTTATTTCTAACGAAGACTATTACAGGACATTGGCTAAGGAGGAGGGGTACATCCTTGATATTGAAGTACCCGAAGAGTATGCTGATGAAGAAGCTGCCCGTATCGAGGAAATGTCAGAAAATACAGATGCTGCTACATTTGACTTGACGCGCAGTCAAGCAAAGCCAACCAAAAAGTGGAATATTTTGACCGATGGAAAATACAATTTATCTGCAGTCAATAATGTTTCTGTCACTCTATATTCACAATATCTGTTCACAGGATGGACATCCTACGAGGTGAGTATATATAACGAGCGAAAGGATAATCACGATTTTACAGTTAAAGCATATGAAAATAAGCCTCTCTTCGATGATCTTATTGAGGATGAGCATACGGTAAAACCTGGGCACACTGTCATCATGTATGTAGTGCCAAGTTCGGACACTGCTGCATGGTACCTCAAGTTTGAAGGTTATTCCACACTGAGTGGTTATGTTGCCAGAGATATCTGAGATTCTATAGGCTCTACTGTTGACTGCGCCACCTGAGGTCTGCTTAAAGCGCAAACAAAGTTTTTCCCTCGTCATCGAGATCAGCGGTTCTATTGGTAGAGACTATACCAAACCCAAAAGCAGTGATACAGGTGGACAATTCACCTGTATCACTGCTTTTTAGATGGAGGTATACATGTCGTCCTTTAGCTTAAAAATACTAGCGACAATCCTTATGATTATAGATCATCTAGCGTATTTCTGGTATGATTTTTTCCCGCTATGGTTTCGATGGTTGGGCTGTGCTTCTGCTCCCATTTTCATTTTTTGCTTGGTACATAGTTATGATAAAACGCATTCTAAAGCAAAGCTAATGATAAGACTATATCTTTTTAGTGTTTGCATGGCGGTTATCAATATTATACTTATGTGCTTAGGCTATATTATCGCAGGAGATACAGTGGCAAGCATAGATTTACGGAGTTTTAATTTCTTCAGCACACTGTTTTTGATTTCTCTAATTATAAGGATATTAGAAACAGAACGTATAAGGAGAAAAGTCATTTTATTAGTCTGCCTTGCAATTTGGCAAATTGTTTGCTCAATTTTCCTAACATACATAGCCTATATGCCATTACCATGGTTTGAATGGAGTCAGTCTGGAATTTTGTCTTTGTTCGTACAACTGCTTTCTTCTATCACTGGTAATATACTGTGGACTGAAGGATCAGTTCTTATCGTATTATTTGGTGTTCTGCTATATTATGCAAAGGAAAATAAATATAGCTTGATTCTTCTCTTGGGAGGATTTTCCCTATTTTATTTTTTATATAGTTTAACTGACTGGAATTGGTATATTATAAACACAGTTTTAGAGGCTGCAGATGCATTTACTGGGTCTGAAAATTTTAGAGATTTGATAGAACGAACCTTTGAAATTGCCCAATTAGCTTCAAGTGGACATGGAATAGAATCATTGTTTTTTACGGATTATAAATGGATGATGATTGAAGTATTGCCTATCATCTTGACCTATAATGGGAAACGTGGGAAGCCCTTTAAGTATGCTTTTTACTGGTTCTATCCGTTTCATATTTACTTGATTTGGGGAATTAGACTGCTGTTTGATTGACATAATTAGTACAATCCGGGAATTTTAAAAATTATTGTTACTTGTACTTTCCGTGCCAGAGACAACACCTACTCCTGTTATTTCGTTATCCCTGCCTTCCGGAGACTTATCAAGAACAGTTTGCAAGCAGCAGGCCGTCATATCCTGACAATTCCCTAGTAATACGTTAAATAAACCCCCACCAGTAACAGGTCGGGTGCTAAAAAGAGCTTTTAAAGACGGCCTTGCGCAGTTGGCCGCGGCATCCAGCCGATGCCGCGGCCGCTGCGGTTAGTCATTCGTTGGCAATGGTTCATCCGGTTCAGAAAGGGCCATCTTGACCTCGGCGCAGTTGTGCTCACAGCAATAGACCGCCGCTTTCCAGGGGTCTTTGTAGCGTGCCGCCACCTGTTCCATACCGAGGAAGCCGTAAACGATGACTTCCCATGTGATGAGCTGTCCGTTAATCGCCCGTTGGACTCCCATACAGTTCCCTCCGTTTCAATCTGTATTATACTGGGCTGCTTCCACAGCTACACAATACCACATACCGGACGGGAAAGCGATTCCTATTCCCGAACAGGCCGGACTATCCCCAAACAGCCCTTTCCACCCGCAGTCTGGAGCACGGCCTCGGAGTGGCCGGGCCAGACAGCCCTCACCGAGTTTGGCCCTCTGCTTTGTGAGGCTGCTTGGCAGGCGCCCTGGCCCGTTTCTGGGCGAGATAGTAGGCTGTGAGGCAGGATTACCTCCGTCCGGCAGCTTTACATCGCTGCCGGGCTTGCGGTGGCCCCGCCGGAGGTTTCCCTGGTGCCTCCACACAGGAAGGAAAGAGAGCGCTGACGCCCATGCTCACGCCGCCAGGAGCAGTTCCTGCTCGATCCGTTTCCTGGCCCGACGGGCATATTCGTCGGTGACCTCAATGCCGGTGGCGGTGTAGCCCTCCAGCACAGCGGCCAGGACTGTGGTGCCGCTGCCGGCAAAGGGGTCCAGGATATGGCCGCCCGGCTCGGTGATCTTTACCACATCCCGCATGAGCTGCAAGGGCTTCTCCGTCAGGTGGATACGGTTTTGGGGATTCCCGTACTTGAACACACCGGGGAGACAGGGCACGGGGCGGCTGATGGGCATATCCCCGTTGGAGCCCCAGACAATGTACTCCGCCTGTTGGCGGAAGCGGCCATTCTGAGGACGTGAGTTTCCCTTGTCCCACACAGCGGTGCCCCGCCAGATCCAGCCCGCCCACTGGAGGGCGTCGGTGGCCGCTGGGAGCTGCCGCCAGTCGATGAACATACACACCGGCGCGCCGGGTTTGCAGATCTTTCTGGCATCGCCAAGCCACTCCGCCGCCCAACGGGTCCAGGACCGCTGGTCCTTGGCGTCCCCGTCGAAGGGCGGGGGCGCGTGATCCCCCATGCTGGAATACTTCTTGGCCGTGGACTTGTTCTTCTCTGCCTGGGTACGGCCTCCGGAGGCGTAGGGCGGGTCGGTGATGACCGCATCGAAGGTGCCGGGGGCAAAGCCGCCCAGCAGCTTCAGCGCGTCGCCGTGGAGGATCTCCCATCTGGGATCATCGCTCATGTGTGTTCCTCACTTTCTTCTTGATAGATTTTTGAGCGTGCGTGTGGTCGGAAAGTTCCGTCTCCACATACTCGCTGATGATACACAATGCTTCATTATAGCTGCCGGAGCTGGTAGCCCGCTGAAACATCTCGTCGGCCTGCTTGATCTGTCCGGCCTGTTTCAGCAGCCGGGAGGCCCGGCCCAGGATGCCGAAGATATTTCCGTCCTGTCCCACCAGCGCCATTTTGGGCTTTGCGGGCCGCTGCTTCTGGATAAAACCGCCCAGCCGGTTGGGCACATAGTCGCTGAGCCAGGTCCCGCCGAACTGTTCATATGTCTGGAGCCGCCATATGGCCAGCCTTCCCATATCCAGAGAAACACCCGCAAAGGGAAACAGCAGGTTGGTCAGGCCATCGTACTGGAAGCTCCTCACAGCCTTGGCTTTCCATGCGCTGCCGGCCTGTAGGATACCAGCCTGGGCAAACAGCTCATTGATACCATACACCCACTCCTGGAGATCCCCGCCGCAGCCCTGGAGGATGAGGCCCTCCTGATCGTTCATCTGACGCAGTTCGTCGATGGTGACTGTCTTGATTTCTGCCATTTTACCTCCTATCTGGTCTGGCCGCGCCTGGGACGGTCCTTTGTCTTTTTAAGCCCTGGCTGGTCGGCCTTGACCGGGATGTTAAGTTCCTCCGCCCTGCGGATCTCCGCCAGCATCCCCGGTGTACGCACAGTACCGTACACATTGACCTGCTGGCAGTGCTCCACCAGCCGCAGGCCCATCTCCCGCGCCGCCTGGTCCTGGGCGGGGTCATCCGGGTCTGCGAAGGGCGGGAACATGAGGTGGGGACAGATCGGGATATCCCCGGCCTGGAACACCTCCTGCGCTTTCTCCTTTGCGAAGGCGATGTTCTTTTCCAGTTCGCCTCGGAGCGGTGCGCAGATGTAGACCAGCCTGGGGCCATGGTTCTTCGTCAGGACTTGAATACGGAAGGTCTCCACATAGTCGCTGGCTATTTGCCTGAGCTGCTGGTAGTCCTCCTGGGAGGGATGGTAGGCATACCAATCGATTCGGTCGCCATCCACCCAAATATGTGGAGCAACACCATCCCGCAGGTAGGGGTTGTTAGGGATCTTCTTTTTCCCCCAGATATCTTTGAACCGAAGGATCAGCCTGTCTACCACGCCGTGATTGTTGTCCAACAGCGTCAGACGGAGCGCCGCATAGTGGTCCGCATGGCCCAGTGTAACAAATTCAGCCCTCACCTGACGGTTTCTGTCTAAGCTGCCCAGGCAGGCCCGGCCCACGAAAACCGGATCGCGGATGATAGTCCCGTCTGCAAACAGCTTGCGGAGCTCCTGCTCGAAAAAATTACTCATCTGCTCTGCCCCCGTTCCTTGTGTCCTTTTTGCTGCGGCTCCGGCTCCTGGGGCGCCAACTCGTCCCTGGATGGGTCACGGATGACGGAACGCCCCTTTCCATCCATCACCAGAGTGTCCAGGGAATCGTTGCAGATCTCCTCGCCGCTGATGATCAACGCGGTATCGGTTAAATGCACATCGCCGCATACCCTGCCATACACAGCACTGGTACCGGACAGAATGGGTGCACGGCCTGTGTCCGGCGAGTCCAGCACCATCCCGCAGTCGGATACTCTGGCGTGGCCGCAGAGATTACTCCCCCGGATATAGGCGTCGTCCTCCGCGCGGGCATGGGCGCTCAGGGCAGAGTTCTGGGAAACATAGGCGTTTCCGCAGGCGACGGACTCTCCAAACAGGGACGAGCCCTTGTCCACATAGGCATCGTTACACGCAATGGCGTCGTCGAAGATCCAGGCGTCATCTCCCGTTTCGAAGGACAGGTTACGCTCGCTCTCTACAAAGCCGCCCAGCTCCCCGGCCTTTACCTTCTTCCCGATATTCCGCAGGGCGCGGATGCGGTGGAGAAAGGGATATTTCTCATGGGCGATATCGGTCAGTTCGTATTTCTGATTGATTGCTGCTTCATCTCCTTTTTACAGACAGGCGAGGGGCCGCCCCTTGGGACAGCCCCTCCCGTATGCTTCTGTCTCAGATTTTAGATGGCCCGCACTCCGCGATCCAGCTGTCCAGGCCCAAGCTCTCCGCCATAAGCAGGGCCAGGTTGTGCATTGCCGCGTCCTCCAGCTTGATTGCCGTCTCAAACAGGCCCCAGAGCAGCTCGACGATCATTCTGCCGTCGTAGGGTTCCAGCAGTTCGCTGTCGGGCAGGGCGTCCTCGCCGCTCCCGCCGCGAAGGAGCTGCCGCTCCTTTTCGAGCAGGTCCAGGCTGGCCTGGAGGCTCTCCTGGGGCAAGCCCCAGGCTTTGGCGATCAGCTTCACGCCTGCCTCTATGGGGGCCTCGTCCCCGATCTTATCCGGCCCGCCCAGGGCCAGGGCATTGATTGCCTCCTCGGTGACCTGCTGAAGCAGTTTTTCCGGCGAGGGATGGGTTTCGATTTTTTTCATCAGAGCGTCCTCCTTGCTGTTTTTGGGGTGGGTTTCCGACCACAACAATACCCGTTTGGGCGGCAGAAAGCTATCACCATACGCAACGAAAAAGCAGACACAAACCCAGCGATACCAACAATTCCTGGGTATTCAGGCGGCCTTCTGCCGGAGGCCGTTTTCCTGATCCTCCTCCCGAAACATCGCGTCGATATCGGAGAAGTGCTGGGTGCGGTTGAGCTTCTCCGAAACCTTGCCCGGAACGGCCTGCAGCTCCAGCATTCGGGCCCACAGGTCCGGGTGGTGGTCATAGAGGTGCCGCAGCTCCTTCCGCTTGGCGTTGGGGTAGAACCAGCAGCCGCCCCGGCCGGCGAACTCATAGATTGGAGAAAGGAGCCCCGCCTGCCGGCAGAGCTCCTTTGCGCCCTGTTCCGTGCAGTTGTATTTTTCCAATAGGGACACCTGGTGTCCCCCCAGCCGCAGCAGCCGTTCCTGTTCGTCCTTGGCATAGCCGATATACTGCACTGTGTCCGGCGGCAGTACTTTCTGATACTTCAAAATCGGTTTCATTTTGCAGTCTCGCTGGACTGCACAGCGCCCGCAGATGGGGAAGGAGCGCACCATACCCTTCTTTGGGCCGCGGGTACTATGGCCGGTAAACAGGTCCACATAGTCTTTTCCGAATGAAGGATAGTGACTTTTACGCCCATGCGCTCCAGTGCGGGGATACCTTTGGTATAGATGAAGTCCCGGTGCTCCGGGACCTCTCCTGAAATGGTTTTATCGAACATGACTTCGCAGTAGACCGCCTCATCCAGCGGCTCTCCATGCTTCTTTGCCAATAAGATGGTGGCAAGGCTGTCCTTACCGAAGGAGCAGGAGGCCAGGTATCTCAACGGTCCGAAACACCTGCCTCTTTCGCGCGGCAGACATTCTCCAGCAGCTCTGTCCGGTCCGTCTGCTCCCAAGGAGCCTCTGGGTGCGTGAAGTGTCCGTAGTTACAGAACTGAGCGAACATGGGGTGGTCCAGCTTCAGGGCGCGGATCATACCGCTGGGCGTCAGATCAAAGGCCGCCCGGACGGCCTGCTCCAGCATAGCATTGGAGTACACGCCGGTGCCACGGGTGTCGATGTCCACCGCCACCGGATCGGCCCTGCCGATGGCGTAGGCCAGGCTGACGGTGCATTCCTCCGCCAGACCCGCGGCCACGATATTCTTGGCGATGTACCGAGCCATGTAGGCCCCGCTGCGATCCACCTTAGTGCCGTCCTTCCCGGACAGCGCACCGCCGCCGTGGGGGATGAGTCCCCCATAGGTGTCCACCATCAGCTTGCGGCCGATCAGGCCGGTGTCCGCCTCAAAGCCGCCCAGCACAAAGCGGCCGGAGGGATTGATGAGGAGCTCTGTATCCCCATCCGGGGGCAGTTCCCGCAGCGCGGGGGTGATGACGCATTTCAGAATCTCCTGCCGCAGATCCTCCAGGTCCTTGTCCGCGTCGTGCTGGCAGGAGACCACCACGCTGGTGACCCGGTTGGGCAGGCCGAACACATACTCCACGGACACTTGTGCCTTGCCGTCCGGCTTCAGCCCGCGGATGGCCCCTGTTTTCCGGGCATTGGTGAGCAGGCGAGTCAGGCGGTGGGCCAGCACAGCAGGGAGGGGGAGAAGCTCGTCCGTCTCGTTGCAGGCGTGGCCGTACAGGATGCCCTGGTCTCCAGCTCCGGTCTGCTCCTCTTGGGAAACAGCCCCGGCGATATCGCCGCTCTGGTCATGGGTGATGACCTCCACTTCGTAGTTGGAGCCGCCATAGCCCGCTTCCCGCACCGTCCGGCAGATAAGGGCGGGAATGTCCGGCAGCTCCGCGGCGGTGATTTCGCCGGCCACGAGGATCTTGCCCGCTGTGGCCAGGACCTCACAGGCCACACGGGCGGCTGGGTCGCTGCGGAGGCAGGCGTCCAGAACTGTGTCCGCGATGGTATCGCACAGCTTGTCCGGGTGCCCCTCGGTGACCGACTCCGCGGTCAGAATATACTTATCTCTCATGTGCTTTTCCTTTCTTTGCATGACTTTTTCCCGGCTGACTTTGGGCCGGAACGGTAAGGAGTATGCGGCTATCAAACAGTTCTTTGTAGCGCCGGATCTGTTCTTCCGTCAGGGAGACAAAGTCCTCTGCACCCAGTCCGGCGAGGAAGAACGTCCCGCAGACAATATCATAGGGCAGGCCGAGTCCCTTTCCGTTGGCGTTACATACGACAGCCACCGCTTCTTCGAAAGGGTATGTGGCTTCAATATCTCCGCCCACGACCTCCTGCATGGCCTTCAGCCCGCTGACCTCCCGCACATAGCAGGGTTTCATGGGCTCCACAATCAAAACCTTCATGATCGTTCACCCCTTTCAGCCTTCTTTTTATGATTTCTTTTCCTGTACAGGGAATGAAAATCCGGCTTGGGGAGATCTTCCCGAAGCCGGTCTGTCTGGTAGCAGAAGATAAAAAATTTATGGAGTTCCCGCTGTGGGAAAAAACGCAGATAATATCGGTATTGGCCGGTGTCGATTTGGAATGCGTAAAAGGCTTGTCTGCCGCGCATGAGCGCCTGGGGACGCGCTTCACAATATGCCCGCATAGAGGGGAGATCCCGTAACGGCCCACCGTTCCTCTGAAGGTTTTCCAACAAAGCGCTCAATTCTGCCTGGAATGCCGGGGAGGTCAGCACCTCATTCTTCTTTAACAGAGTGATTTTGGTTTCGTCCGTATCGGTAAATACCCCACGCAGATGTGCCGCACAGGCACTCTCCTGTAATTTGGTCGTAAACAGGTCGTTGACATCAAGCTCACCGCTGGTCCGGATCTGGTACGGTTCAGCGCTCATGGGATCTTCCGCCTTGCTTGGGTGGATGCTCGGGGGAGCTGTTGCCCGTCCGCCGTTCTGCGGGCAGCCGTTCCCCACGATCCCGCTGCTGAATGATACGCAGCACATCCCGAAAGGCCATGTACTGCTGGATCTCTGTCGGGTCCTCGGTCAAGGTCCGAACCGTCTCCCAGCAGGGACTCCCGTGACAACTGAAATCCTCCTGCACCACCAGGGTGGTATGTCCGTCCCGGCCCGCCAGATGGACGCGCTGCCCGCGGAGTTCTTCCGCGCGGCTGTAGAGGCCATAGGCCAGACCAATGGCCTTCAGCGCCTCCAGTGCGTCTACGGTGGTATAAACCCGTTCTGTGCTGATATGTACTTCGCCGGATAGGGAAATGCTTTTGTTTGGCATAGATTCTGCCTCCTGACTGATTTGAGGTTTATCGCTCGCGGTCTTTCTTCCGTCTGGGCGAGAGCTGGCCACAGGACCTGCGGTTGGTCCGCTCTGTCTCCCGGTGTACCTCCTCCACGCAGTGATCCCATGCCTGCTTGAGCGGCTGTGTGGGCAGGCCGTTCTGCCGGTAGCCCTCCAAGATGCCGTTGTAATAATAGAAGGAGGGAATGGATGGCTCCTTGCACAGCTCCGTCATCACGTAGGCCATAACCGTGTGCTCCTGCCCATCATGTCCATGAACCGTTACCGGCTCCTTCCCATACAGGTGAGGATAACCCTCATAATAATCCAGGGAGCGCTCACACTCTGGTGTGATGTTCCACAGCAGGCCATGTACTGTGCTCCCCTCCCTGGGAGCGATGGTGGCCACTCCGGCGCCCCGCAAATTGCCGCGGAACAGAAGTTCATAATTCTCCAATGTGACTGGTCCCACCACCTGGGCGTCTGGGCAGCGCTGGGCCATCTGATCCAGGTTGATATTGCTCCCATAGGCGAAATACAGCTTTCCCTCAGCCATCCTCCAACACCTCCAGCGCACCGATCTTGGCCAGCTCCCCGAACAGAACCTGAGCCTGCTCCTCCAGACCGTGCTCCGGCAGGACGCAGTCCCGGTCCGTCATGCGGATGAAGTCGCTGCGGAGCTGCCAGAGATAGCTCTCCGTGTCCGGGAACTCGGTGGGGTCAAAGCTGGCCAGCCGGAGCTGCTCCAGGATCTCCGCCCCGGTTCCCTCATAAGTAGTGTCATCAATTCGTATTTTCATGGTCACCTCTCCGCCTCACGATGTTTTTTTCTTCTTGTTTCGATTGACTTCATAGCTGTCCTTGTTGAAGCGCCAGGCCCGATCCCCATCCAGATTCACCAGCAGCAGATTTCGGGTCTCCCTGAACTCGTCGCCGTTGAGCCCCAGGCGTACCAGCCACACCCGGAAGGTAAACAGCTCATTGTCGCTGTGGGTCTTGCGCATGATGGTGCTGCGCTGGGCGATGGCCTGGGCGGACATGGCGAGACAGAGGTTCACATAGGCAGCGGCCAGTTCGGGGTTCAGGGTGGAGTTGAAGCACCGCCACTCCACCGTGCCCCGGTAAAAAACGGAGTGGAGGTTCAGTGCGTAATAACGTGTCCAGTTATAGTGATCACTGCTGCTCACATTGCCCTCATACCAGATCTGCTCCAGTTGAGTCAGATCTGTAGTCTCCTCTGCGGAGAGCAGCTGGCGGGCCTCCCGCAGCATGGGTTCCCGCACTCTTTTGCACCAACGGGCAGCCCGTGCCTCATTTACCTGCAAGGCTTTAAACAGGAGATCCTCTTTGGAGTACATGATGCTGATGAGATTCTTCAGGCTCTGCCGGTTGTGGTTTGCGGCATCCACATGAACATGGATACCGCAGGAGTCATTGACCTTGGCGCCGATCCGTTTCACCCGCCGTATACACTCCTGGAGTCTGGACAGTTCTGGATAGGTCAGCTTGGGGGTGACCAGCTCCACACGAAAATCTTTGATGTTATTGTCCAGATACTCTGTTCCGGTCCACTGCTCCCCGGTAATGCTGGAGTCGCTGACCAGCTTCCACTCCTTGCCCGTGGGGTCCTTCACCTTCCAGGTATCATAGACGCCGGCTTTGGGTCTCGGTACGGTCCCAAAGTAGTCCGCCAGCGCCTGGGCAGCTTGCTCACGGGTGATGCCCGTCATCTCCACCTCTACGCCGAAGCACTGGTCTTTTATCCCAATCATAAATCGGTATCACCTCCATCCTCCTGCAGGGAACGCAGAAAGCCGAGAACGCTCTCATCCACGTCCCCGGCCTGTGTCTCTGGTTCAGTTTTAAGCTGGAGGTCTTTCAATTCCTCCCGGATGAGTCCCCGGATGGCGGACAGCAGCGCCTCCTGCTCATGGGCCCTGCACACCATTCTGCACACGGCGTCCGTCCGCTGCCCGGCAGGGATGGAGCGCAGGATGCTCCACGCCTCCCTCTGCTGGGGAGAGGCCAGGGAGAAGGAGAGGTTCAGCCGCCGTTTCTCAGCCACCCTTTTCCCCTCCAGACATCTGGCCCGCGAGGCACTCATAGCCCTTGGCGTTCAGGCATACATCGTCCAGAATAAAAGGCCGGCACAGGCCCTCTGTGGCCGCCACATGGCGCTTTAGCAGCGCTGCGCCGCCGCCCAGGAAGATGGCGGGCATGGCGCGGGCGTCCAGTCCGCTCTCCGTGATGGCGGAGAGGAGCCCCTGGATGTACTTATCCGCCTGGGCGTGGATGACGGCTCGGATCCGCTCATCCGTGCTGCCGGCGTCGCCACGCAGAACACTCTCGATCTGGGCGTCGGTCATGGACACGCCGAACATCCGCCTCACCTGTTCGCTGATCCCGTCAATGCAGCGGATCATGCCCAGCTCTAGGCTCCGGCAGGTGGCGGCGTTGGGGATACGGTTGTCCAGCCGCATCAGATCCACTGTCCAGCCCCCGATGTCCGCCACGATGACGGAGGGTTCGTCCAGCAGCTCCGTTTGGGTCAGCACGGCGGCGTAGCCCTGGGGGAACAGGGACACCTCCGAGATTGTGACGGCATAGTCCACACCATCGTACCGGAAGGATACCATCTGTCCGTCCCGAAACAGGTAGTCCCGAAACTTCTTTTTATCCCGGCCAAAGCCGGTCAGGGGCAGGCCGGCGGCCAGGTGGACGGCAGCGGCGCGCTCCGCGCCCCGGTAGGCCAGCTCCCTGGCGATGGCCGCCAGGGTCAGGAGATAGTAGTCCTCTGTCCGGGTCTTATCCCGCTGGAGCGGTTGACGCCCACTGCCCACCACAAAATATCTGCCTCCGTATTCCAGCACATTCCTCTGCGTGTAGGGTTCGTGTTCGTACTCCACCAGCCCGGTGGGGAAGGTGAAGTGGGCGGTTTTCATCGCCGCATAGCCGTGATCCACGCCGATTATGATCATTTCACTCATCTGGCGTCACCTCCGTGTTTCATTTCTTCTTGGACGGATTTCGTCTGTGCCTTGCAGGGTTCCACCGGCAGAAATTCCTGAAATCCCATACGCTTCAGGGCCTTGGCATAGAACTGCCGTTCAAACGCCTGATACTCCGCTGTGGATGTGTCCACCTCCTGTAAAACGGCCCGTTCATAGGTGGTCCCAGGCACGACCTCCCAGGATACCGCCCCAAAATGGGCGGCGGTGAGATAGCGCAGGAACGCATGGCCGTCCGCCTCCTCAAAACAGCCGCAGGCGTCCTCGTATGGGAAACATCCGTACAGGTTGCGGATGCCGGTGATCTCCTCAGCCGCGAAGTACAGGTGAAAGCCGTCCGGGTCAAATTCCGGGGCGACGCAGTCATAAAATTGGCGGAGCCGTTCCACAGTGTTCAGCTCAGGGCAGAAGGACAGCAGGGCGGCCCGAAATGCCTTCATACTTTGCCGGGTGCGCGCCAATGTATCGCCGCACCTCTGTGCGGTATCGCTCAACTCATCACACTTCGCCACTAACCGGAGGAGATTATCCTCCAGTTGGGCACATTTGACCTGGCTGTCCGCCAAATCCTTCCGCGTCTCTGCCAGCTTCTCCCGCAGCCTGGGGTAGTCCCAGGCTGCGGCAAGCCGTTCCCTCCATGTCATCGTCAGGCCACCTTCTTTTTCTTCCCAGGCAGGAGGCGGGCTTTCAGGCGGTCCAGCACACGGAGACGGGTCTGCACCTTACCCGCGGACTCATTCAGCCCATTGATCTGCCCCTGGATACGGCGGCGGATGGTCTGGAGCTGCTTCCGATCGCCGCAGCCCTCCAGCACCACATACCTTCCCTTGCCGGTGGCCAGCACTTCACGCTTGCCACTCTCGTCCCGGAGGCTGGCCATGAGCCGTTGGCCTAGCCGCTTGCGGTAGCTGTCCTGGAGGGACTCCATATCGCCGGAGACCCCGTGCTTTTTCAGGATCGCCGCAATCTCCGCCGATTCAATCCCCATCCCTTCAAACAGCAGGGAGAGGATCTCCTGCTCGGCCTCTGGGGGTAGGATGGGTCTGCCGGGACCTGTCATCGCTCCGCCTCCTTCCGCTCTGGCCTGCTTCTTTTCTTCTCCGAGGCAGATCGCTCCGCATCCTCCGGACAGTAGAGGTAAAAACCACAGTACTGCTCCGCATGGTCCGGCACAAAATCAGGCGGCGCATCCTTTAAATCAGAGGCTGCAATGATGTTTTTGGCCTGTTTGCCGGGAAATGTTGTGTAGGAAAAGCGGTGCTCTCCGTTCCTGTGTATCGAATGATTGACCGCCTTGTCGTGCCTTTTCATATATTGGATGACCGCCTGCCGCTCTACCACAAAGGCAGGTATGATGCCCTGTTCCAGCTCATGGGCCATACTGTTGATGTACTTGACCATATCCCGGACGTTTTCGCACTCATATTCCGGAGCGCCGAAGTCATATCGCTCTGTAAACAGCGTCCATCTCCGGCTTTCGTAGGGGCTGTCCAAACTCACCACGAAGTATTTGCCGTCCCGGTTTCCAGACAGGGGCTCAAAACGTGCTTCGTCATACAGGCCCCCGACAACAGGGCAGTTATCCATGAACCAGACATAATAGTTGTCCAGAATATACGGGTCTGTGATGCCCATGACCACCTTGGATATCTTCTTCAGGCGTCTGGCCAGGGCCTCGTCCCGGCAAAACCAGTCGTACCAACCGGCTGCGCACTGTACTTTCAGATCCTTGTTCTCATATGCGCCTGCCCGAAACCGCTCCTGCCACTGGCGGACGGAGATGTGTTCTTCACTCACTCGCTATATCCCCGACCCCGGCATCTCCTTCGCTCCGTCCGGCACTGCGCCAATCCGAGGGGATGATCTGCTCCCGGATGATCCGCGCCACCTCGGCAAACATCTCTGCCAGCTCCTCGGACTCCCGGATGGTATCCTCCATCTCCTCCGGCGTCATCCGGGTACACTCCACCCAGATCCGCACATTCTCCTCCGTAGGGGTCACGAGAACCGCCCTTTCATACGCCTTGCAGAATGTGCCGGCGATCTTGCTGCGCCGACTGAGCTCCGCGTCCGCCTGTTGGATCTCTTTTTTCGCCTTGGCCAGCTCCACTGCCTCCAGGGCGGCCTGCTCCCGCTGTTCCTCCGGCAGCTCCTCCACCTGCCTGGTGATCTGGTAGCCCTGGTGGATGGACAGTTCCTTCTTATCCAGCGCCTCCTTGACTGCTGCGGGGGCGTGCTCGTCGATCTGCATCACCTTGCCCATGGTGCGCTCCCCAAGCCCCACCGTGTCGGCCAACTCCTTGCGGGTGTCAACAGGAGGGAGCGCTTTCGGCAATGTTGCCGAAAGCGCTCCTTTGTCTGATTTATCTCCTCCCGCAGCGGCCTGATTCGCTCTTGCCCTGGCCTCAATGTCCGGCTTCAGCTTCAGGGCGATCTTGCCCAGCTCCCACTTGTCCAGGTTGCGGCGGCCCTTCTGGGTATCCAGCGCCCACCGCTTGGCCTCCAGCAGATCCGCAAAGGCAAATACCGCCATGTTGTAGGGGATGCCGTGCTTCTCACACAGGCTCTGGCGGTTATGCCCGTCCACAATGACCAGCTCCTCATTGACGATGACCGGCGAGTAGCAGCCATTCTGCAGCAGGTCCGCCTCCAGGGCGGCGAGCTGCTCCCCGCTCAGAGGGGGAAGCAGCCCGGCCAGCTCCGGCAGCACGGTGGGCGTGCGCTCCGTGCTACGGTACACGCTGCCTGTGTTCTTCATCAGGCAGCGTCAGCGTCAACCGGTTCCTCGACGGCCGAGGCGGCCTCGTCCACCCGTCTGGGGGAGAGAAATTCCACCTCGGTGGCTTTGATCAGGAAGCCGGGCTGGCGGTCGGGGTCATCCGCGAAGCTGATGGTCTCAAAGTCGCCCACTGCGGCCAGCTTGCAGCCCTTCCAGGCGAACTCCGCACAGCGCTCCGCCAGAGGGCCGCGTACCTTGATGGAGATAAAGTCGGTGAGCCGGTTGCTGTCCCGGTCCCGGTAGCGGCGGTCCGAGGCGATACGCAGGATGGCGTAGGGCTTTCCGGTGGTCTCGTTTACCTTCAACTCCACATCGTTGGTCAGGTTACCGATGGCAGTGATCTTCAACATAGTTCAGTTCTCCTTTACTTTTTACTATAAGATGTTATATTTTAAGGTATAAGGGAAGGGCGTCCATCCCGAAGAATGGACGCCCAAAGTGTGGATCAATAGCCGGTGCGGGGGAGCGGGGTGGGCTTGCCATAGACCGTGGTTACCCACCGGCTGATGGCCTGCACCCATGTCCCGTTGTATACGCCGCCCACATCCGCGATATTGACAAAGCTGGAGTTGGCGGGCAGGTTGGCCACAGCGGTACAGTTTAAGTAGGGAGTTTCCACCTGGGCAAAACCTGCGGGGGCTTGGCCAAACACGAACATAACCTCGGTCACACGCTCATTGGCGGCAAGGCCCAGGGCTGCGGAGGATGCGGACAGGGTATAGGTCTGGCTGGTACTCAGATTATCCGCCAGGGTGCGATACTCCCCGCCGTTCACACGATAGGTGATCTTATAGATGCCGGGGAAGTTATAGGTTCCGGTGATCACAGTGTCCAGCCGTACCTGGGCGGGGATGGTATCCCTCCAATAGAAACTGTCCAGCCGGACATTGGAAGTATTGGCGATGCCGGAGAAGGTGTAGCGCACCGGCTGGCCGCCCATGATCTCCTTGGGGCCGGTTTTTGTGATGGACACGCCGGTAGTCAGGCTCTTGTTTGTCACTTCAAAGCGCACGATCTGACCCTCGTATTCCAGATAGGCGGTCAGCTCGGTTTCGTTGACACCGTAATGCTCCGGGGCCTTGACCTCCCGGATGGTATAGCGGGAGAGGGGGAGCTGCTTGGACACGGCCAGGCCCCGGCTGTTACTCCGAATGGTGTCCACCAGATTGCCCGATTTGTCGTAAATCTCGAATATGGCCCCCACCAGCGGTGTCCCAGCGGGCAGGCCGGTGGTGGGGTTGTAGTCGGCGGACCGCTTGGTGATTTGGATCTGGCCTGTGATGGGGGTGTTCTCCCAGGTCACTTCCGTGGTTTCGCCCGCTTTAACATAGACCGTGCGGAGTTGGGTGTCCGGGATATAGCCCTCATTCTCCAGCTCCCGCAGGTAGTAGCGGCCGCTCTCCGTCAGGCCCTCAAACCAGGCATAGCCCGGGTCGTCCGTGGTCTTCTGGTCGATGGGGTTATGGCCGCTGTCGTACAGGATGAATGACACGCCGGGGATGCCCTCGCCGTCCACGGTGGAGACCTTGTGCAGCAGGATGCCGGAGAAGGGCGCGTTGGTCACAGTCTTGCGGGTGGTCTCTCCGTCCTTCACTGTGAAATAGATTGGAGTGTCATCCAGCTTGAATCCATCCGCGGCCTCGGTTTCAACGGCGTAGTAATCGCCGCTTTCCAGGGGTAGATACACCTTTCCGCTCCGCCCGGTGGTCACGGTGTCCACCAGAGTGTCATCCGATACCCGCCGAATTTCAAAGGTGGTGTTGGGGATGCGCTCTGTCTTGTCTGCCTCATTGACTTTGATGAGTTCCACACCGCCCACCGGCGCATTGTAAAAGTAGAGTTCCTGCGTATCACCCAGGTTGACCACCACGGTCTGGCTCTGAGTATCTGGGTCGATGGTATATCCGGGGATGCTCTCCACTTCGGTCACTACCACTGTCCCAGTGATGCCGGAGAGGATGATCTGGCCCTCTGCATTGGTCCAATACAGGCCATTGGAAGACAGCTTGCCGCCCTCATCCGGCAGGTAGGAACCGTCCGCGTAGGTGATCTTGAACTGCACTCCCTCCAGCGGAGTCTTGTCCTTGCTGGACAGCTTGTGGATGATGAGATTCCCCATGGGCTGGTTGCGGAACTCTACTGTGACGGTCTGGCCCTCCTGGACCTGGACGGTCTGGGGCGTATTATCCAGCAGATAGCCCGGCTTGGCGCGGGTCTCCTTGATGACCAGTGTGGTCCCAGGCTCCACCCCCTCCACCAGGAAGGTGCCGGTGGAGTCCGTCACGAATTTGCCGTTGGCGTCGCCTACCACGGCCCCGTCTGAGGTCGTCACCAGGAACTCCACATCACTCAAGGGGCTGTTGTCGGCGCTGGACACCTTCTTCACCAAAACGGCCCCCTTGGGAGCGTTGGAGAAACAGAGGGTCACGATATCCTGGTCTTTCCCGGAAATATAGAAGGACTGGGGCGCGGCGTCAATGACGTGGCCGCTGTCGCTCTCCAACTCCTCGCAGATGTAGTAGCCCTTTCTGAGCCCCGTGACGGTAAAGGAGCCGTTGGCCGAAGTCGTATAAGTGCCTACCACGGTGCCGCCGCTGCCGCTGACCTCGCCGCCCAGGTATTTCAGCTGGAAGCGGCAGCCGGAGATTCCCGCCCCGGTCACGCTGTCCTGCTTGTAGACCACCAGGGCGGACAGGGGGATGTTGGAGATGGTGACAGTCTTGTTTTCACCGCCCTTGACATAGACCTCCGTAACCGGGTCCTCCGGGAGCTGGTAGCCGGGGGCGGGCTTGCTCTCTTCGATGGTCAGCCAGCCGTCCTCGATGCCCTCCAGGACGATCTGGCCCGCCTCATCCGTCTGGAAGGTGCCCAGGTCCCGCTGCTCCCCGGTCTGCGTCTTGTTGCTGGACCAGGTGATGTGGAACTCGGCGTACTGGATGGGGTCATGGGTGACGGAGTTTTCCTTCTGGATGGTGACGGTGGGCCGCTTATGGTTCTCAAAATACACATCCCGGTCCCGGTTGGGGTAGAGCGTGACCAGCTGAGGGTCGGCGTCCAGCAGATAAGGAGACGGCACAGACTTTTCCGAGACCTCGTAGACGCCGGGCAGCAGGTTCTCCACTGTGGCGGAGCCGTCCGGTCCGGTGGTTACTTCGGCCACGCTATGGCCGTCCGCCCCCTTGACCAGAAACACCGTGCCGGGGACCGGCGCGCCGGTGTCGGCGTCGCTTTTGTGAATGGTCAGATTGGGGCGCTTGTCATTTTGCAGACAAATGGTGGCGTCCTTGCCGGGGAACAGTTCCACATGGTACTCCGTGGGGTCCAGGATGTGGTCCGATACGGTGGACACCTCCTGCAAGGAGTACACCCCAGGCTCCAGGCCCTCCCAGCAGATAGAGCCGTCCGGCCCGGTGGTGCGGTCCAGATACCGGGAGCCGTCCTCGATCCTGGCCAGCCGGTAGGTGACGCCGCCCAGAGGCTTGCCGTCCGCACTCTCCTTATACAGATGGAGACTGGGCAGCTTGCTGTTGGTGAACACGAACTGCGCCTGTTCGCCGCCATCCAGGTGGATGATCCGCTGGGCATCGTCCACCACATAGCCGGGACACTCCAGCTCCGTCACCACATAAGCGCCCACGGGGAGCTTGGACAGGTCGATGGTCCCGTCCTCGGAAGTGGTGTACTCCTCCGGCCCCCAGGAGCCGTCCACCGCCTCGATACGAAAGCGGGCATTGGCGATGGGCTTGGAGAGGTCGGCGCTGTCCACCTTGATTAAATGAATGCCGGGCAGGCGGTCATTGAAGAAAACCAACTCTTTGATGCCGTCCCCGGCCTTCAGCTCCACTTCCTGGGGCGTGGTATCCAGCACATGGCTGTCCCCGCCTGTATTCCGCTCCTCCACCCGATAGGTGCCGGGTTCACAGTCTGTCAGCAGGATCTCACCGAACTGGTCCGTTTGGTAGATGCCCAGACTCTCGGCGTCCCGGAATATCTCAAAGGAGACACCGGGCATGAGCTCCATGCTGCCGCGCTCATATTTGATGATCCGCAGGCCAGGGAGTTCCTTGTTGGTGATGGTGGCGGTGGATTCCTCACCGGACACTACGGCTACGGTCTGTGCCGTGTCCGTATCCGCCACCCAGCCGTCAATGCCCGCCAGTTCCCGGACTTCCCAGCCGCCGGGGGCCAGCTCGTCAAAAACAATGACGCCGTTTCTGGTCTGACCTGTCCGGGTCTCGCCGGTCTCGATGTGTTTGATCTGGATGGTGACACCGGAGAGCGCGTCGCCGGTGTCACTCCGCTTCTCCACCCGCAGGGAGCCGTAGGGTGCGTTCCAGAAGGTCAGGGTGGCGGTCTTGTTATACTCCACATCGACGTGCTGGGTGGTCTCCTCCGGCAGCAGGTGATACCGGGGCGGGATCTCCTCAGTCACAGTATAATGGCCCTCCAGGGTCAAGGGGATGGTCACGGTCCCGTCCGGGCCGGTGGAGTAGGAGCCGACTTTCTTTCCCTCCGGGTCGTACACGGAGAACACAGCCCCCTCCAGAGGGATCTCGGTGCCCTCCTCCAGCTTCACGATCTTCAGGGCCGTCTCATCCGGTGCGGGTTCCCCGCTGTCGGAGTAAGTGCTGACAGCGGCCACGTCCAGATGCACCTTGTTGTCCAGGTCACAGATATAATTTTGCAGATCGCCGTACTTGTCCTTCTCCTGGCACACGGCGTACATGGCCGCATACTGGGCCACCGGGGCGGAGAGGGAGAGCTGGACGTTTCCGCTCTGGCTCTGGATGCTGTCCATGGGGTAGAGGACTTTGAAGGTCCCGGCATAGCCGTCCGAGGTGGGTTTTGTGGTGACGGCGGTGATCTCCTTGTTGTTGGTATCCACGATCTTCGTGCCCTCCGGCACACTGTCCGGGTCGGAGAAGGCAACGGACACATCGTAGTTATATACCCAGGTCTCGCTCCAGACGGTGAACACCTGCTGCTTGTATTCCTGGCCACCGATGGTCACGGGGTAGGCCGTGGACTTGTCCGCCGTGACGGTCATCCTGGGAGAGAGCATATAGTTGTAGGTCGTACCCCGCTTGTAGATGTCCTTGGCGGCGGCCAGGATGCGGTTGCCTCTGTCCTGTTCATCGCCGCTCAGGCCGGGGGCCACCTTCAGGTTAGCGATATTCCAGTTGGGCAGAAGATAGCACCAAAGGGCCATTTTCGTGGCATAATATGCCTGATATTTGTTCTCCAACCCCAGCTCACCCAGGCTGCGGTGAGGGTAGCCGTTGGAGATGATGCCCACCACTTTGGGGTCGCTGGCCTTTTCCTCGGCCAGGTACTTGATGCTCTCGCCGGGGCCAACGGTCTGGGGCACGCTGTACTGGTCATAGCGATAGGTAATCCACCTCTTTTACTGCATCCATTTGA
>OLSH01000134.1_pt1 | contig 78740 bp, 59 predicted proteins | sample 1643221 | NCBI WGS metagenome assembly OLSH01 (sample SAMEA3136681, study PRJEB25190) | human gut metagenome | biome: human gut; feature: human-associated habitat; material: faeces | place: Austria | collected 2013 | reverse complement strand
AGCGAATATAAAAAATAGAGCTTTGTACAGGTTTGTACAGAGTTTCTTTTACGGAATAGAAGAAAGTCTCCAGTGTTTGAAGCTGGAGACTTTCCTGGTAGGTTCAAATAAGTGTGCCAGGCAAAGGAACACGAACGCTAAAGAACTTTAAGGCACTTTGAACCCGAAACTGTGGCACTGGTCGCAGAAGTTTTCCGTTGGACCATGCATGATATGGCAGTTGATGCAATCCAACTGATCCTGATAGTGCGGCGACATATGCGGATTTTGCGGCTTCACATCTTTGGTTTTTTCAACCAACTGTTTAATGTTGTGGCAACCCGAGCACGTTTCAATCGTAGGCTCTTGTGGATTAGCCTTATCCGAGCCGTGGCACATTTCACACTTAATGCCTTTGGCAACGTGACGATCTGCACCAAACTGATCAGCAGCGCTGGTAGAGATCGACGCAAAAGCCATACTCAAGGCGACTAGGGTGGTTGCAATCAGCGTCTTTTTCATCATATTTTTCTCCTTGGGCGTTTGATCACAACCGAGCCATGGGGGTCACGCTCATCGAGTTGTGTATCGGTCTTAAAAGAAGAGGCTTGGACTCTCTTTTTTCTTTTAAGATTGAGTTAAGTATAAAGGAGAAAGTGTCGCTTGACTAGCTTTAATTTGTAGCGAAAAGGCGGAATTCTTCTCATTCTCACTAAGAGAAGGCAAGGCGTTTTTTGACAGAAGAAAACACCATGTGCGAGAATGTGCAAACTTGCCTAAAAGACGGGCATCTTTGAAGAAGATTCAAGAGGAACCAAGAATGAATTTTTCCGCGATGGCAAAGGAACTTCTGGCCGTTGCCAGTACCTTAGCGATGGGGGTAAGCGTTGCTGCGGACGCCCCCAATCCGGGTAACACCAAAAATGACGACTTCCAGACTGCGAAAAAAGAGTTGCTTCGCAAGGTGTATTTTGACCATGCCACAACGCTTTATTGCGGCTATCCCTTTGATCGTAAGACCAAGGAAGTGACGCTTCCTAACGGCTTTTACACGCCTGCGCACAAAGAGCGCGCTACGCGAGTCGAGTGGGAACATGTGGTTCCAGCAGAACACTTTGGTCAGTCGTTTAAAGAGTGGCGTGAAGGCTCCAACCACTGCTTAGACAACAAAGGTCATCGCTACAAGAGCCGTCGTTGCGCTAACGACGCGAACCAGACCTACCGCTATATTCAGGCGGATATGTATAACCTTTTCCCAGCAGTGGGGGCAGTGAACGCTTTGCGCTCTAACTACCAGTACCGTATTCTTGACTTTGTCCCGAATACTTTTGGGACGTGTGAGATGAAAGTGCAGGGGAAATACGCCGAGCCACCAGAACGCTCTCGCGGTCGTATTGCCCGTGCGATGCTCTATATGGCAGACACCTATCCAGCACACTACCGCTTGAGCGACAGAATGCAAAAGTTGGTGGACGCGTGGAATGAACAGTACCCCGTTGATGCGTGGGAATGCGTTAGAGCTGCCCGTATTGAGGCCTATCAAGGCAACCAGAATCCGTTCGTTGTGAAGGCCTGTAAGAAGCTAGGTCTCCCATACACCACGAAATGGACGCAAAATAACCGCTAATTTTTTTAGTTAGGCAGGAAAAGGACACTTTCTTGTACGGAAAAACGATTTCGTACGACAAAAAGTGTCCTTTTTTGCGTTTCAAAATTAGTTTTTGCTGACAAAAGCGCTACCTAAACACTAAAAACTTCAATTAAATCAAAGAATTAATACCTAGAGTAGGGGTTTCTCATTAGTTTCTTTGAGCCATCGGGATCGAAGGCGTTTTTCTCGCAACTCGCCCCCCAGAAAACGCCAAGAAGCAGAGAACTCTTGCTAAACTCACACCTGCCTAAAGTGGGCTTTTCTCGCGCACAAAATTCTTAAAGAAAGAGAAGAGTTCACGAGAGGAAATTGAAAAAGGAAACTCTCATTTTTAAATGTGGCTTTGAAAGATACGACTCTTTCTGGTCACGCCTTCAACTCAAAGGATTTTTTCCATGGAACCCTTTAACGCTGGATGGCTCTCGATTATTCCGCCAATCGTTGCCATTGCGCTTGCCTTGATTACCAAAGAAGTGCTTTCTTCTTTGCTTTTGGGGATTTTGACAGGCACCTTGATTTATACCGTTGGCACTAACGGCAATGTGCTCATGGGAACGCTTGAAACGGCGTTCACCACGATGGGCAACAAGGTGGACTTTAGTATTTTGATTTTCTGCTCGCTCTTGGGTGCGCTCGTTTACGTCGTGGCCATGTCGGGCGGTACGAAAGCTTATGGTAAGTGGGCTGTGAGCAAGATTAAAGGTCGCCGTAGCGCCTTGGGTGCGACGGGTGGTTTAGGAGTGTTGATCTTTATTGACGACTACTTCAACTGCTTGACCGTGGGTACTGTGATGCGCCCGATCTGCGACCAGTATAAGATCTCACGCGCGAAGCTCGCCTACATTATCGACTCGACGGCGGCGCCCATTTGTATTATTGCGCCGGTGAGTTCTTGGGCCGCAGCAGTGGGCTCTTCCTTGAAAGGAAGTGACCTCTTTGAGAGCGATATGGCTGCCTTTGTGGCATCGATTCCATGGAATTTCTACGCGCTCCTTTGCGTCTTAATGGTTTTCTTCATTGTCTTTACGGGCTACGACTTCGGTCCGATGCGTCGCTCTGAAGAACGCGCTCAGCGTGGGGAAGAAGATACGAGTTCGAACACTTCGGCCGAACCGCCGAAATCGAACGCTCGCGGTCGCGTCTTTGATATGTTGATCCCGATTTTCGCCTTGATCGTTTTTGCGGTTTTGGCGCTCCTTTATTCGGGTGGCTACTGGGGTGATGACCCTGCCTACCACACCTTTGGTGGCGCGATGGGTAATGCCTCGGCTGCGCCTGCGCTCGTGTGGGCCTCCTTCGGGACGTTGATTGTCGCTTTCCTTCTTTATGTTCCGCGCGGTTTGGTGCCTTTCACCGACTTTATGACGGGGCTTGTGGAAGGGATGAAGTTGATGCTCCCAGCCAACATCATTTTGGTGCTCGCTTGGACGCTCTCTGGCGTTTGCCGTGACTTGCTCCAAACTCCCTTGTTTGTGCAGTCCTTGGTGACCGCGGGTGGGGCAGACTGGGCCGTGTTCTTGCCTGCCATGGTCTTCTTGATTGCGGCATTCCTCTCGTTCTCGACGGGGACCGCTTGGGGGACCTTTGGGATTCTCTTGCCGATCGTGATGCCAGTTGTGGTCGCTATTGATCCAAACTTGATCATTGTGGGTCTTTCCGCCACGCTCGCAGGAGCGGTCTTTGGAGACCATTGCTCGCCAATTTCCGATACCACGATTCTCTCTTCGGCTGGGGCTGGGTGTAATCACATGGAACACGTCTCCACGCAGCTCCCCTATAGTTTGCTCGTGGCAGGCTGTGCTTTCGTGGGCTACCTCGTGGCGGGTCTTTCTGGTGCCAATTTGCCGCTCTCCTTGGGAACGGCAGTGGTCATGTTGATTGTCGTGACGACGGCTTTGCACTTTATGCGTCGCGATAAAACGCCAGCGGCTGCCTAATCGAGAAATCATTCTCGGCTAAAAATGAGGCGCTTCTCTAAAGAAAAAGGAGAAGCGCCTCAAACTTTTTGTAGACGCTAAAGAATGCAAGCAATCTTAAAAACGTGAAACGGAAACTTTTATTTAACGCAAAGTTAACACTCGATGTGCAAACTTGAGTCCTAACTTCAAACCCGAAACCCCAAGGACACTTGGAGTGAAAAACAATAAAGGAACACAAATGAAAAGTCTCAAATCGAATCTTTTGGTTGGTCTTTTGGTTGCTTCGCTTTCTGGTGTGGCTGCTGCCGCTACCGCAGAAAACGCGCACGATATGCATAGCATGCATCAAAGCGCTCAGACTGCTCATGAAAAGGAATATGTAGAATCGATGGGCGATATGCACAAGGACATGATGGAAGGCATCAAAGATGCTGACGCTGATCGTGCCTTTGCTCGCTCCATGATTCCGCATCATGCTGGCGCTATCAAGATGGCCGAAATCGAATTGAAGTACGGCAAAGATCCTGAAATGCGCAAGTTGGCCGAACAGATCATCAAGGCCCAGGATCCTGAAATCAAGCAGATGAAGAAGTGGCTCGAGAAGTAATCAACGAGTCCTGATTCGTTTCCTTGTGTGATGAATGAAGCAGAGCGTTTCTCCTAGTGTTTAGTGAGAAGCGCTCTTTTTTCATTTCATTTTTTCGCGATCACGGCTTTAAGACTGCTCTCACTTCATTTAAAAAGAGTTCCGCCGCCTTGGAGAGCGGACGATATTTCTTCCAAACAAAGTGACTAGGCACTTCCAGAATTGGCTCGAAAGGACGGAAGGTGAGGCGACTGTCTTCAGAGGTGTTTGCCAAATTGTCGAGGCCCAGTGCAACGCCAATGCCTTGCTCTACCATCAGCGTGGCGTTGAAAATAAGGTTATAGGTTGCGACGACATTTAATTCTTCAAAATCATATTTGAGCCAACTACTCAAAAAGCCCGGCGCGTGGCTTTGCCGCGGTGTGATGACGGGAATGCCACGCAAATCCGCTGGCGAAATCACGTCTTTGGCAACGAGCGGGTCATCTTTTCGCATCAAAACGCCCCAACGATCCTTTTCAGGCAACTCGATACTTTCATAGACACGCACAAAGGCGCTCTCCATCAAGAGTACGCCAAAGTCAAGAAGGCCTTGATCGAGCTTTTCTACAGTATCGTTGGCATCCGCACTGATGATGTGAACCTTGACCTCTGGGTATTCTTTTTGAAATTGATGCAGAAGGTGAATGAGGTGACGCATCACAACGGTTTCGCCACAGCCAATATAGATTTCGCCACTCACCGCTTCGCTAGAAGGCTTAAATTCTTCTTCTGTTTTCGAGACCAGAGCCAAAATCTCTTCTGCACGATGGCGCAGTCGCTCGCCATCTTCCGTTAACGTGATGCCACGACTTCCACGAACAAAAAGTTGCGTATCAAGCGCTGCCTCTAAGTCGGAGAGCTGACGAGAGACCGCTGGCTGCGTGAGATGCAAATACTCTGCCGCCGCAGAGACCGATCCTGTTTTTGCCAGTGCCAAAAAGTAGCGTAATGGTTTGATATCCATTTTGTTCTCTTTAATATAAATTTTATGCATAGATTATGAATAAAAATAAAGAAATTGTAATATTAAAAAGCTTTCCCTATACTTTTTTCATCCTCAAAAAAGAAGGAGTCAAGTGATGAAAAGAAGAACTTTGATTCAAGCGGGCGCAGTGCTCGCTGCGACGACTTTCACGGGCGTCGCTAGCGCCGCAGAAGAAAACACGAAGGAAGGAAAAGCCATGAAGAAAACATTAGTGATTGTGTCTCATCCGTATCCAGATCAATCCACTTTCACCAAGACCTTTGAAGAAACGGCTCGTGGTATTGAAGGTGTCACGGTACGCAATCTGGAAAGCCTCTACGGTTTTGACAGCCGTGCGATTGATAGCGCCAAAGAGTATGAGTTAACGCGCCAGCACGAGCGCATCGTCTTCATTTTCCCGACGCACTGGTTTAACGTCACGCCGATGCCCAAAGCTTATATGAATGATGTGTGGGGGAGTGTGGGCCCAGACCTCTGGAAAGGCAAAGAGCTCCTAGTAGTGAGTCAAGCCGCGGGTGGACGTTCTACCTATGGTCCCAATGGTCGCATTGGCGTGGAATTGAAAGACGTCTTTTTGCCGCTAAAGGCGAGTGCTCTTCACTGCGGGATGACGTACCTCGAACCGCTCGTTTTTGAAGCCGCTTCGCGTAGCAAATTAAAGGAATACCGCGAGGCACTCATCGCGCGTTTAACCGCCTAAGAACCATTCAAAAAAGAAAAAGGAAAAAGTGATGAACAATATTAAAAATAAAGTCGTGATTATCACGGGCGCTTCGAGCGGCATTGGCGAGGCAACGGCTTATAGACTCGCCAAAGATGGTGCCAAGCTCGTCTTGGGTGCCCGCCGTGAAGCAAAGCTCCAAGCAATTGTCGAAAAGATTAAAGTTGCAGGCGGTGAAGCCGTCTATCGCGTCACTGATGTGGTGAAGCCCGAAGACAACGCTGCCTTGGTAGAGCTTGCTAAATCTACATTTGGCAAAGTCGATGCCATCTTTTTAAATGCGGGCTTGATGCCAAATTCTCTACTCTCGGCGCTTGAGACCGCCAATTGGAATGCCATGGTCGATGTGAATATCAAAGGTGTGCTCAACGGGATTGCCGCCGTTTTGCCGACCTTTGAAGCACAAAAGTCCGGCCACGTCATTGCGGTTTCTTCTGTTGCGGGTCTCAAAGTCTATGCTGGCGCGGGTGTCTATTGCGGCACTAAATGGGCAGTGAAGGCCATCATGGAAGCGCTTCGCATGGAATCTGCACAAGCCAGGACGAATATTCGTACCGCGACGATTTATCCGGCTGCGGTGCAGTCGGAATTGGTTGACAGCATCACCGATCAACGCACTTCGGAAGGCTATCGTGCGCTCTACGACACCTACGAAATCCCGTCTGAGCGTGTGGCTAATGTGGTTGCCTTTGCGCTTAACCAGCCAGAGGACACCAATGTGAGTGAATTCACTTTGGGTCCGACAACGCAACCCTGGTAAATCAAGAGCAAAGTCATGAAAAAGGCAATTCTTCTCAGTTTGCTTCTTTCGACGATGGCTTTTGCCGAGGAATCTGGAATGAAAATTCATGTGATTGCAAACGGTGAGACTCTCGCTGCAACGCTTGCCAATGGCGAAGCGGCGAAGGACTTCTACGAAATGCTCCCGCTTGAGTTGGAGCTAAGCGACTATGCAGGTGAAGAGAAAATCAGCTGCTTGCCGCGCAAGTTAAACACAAGCCGTGAGCCCGAGGCGGTAGCCACAGCGGTTGGCGACATCAACTACTATGCGCCTTAGGGCAACCTCGCCATTTTCTACCGCCCACACGCCATGTCTCGTGGCTTAGTGCATCTAGGGCGCTTTGATGGCGACTTCTCGGCGATTCTTGGTCGAGAAAATACAAAAGTCTGCTTTGAAAAAGCGAGGTGAGTGGCCATAGTGCTTTGCCGTGCTAGCTAAAGGAAAGAGAGCGCTTCTGAACTAAGGAGCGCTTTTTCCCGTTTTAATGCGCCAGAAAGCCGTCTCTTTCATCGGCAAGGCGAGGTTCACTCCGCTATAATCAGCGTGCATGAAGGAAGTGCTTTTTTCTTGACCACACTTGAGAACCGCTAAAGCCGAAAGAAAAGTGCCTTTTTCCTAGTAGGGAGTAGGGCGTTTGTCTTTCTGCTTTGACTTTTAAAAGAAGAAAGGCAGGCCACTTTTATTAATCCTTTATGCCTTCGGGCTTTCTGATTGGGAAGACTATGTCAGACATTACCGGTACGGTTTTTGAACTTACAGGTCCTGCGGCGCTGTCCGCATTCCGCCAAGAGCGTCTTCTGGCCGCATTGCGTCGTGCAGTGCCGACTGTGGAGGGGCTGAGCGCTCACTTTGTGCACTTTGTGAAGGCAAAGCGCGAGTTGGAATCGCAGGAAACAGCACGCCTCAAGGCGCTACTTGATTATGGAGACGCTCCGAGCGCTCCCGCAAGTGGCGCTTTTTCTTTATCTTTAATGGTGGTCCCGCGCTTGGGCACCATTTCCCCTTGGGCCTCGAAGGCAACCGATATTGCAGTGAATTGCGGCATTGATGCCGTTGAACGTATTGAGCGCGGTACGCTCTACACGATTTCTGCTGTGCGTGTGCTCTCCGCGACGGAAATTGAAAGTCTCGCGGCGCTCCTGCACGATCGCATGACGGAGTCGGTCGTTGATGGGGAATTTGATCCCGCGACGCTCTTTACTGAATTGACGAGTAAAGCGATGGCAAGCGTGGATGTTCTCTCGGGTGGCAAGGCTGCGCTTGAAGTTGCCAACGTTGAAATGGGGCTTGCGCTCTCAGAAGACGAAATCGACTACCTCTTAGCCGCCTTCACGCGCGCTAAACGCAATCCCACGGACGTGGAATTGATGATGTTTGCGCAGGCTAATTCCGAGCACTGCCGCCACAAGATTTTCAATGCCTCTTGGACGATTGACGGGGAAGCGAAAGAAGAAACGCTCTTCGGGATGATTCGTCGCACGCATAAGATGGCGTCGCAAGGCACGATTACGGCCTATGCCGATAATGCTGCTATTTTTGAAGGTGCTGAGGTTTCTCGCCTTTACGCGCGTACGCGTGACTTCGATTTGACGCCTGGCATTTTTGAACCGGTCAAAGAATTAACGCACACCGTCTTTAAAGTCGAAACCCATAACCATCCGACCGCGATTTCGCCTTTCCCTGGTGCCTCCACTGGCTCTGGTGGGGAAATCCGTGACGAAGGCGCAACGGGTCGTGGGGCTCGTCCAAAAGCAGGTCTTTGCGGCTTTACCACCTCGAACTTGAACCTCCCTGAAGTCCCCCAGCCCTTTGAAAACGACCGTGATGTGGTGACAGGCGAAGGGGCAGACAAGGCGCAATATGGCGCGCCAGGTCGCATTGCAACGCCACTTTCCATCATGACCGATGGTCCCTTGGGCGCAGCCGCCTTTAATAACGAATTTGGTCGCCCGAACGTTTTGGGCTACTTCCGTACGTTTGAAGCGAATGTGGGCGGGGTGCGTTATGGCTACCATAAGCCCATTATGCTCGCGGGTGGGATTGGGAATATCCGTGACGATCAAACGAAAAAGACCGTGCCACCTGTGGGAAGCCTCTTGATTGTGTTGGGTGGCCCCGGCATGCGTATTGGTTTGGGCGGTGGGGCAGCTAGCTCCATGGCCACGGGTGCTAACGCAGAAGCGCTTGACTTTGATAGCGTGCAGCGTGGAAACCCTGAGATGGAGCGCCGCGCGCAGGAAGTGATTGATCGCTGTACTGCCATGGGTGACGCGAACCCGATTCTCGCCATTCATGACGTGGGCGCGGGTGGGCTCTCGAACGCCATGCCCGAGTTGGCTGACTTGAGTGGTCGAGGCGCTTCCTTTGACATGGGTAAGATCCCTGTTGAAGAGTCTGGCATGAGCCCGCTTGAAATCTGGTGTAACGAAAGTCAAGAGCGCTATGTGATTGCGCTTGATCCCGCAGGGCTTGAAACCTTCAAGGCCTATTGCGAACGTGAACGTTGCCCCTTTGCGGTTTTGGGTGAAATCACCGAAGAAGATCGCTTACGCTTGACGCGAGAAGGGGAAGAAGATGCCGTCAATATGCCGATGTCAGTCCTCTTAGGGAAGACTCCGCGTACGCATCGCGACGTTGAGCATGACGTCACCGAACTCGCTCCCTTCAAGATGAAGCACCCCTCGATTAAGGCGGCGCTTCTTGATGTGCTCCGTCACCCGAGCGTGGCAAGCAAACAATTCTTGATCACCATTGGCGACCGTGCCGTGGGTGGTTTAGTCGTGCGTGACCAGATGGTGGGTCGCTGGCAGGTGCCAGTGGCTGACTGTGCGGTGACCGCTCTTGGTTATGAAACCGAGCGTGGGGAAGCGATGGCAATGGGTGAACGCACCCCTGTGGCCATTATCGATTCCGCTGCCGCCTCTCGTTTAGCGATTGGGGAAGCGCTAACCAATTTGGCTGCCGCGAATGTGGAACTCTCCAAAGTGAAGCTTTCTGCTAACTGGATGGCCGCCTGTGGGGCGACTGGGGAAGACGTTCGCCTCTTTGAAGCAGTGAAGGCAGCAAGTGACTTCTGCGTGGCCTTAGGGATTTCGATTCCTGTGGGTAAAGATAGTCTCTCGATGCGCACGCAGTGGAAAGAAGGTGAAGAAAAGAAGAACGTCACCTCTCCTGTGAGCTTGATTGTCTCGGCAGCGGCTCCGGTGGAAAACATTCGCTCTGGACTGACGCCAGAAATTCCGTCTGGCGCGCAAGTTTTGATTTTGATTGATTTGGGCGTAGGTAAAGCTCGTATGGGTGGCTCTATCCTTGCTCAGGTCTCGCAATCCTTTGGCGATACGGTCCCTGATATTGAAGATCCGATGCACTTAGCGCGTGCTGTGACGGTCATTCACCACTTGGCCGATGCCGGTGTGTTGAGCGCTTACCATGATCGCTCGGACGGTGGTTTAGCAGCGACCGTGGCGGAAATGATGTTCGCCTCGCACAAGGGGGTGAAATTGGATATCACCTCGCTCCTTGAAAATGGGGTGAGCCCAGAAGCGGCGCTCTTTAACGAAGAACTCGGCATGCTCTTAGCGATGCCTGCGAACAAGGTGGCAGAAGTGGCCCGCGCGGTGCGCGAATTGGGTCTTTCTAACCTCTCGCACTTTGTAGGCGAAGTCACCGCTGATGAAAACTTCCGCGTGGTAGCACGTGGCGAAGAAATTTTGAACGTCTCTCGCGCTGAAATGCAAGAAGAGTGGACGCGTGTTTCTTACGCTATTGCTCGCCGTCGTGACAATCCGCAGCTCGCCGATGAAGAATTCTCTCGCATCGCGAACCCAAGCGACACGGGGCTTTTTGCCACAACTACCTTTGATGTGGAAGAAAACCCAGCCGCGCCCTATATCGCACGTGGCGCTCGCCCCGTGATGGCGGTCTTGCGTGAAGAGGGCGTTAACAGTCAGCATGAAATGGCAGCGGCCTTTACGCGTGCGGGCTTTGATGTCTATGACCTTCATATGACGGATTTGCTCTCGGGTCGCAGTGACTTAGCAAGCTTCAAGGGTATCGCCTGCGCAGGGGGCTTCTCCTATGGGGACGTCTTAGGTGCTGGTGGCGGTTGGGCAAAGACCGTGCTCTACAATGATCGTCTCCTTGAAATGTTTAAAACGTTCTTTGAGCGTGGCGACACCTTTGGTCTTGGGATCTGTAACGGCTGCCAGATGATGAGTCAGTTGCGTGGCTTGATTCCTGGGGCTCAGCACTGGCCAGAATTCTTGCGTAACGAAAGCGAGCAGTTTGAAGCGCGCTTAGTGAACGTTGAAATTCTCGAAAGTCCCTCCATCTTCTTTACGGGGATGGCAGGGAGCGTGATGCCTGTGGTGAACGCACACGGGGAAGGGCGTGTACGCTTTAAGGAAGCCTCGGACGCGACCTTTGCGCGTGCCGCTGCTCGCTACGTGATGCCTGATGGTAGCCCCGCACAGACCTATCCCTTTAACCCCAACGGGTCAGTGGGTGGTCTCACGTCCTTTACGACCGATGACGGTCGCTTCACCATCATGATGCCTCACCCAGAGCGCTCGCACTTAGCGACCCAGCTCTCTTGGCATCCTGCTGAGTGGACTGGTGTCTCGGGCTGGATGCGCATGTTCTTTAATGCGCGTGTAGCTTTAGGCTAAGTTTTCGGCTAGGCTTTAACTTAACGCCTCGGATTGCTGTGAAAGTGGTTCGAGGCGTTTTTCCTTTTAGTTTTCATACAAAACTTATTTTTGTATGAAGTAAAATACGAATTGGAGTAAAATCTTCACATTCCGATTTTCCTTCGCCCCAAAGAAACTTATCCATGAACGCCACGCCGTCCTCTTCAACCGTCAGCCCTCCGATGCCCTCCGCGCTTCATCGTCTTTTTGCTCGCCTTTGGGCTTGGCGTGCCGCGCGCGCGTGGTTACTTCTTCTTTGTGCGGTGATTCTTCTGGGGCTTGCCGTTCCTTTTTTGCCACTCGATAACTCCATCGCCATTTCCTTAGGGCAAAAGTTTGCGCTCCCCAGTAGTGAACATTGGCTAGGTACTGATCAGCTAGGGCGCGATATTTTTTCTCGTCTACTTTGGGGGATTCGCACAAGCGTCTTTACGGCGCTCCTTACCATGCTTCTCATTGCGATCGTCGGAACGGCCTACGGGATTACGGCCGCGATGTCCCGTGGTCGCACGGGAAACCTCATGATGCGCTTTGCCGACGTGATGATGTCGTTTCCGAGTGAGGTGACGGTGTTGGCACTCGTGGGGATTATGGGTCCTGGCGTTTTCTCGATTGTGCTCGCCAGTGTTGTCGCGATGTGGCCCTGGTACGCGCGTATGGCGCGCACGATTGTGAAGGGACTCCTTTCTAAAGGTTATGTGGAAGCCGCGCGCGTGAGCGGGATCTCGCGCTGGCAACTTGTCAAAGACCATATTCTGCCAGGTGCTCTTGGGGAATTCTTTGTCTTGATGAGCCTTGATGCAGGGCATATTTTGCTTTTAATTTCCACGCTCTCCTTTTTGGGGCTTGGCTTACAGCCTCCGACGCCAGAGTGGGGGATGATGCTTGCGGAAAGCAAAGAAGTGATGAGCGTACACGCATGGCTCTCGTGGATTCCTGGATTGGCCATTTTATTTGTCGTGGCGACCCTCTCATTTTTAGGAGACGCGTTGCGCGATGCGCTAGATACTCGCGTGCAAAAAGGGTTTTCGCACTGGGAAAATAAACGCGCAGGGGATAGCTTGCCTCCTCAGTCTTTAGACAAAGGGGAAGCGTCTGTCCCCGTTTTGCCTCAGGGATTAACGGTTCGTAGGTTCTCGATTGCGCTGGAAGATAAAGGTGGCGCTCGCTATGAATTGGTTACTCACGCAGCGCTCGCAGTGACGCGTGGGGAAGCCTTAGTGATTCTGGGCGAATCGGGCGCTGGGAAGACACTCCTCTCGCGCGCCCTAGTGGGGCTTTTGCCCGCTAAATTCCAAGTCACGGGCGAAGTGTGGCTCGATGGGGAGACGATTTTCAGAGAAACCGTCGATCATAGAGCCGCGTCTCGTGGCGCAAAGCTTCTTTACATTGTGCAAAACGCGATGACGGCGTTTGAACCGCTGGCTAAAGTTGGGAAACAGCTCGATGCCGTTCTCTCACTTCGCCTTAAAGAAAAGGGAGAAGTGATGAGCGCTGAGGCGCGTCGCCAGAAAATCGTCGATGTGCTCACACGACTTCGTTTCACGGAGCCTGAGCGCGTGCTCTCCGCTTACCCTGCTGAAATTTCTGGCGGGATGGCGCAACGTGCGCTTCTTGCTACGGTGCTTTTGCGAGAACCCTCCGTTGCGATTATTGATGAACCTACTGCGTCGCTTGATGCAGAATCGACGCGTGAAGTGATTGAAACCCTCGTGAGCTTAAAAACCTCTGGGATGACCCTTTTGGTGATTACGCATGATTTAACGCTCGCAGAGCGCTTAGCCGATCAACTCATCGTGATGCAAAATGGCCGCGTGATTGAGTCGGGCGCAGGGGCACTTTTAAAGCATCCCGCAGATCCTTATACGCGCGCCTTGGTGCACTCGCACCAGCAAAAAGAAAAAGCACTCGATAGGCTTCTCTCTGAGGTCTCTCAAAAGGGAGTGGGCGCTAGTGCGGCGCACGATTTGCTTCACCGTGAAGGGAAAGAACACCACCATTTGGCAAGCGATGTGCGAGAGCAGGGGTACGATGAAGCTGGGCTTCTTGCGCACTTGGAAGAAGAAATTGCGCACCACCAGATGCACCATGCGGAGCACTCGCACGGTCATCACCATCATGACCACGATCATGTTCATGTTCATGAGCACAGTCATGCGCATGAACATCTCCATACGCATTCGCATGGACACGACCACGAACATAAGCATGAGGAGGCAAAGTGATGAAAGAGAAATCTGCGCTTCTCATTTCCCTCACGAATCTTGGGAAAACCTACGGTGGCGGCCGCTTGGCTCAATGGTTGGGTGAAGAAGGGAAAACCGTTTTTCAAAACCTAAACCTCGAATTTCACCTTGGCGAATGCGTGGGCTTAATGGGCTATTCTGGCGAAGGGAAAACAACGCTCACGCGCCTCATGATGGGGCTTGAAGCGCCTAGCACTGGTACGATTACGATTGAAGGAATGAGTCCTGCGGCCTGGCAAACGGCGCACCCTGGGGACTTTGCGGCGGTTTTCCAAGATAGCAGTTCTGCGCTCAACCCAGACTTAACCCTTGAAGGCGCACTCTTAGGGAGTCTGCGCCTAAAGGGCAGGAGAGAAGACGAGCACGCCCGTATGGGGGGAATGCTGCGTGCATTGGGGCTCTCTGAAAAGCTTCTTACTGCTTTCCCGCATGAACTCTCAGGAGGCCAGTGTCAGCGTGTGGCCATTGCGAGAGCACTTTTGTCCGAGGCAAGAATCACCTTCTTTGATGAGGCGCTCTCTGCGCTCGATGCACTGCACCAAAATACGGTTCTGCGCTACTTAAAAGAGGCAAAGCCCCAAGAGAGTCTCTGGTTTTTCGTGAGTCACGACTTAGAAGCCGTCGTTACGCTTTGCGACCGAGTGATCGTGCTGGGCGAAGGCGGGATTCTAGCGGACGGCAACCCCGAGTCGCTCTTAAGGTCTGGGAACGCTGCGCTTCGCACACTCATTAAACGTTGCTACTGGGAGTAGCGCGAACGTTACCCAGCCAACAAAACCCATGAGTTTTTCACAGAGATCAAAAGTGAGTATTAATTTTCATACAAAAATTATTTTTGTATGAAGTATAATCTTCCTAATCCATCTTTCAGGTGAGCAGGGGAAATGCTCTCGCTGAATAGTGTGTTTTGAGAAACTCGCCAACACGTTGCCCACCTTTTGCAAAATGGAAAAGGTAGCGTGTTGGTTCTTTTTTAGGAATTAGATGATGTCTAACGGAAAAGCTTTTACTTTGCGCCTTCGCCCACTAGTTTTATCGCTTTGTGCGGTTTCTTTCTTGGGGCTAGGACTCACGGGCTGTGGGGACAAAAAAGAGGGCGATGTCGCTCCTGCTGCTAGCGCTTCGGCGCCACGCGATACGCTCAATTTTGGCTCTATGAAGGATATCCGTGACATCAACCCGCACCTTTACTTAGGCGAAATGGCCGCGCAGGGGATGGTCTTTGAAGCGCTCACGAAAAATACGAAAGAGGGCGTGAAGCCTTGGCTTGCCGAGAGCTGGGAAATTAGCCCCGATGGGAAGGTCTACACTTTCCACTTGCGTAAAGATGTGAAGTTCTCTGACGGCACGCCTTTTACGGCCGATGTGGTAAAGAAAAACGTTGATGCGGTGCTCGCCAACGCTTCGCGCCACGCCTGGTTAGACATGGTGAACGTGATGGAGAAAAACGAAGTTGTTGATCCCTTCACATGGCGCTTAACCTTGAAAGCGCCGTATTTCCCGACGTTAATTGAATTAGGCTTAACGCGCCCCTTCCGCTTTATTGCGCCGCAGTGCATGAAAGAGGGGCAAACCTTAAATGGGGTCTCGTGCCTCATTGGGACGGGCCCTTGGGTCTTGACGGATTATAAGCGCAACCAAGAGGCTACCTTTACGCGTAACGAGGCGTATTGGGGCGAAAAAGCGAAATTGAAAACCGTCAATTGGACGGTGGTACCCGATAGTCAGACGCTTCTCTTGGCGCTAGAAAAGGGCGAAATTCAACTTATCTTTGGCGCTGACGGCGATCAGCTCTCGATTGACGCGATGGACGCGCTTCAAAAGGAAGGGAAATTTAAAACCGTTTGGAGTGACCCGATTGCAAGTCGTACGATTTTGCTTAACTCTAAGCGCCCGATTACAGGGGAAGCACCTGTGCGTGAAGCCATTCAGCGCGCCATTAATCGCGATGCGATTGTGAAGAATATTTTAAATGGGCGAGAAACGGAAGCCTTAACGCTTTTTGCGAAGACGGTTCCTGGGTGCGATGTACCGCTCTCGCCTCGTCACTATGATCCGAAAGAAGCCGCCGCTATTCTGGAAAAAGACGGCTGGGTGATGGGCAGCGATGGGGTTCGTGCGAAAAATGGGACGCCACTTCGTGTGACTTTCTACTTTAACGCCAAAAACGCTCAGGAAAAGACGATTGCTGAGGCGGTGCAGGCGGATTTGCGCGCCATTGGCATTGATATGCCGATTGTGGGCGAAGAAAAACAATCCTTCTTAGATCGTCAGCGCTCGGGGAACTTCGATTTGCAGTATTCTCTTTCTTGGGGCGCGCCTTACGATCCGCAGAGCTATCTCTCGAGTTGGCGTCAGCCCGCGCACGGTGACTTCCAAGCGCAGGTGGGGCTTCCTGATAAAGCGAAGATTGATGAGACCATCACGAAGTTGATGGTGGAGGGCGACGCCCAAAAGCGTCAAGAAATGCTCACCTGGGTCTTAACCACGATTCATGATTCGGGCGTTTATGTGCCGATTTCCTTCTCGCGCATTAAAGCGGTTTACGCTCCCGACTTAGAAGATGTGGGCTTTGACGTCTCGCAGTACGAAATCCCCTTTGAAGCAATGCACTTTAAAAAATAAGGCGCTATGTTAGTTGCGTTTATTAAACGACTTTTACTTCTCGTCCCGCTGGTCCTGGGGATTGGCTTTTTGACGTTTACGCTCTTTACCCTCTCGCCTAGCGACCCAGCGGAGATTGCGATTCGCGTCAATGCCATGGTTCCCACGCCAGAACTCATTGCGCAAACGCGCCATGAGTTGGGGTTGGATTTGCCGTTTTTTGAGCGCTACTGGACGTGGCTTACCCAGTGTCTTTCGGGCGACTTTGGTACGAGCTTTGTGACGCGTCGCCCGGTGGCGGAGGAATTTGCTGATGCGCTCCCCGCAACGCTCGACCTCGCCTTCACTTCGCTCCTTTTCCTTTTGATTGTCTGTGTCCCCATGGGCATGGTCTCATCGCTCAGAGAAGGGGAGTGGCCAGATCGCGCCGTGCGCTCGATTGTCTTTTTCCTCTCCGCGATGCCTGCCTTCTGGCTCGGAATTCTTTTGATGAGTTGGCTTGCGGTCTCTTGGGGCTTACTGCCCACAAGCGGTATGCGCTCACCTTTGTCGATCATTCTCCCCACGGTGACGTTAAGCCTTGCGTATCTGCCCACCTACGTGCGTCTTATTCGCACGGAGATGCTCACGAACCACCATGAAAATTGGGTCGTAGCCACAAAGGCTTGGGGGATGCCACGAGCGCATATCTACTGGCGACTCTTGCTACAATCTTTGCGCGGTTCGGTAACGGCCTTAGGGATGTCAATTCCTAAACTCATTGCGGGCGCTTTTGTGGTGGAAACGCTTTTTGCGTGGCCAGGCATTGGCCGACTTTGCGTGAGTGCGATTTTTAATCGCGATATTCCGATTGTGCAAACCTACGTGCTCCTTCTCGCAGCACTTTTTGTGCTCTTTAATCTCATTGCCGACGTGCTCGTCGTCTTACTCGATCCGCTTCGCCGTAAGACGGGTGAAGGCCTCTAAAATTCTCTTTTATTTTTTCGTTTGAGACACTCATGACTGATAAAAACCAAGATTTAGAAAACCGTATTCGTGACTACTGGAATCGTCGAGCCGCCGCTTTTGGCGACTTACGTGAAATGGAATTAGGTAGCGAAACGGCTGAGCGCTGGGTGAAGGAATTCCGTGCGGCGCTCCCTAAGCGTCCCTTGCGAATTCTCGATATCGGGACGGGTCCTGGTTTTTTCGCGGTGCTTTTAACGCGAGAAGGGCACACGGTCACGGGGATTGACCTCTCTCCTCAGATGATTGAAGAGGCGAAGGCCTTTGCTGCGCGCCATGGCGCTCAGGCGCAATTCTTTGTGATGGATGCGATGAAGCCCGCCTTTGCGAAAGAGAGCTTTGATGCGATTGTGACGCGTAACCTCACGTGGACACTCCCAGACGTCAAAGCTGCTTACGAAGCGTGGACCGAATTGTTGGTGCCAGGCGGCGTCCTCGTCAATTTTGATGCCAACTATGGCCCCATTTCTTTTACGGGCTTGAGCCATTCGCTTAAAAAAGAAGGGGTTTCAAATGCACATAGCGACATCGATGATGACGATTTAATTGATTGTGATCAGATTAAGAGTGAACTCGCGGTCTCAAAAGAAGCGCGTCCAGCGTATGATGTGGGATTTTTAGAAAACTTAGGGTATCGCGTGGTGGCAGACGAAGAGCTTACCTCCCGCGTTTATCCTGAGCAAGATTACGCCTCAAATCCGATGACCATGTTCTCCATTGTGGCAACGAAAAAGGCGTAACGCTTCTCACAAATAACTAAAGAGACAGAGAAAAAGTGGACAACACCACTATGGGTCGCTATTGGAGCGCGGATGCGCTTCACTATGGGAATATTGTGCGCGATGAGTTGGCGAGCTTTCGCCGTGAAGCGTGGATGGAGCGCTTTGGAGAATTGCTTCCCAGTGCCTCTTGCGTGCTTGACTTTGGCTGTGGTCCAGGCTTTTTCTCGATTGTGCTCGCTGCTCTTGGCCACACGGTAACGGGCGTGGATATTTCAACCCAGATGGTAGAGCAGGCAAGGGCGAACGTTTCGACAGAACGCTTGCCTCTAAAGCCCACCTTTTTGCACTCAGAAAAGGACCTTGCCGCTTTTGCGGATGCGTCCTTTGATGTGATTGTGAGCCGCAATGTCACGTGGACGCTCTCAGATCCTGTTGGCTTTTATAAAGAGGCGCTTCGCGTCTTGGCGCCAGGTGGCACGCTGATTGTTTACGATGCCAACTGGAATTTGCCCGCCTTTGATGAGGCATTGGCCCAGCGTTGCGCGGAGCGTGAAGCCCAGTGCCTCGCGCGCTATGGGTCCACGTTCGACCCGGCTGAGATTGATGCGGAACCCATTGACATTAAAGCGCTCCCACTTTCTCGCGTGGTGCGTCCTGCCTGGGACGCCGAAACGCTTCCCACTCTTGGTTTTGCAAGCGTTCTGACGGATGAAACCATCACCGAGACGCTTTGGGATGAGAAGGAAAAACTCATCTATGGAGAGACGCCACTTTTTGAAATTGTGGCGAAAAAAGCTTAAAGAGAGCTCTAAAGCCTAAGGTTCAAGAAAAATGCCGCCAGTTGCGAAAACTGGCGGCATTTTCGTTAATGCGTTTTTTGGAGCGCACTCACGTCCACTCGATCAAAGTAGCCTGAGAGTTTCTCTTGGGGGACGATCTCAATTGGCGTTCCAGCTAAGCGCTCGACTTCAGTGCTAAGTTGAGAGAGAAAATCGGGCGCTTTTTCGATCATGGCGTTCAAAGTCTTTGCATCCACATGCACAACGGGCTTCTCCCCATCTGGGAAGCGACAGCGAAGGGGCAGAGAGGGGAAGAGCTCCAGCAAAGCACGTTCTACGCGAGTTGCGAGTGCAAACTGCTCGGCCTTGGGCTGCACGCTATAAGGAAAGCGCGTCATCAAGCAGGGGCGAGAGGGTTGATCTGCATCGGGGAAACCCACCTGCGCGGCTAACGTTCGCATACGAGGCTTTTCATAGCCCGCCTCGGCCCAAGGGGAGAAGACTCCCAATTCACGAAGCGCACGTTCGCCTGGACGGTACTGCGACAAATCACTCGCATTGGTCCCATCCGCGAGTGGCCCTTTCACTTGTGAGAGAAGCGTACTAAAGACTGCATGTTTACAGACGTAGCAGCGCTCACGTCCTGCGGCAACAAAGTCGGCAATTCGCGTGGGGTCGGCATCAAAAATCGTAACATTAAGACCCATGAGTGCTGCGCGACGCACAGCTTCCTCTGTTTCTTCTACAGGGATATGAGGGCCACGGATATGCCAGAGTTGCACTTTGTAGCCCAATTTAGTGGCCATAAAGGAGAGAAAGCGGCTATCAAACCCGCCCGAATAGGCAATGTTAAAAAAGCCCTCGGGTGCCATGCGTTTTAGAGCCGCGCGAAGTGGATCCCAGACGGGATCCGTCAAAAGAAGCGTTTCAGCCATGCTTTATTCCTGCGCGAGTTCGCCCAAAATAAAGCGAGCGCCATTGGGTACGCCTTCAAAAACTTGGCGCGTGTAAGCGACTTCTTGACGAAGGACCGTCATTTCGGGCCAAGGACCAAATTTGACTCCTAAGCCAATCAAAATCGCAAGCCCCGTTGGCGTAATTGCTTCTCCCGTGCCCGCAAAGGGCATCACAGGGAGTCCAGGGAGCATCGCGAGCGTAGCAGGCGCTGGGTTCGCGACAAAGCCGTGCGCGCATTCAATCACCCCGTCTGCCACAGGAATAGGGCTCGCTGAGAGCGTGACGCCTAAGCGCTCTAAAAGCGTCGCGATGAGAGCAATGGCAATGCGGTTAGAGAGGCGACCGACTTCATGGAAATGCACGGATTCGGGCGCGGCCCCATGGACTGCGCCTTCAGCTTTGGCGAGCGTGAGCCAAATTTTTTCTACCGCATCGAGTGCTTTTTCGCTTAATTTCGCTTCTTCATCATAAAAACTCAAAATATCGATGAGCGAATGATGATGGTGGTGCCCGTGTGTGGGCTCTTCGGGGAGCGTAATCTGCGCTCGCCAGCCTTGAATCTCAGAGACACGCGCACGCGTAAGTGTGAGACCATAGCCTTTTTCTGCGAGCGTTGGGAAAACCTGACGGAAAAAGAGCGGGGCCATCATGTCGTCAAGCTCCGCTACGGCAAGAAGCCCTGCCAACATCGACTCCGCGTTAAACCCCGCCGAGAGGCGAATCGAGAGATGGTTAGCGCGAGAGAGATCGAGTTCACTTGGCATATTTCATTCCTAAAATGCGGGCAGCGGCGCATCCAGCGCCGTACCCATTATCAATATTCATGACCGAAACCCCCGGGGCACAAGAAACGAGCATGCTACTGAGCGCTGACTTTCCTTTTTCCGCTGCGCCGTAACCCACGGAGGTAGGTACGCCAATGATGGGCAAGGGGGTGAGCCCACCCAGAACGCTCGCAATCGCGGCATCAAGCCCTGCGACGACCACGACCACATCGTGCTCGTTAATTTCAGGGAGCGCCTTTTCGAGACGCCAGAGTCCTGCTACGCCACAGTCTTCAAAAAGACGAGAGCTGTAGCCCAAATATTGGAGTGTGCGTGCGACTTCGCGTGTGACAGGCACATCAGCGGTGCCAGCCGAGACAATCGCGACCGAGCCACTTCGCGAGGAAAGCGCTTTGTACCAACCGGTACGAGAAAGGGGATCGTAGTTGAAGTGGGGAAGGGCAGTGCCCTCTCCCACGCCAAAAATTTCATGCGCCAACTCAGGCGCCAAGCGCGTAAAAAGAATCGCGGGCGCATCAGCGGCGGCGAAAATATCGCGCAAACGGATGAGCGCTTCACGGGGCTTTCCTTCGCAAAAGACCGCTTCAGGAAGGCCCACGCGAGCAGCGCGGGCATAGTCAAAGAGAATGCCAGGAGCGGGGGACGACTCAGACACGTTATTCTCCAACGACGCGAGGCACGGTGAGGCTACCTTCAGGCATCAAGATGATGCTGGGGGTTTCACCCACAAAGAGTTTTGCGGCTTCAATCGCATCGTCCGCAGAATCAAGTGCTGCGGTAAAGAGCATATGGCGCGCGAGTACTTTGTCGAGCTTCGTCACCAAAATGTAGTGCGCTTTTTCAATTGGACGCGTAATGGCATAGGCTTTGTTTGCGCCAATGCGGAAATTCTTTTCGAGTTGCGTGCGAATCGCATCTGGCGTCTTCAAGGCCTTAAACGTGTCTTCCAAGACTTTAGACCCAGAGCCTTCTTCGCATTCAGCAAGCATCACCACAACGCCCCCTTTACGCACAGCGCAAGAGGCGTTTTCCATTGTCTTTTGCATCTGGTAGACGTTAATGTCTTTTGGATAGCCACCACAAGAGACAATCACGAGGTCAGCTTCCTTCGGAATTTCTGCTCCATAGACCTGATCGACAAACTTACAGGCTTCACGGTGCGCGAGGTTATAGTCCCCAGCAAACATCTTTAAGAAGCGATGTTTGGCATCAAGCACCGCGTTAAAGAGAAAGAGCGAGCGATTTTTCGCAAAGAGCGCCACCCCTTCCATCTGGTCTTCGTAGCAGGGGTTCCCATCCATAACGCCCAACTTGGCGTTCGGATCCATCATGAAACTATGGTTTACGCGCACGGTTTCCATGGCAGCGCACCCTGGGAGCACCGCTTTGCGACCACCACCGTAACCAGAGAAATAGTGGTGCACAATTGTGCCCGTCAGAATCACATGGTCCACGTCACAAAGCGCCTTATGAATCCAGACTGGCGTTCCACGGCTCGTGATCCCTTGGTATTCAAAGTCCCCTTCAATGGTGGAAATCGAATTCACACAACGGATACGGCGAGCGACTTCAGGGCTCACGGCTTCGGCCATTTCTTCTTCGGTCATGGCGCGGTGGGTGCCAAGCGCAAAGACAATGCGCATATTTTCGTCGGGCACGCCCAAGCGGTTCATCTCATCGACCAGGACTGGCATAAAGTCAAAGCTATTGGCGACTCGGGTCGGGTCATTACAGATGAAGGCCACGGTTTGCCCCGGGTGAATGCGTTTTTCTAAGGATTCGCAACCAATCGGGTGGTGAATGGCTTCAAGCACGCCGCCTTTAATATCGGTCATGGGTTCAAAAGCCGCCGTGCGGATTTCCTTCATCACGTGTTCATCGTCGAGCGTGAAATCAATCGTGCCACGACCGTAAGCGTATTGATAAGTTTTGAGTGTCATCGAATCTGTCCTTATGAGGAGTGTACTCAAAGCGAAAAAGGCTAGAACTAAGAATTTTGACTTAAAGGCAAAAAATTCTAATCCCTTAGAGGTATAGGGTAATTATGCACTCACCGCCAGCAAGAAGCGTGAGAAGAGCGCGCTTTTTCGATACGGATCAAAAAAACTTTCCGCCTTAACACTTTCTCAAAAAGAAATGGCCGCCTCCAAAGAAGCAGCCATTTCCTGAGCGGGTTAATTAAATTGCCAGCGATAAAGCAAGTCGATCGTTTGGTCTTCGTCCCAGACGCCCTGCAAGTAAAGGCGAGGCAAGAGTCGATAGCGAACCGTGAAGGTCGCAAGCGAATCAAAGACCCCCACGCCATACTTGAGCTGTAAGCGCGGGAAGAGGTTACCCTTCACAACGACCTTGGTTTTCACACCAACGCCTTCGCTCGTGACCTGCAAATCCTGAATCCCGAAGGCGCTCCCAATAGAGCCCACAATACCAGAGGTTTGCGAAAGCCCCATGCCAAGCAAGGCACTTGCCACCGCTTGACCGTCAGAGCTGCTCGAACCCAAGCCCTGGCCACGCAAGAGGTAGGAGAGCGCCTTTTCGTTACTCATTGCTGGCGTCGAGAAGATCGTCACTTTGGGGCTAGTGGCAGAGCCACGCACGCGAAGCCCTGCCGTAACAGAATCTTCAGTCGCATCTGGGTCACGAATCGCCTCTAAGTTCACATAGGGGTTATCAATGGGGCCCGAGAAGAGAATTTCACCCTTAGTGATATTTAAGGCCTGCCCATAGGCAAAGAAATTCCCGTTCTTTAATTGGATCGAGCCATTTAGCCCTAAGCCTTGCTTAGACTGGCGCATCACGAGTTCACCCAAGAGACGTGCCTTCAAATTAAAGGCGTTCACTCTCACGCGCGGGCCAATCGTAATCTTCAAATTACTGCGAATGGGCATTCCAGCGGATTTTGGTGTCACAGGCGTCAGGTCGCGCTTAAGCATTACCAGATCGTCCGAACCTTGAATTGCGGAGTCGGGGAGCTGATTGACGGTAATGTCGCCCTTAGGAATCACCACTTCGCCAGAGATATCAACGCCTGCGTTACTTGCTTTTGCGGTAATATCCGCGCCCATTTCAAGCTCTGCATAGGGCGGAATGGTAAGCCCCATGGTTTCGTCTTTCCCATCGCGACGCGTACGTAGACGCACTTCTGCGGTAGGGGCTTTTAAGTCAGACCAGTCAGCGCGGCCCACGAGCGCCACTTCCCCTTCATTGGTGCGCACAACCCCATCGAGCGTAGAGGTTTGCCCTTTAAAGAGGAGCACAATGTCGCTTGGTTCAATCGAAATCGGGACCAAACCTTCGCGCACAGAGGCTTCCGTTAAGGCTAAGTGACCGTTGAGCTGCGGGTCGCCTAAGCGTCCACCCACTTTGAGGTTCGCTTCCAAATTGCCTTCAACGACTTCACCCGTGCTAAAGAGCTGACTCAATGCGCCAAGGGACCACTTTTCGAGCACGATCGTGCCGCCAATCTTTTGATTGGTGTTGAGCTCAGAGAGCGAAAGGTCCGCCAAGAGTTTCCCATTGTGCTCTGGTGCTACAGTGGCTTTGACGGAGATCGCCTCGCCTTGCGTGTTGGCAGCGAGCGAAACCTCGTTAAATTTCACCGTCAAAGGACCACTATCGGTGGTGCGCGTGGCGTTAACCCCTTTGTTGAAGAGGTTTACTTTCACTTGAGGAAGCCCTTTCTTGCTTGCATCCCAAGCGACAGTGGCGTCCCCCGTGAAGGTGCCATCAAAGGCGACATCCTGCGGGAGAATCGGAGCGAGTGTGGAGAGCGCAAAATGCTTTAAGGTGACGACCGTGCGACCTTTTTCCCCAATCTGCGCTTTTTCTGCTAAACAGACCGCGTTGGGTGTACCCGTCTTTTTCCCTTCAACACTCATTTCCCAGCAGTGAGCCGCTACCGTGGCGCTACCCTGGTTGATGTTGACCAAAATAGGCACATTCTTGGTACCCCAATCGCCAATGGGGCTCCCAATTTTCACTTCAGCGAGGTTTCCCTTCCACTGAGCAAAATCTTTCGAGAGACCACCGGTGACCACCAAGTGAGCAGGAACGGGTTCACCCTTTACATCGAGCGCCACTTCATGCGAGGCGATGGTGCCGCCGAGGCTTAACTTGGCTTCTTCAATGCGGGTAGGGGCTTGTTCTTCATCTTCGCCACTTCCCACCACGAGGTTCGTGAGTTGAAGCGTTAGGGGTTCAGCTCCCTTTTTCCCAAAGGTTCCTTTAATCGTGGTGTCGCCAATTTGCGCCACCAGCGCTTCGTTGGCATCCAAGACTTTCAGTTCATGGCTCTTTAGGTCAGCCGTGATGACGGGTTCAAGGACACTACTTGAGAACCGTCCATCGACCTTCACGTCCCCAGTGAGGCTGCCCGACAATAGAGGCGAGAAGGCGGAAAGCTTTGTCAATTGGAGCGAGGCGAGCGCATCCGCACTCATCGTGTCTCCGATAAGGCTACCTTTGCCGTCCATCGAGAGCGTATTTTCGCCCCAGCGGAATTCATTTACGCGCGCAGACCATTCACCCTTGGCGTTCGCCTTGGCGGTGAGGTCCAGGTCAGCGCGGTTTTGGGCGGTTTTGACGCCTGTCGCTTTCGCTTCACCGTTCTTGGTGACTTCAAGGAGTTCGCCAGTGAATTTGGCTTTGGTGAGCGCAGCCTTCCAAGTGCTTAACACGTCGCCCGTGCTACTTGTGAAGTCAACGCGTGCTTCACCCCCGAGCTTCACAGGTGCTGCGGGCGCGAGCGCAGCAACATTAAAGGTCACGAGCGCAAGACCCGCTTTCCCTGTGAGTTTCTTGGCCCAATCAAGGTCTGCTTCGAGGACCGCTGTCCCGTCGCTATTTTGTAGCCCAGAGTTCCAAAGCGTTAAATGCGTGAGCGTGGCCTTGGCATCGAGCGCCAAAGACATGGGTTTCAAGGCGGGCATTGAGGGGAGCTTCACTGGAATAAGCTTACCGCGCACTTTAAGCGTGATGCCTTCGTCCGTCACGCTCCCAGGGGGCGTCGCGTCTTGGGCAACATCAGTAGCCGTGGCGACACTCGCTTCGACCTTATTTTTGGGCGCGGGCGCACTTTCACTAGACTTCTTTGTGTCAGCTGGCGCTTCACCACCTTTCTTTGGCACGACTAAACGCCCACCACCGCTAATCGTCAAATTTTCAAGTGACGGGGTATTTTCATCAAAAGCAAGGAGCGCTGCAGAGCCTTCAAGCGTGAAGGGGAGGCCTGCTACCGAAGGCTCAGCTTCGAGTTTGAGGGCAAGAGGATACTTTCCCGCACCATCGAGTGTGACGAGAAGTTTGCCTAAAAGTTCCCCATCAAGGTTCACCGACAAACTGCTCATCGTGGAGACGGGTTCAATGGAACCTGGAATATACTCCGCCAAGAGCTCTCCAGGTTTACTCCAGAGATGCACTGCGACGGGGTAGTCCCCCTTGGCGTCGAATTTGGCACTTCCCAAAAGCGTCGTTTTGTCTGAGAGCTGGAGCGCTAAGTGGGGGAGTCGCACTTTTTCTTCTTTGAGCGAGCCTTCAAGCGTCAACTGGGTGAGCGCAGGAAGTTTCATCCCCGGGACCTCAAGGGAGACGTCTTTTAGCATCACTTGACGCACTTCAACGTCAATGGGCGAGAGGGCACCAGCGGGAAGCATTTCCGCTGTCAAGAAGGGTTTCGAGAAGAGAGCTTCGAGTTCAGCCACCAGCGTCTCGACGGTTTTCGCTTCTGCCTTCACTTCAGAGACCGTTGTGCCGACCTTTTCTTGAGGCTTCTCTTGAGGCTTTTCAGGAGACTTTTCAGAAGCCTTTTCTTCTGACGAGGGCGCTTTTTGGGGCGTAGCACTCGCCTCGGCCAAAATCACTTTGAGGCCATCGAGCGTCAAGCCTTCGACTTCGGCAAGAGACTTTGCCGCCTTGGCATTGAGGTTAAGAGAGCCGAGCGCAATCTGATTCCCGTCCACATTGGCGCTCACTGCCTCAATCGTGCCTTTTTCAAGCAACACGCCTACGGGCAACTCAATGCGCCCCAAAGGTTCAGTCGAGGGTTCAGAAGGGGGCATCACGGAGGTGTCAATGTTGGCCTCCACGCCCTTGACCGCCAAAAACTTCATTTTCACAAGACGCGCGGGCAACTCTCGCCAATCGAGCTTATAAGAGGCCTCAGCAATTTTCACGTCAACGCCAGGCGCCACATAGTGAATGCCATGTAGCACCGGGGAGAAAAGATGCCCGTCAAGCGCCTCAAGCGTTAGCCCGTCAACTTGGTCTACTGCCCAGAAGACCACTTTGTGCTGGAGCGCTGGCACGGCGGTAAACGTACCCACCGCGACCACCACGGTTCCCATGACGCCACAAAGTCCCCAGCCGAGCATCTTGGCCCAGCGAGGGAGACGACGAGGTCGCTTTTCCAAATCATTTTGAGGGGAAGCGCTCTCTTGAGCGGGCTCGGGAGTAGCTTCTTTCACTTCTTCCTTCTCGCTCTCATTCATGCTTTCTTTTGGTGTTTTTTCTTCACTCATGAGCGTTTCTCTTCGTTAGAGTTCTGTTCCGAGGGCAAAATAGAGGTACGCGTTCTTAAAGGTGATACCACCATTGTCTGTGGGGAACGCAAGATCAAGCTTAATCGGCCCAATGGGCGAAACCCAACGGATTCCCGCCCCAAAGCCCACTTTCCAGCGCACGTTGGTGAAGTTGTTCACCGCTTCTCCCCCGTCGATAAAGCCTGCGGCCCACCAAGGACCACTCAAATGCTTTTGGTATTCAATACTGGCGGTAAGCGTTTTCTTAGCGCCCGTCAAGCGCCCCTGCGAATCCGTGGGCGAAATCGACTTATAGTCGTAGCCGCGCAAGCTTCTGTCGCCCCCGGCGAAGAAGCGTAAATCTGGCGGAATCTTATGAAAGTCGTTCGTTTGCAACCACCCAAACGTGGCGCGCCCCACAAAGCGGTGTCCCTCCCAAGGCGTGCGCACCCAGACGTTGTGGAACGTAAAGCGCACAAAGCTCACATCCGAGGCTGCGCCTTTTTGCGCCACGTCTAAACTGTAGCGCTGTGTATCGCCCCAGTAGGCAAAAGCGCCCCCGCGAGCGCGCGTGCGTTGGAATTGAATCCCGCCATAGAGAATGTGCACCGTCTCCGAAACATCGGCCTGGGTGAATTTGTTAATCAAATAGTGCGCATGAATGTCGCGCTCCCACTTGTTATCAAGCATCCAGTGGCGTGCGACGCCTAAGTCCAATTCAGAGCTCTCAGTGTCGTTTAAGTCCGTTTTTTCGTAATTAGCACTAATCGTGTAGTAGCGCTCAAGCGGCTGCTTCTCGAGCGGAATACGAAGTTCTACGCCCACTTCTGGCTCAGATTTGTTGAGGTCGAGAGAGGACTTCAAGCTCCAGCCCTTAGAGTTAATCCAGGGACGAGACCAGTCAACGGTGGCGTGCGGGCCGCCATCAGAAGAAAACCCCACACCCAAGTCCACCGTATTTTTAATATAGGGAACGAGCGTTGCGGTAATGGGCATCTCGTGCTCGTCGTTGGCTTCTTCCGTCTGCGGAACCACCACAACTGTGGAAAACCACCCGGTTTCGTTTAAGTTTTGCGAGAGCTGAGAGAATTGATCGGCCGTGTAGTATTCGCCCTTTTTAAAGGGAATAAGCGAGCGCAAATACGGCTCTTCAATCTGGCTTCCCGTAAAGGTCACATCCCCAAAGCGAAAACGTGGGCCCGTGGCGAGGTTAAGTCGCCAGTAGGATTTATTCGTTGCTAACTGCACACCCAACTGATGCTCGGTGTATTCGCTCTGAAAGTACCCATTTTCAATGGCGGACTTCAAAAGCTGGCTCTTAATGCTGTCGTAGTCGCTCTGGTTTAACACCGAGCCCACCGCTGGCAAATCTTTGAGGATGCGCGTAAAGAAGGGTTCTTTCTCGCCAGGACCCTCAATCGTGACGTTGGTTTCGGCAATGAGCACAGGTTCGCCCTGATTGACTTTCACCGTTAAGGTAGCGGTGGTCTCTGTTTCAGACCAAGCGCTATTGAGTTCAGGATGAAAGTACCCTAAGGCACTCAGCGCGTCACGCACAGCGCGCTCAACGCGAATACGGTCAAAGCTCGAGAGTGCAGTGAGGCCACCCGTGGTGGCACTTTTGACAAACACTTCAGCGTTGTCTTCGAGGTCTCCAGAGAGCCCTTCGATTTTGACAGAAACTTTTTTTCCTTCTTTCTTCTCAACTTTCTTCTTGCTCGTTTTCTTTGTGCTCTTAGCGCTCGCCGAAGAACTACTCATATCGTCTTCAATCGCGGCATCCACATCCGTGGCAGCCCAAGCGCTATAGGTCGAAACGAGCAAAAGCGCGCAAAGGCTCATTTTGAAGGGACGAGCGAAGGCTTGTGGGAAGGACTTTCCCGACTGAGAAGCAAGCTGGCGCAAACGAGAGAGAGCGATAGGCGACATGTTCTGATCAGAGAAGAGAAAAGAAGGCAACGCATCAAGAGAAAGCCTATGCTAAGGTGGCTTTCTTTTAGTGCGTAAACGAAAATCCTTCTTATTCTAATGGAAGAGCGCGCTCAACTGACGTAAACGTTAGAAAAAGAGTGTTTCTCTAAAGCGTTTTCCTTAGAGGCGTGTGCGAGAAGTCGCGCGAAGCAATTCTAAGAGCACTTCGGGGCTCATCTGTGCACAAAGGACTGGGAGAGCAAAAAGTGCCTTTTCCCCCACGAGCGTAAAAAGCGTATTTTCAAAGCAAATGGTGTGCGTCGTGAGGGCTTCTTTCCCTTCTTTCACAACTGTCCAAGCCGCACCATGAGGCTCCACTCGAAAGCGGTTCTCTCCGCGATTTAATTTCACCGCGCATTCATGCTCACCCCAGGCACGATAAAAAAGCGAGAGTCGATCCTCTTGGCTCGGCACTTCCATCGCGCCTGCAATACGCTTTGCAATCTCTGGCGCAAAGCTGTGCGCTAAGAGTTCAGGAATGTTAGCGCGTTCACGCATCGCTTCCACATCCACAGCGAGCGCGGGACGCGTGGAGGAGAGTTCCCCTAAACTCGCGAGCGCCGTGCTTTTCCCAAGGTAGGTGTTGTGGGCGAGGGTGAGCGTTGCCGCTTTGTTTGTGCTGCTTCTGAGCAATAACGGACTATAGGGGAGTTCTTCCTTGAGGTGGTAGCCCTTCAGGCGGGCTAAAAGTTCTGAGAGTGCACGCCCTAGGACAGCTTCTTGATAGCGCACCGGGTGCTTAAAGCGCGCGAGTGCCACGCTTGTTTCAGCGGGGAGCTCGGCGACGAGCCCCGTTAAAAGCGCTTCTGAGAGAGGATTTTCAGTATGCGCAAAAAAGAGCCAGCAGGATGAATCCTCTGGCAGGGGGGCTTTGTCCTCTTTTAAAAGGTCCACGACGCGAAGCGTGAGCCCCAGAGAAGGACTAAGCGCAGAATGAAGACAATAGTTTTCGTTAGTGTTTTTTACCATGCCCAGCTTCTTTCTTGCCATCCATCGCCTCTTTGAAGAATTCCGAGGGGGCGGGAAGGCCAGAAGTGAGACGCCTCGTAATGACGCGATCTAAGTCCGCTAAAAGGTGGTTGCCTTTGGGCGAGAGCGTAATGGAGCCGTCAGGGAGTTTTTCTTCGTAAAGCCCACGACTGCCGAGATATTCAATACGGAACTCCTTTGCGCTGTAGCGGACGTTCACATCCATCTCAAGGCGGTCGCCTCGCAAATATACCATGCGCACCTCATTAGGCATAATCTGGCAGAGAATACGCCAGTGTAGACGCGTAGCAATTTCGACGATGATATCGCGCACTTGCGCCTCAGTGAGTTTTTGCTCAATGTGGTGTGGCTCAGGAAGCGCGAGCGGAACGTTTTTCGTCGTGCCCACCGAAATGGAGGTAGCGTGAAGGGGTTGGGTGAGCAACCCTAAACCCATCGCACAAAGACAGGCACCTAAAAAGTGGCGGCGAATCGCAAAAGTAGTCGGCTTCATAGACATGGTAGCTCACGATTTTACGATCTCATCTTTTGCGAACTCTTTTTTCGCGTAAAGCTTGGAGCGCGAAGATAAAGAGGGGGGGGGGAAGAACAAAAGAAGCGTGCTTTTCGTGAGAGTCAAAAAAGTTTTTTGTCGGGGTTTTTCTTCGTTGGTTTTTGCCAACAGTTCACATTATACACGCGAGCGTTAAGTTAAAGAAAGCCTCTAAAAGGCGGAATGCGTCAAAAAACCTTGAGAAAAAGTCAAAAACCCGTCAAAAAAGAAAAAGATTCAAAGCTAAAAAACTTATCTTTTTCCGCCATTAGCACGGATAAAGGCTAAAAAGAAGCTGTCAATACTAGGAGAATTACTAGGTCTTAAAACCTTTTTATCACCAATGCTTTTTGCTGAAAAAGAAGGCAAAAAGGCTAAATATTCGCTTTAGTGAGAAAAGAGGAAAGGGGAAAAAAGTCTCGAAAAATGAAAGACTTAGTCAAAAGTGGTATTGTTTTTTATCAAAAAGAGAGGTTTAATACTAGAAAAAAGAAAAATTTTAGTTATAATAGCATTCATTAAGAGAAACCTCTATCTGATAATCTTTCTCAACAAGAAAGTTATTTGAAAAAGAGAATGATTCTCTTCTTTTTCCCAAAATAGAATCTGTCTTATAGAGAGCTGGTCCGTTAGAGCGCCTAGAGCACCAGTCTCGGTAGCTGACGAGCTGTCAAGTATCTCTCTAAGAGTGATTCTAACTAACGTAGTGCCTCCCCATCCATAAAGTGAAGCACAGCATCCATTAGGAGACCCTCCATGGCTGAAAAGAAAGACATGCAAAAAGAGCTTCTTGAACTTGAAGCACTCGAACTTGAAGTGACCAACCGTCGCAAGGCTTTGCGCGATGACGCTATTCGTCAGGCTCAGTCCATTATTAATCAGTTCTCGTTGCAGCCCACCGATTTCCATTTCGGTGAAGTCGAACCGTTGCGTAAAGGCCGTCGTGGCCCGGTTCGTCCGAAATATCGTGGCCCGCAGGGCGAAATGTGGACCGGTCGCGGCCGCACGCCGAAGTGGGTTGAAGAAGTCAAGAAAGCTGGCAAGAAATTGGAAGATTTCTTGATCAAGTAATTGAAGAGCGCTTGATTCTTGAAAGAGGGGGAAAGTTAAAAAACTTTCTCCCTTTTTTTTCTATTTCAAATCAGGCTGACGCGTCTATTTGACTTCACGTCTTTTCCGAGTGTGCGCGAAAAACTCGACTCAAAATCAGACTATTTAACGCCAGCGATTTATCATTTCGTGCCAAGTTTTGAAAGAGAGATTTTTGACAGAATTTTGACGAGATCGCTTTCGCTTTCTCTCAAATTAAGCAATCTCTTTCAAAATGCAGACACAAAAATGTAAAATTTTTCTACAACCTAAAACCCTTGCTATTTAAGGGTTTCCCCTAGATCACTTCTTTTTGTCCTCCTCCGCTTTGCCCCCAAAATCCCCCTTAAAGGGGAGGGCGGGGAGAAGTGTATGTTATCCTATATGCCGTCGAACACAAAGTCGTGTTCATAAGTCAGGTTTGCGATATTGCATTCTCTGCGAGCCGAAAAGAGAAGAGCACCTTTAGTAGAGGTGATTTAACGCTCTCCACCCAGAGGAACGCCAAAGGAGCCGTTCCAGGTTTTCTGCAGAAATGCTTCGAGCGAAAGACCGTTTCGCTTTAGCTTCGCACCTTCATTTATGAGAAGAGCATCGTGCTCTCTCAACTCAATTAGCCAAAAGAGAGTCAACCACTCCGTCCTTTTGACTCAAAGGATTTTTCTCGCGAGCCGCTTTTGCTCGAGAAAGTCGCACAGATTGTTTTGTTTGTCCTCTCTTTCGTATGTGTTTTGTAGCCTCGCTTGGGGTTTCGGGATTGCTTGGCATGCTGCTGAGTTTTGCCCTCCCAAGGTCAGAGTGAATTTTTGGAGAATCGCTTAACCTATGCCAAATCAAACAACGCCTAGCACAGCACCTGCTAAAACTGGTCTTTTGCGCGGTTGGAAAGTCAATCCTGCCGTCTTCTGGCCAGCTAGCCTTCTTTCCATTATCGTGATCGCGATGGCCGCTTTGATGCCTAACGTGCTCAATTCGGTTTTAGACCATATTCAAACGCGTATCTTCCATGACCTCTCCTGGTTCTATATCCTCGCTGTGGGGATCATTCTCGTCGGGATGGTCTACTTGAGTTTTTCTCGCTTTGGCGATATTCGCTTAGGGCCAGATCATGCCAAACCAGACTACGACTTGGTGACCTGGTTTGCCATGCTCTTTTCCACTGGGATGGGTATCGGGATCATGTTCTTTGGCGTGGCAGAACCTGTCATGCACTTTTTGGAACCGCCAACGGGCGCGGGTGGTACCGTGCAAGCTGCACGTGAAGCACTTGAACTCACGTTCTTTCACTGGGGTCTGCACGCTTGGGCTATTTACGCCTCAGTGGGTCTGATGCTCGCTTACTTTGGCTACCGTCATGCGCTCCCCTTAACGCTTCGTAGTGCGCTCTATCCTTTGATTGGGGATCGCATTCACGGTTGGATGGGTAACGCCGTTGACATCTTTGCCATTTTGGGCACGGTCTTTGGCGTGGCAACGTCCTTGGGCTTTGGGGTTTTGCAGCTCAATAGTGGTCTTAGTTACCTCTTTGACGCGCCTATTGGCATTGAAGTGCAGTCAATTTTGATTGTGGTCATCACCGCCATTGCCGCAACCTCTGTCGCCTCTGGGCTCAATAAAGGGATTAAGCTTCTTTCGCAAGCCAACTTGTGGCTTGCGGTGGTGCTCTTGATTCTCGTCTTTGCCTTGGGTCCCACGGCAAACTTGCTGAAGCACTTTGTGGAAAATGTCGGTCTTTATATGTCTGGCATTGTGAGTAAGACCTTTAATCTTTACGCCTACGAACCGAAGTCCAGTAACTGGTTGGGCGGTTGGACGCTTCTCTACTGGGGCTGGTGGATTTCTTGGTCGCCCTTTGTGGGTCTCTTTATCGCTCGAATCTCTCGCGGTCGTACGATTCGTGAATTCGTGAGCGGTGTGCTCTTGATTCCGGCTGGCTTTACGCTTCTCTGGATGACGGCCTTTGGTAACTCTGCCATTGAACTCATTATGTCTGGAGTGGGCGCCGATTTAGCAACGAGTGTGAAGGCCGATGTTTCGACGGCACTCTTTAAGTTCTTTGAATACTTCCCGATGACGCAGCTGCTCTCAGTGATTGGCATGCTCATGGTGGTGATCTTCTTTGTCACCTCGGCTGACTCGGGCGCTTTTGTGGCTGATGCCTTGGCAAGCGGTGGTATTCGTAAGACGCCCGCAAAGCAGCGCGTTTTCTGGAGTGCACTCTCTGGCGTGGGTGCTATGGTGCTCCTCTGGGCAGGTGGCTTGCAAGCGCTGCAAACGTTGACGCTTCTCTCGGCTCTTCCCTTCGCGGTGGTGCTCTTGATTGCGCTCTTTGGTCTGTTGAAAGCCTTGCGTATTGACGACTTTAAGCGTCAAAGCCATCAGATTACGAATGTGGCGCCGTCTCTTTACCGCAACCCCGAAGGTTGGCGTCGTCGCTTAGGCGTGATCGTGCATTATCCTACCTACGATCAGGTGAAAGCGTACTTTAACGAAACGATTAAGCCCTCGATGAGCGATGTGGTAGAAGCCTTTAAGGATGAAGGGCTCGATGCGAGTATGAATCTCGTCAAAGACCGTGCCTCTCTGGTGGTACATTTCCCCGATGTGACTGACTTCCTCTACGAAGTGCGTCTGGTGGGTTACGGCAATCCAGAATTCACGATGGCTGACCCAGATCGCGATGAAGACGAAGAGCCTAGCTACGTGCGTGCTGAAGTCTTCTTAAAGGAAGGTGGTCAGGACTACGACTTGATGGGTTGGAGTCGCGAGCAGATTATTCACGATGTGCTCGATCAGTACGAAAAGCATCTTTCCTTCTTGCGTATGGTGAATCGCCCTGTGGCTGCCTAATCGCTAGTTAGAAACTTCAAAAATCCTCTTTAGGTGTTCGCGCTTAAAGAGGATTTTTTTAGCCTGAAAGTCGCTCCTCTCAAGGAAAATCCTAAATTGTAAATTTTCGCTATTCATTTTAAGAATAATGCTACTATAATGAGACGAGATAAGAGAAGAGAGTGGTAGCTCTCTAGCTCTTTGGGATTTTTCAAAACAAACTTCAGGAGCGTACAGCATCATGGTTAAACCTCGTCTATCTCATCTGGCAGTTTTCGCCTCTCTCTCGCTTTCTCTTTCTTTTAGCTGTGCGGCAGAGTCAGGCGTAACGGTCACCACTGGTGCTGGCTACATTCCTATGGTGAAAGCGGTGAGCGAGGTCTGTCGCCAAGAGATGGCCGCCCCGGTCACAGAGAGCTACGGTGGCAATATCGGTCAGATGCTCGCGCAAGTGGTACAAGGCAGTGGTGTGAACGTTGTGATTTCTGACTTAGGCACTTTAAAAATGATTAAGTCACCCGTGAAATTTTCTACGACAAAAGCGCTAGGTTCGACGCCCTTAGTGCTCGTTTGGCGAAAAGGCGTGACGATCGCTTCTCCTGCGGATTTAAGTGCCGAGAAGGTGAAAGCCATTGCCGCCCCTGACTCTAAAGCAACGGTCTATGGGCGTGTAGCCAAAGTTTGGCTCAATGAGCAATCCGCCACAGTGCGCGAAGGACTGGAAAAGAAATGGTTGGAAGTAGGCCACGTTCCACAAGTGATTGCTTATGTGCTTCGTGGTGAAGTGGACGCTGGGTTTGTGAATGTAGTAGCGAGCAACAAGAATAAGGATGCCTTGGGTGGCGTTCTTCAACTTAAAGACGGCTATCCACCAATCGAAATGGTGGCAGTTGTGGTGGATGGTGCCGAGAAGTCGCCCGCAGTCGAGAGCTATCTCAACTGCTTAGGTTCGGAAAAAGCAAAAGCTATTTTCGCAAAGTTTGGCGTAAAACCGTAATTCGTTAAAAAACTGGTTTCGTGTGTGGGAAAGAAGAGGTTGAGCAAATGTTTTATGTGCCTGATCGCGTCTTAGAAACAGTATTGGAAGAAGATCTCCCGTATGGAGACGAGACGACGAGTCTACTGGAGATTCGGGACTTCCGCGGGTCAATTGTGGCTAAGGCTAAAGCATCAGGCGTATATTCAGGAATTTCGCTAGCGGCACGTTTAATGCGACAGTTGGGGTTATCTGTTGAAGAACACGCAAGCGAAGGGGTGGCCCTGACGGCAGGCTCACCTCTTCTTACCGCCCTTGGAAAAGCTGATCAATTGCACGCTGTTTATAAGAGTGCACAATTGATCATGGAGTACTGCTCTGGCATCTCGACGAGAACTCATCAAATGGTCGAGGCCGCGCATTCGGCTAACCTTCAGTGCCAAGTGGCGCTCACGCGTAAACATTTTCCTGGTACCAAAACGCTCTCGTTTTATGCCGCGCTCGCGGGTGGTGGCGTAATTCATCGCACGGGACTCTCAGAGTCGATTCTCGTTTTTGATCAACATCGACTTTTTCTTGACGATCCCGTCAATGCAATTCATCGTGCAAAAGAAAAAAGTCCGGAAAGACGTATTGCTGTTGAAGTCGATACGCCAGAAGAAGGTCTTCTTTTTGCGCAAGCTGGTGCTGACATCATTCAATGTGAACGCTTTAGTCCCGATGTGCTTAAGAACTTTGTCAAGACGCTTCACCGAGAAGCTTCTGGCGTTCGCATCTTAGCCGCTGGTGGAGTGCGAGGAGAAAATGCCTACCAATATGCCGCAACAGGCGTGGATGTGCTTGTGACTTCGTGGCCCTTGTTTGCACCGCCGCAAGATGTGAAAATGCAGTTTTCACGCGTTGACTAATGCATGGAGAGCGACTGCCATGATTGCCTTTTCCTTCGAACGACGACTAGGCGAGAAGCGCTTTCATTTTGAAGGCAGCGTTCCTTCTCGTGGCATCACCGTCTTGATGGGAGAGAGTGGGGCAGGAAAGAGTACGCTCGCGAAATTGCTCACGGGAATTTTGCCAGCCGAGGCAGGAAAACTTCAGGTTAACGGTACCGTTTTCTACGAGAGTGAAAGAGCGCTCAACATTCCGCCAGCCAAGCGCGGAATTGGTATTGCTTATCAGGATCACCGACTTTTTTCTCATTTAAGTGTTAAGGAAAATATTTTTTTTGCCTTGAGCGAAGGGGGGAGGAGGAGTTCTCTTGATGTTGAAGAGCTTCTGGAACTCTTTCGTCTCACTTCGCTCCTTGATGCCTATCCTGCAACGCTTTCAGGTGGCGAAGCGCAACGCGTCTCACTTGCGAGAGCACTCCTTGCAAGCGAAAACCTCTTAATACTCGATGAGCCACTTGCCTCGCTCGATGAGGCATTACGCGATGAGTTGCTCTGCTACCTCAAGCGCTTGGCGAAAGTAGTCTCGTTTCCTATGCTCTACATTACGCACTCAAGTGTTGAGGCGAAATTCTTCGCGGATACGTTGTGGTTTTGCGAGGGAGGAGCACTTCATCGCTTGAAAGCAGAGGAACTCAAAGCAAGCACTCTTTTTTCCAGAGGAGCGTTCTGATGCTCCCGAATTTCTTTTTCTCTCCAGAGTTGCTCGCGACGCTCTCTGCTCCGCTTTTTCTCACGTTGAAAGTTTCCTTGGTGAGTGCGCTAGGGTTTTGCTTTTTGGGCGTGCCACTTGCCTATTGGTGCGCAAGACGAGAAAGCGTTTTAAGTAAAGCGGTGCTTTTTCTTGCCACACTGCCACTCATTTTTCCGCCTATTGCGTTGGGCTACCTCTTGATGCTTCTACTTGGTCAACAAGGGTTTTTCGGCAGTTGGGCGATGCGTGTTTTTGATATGCGGCTGCTTTTTAGTGAAGGCAGCGTTTTTCTCGCAGGTACTATTGCGGGAATGCCTTTGGTGGTGCGACCGATTAAAGAGGTGTTGAGCTCTGCTAGACTTCTTGCCCTCGAAGAAGCCGCTAGTGTTTTAGGAGTGGAAGGAGTGAAGCGCTTTCGCTTGATAACGCTTCCTCTCATTAAAAATACGCTTTTAGCGAGCATCATGATGGGGGTTGCCAGAGCAAGTGGTGAAGTAGGCGTCACTTTAATGCTGGGTGGCAATATTGAAAACCGTACCGCCACGCTGTCGCTTGAAATTTATAACGCTGTTGCAAGAGGGGATTTTTCGCTTGCTAGCACACTTTGCGCGATTCTTGCCGTGATTGCACTGTGCCTCTATGTCGCTATTGAAGCGCAGAGAAGCCGTGCTGTCTTTTAAAGAGAAAAAGTCCCGAGAAAGCATAAAACTCTCTCAGGACTCAAAAGGAAGCCATTAACGCTTAGTGAATACCACGCGGCAACTCCACTGGCTCTGCGGGTGAGTAAGGTCCCGTGTATTTCGCCACCGAAACCGAGGCGCCAGAAGAAACATTTCCTTGAGCGAGGTTCGACGTGGGAATATCACGCGTTAACGTGTTCGCAGCGCCATGCGTATCAAGAAGACCCAATTGGGGATCATTCTTCGGAATGTACCAGGAGCCGTTGTCGACCGCCACCACGCCTGGACGCACACGATCGGTGACGTTTGTAGCAAGGAGCGTTTGCCCACGAGCGCTTTTCACCACGACCGTATCCCCATGCGCAATGCCAAGCTTGGCAGCGTCCACTGGATTAATGTGGCAGGGCTCAGCGCCATACTTTTCCGTGAGCGAGCTATCCAATTGACTGTGAAGGCGGCGAGCGCTTTTTGAGGAAAGTAGCACAAAGGGGAACGCTTCTGTCGTCTTTCCAGCGCCTTCCGTGGGCGGAACAAAGCGAGGATAGGGGGCAACGTCTGCGTAATTAAACCCACGGATCTTCTCAGAAGCAAGTTCAATCTTGCCAGAGAGCGTATTTAAGGGGTGTTCATCGGGCGCTTTGCGGAAGTCTCCGAGCGCGACGAAAGGCGTATAGCCCTTGGTATCTTGCGCGCGTTCAAAAAGAATCAAGCCTTTCTTACGCGCTTCTTCGTAAGGGGGCAGCTCTGCGCCACGAATGACGCTATCAGCACGCGCTTCATTGTAGAGCCGTTCACGCCACCCTTCGGCGCTCAAGCCTTCGGTGAAGACGTCTTCGAGTCCCAACTTTGCCGCCAGTCCGCGGAAAATTTCGTAATTCGTGCGCGATTCGCCTTGAATCGGGAGGACAGCCTCGGTAAAGACAATCCCGTCGTTTGAGCGACCGCCAATGCGGGTAATGTCACCCATTTCAAAGTTGGTGCACGCAGGAAGCACAATATCGGCGTGGCGTGCCGTTGCCGTCCAGTTAATATCGGAGACAATCACCGTATCGGGCTTTTTAAAGGCACGCGCTAAGCGGTTGGTGTCAGGATGGTGCGTAAAGGGGTTGCCGCCCGTCCAGAAGACCAAATGCACTTCGGGGTAGGTGACTTTCACGCCATCAAAGTCGATGGTTTTGCCGGGCTCTAAGAGCGCATCCGCCACGCGTGCCACAGGCAAGGGTTGAAGCCCTGCGGTAAAGCGAGCACGTGCTTTACCCAAGGGATCCGTTGGAATGCCTTTTAAGATTGCGCCACGCGGGGTGGGGGCAATACCGCCCTGGTTATAGTGGTAGTTGGTGCCAATCCCGCCACCAGGAAGTCCAATCTGCCCCAAGAAGGCGGCGAGTGCCCAGCCTAACCACGGGGTTTGTTCGCCGTTTTCCAGGCGCTGTGGACCCCAGCCCATCATGATCATGGTGCGATGCGTGGCAATATCTCGCGTTAACGTACGAATCGTTTCTGCTGGCACACCCGAAATCTTTTCAGCCCATTCTGGCGTTTTGGGTGTCCCATCGTTTTTCCCGAGAATATCGTCAGCGAGTTCATCAGCGCCCACCGTATAGGTGTGCACAAACTGCCAGTCGGCAAGCTTTTCCTCGATCAAGACGTAGATCATCGCCGAGAGAATTGCGGCATCGGTCCCGGGGAAGGGGCGAATGTTTTCAGAACCCACTTCAAGCGCGGTATCGGTCACAATTGGGTTGACGCTATAAGTTTTAATATCGGGACGGTTTTTGAGCGACAACGTATGCGCGCGACTCTGATGCAACGACGTGAACCAATCCACATCGTTCGTGCGCACAGGGTCTGCGCCCCAAAAGAGAATACGTTCCGAGTGTTCAAGCACACTTTCCCAATCGGTTGAGCGCGGATCGCGGTCTCCCACGATATGCGTTTGGATAATCGAAATGGCGGCGTTGGAATAGCTATTTTTAAGCGGAATAAAGCCGCCCAAGCTATTGAGCAAACGGTGTAGCAGCGGACGCGCGCCTTGCACGTGCCCTGTGTTCATCCACCCGTAGGCATGACCCCAGACAGACTGCGGACCATATTGGTCGTACGTTTCACGAAGCGCTTTGGCGGCAAGTGTGAGTGCGGTATCCCAGTCAACTTCGACAAAGTCATCTGCGCCTCGACCTTCGCGAGAGGCGGAGCCCGCGGTCAAATAGCCACGGCGCACTGCTGGGCGACGAATACGTTGAGGATTAAAGGGAAGCGCTGCCAAGCGATCCAATAGGGGCGAAGGAGCAGCGTCTTCTGCAATCGGGCTGAGGGACACAATACGACCGTTTTCCACTGTGGCACGGGTAATGCCCCAACGATTGGCGTTGTAAGGTCCCGTTTGGGAAATATGGTTTGTCATAGTTGGTACCAAAAGCGTCGGTGCGAGAACTTAGGCTGCGCGCGAGGAAGGGGGGAAGAGAGAGAACGACGCGCAGGCTCGCAAAAATAAAAGAGATACTAATATCGTACCGAAAACGCTACTCGGAGAGGACCTCTCTAATGGGAGAGTTGTAAGACAAGTTTAGTGGCGTTTGACTTGACGCAAAGCGATCGGGTGCCTTTTGGTAATACGCTGACCTAGCACAAAGAGAGGAAAAATTTATTTTTCAGAATGCGCGTCCTCTTTGGCGCCGTCTTTTTTCACGCCAAAGTAGCCCTGCAGGACCCAGAGGTGGCGGAGCTTTTCGATGCGCTCAAACTCACGCAGGCGCTCTTCACCCATTAAGTTGGGGTGATAGCGCTTCCAGCGCTTTAACACCGCGGAGCGGTCAAGGTCTTCCAGAGCGCGGCGCAAAAAGCGGGGCATAAAGCGGGTGTAGAGTGCCGACTGAAAGTCGATTAGCGCGGGTTTCCCATCTTCACGATAAAAAACGTTGCCCACCCCGCGGCAATCTAAGTGCACAACATGACGCTCATGGATTCGGTTAAGGAGCGCTTCGAGTGCCTCCAGGAATTCGGGCGTCACGAGTTCTCGGCGCGTCTTATGCACCGTTTCGCCAGGCACAAAGCGCACGGCCATCGCAAAGGCATCAATACGAAAGGCACCAGGAGAAACCCCGTCAATGCCTTCTAAGCGCTGTAAGAACGCCACTTCGCGGCGAATCAAAAAGCGCCCAATCGTGTTTCTCACGTACCAAGGACGGTCCCCAAAGTCCTTCACTGTCCAGAGCTCACCATTGAAAGTGGCGCAAAAAACCTTCGTGTTGGCCATACGACCATCACGAAGCAGCTTGAGCGGCATTGTTTTGAGATCTTGACGAGTAAAAAGGGGCATAACATTTGGGGTATGGCGCGAAGCGATCGCGTTCTAACATCATCTACTAAGGACTTTATTGTACGTGATTGAGGCGAGAATAGCGAATAGCCTAGTTTTGGGAGGGCTAGAAACGCGAATGCCCGCAGAAAGAGAAATCTCTGCGGGCACTTGTGAAAGTGTTTCGCTTTTAGCGCACGATCAACATCGGCACCTGCGTGAGCGTCATCACTTCAGCGGCAACGCTACCCAAGAAGAGAGCCTTCAGTTCACCACGAGCGTGGCTGCCAATGATGATGAAGTCGATTTCTTCCTTTGTCACGTAGTCGGCAATCGCTTGGCTAGCACGACCCGTCAAGGCGATATTGCGGCTCGTGAGACCCGCTTCAGCAAAGCGCTGGGCAACGGGATCGACTGCCTGATGCCATTCAGCATTGCGAGGCGCATGTGTGGGCTGTTCTTCCAAGGCGTGCGTGGGCGCAGTAAAGCGCGGGAGGACGTCCAGCGTAGAACTTGGCACCGAGTGCACGAGACGGAAGTCCGTCTGCGGGCTAAAAAGGTGACGGTTTTCTAAAATCCAATCGACCGCGTGGCAAGTCACTTCCTGGCTATCCACAGGAACCACAATCTTCATCGGGCGACCTGCGGGCGGGAGCTGCTTACGAAGAAGCACCACTGGGCAGGTGGACTTGGAGAGCACACCGCGCGAGACGCTACCCAACAAAATGTCGCCCAAGGTGCGCTCCCCATGTGCGCCCATGACGATCAAATCGGCAGGGAGGTTTTTGGCGGTTTCTAAAATCTTCGCCGTCGGATCCCCTTCAGCCGTGAGCATCTTAGGCGTCTGCCCCAAGGCGTTAAAGTAGGGCTTGGTACGCGCAAAAATTTCATCAGCCGTGGCTTTCTGAATGCGTTCGATATCTTCCTTAGCGATCACACGCATGAGAGAAGGGCGAATCGTCTGGTGCACAGTCAGCAACGACACTTCGCTATCCTGCGTAAACTGTGGGCGACGAGCCAAAAAGGCCAAGGCGCTTTCACTCTGGCCACTGACATCAAGAGGAACGAGGATTTTCATTGTGGTTTTTCTCTTTTTGTTGTCTCTTCGTGCAGGGCGCTTCCCTGAGGTGAGCCTGCACGAGAAAAATCGTTTTTTTTGGCGAGAAGGATGTGTCCGCAACGCTATCCAACTCGCTAAAGCATAATTTTATATTTTCGCAGATTTAAAAGAAAAAAGGGCAGAGAAGCGCTCTGCCCACCCTAGGGGTTTATACCAATTTAGTGATTTTTCCACGTGGCAACGAGCGCCACGCCAAAGATGATGGCGTTGGTGAGCACAATGGCCGCACCCGCTGGCACGCTCCAGAAGTAAGAGGCCGTGAGTCCCACCCAAACGGAGGCCACACTATTAATCGCTGCAAACCAGAGCACTTTGCGATAAGAAGCGGTGAGGCGCAGTGCGGTACTTGCAGGGAAGACCAAGAGGCTCGAAATTAAAAGGGCGCCCATAATGTGCATGCCAGTGACGACTGTCAAGGCCGTCATCAGCGCCAAAATGGTCGTCAAAAAGCGCACAGGTTGCCCTGTCACACGAGCAAAAATCGGGTCAAAAATAAGCGAGAAAAAGAGCGGGGCGAAAAGCGCCATTGGAACCAAGACCAGTACCGAGACAATGCCTGTTACCCAAAGGTCTTCAGTGTTGAGTCCCAAAATGGTCCCAAAAAGAATACTTTCCGCATCAACGTTAAAGCCTTCGGTTAAACTCACCGCGGTAATCCCGAGTGCGAGTGCAGTGCTCGAGAGCATCGCAATCGCGCGATCCCCTGTGCGTTTTGTCAAAGGCACCATTTTGAGCAAAATAAAGGCGGCAATGATCACCACGGGAAGCGCCACTAAGAACGACTTCTGGTGCAAAAAGAACGACAACGCAATCGCACCAAAGGCCACGTGCGAGAGTCCGTCCCCAATCATGCTAAAGCGCTGAATCACCAAGGGCACTCCAATTTGTGAGGCACAAAGCGCTACGAGCGTCCCCACAATAAAGGCACGCACCATGAAGGGGTAGGAGAACATTTCAGCCAGGGCGGCATAAAGTGGGAAGTTACTCATCCTCGCGCCTCCCCTAAATGCTCTTCGAGTGACTCATCATGCACAGCGCCATCAGCGACATGCCAGACGTGGCTTGAGTAGCGAAGGGCGGCGACTTTGTCGTGGGTGACTTGAAGGATGGTGGTCCCTTGCGTTTGGTTAAGATCGTAGAGCGCATCCATGATGCGTTCTGTGTTCTGGGTATCGAGTCCCGCGCAAGGTTCATCGAGCACGATAAAGCGGCGAGAGGCGAGCACAGCGCGTGCAATCAAAACGCGCTTCATCTGTCCGCCAGAGAGCTGTCGAAAGGGTTGTGCGGCTAAGCGCGCACAGTCAAAGTGGCTGAGCACGTTTTCGAGTAACCCGGCTGGCGCTTTGTTGCGAGAGAAAAAGTGCCACGGTAGCCCCGTCCTTAAGACTTCGAGTACCGTGCCAGGCATATCGGGCGGGAGGCTACTTGTTTGCGCCACGTAGCCAATGCCAGCGTCGCTCAAAGCAGAGTGCACTTGGCGCACGCCCGAGAGTGGCGCCAAGAGACCCAATAAGCCCTTTAAAAGTGTGCTCTTTCCCGCCCCGTTTTCACCACAAATAGAGATAAAGTCGCCCGCGCGAGCGCTAAGCGTCAAATCATGAAGTAAAACCTTCTCGGGACGATAGCCAAAACTTGCGCCAGTAAGCGTAAGTTCCACTTCACCACGCGTGGCATCTGAGGGCGGTAAAGAGAGAGACATTTAAAGCGCTCTAAAAAGTTAGTTAAGTGCCTGACGCAACACTTCCACGTTTTCCTTCATCAAGGAGAGATACGTGGCACCCGCCTTCACTTCGGCTGGCGTCAAATTATGAATAGCGTGCAAGGCAAGAATCTTCGCACCAGTGGGTTCGGCAATGCTTTCGGCGATACGCGCAGAGCTGTTAGCCACTTTCAAGACCACGGGGAGCTTCAATTCTTTGGTTTTATTCACCAAGAAGGCCACCGTTGCCGCACTCGGGCGCACCTGCGTGGAGCAACCTGGGAATGCCGCATAGTAGTTGAGACCATAGGCATCCGTCAAGTAGCGGAAGGGGAAGCGATCACCCACCAAGATGGTGTGGCGCTTTGCGTTCTTCGTCACTTTGGTGAAGTCCGCGTCAAGGGCCTGCAATTCTTTCACGTAGGCTGCAGCGTTCTTTTCGTAGACGCTCTTACCTGCGGGATCGAGGTCAACCAACGTATCCTTGAGCGCATTGACGATTTCAATAGCGTTCTTGGGCGAGGTCCAGACATGTTCATCCGGATCATCGTCGTCTTCACGCGTTTCGCGCGTTGCGCGTTCTTGCGTGGCACGAGATTCCCCATGATGGTCAAGGTTGCGAACACGGCGGCGACGATCATCATCGTCGTCCTTATCATCCTTATCGTCATGGTCGTCGTGATCATGATCGTGATCGTCGTCTTCCATCCCTTCGACTTCTTCTTCAGCCACGGTCGCCACCAAGTCAATCAAACGTACGGTTTGCGGAGCACGGGTCCCTTGGCTATCTAAGAGGTCATCGACCCAGTCGTCATTGTCGCCACCGACATAGATAAAGAGGTCAGCGGCCTGAATGCGCTTAATGTCCTGAGGCGTCGGTTCATAGGTGTGGGCTTCTTGGCCAGGCTTTAAAAGAAGCGAGACGTCCACTCGGTCACCAGCGATTTGGCGCACAAAGTCGTACTGCGGGAAAAGGGTCGTCACGATTTTCAGGCGTCGATCAGCAGCCAAGGCGCGTGCCACGGGAGCGGTGCCGAGGGCACTCATAACAGCCAAGCCCAAAAGACGGCGGCGAGAAAGCGAAAAAGAAGCAAAAGCGTTCATAAGAGAAGGAAACCTCAAAAATTAAGACTCTTTTGCGCGGCATTCAGGACAAAGCCCAGTGAATTGTGGCGCAACAGGATCAAGCAGAAAACCGTGCGAGGCATCGAGATGATCATGCACCGAGGCCTGCAAAGCGGCTAAAGCTTGACAGTGCAAATGGAAAATGCGCTCACACTTACGGCATCGCACATCCGCACAGTCCGTGATCACCGAGAGCTCATAGAGCGTGATGCCACGAGAGGCGTCTCGCCAAGCACGCACCACACCATCATCGACCAATTGAGAGAGCAGTCGATAGACCGTAGTGCGTCCAATGGAAGAGCCCGAGCGCGTCAAGCGTGCGAGCAACTCTGACGCGCTCAGCGCTTCCCCGCGGGAATCGGTGAGAAGCGCGAGAATCGCTTCTTTTTGTCGCGTGTGATAAGTTGCCATTGTCCACTCACAAAAGAGAGAAAAAAGAAAACACGATTTGGGAGGGGGATACTTACGAAAATAAAATTGGTACTCTGTCCCAAATTGTGAAAAGTATTCTAGCACGAAAATTTTGGAGTGGCGGGACGCGAAAATGTGTCAAAAAATTGAAAAATTTCTGAAATGCGCTCTTAGAGACCAAAAAGGAGAAGTTCGAGTGAACTTCTCCTAGCGGAATCGTCTTAACGATGGGTTTTGTGAATCTTCTTCTCAGGCGCGTGCGAGCGTCCCATCAAGGGGCTCCACCGTGATGTAGCCCTTTTCGAGACGACCCATCGGATTCCAGTCTTCTTTGGCTTTGCGTAGCCCAGGAATTCCCAAGTCTTCTTCACGATTGATGATTTCGTACTTTTCAGGAAGCGAGGCAGTAAAGAAGCTCGCCAGAGCCGGGTAGGCACCCGTTACCGTGCGATCAGCCTTTTCAATATGAACGGCAAACATTTTGTCGGTCACAGGCATCCCGTAAGTAAACCCATGCACCACGCCCTGGTCCACCAAAATGCCGCCACGCAATCCCAGCGCTTCAAAGTGCGCAAAGGCAATCTCAATCGCGTCAGCTTCTGCTTGCATCATGGGTTCAAGCGGTTGGTGTTCTGCGTACCAGTTCTTCAAGAATTCACGCGCCAGGGGAATTGTCTCGGCGTTTAAGGGGAGAAGTTGCGCATCAGGGTGCTGCGCACGGTAGCGCTTCACAAAGTTGCGCTTCCCAGCCAATTTACGGCCTTCGAGTTTCACGAGGGCTTCACGGCTATAGAGATAGTCGCCCCAGTCTTCTGAGGTGGTGAGCGTGTAGCGGCGTTCTGGCCACGTGGCGCGGAAACTTTCTTCGAGTGAGGGGAGGGTGCCATAGATGCGAAGTGGTTCGCCCATGGCAAGGTTTTGGTCTTCAAGTTCCTTCATAAGGGTTGGACAAAGGTCACAGTTAGCGGGCCAGATCCAACACATCGGAGACTTGGCAGCGGGACGCCAGCGAAGAACGAGCTTACCCACCAAACAAGCATATTCAACTTCATGCTCTTTGGCACGCGTAATGAGCGAAGCCATCGAGAGGTTACAGTCCCCATTGCCGTCAGAGGGCAACTTAGCCTTCAAAACGTCAAGCGACTGAACCGTAACAGGGTGTAGTGACAACATAACTTCTTTCAATACAAAAACGAACTGCAAGTGGCAAGATGAGGGCTCGAATGAGAGCGTCCAGGTGGATACCTAAAAAACGCGATAGGCGCAAAAATGGCGCGCCAAAGTCATATGGCACAGAGTGCGAGAGGTATCACAAAGTGGAAAATTAGCCCCATCTCACAGTGTCGCGGTGAGGAAAAGAGACTCAAAGAGAGCGCGGGGGAGGAGGGAGGAGCGGCGATCATTAGGCTCCTTCTGAGAGAGACTCTCTCCAGCGTGCGCGATTTGGTCACGAGTCAGTATCCCATCACCATTTTCTTCAATCCTACTCGGAATGAAAAACGCTTGCAAATTAAACGAAAAACTCAATTAAAACAAGTACTTAGCTATCAATAAGAGGATTCCCAAAACGGTATGAAAGAGAAATTCTCTTCAGGCTCTTAGCGAGAGTAAGGATTTAGGGTTAGTACTTATTTTATAGGGATTTTCTATTAGATGTCGGAAAATCATTGTTTGTTACAAACGGGGCATGAAATGCCAAGAGATTGGCGCGTCGAACCATCAGTAATATCCCTAAGAGAGGCGACCCTGTGCTAAGCGAGAAAGCAAAAAACTCGACCAAGCGCGTGGCTTAGTCGAGTCGAAAGGCATTTTTTTGCGAGTCGCTTAGATGGTGTTGTAGCCAATCCACTGTAAGAAGAACTGATCGAGCGTTTCTGCGTCGAGCGTGTCGCCTGCGACTTCGGGTGGGAGTGTTTCGGCCAAAGAACTCTCGATATAGCTCACCACATTGGGGAAAGCGTTCTTGTCGCCCTCAGCATCCTCTTTGTTGGCGGACTTAATCTGGATGAGCGTATCGATTTCAAGGAGCAGGGCTTCGTCTTCGACGAGGCCTTTAACTAACTCATCAAAGCGCATCGGCGGGATGGACTTCTTTAATTCCACCCAACGGAAGGCAAGCACAGCTTGCACGATGTAAATCAAGCGCTTGAAACTCACGAACTGCGACTTACGCAGACTCATCGCGTGGTGTGCTTGCGCAGTCGAGCGATAAGACCAGTAGAGACGAGCGAGCGGGTGAGCTCGGTCAAGGAGCTTGCGCATTTCCGTCAAAAAGAGCGGATGGTTGCGATAGACAATCGGAGAGTAGAGCCACTGCACGAGCGTGGTATCCCCATCTCGCAAGGATTTCAGAACATGGCGCAAATCCCAGCCTTTAATGTCCCAGAGGGGATCTTCTTGGCTTTCGAGCATTTCCCCTTCGGGCGTTAAGCGCAGATAGTGTTTAATAGGGCGTACGTAAATAAAACGCACGTCCACGTCGGCGTCCGGTGACGCAAACCCCCAGCTACGACTCCCAGCTTCGCTTGCGTAGAGAATGCGAACGCCATGCTGGGCTTCAATGCGACGTAAATGCGCTTTTGCTTCATCAAATAGAGTTTCTGGCAACAGGCTCATGATCTAAAAATGCCTCCTTAGGGCGTTACTCTACCTGAAAAGAAATTCTTCTGGGGCAAAATAACACAAAAAATCACATTCCAAATGAAGAAAAAACGAGGGCACTCTACTCAAAAGCCATTTGGCTTCAGTAAAGCGCCCTCGTTCGGGTGGACTTTTGCGTTTAGATAAAGAGGAGCTGGTTTGCGACCAAGGTCACCACGAGGCCCAATGCCATCGGCAACCAGGTGCGACGCACCACGGCCATCGGGCTAATCCCAGCTGCACCGGCCACAGCAATGATGACGCCAGCTACAGGACTCATGGCGCGCACCATACCAGAGGCAAACTGCATAGGGGTCACAAGCGCCGGGACAGAGCCGCCCAAGCCTGCTGCCACATCTGGCGCCAAGGAAGCAAAGGACGAGTAGGCGCCCACGCCAGAGCCCGTGAGGAAGGTGACAAGCGAGACAATCCCGGTCAAAATGACGGTCATCGAACCCATCCCTGCGCCCACGCCTTGTGCGGAATTAATGAGAAGGTCGATGAGACCAGAGGCTTTGAGCCCAGTGGCAAAGAATTCAGCGCAGATAATAAGCGCCACGATGCCCGCGAAAATCTTACCCATACTCTGGAACATTGCCATCGCGTCCTTGAAAACTTTCTGCACGGTGCGATAGCGAATGAGTTCGACAATCACGGTCAAGATCCACACCATAAAGAGCGCACTTACGGTGTCGAGCTTCACGCTTGAAACGACGAGCTTAGAGAAGACAATCAGCAGTGCAATCGGAAGGACTGGGAAAATCGCATACCAAACCGGTGCTTCAGGCGCATCAGAACTTTTCGCCTCAATGCCGTCGGTGTAGATATCATCGTTTTTGCGGTCGTAGTAGCGTTGCACGAAGTAGTGCGCAATCGTCACCACAATCAAAGTCGGAATCGCGACCTTTAGCTGATATTCGGCAAAGTAGATAATCGGATCGAGCCCAGCGACTTTTGCAGCCAAGTTAGCCGTTCCTGCCGTTGGCGCAAAAGTCATCCCAGCCGAAGTTCCAATCACGGCAGCGCCTGCCGCAGGAGAGGCTCCCACCGCTTTTAAAATCGGGAAAAGCGCAACGAGAAGGAGCATTGCGAGTCCTGCGGCCGATGGGATCACCGCGACCAAAATCTGCCCGATGATGTAGCCCGCGGCCAGCACCGCATAAGGAGCGTGCAAGAGGCTCAAAGGTTTCACCGCGACGTTGACGAGCGCACGGGCGGCGCCAATTTTGTCCATATAAGCGGCAAACCCGCCCGCACTCATAATGATGAAACCAATGCCAGAGGCTTGTTTCAAGGAGATGCTCGAGAGCGTGGCGAAAATATCAAAGAGCACAAACCCCGTGGGTTTCACGCTTTTGGGAGGAAAGTTGGGGTTGGCGGTCACCGCTACGCAAAGCAGAAGCGCGAGCCCAGCAAAAAGCAATACCATCGGCGTACTAAAGCGCTTAATTAACGCGTAGCCCGCGATGACGGTCACAACGACCGCGATGATTGGCAAAATGAAGTTGGTCATGATTAATCCTAAGTCTTTTTAAGTTGGCGTTTTTTCTCTTTCGTTAGCCTTGCAGTGCCTTGAAGCGTTCCTGCAAAGTACAGAGCGCTTCGGCAATTTCTCGCACACGAGCGGCGCGTTTGGCTTCCAGCGCTTCAAGTGTTTGGCGTGCATCCTCTAAGAGGCGATCGACCTCTGCGGGCGCAGCGCTTCCCAGCGTGGCACGGTGCGCCACGATGCTCTTGGGGTCAAGCGCCGAGCGGAACTCAGCCTCCGACATGGGAAGTTCGTGCGGGGCTTCAGGGAACTCAGCTTCCACCACTTCGCGATAGAGCTCAGTGAGTCGGGCGTAAGGGAAGGTGAGCGGGGCAAAGCCTTCTTTTTTCGCTACGCTTACCATACGGCTAGCTAAGTGGTGACCAATGCGGAAGGGAAGGTTATGCAGGCGCATTAAGCGATCAGCCACTTCCTGAGAAGCGGTCCAATCGCTATTGAGTTCTTCCAGAGCACGCTCTTCGTTGACAACGAGCGCACTCAGAATCTGCTTCATGTGGGTGAAAAGCGTACGCGCATCAGAGAGGAGCGCTAAATTGCGACTCGTGCTCTTGCCGTCTGGCATCCCCGCGCTCACATTGTGTGCACGCGCAAAGGTCCCCATCATGTCGGAGAGAAGGTCCGCCGCCTCTTCTCGGGTGCTATTGAGAAGCCCAGGGTTGCGCTTTTGTGGCATCGCAGAGGAGATATACGTTTTTCCTTGTCCTTCTTGGAGCAAAATCCAAGGGCGTGGCGTGGCGTACTGCGTCATGACGTCGTTGATGAAACTCGAGAGACGCACCGCTACATGCGCTAAGTGACCAGAGGCGGTAAGCGGGAAGTCGACAGGCGAGAAGCACGTCGCATCAAACGCATTTGCCACAGGGCGAGGGAACCCAAGCGCTTTGGCCATCGCCTCACGATCAAGTGCCCACCCAGTGCCGTTCAAGACCATTGCGCCCATCGCGCAAGCATCAAAATTCGTGATGGTTTGAGAGAAATCTTGCGCAGAGCGTAAAAGTGAGGCGGCATAAGCCAAGAACGTGTGCCCAAGGCTGGTGGGTTGCGCTGCGACACCATTGGTGTAGCTTGGCACAATCGTGTCACGGTGCGTTTGAGCAAGCTTGAGAAGCTCGGCAATCAATTCATGCAAAACTTTGGCCGTTTCCAATGCACCATCGCGAAAAAGCGCACATCTAACGGTTGAGAGAATATCTTGGCTCGAGCGCCCAGCATGAATCACAGAGACAGCAGGTCCCGTGATCGCTAAGAGTTTGGGCTCCCAATCGATATAGCGTTTAACGCGAAGGCTAGCGTCCTCTTTTGCGTCAGATTCGAGCTTGGCAATCCCGCGCGCAGCAAGCAGGGCAAGCTCAACACTAAATTGCCCGCGCTCAAGGCCCACGAGAAGCGTAGCGATACTGATCTGATTGAGCCAGAAAAACTCATCACGAGAAGTTGGACAGGTTGGCGACACAGCGCTTTTCCTCCAGAAAGAGACATAAACGAGAGAGCAAGGAAAAAGTTCCCGCTTTGGGTTAAGTTGAGTGTGGGGGATTTTGAGCTTTCACTCAAGGCAAAAGATTCAACTCTAAGTTGCGTAAAATGCAACAAAAAGAGGGGTAAAAAGCGTTAGAAAATTTCTTTAAATCACTTCTCGTGATTGGGGTTTAAAGTGTTCCTCTTAACTTTGAAGTCGAAAACAGAAGACGTTTTCTCCTTAGGGTAAATCCTAGGGGTTTGGCGCTCGGGAAAGGTTGGTTGGCAAGAAGTGATTTGGTATGCTCGAGAGCATCAATCAAAGCAATGGAGCTCCGAAAACGATGGCACTCGACAATTTGATGGCTTGGCGCGCCTTTATCGCCGTTGCCCGTTCGGGCTCATTTAGCACCGCGGCTGAACAACTTGACCGCGATAAATCCACTATTTCGCGCGCGGTGGCAAGTCTTGAAAAAGCGCTCGGCTGTCAGCTTTTCCTGCAAAACAACGCGCGACCGCTGGAATTAAGCGACGCAGGTAAAAAAGCCTATCGCCGCATGGAAACACTCCTGCGAGCGCATGATCAGCTAATTGAAGACTTGCGCTCTGAGCAGCGAAGTATCGAAGGGCGTGTGCGTCTTTCCACAGCACAAGGTTTTGCCACGCGCCACTTGATGCCCGTGCTAGAAAAATTCCGCCACATTCATCCTGAGGTTTCGGTCGACATTTTGACAGGTATGTCTGAAACCGATTTAGTCCGAGGCCTCTGTGATATAGCTGTTTTAACAGGTGAACCGCAGCACCCAGGGCTCGTTTATGCGAGCCGAGGCCGTAACATCTATTTGCCTGTCGCCTCGCCCGACTATCTCAAGCGCTTTGGTCTACCACTCACACCCGCCCAACTCTCTGAGCATCGTGGCTATCTCTACACAGGACCCGTGCGAGAAGAAACGAAAGAGTTGATGCGTGCGGGAAGCCCGACTGGTGAGCGCGCCCCTGTGGCGTTTGGCACCACCGTGAGAAGTACGGACGTCTTAGCGATTAGAGAGGCGCTTCTCAACGGGATGGGCGTGGCGGTGGATATGCCGCTTGTGCAAATACACGAAGATCTCCTTGCCAATCGATTGGTGCCGATTCTCCCCGGTTGGTACCGTCCGCCCATTGAATGTTGGGTCGCATGCACACGCAACGCTTGGCGGGCGCGTCGAGTACGTGTCTTTTTTGAATGGTTTGCGCAAGAAATGCGTCAGCTTTTTGCTAGCTATGAGGCCGCGGTGGCGCCCATTATGGGTTTGCCCCCAGACTTGATGAAAGCCTCAGGACGAGGTGAAATCATTGTGAGTGGAAGCGCGAAAGAAGGCTCAAGAAAGGCAAAGCGCTAAAAACAGCAAGGCTAGAAAAAAGATGAAAACCCCACAGCGTGTCTTTCTGTGGGGTTTTCGGTTCAGGATGGGAAAAGACCGTTTTTTATTTCCAACCCTGAGAGTAGCGATTATAACGAATAAGGACTAACTTTGTATACCCTTATTTAGTGTTTTTCCTTCTCGCACAGTCTATCGTATAATCAGTAAGGCTTTTTCGCAGAGTGCGCCCACGCGAATCGTGGTGCTCCCTAAGAAGAGGCTCTTAAAGTTACCATAACCGTGCGACCCCATCACTAAGAGGTCGAGTTCTTTTTCTTCCGCATAACCGGCAATTTCTTCTGCGGTGCTGCCTACTAGGCAAGCGCGCAAATAGGGGACACCCTCGGTTTTGAAGAGTTCTTCAATGGGACCGGCGTGTTCATGCCAGTCTTCTTCATGCATCACGAGGTTTTCAGCTGGTGTTGGGCGGACCGTACTGCCCGTAATGGTGGGGAGCACAGCCTTGCCTAAGTTATCTGCCACATACATGAGGTGCACTTGCGCCGCATCACCAAAGAATGCGGGGTGTGAGACCACAAACTGTGCAGCGCGATAGCTAAACTCAGAGCCGTCCACGGCAATCCCAATACGCAAGGGACGATTCACCGCTGGGCCATCGCCTCTCAAGAGAAGCACAGGCGTCTGGCTCTTGGAGAGGACACCGCGCGAGACAGACCCAAAGAGCCAACCTTGGACGTTATTCATCCCACGAGCACCCATCACCACGAGATCAGGTTCAATCGCTTTAATGCGCTCGGCAATCGCTTCCACTGGGTCACCAATCAAGGTTTGCACCGAGACGTGAGCATTCCCTTCAATTAAAGGGAGAATCGGTTCAAAAACGAGTTTCGACTCTTCTTCAACATAGAGTCGCATCTGTTCACTAGTGAGGTAGCGTGTGAGGTTGAGTGGTAAGGCTTTGACAACGGTGACGAGTTCAATCTCAGAGTTTTCCTTCAACGCCTTGGTGCTCAAGACATACTTGACGGTTTCTACACTGTGAGTGCTCGCGTCAACGGGTACTAAGATACGCATAAATTTTCTCTCCCAAAAAATACACCAACCGGGTTCGACTTTTTCACATCGCTTCCCGCAAAAAAGAAGTCCAAAGGACATCCTTTAAGTCCATGTTAGCGCGTTTAATTCGACTTAACCAGTAGGGAAAACCTGTTGAATTTTCGAGAAAACGTAAAGTTTTGTGCTAGTGGGTAGCAATCAGGTCTTTAACTTCAAGCGCAGTAGGGCTTCCCGCATTAAAGACGAGGGCCGTGCCTTTGATGAGCGCCTCTTGCTGATAAACCCAGTCGCCCAAAACCCAGCGCGTGCCACAGCTCTCGGGTTCCCCTGGCGTAAATTGCACTGGGGTTTCGCTCAAAGGATGCGTGCCTGGGCGGTGCGTGTGCCCATGAATAACGAGGCCAGTTTGGTAGCGTAGAGCATCCTTTAGAACAGCTTCGGGCGTCACATCGAGAATTGTGCGTTCAACGACTTGCGCCTTGACGCTCTGAGACTTCGCGCGCGCATTTTCTGCCACGCGACGACGAATAAAAAGCGGAAGCGAAAGGAGCGCGAATTGAATAAAGGGACGACGAAGGCGTGCTCTTACGGTTTGATAGCGTACATCAGCCGTGCACCACATATCTCCATGAGAAATAAGCGTCTTGATCCCTTGAATATCAACGACAACAGGGTCTGCCAAAAGTGTCGCCCCCACGGCCTTCGTGAAGCCCGTGCCCACGAGAAAGTCGCGATTTCCATGCATAAGGAAAAGGCGGCGGGTTTCGCCTCGTGCGTTTGGCGTTTTCACAAAATGGGTGAGGGAGGAAAGTACGTCCTCATAGTCTCCTCGCGTGTCGTCCCCTAACCACGCATCAAAAAAGTCCCCCAAAATCACGAGTTCTTGGCGGTTGATGAGTGCGGGGTGCGAATCAAAGGCGCGCATAAAGGCTGCGAACGCACTTCTCAGCGTGGGCACAGCCACACTTAAGTGCAAGTCCGCAATAAAGACGGGATCCTGGAGCGTAATAGGGCTCGAGTTCGTTTGCGTTAATGGCGCACGAGGAAAAAACATAGAAAGCGTTTGAGGAGAATTTTCGTGCTTTTGAGCTTAACACAAGTGAGAAGGCAAGGAGAAGAAAAGAAAATGCGGAAAGAAGCGAGAAAAAACTTTGGAGCTCGATTTTTCTCTTCGCTTCTTTCCGCATATAGGAAAAAATTATTCTGTGCTGAGTTCTGCCACCACTTCAATTTCCACTAAACAGCCAAAGTGCAAGGTCGTCGTGGAGACAATCACGCGTGCGGGTTTATGTTCGCCAAAAAACTCGGCATATACCTCATTAATCGGTCCCCAGTATTCCGTGCTTGGCGTATAGACGCGGCACATCACGACTTGGTTGCGCGAGACACCGGCGGCCTTTAAGACACGATCAACATTGTCGAGCGCCTGGCGGGCATGTGCTCGGATGTCGCCCTTACACACTTCGCGGGTATCAGGGTCAATGGAGAGCTGACCCGAAACGTAGAGCATGCCGTGCGAGATAACGCCCGCGCTATAGTGCCCAGGGTTGTGACCCTTAAAATCAGGAGTGACGATCTGCATAGTGGTGGTCCTCAACGAAAAACGATATCAATCGGGAAGCGCGCACTAAGGACTATTTTTCTTTGCCAAGAGGTGCAAGGCAAAGCAAAAAATGCGCGAGAGAGAAGCCTTCCCGTGATATCGCTAAAGACGAAGTAAATCTTCGATATAGAATATTTTATCGGAATCTAGAATTTTTTCCAAGTTTTTCTTTCCACTAGGCGCAATTGGCTAGTCTAAAAGGCTTCTCAAGGTGAGAAAGAAGGCAAAAAACTGCCTATAATCAGCAGACGACTTCTCAAAAAATGTGAAAACGAACACCCTCTCAGAACATTATGGCTATCAATCGTCAGGCTGCTATCGGCATTTTTTTAATTACCTTCGCTGGCGTCCTTTGGGGCGCTATGGGAACGGCGGTACAGTTTCTCTTTAAGGTGTCTCCTGGGTTTAATCCGCTTGATATGGTGGCACTGCGCCAAATTTGCGCAGGTGGCATTTTTGTGCTCGCCGCAATGTGTGTGCGCCCCAAGCAGATGCTTTCTGTTTTCCACGATTTTCGCCTCTTCATTGACGTTGTCATTGGCGGGATCTTGATTTTCACGACGCACTACTGCTTTTTTGGCGCAATTTTCTATTCCAACGCGGGGACGGGCGCTGTCTTTCTAACGCTCGTACCCTTGATGGCAGCAGTGTGGTTGTCGTTTATCAAACACCAGCAAATCGGACCGCTTGAAATTGTCTGCTTTATTTTTGCCGTATTGGGCGTTTACCTCATCGTCACCGATGGCGACTGGGGCACGCTCCAATTCTCTCCCAACGCTATTTTCTTTGGGCTTGCTTCTGCGGTGATCGCGACGGCTTATAGTATTCAGCCATTGCGTGCAATTGGAAAAGTGGGTGTTGTGCCAGTCGTTGCCTGGGGCATGCTCGCGGGCGGGATTTGTGGCTTTTTTGTGGGAAATCCTTTCTCGATGGAGGTGACTTGGAACCTCACCACCATCTCCCTCATGGGCTTTATCGTGCTTTTTGGCACGGTGACGGCTTTCTGGATTTATATGGAAGGGCTTCGCGCCACTTCGCCCGTGATTGCAGGGCTCCTTAACTGTATGGAACCGCTCTCCGCATTTCTCTTCTCGATTGTGCTCTTGGGAGATCGCTTTGGGACGTGGCAGTTGATGGGGATTCTTTGCGTCCTCTTTAACGTCTGCCTCTTGGCGCTCGCCAAGGTCAGAAAGTGAGGTCTAACCAAAAGAGGTGAGTGGAATTTTCGCAGAAACTCTTCAGAGTATGCGAGAATGAGAGAACTCTTCGCAACGGGGTGAGCGAGATGCTCGCCCCAAATTTTCGACAAAAAGATAGATAGAACAAGGAGACGAAAGCATGTTTGGTCGTGATGCGCGTTATGGTGGGTTAGTTGGCTGTGATCTCAATGATATTCATGTGCCCACGCCCAGCATGATTATCGATCAGGTAAAGTTAATTGCGAACTGTGAACGCGGTAAACGACGCGCAGAAGAGCTGGGCGTGACGCTTCGTCCTCACTTAAAAACGCATAAGTCGATTGAAATTGCGCGCGCTCAGATGCTAAACGAAAAGGGCCCAGCGACCGTCTCCACCATGACCGAAGCGCGCTACTTTGCCGCCAATGGGGTGATGGACTTGATTTATGCGGTCGGGATTTCCCCGCAAAAGCTTCCCATTGTCTCGGAGATTCGCGCCACAGGTGTTGATCTCAAGATCGTGCTCGATAGCGTGGAAGCGGCTCGCTTTGTCTCGAAATTCTGCCGTCAGCACGCGGTTTTTATTCCGTGCTTGATTGAAATTGACTGCGATGGACACCGCTCGGGGCTTCGTCCCAATGATCCGACGATTCTTGAAATTGTCAAAGCCTTAACTGACGGCGCAGTGCTTCGTGGCGTGATTACGCATGCGGGTGAAAGCTATAAGGCCACGTCGCTCGCCGAAATGCGTGAAGCCGCTAAAAATGAAGCTAAAGCAGCCAACGAAGCAGCCGAATACTTGCGAGCCAACGGGCACCGCTGTGAAATTGTCTCCACGGGCTCTTCTCCCACGTTCTTCTCGCTTGAAGATGCCACGGGCATCACGGAAATGCGCGCTGGCGTCTATGTGATGGGCGACCTCTTCATGAGCAACCTTGGTGTGGTGCGTATTGAAGATATCGCGGGTACGGTGCTCACCACCGTCATTGGTCATCAGGCGGAAAAAGGACAGGTGATTTGTGATGCGGGTTGGTGCTCTTTGAGTCAAGACCGTGGAACGGGTCGTCAGGCAATTGACTATGGTTATGGCTTGGTGTGCGATATTCACGGTGTGCCGCTTCGCAAGAAAGATATTCGTGTGGTGGCTGCAAACCAAGAGCACGGCATTATTGAAGCGGTGGCAGGAAAACCCTTGCGTCCTGAAGACTTCCCGATTGGCTCTCGCCTTCGCATTATGCCAATTCACGTCTGCTCGACGATGGCCATGCACCATAAGCTCCTCTTTATCGGGACGGATGAAACGATCTTCCGTCAGACGGCAAGAGCGCATGGTTGGGAATAAGGTTTAAAACTTGTTAAAGGTAAAAAGCCAGCGGAGAATTTAAAAACTCTCACGCTGGCTTTTTGTTGGACTAAAAAATGCTAGTTGTTAGTGCTGACGCTCTTGTGCGGCCTTGAGAAGTCCCTTGGCGACTAAAAGAGACGAGGCTGGGTTTTGGCCTGTTACTAAGCGACCATCACTTACCGTGAAAGCGCTAAAGTTTTCGCCTTTCTCAAAGTTGGCGCCCAGCTCGCGCAACTTCGTTTCAAGCGGGAAGGGAACGACAGAGGCAAGCTTCATCGCGGCTTCTTCACTATCGGTGAAGCTATTGACAGTGCGACCTTTCACTAGTGGTGCACCCGTTTCATCCTTGACATTCACAAGCGCAGCTGCGCCGTGGCACACCGAGCCCAAGACGGACTGGTTCTTCCAAACATCACTCAAGAAGCGCCCTAAGTTTTCACTCGAGCCCAAATCCCACATCGCGCCGTGACCACCTGGTACAAAGACGATGTCCCAGCCTTGTGCCTTGAGTTGGCTCAACGGCGTGGCGTTTTTGAGCCAAGCGCTAGCTTTTTCATCAGCTAAGAAGCGTTCGACCGAAGCGGGGTTTTTGCCCTTTTCGCCCACTGAGTGCGGATCAATCGGAATGTTCCCGCCCGGGAGTGTAGCAACCGCCACGTTGGCGCCAGCGTCAAGAAATTCATAATAAGGATCGCTTAACTCCTGGAGCCAAAGCCCAGTGGCGTTTGGCGTGGGACCCAGCGCTGCATGCGCCGTGGCGATAATCAAAATAGAAAGAGGTGCGGACATAAGAAAAAGTTTCCTGATTTCATTTAAAGGAAGAGCAACTTCTTGGCCGGAGACTAAGTGGCAAGAAGACTCACACGACTTGAGAGAAACTTTATCGGAGTCCTTTCTTTAAGGCAATAACTTACCGTTTCGGGAGGTACAAACTAAAAGGTGTGTGACTAACCAAAAGGAAAATTTGGATAAGGAGAAGGGGTTGCGAGAAAGGATGGGTTGGTGGAGCGAAAAAAGTCGCCTTTTTTAGCAAAAAACCGTTAAACTTTTCTTGAATTTTGTTGCTTTTTTAACGAGAATCATTTATCAAAACTCGCCATACTGTAAGCATAACGCGCTGGCGTGCCTAGAAGGTCCATGTGACGTGGAATTGGCAAAAATATAGACAACGCCGATACATTGTATTGTCAATAGCAATACATAGTCTATCCAGCGTATCGGGAGAAACAAAAGTGTTAAATCTAGAATCCAAATACAGTTGTGCCTTGCAACTCCATAACGCCATCCTGGGTGGCAAGTGGAAATTGCGTATTCTCTGGCACATTCATCATGGCGATACGCGCTTTTCCACCTTAAAGCGTGGTATTCCCGAAATCTCGGAAAAGATCCTCGCTCAGCAGTTGCGTGAATTGGAAGAACATCAGCTGATTAAGCGTCGTGTCGTGACGGTGATGCCTCCGCACGTGGTCTATGAGCTCTCGCCAGACTATCCTACGCTCCCTGCGATGCTCGAAGTGATCTGTGAGTTTGCCCACGGCTACGCAAAAGCCGAAGGTATTAAGGTCGAAGACTAAGCTGCCATTGCACTTCGAAAAGACAAAAGGCGACAAAGCGCACAATTCCTTATAATGGTGTGCTGAGGTCGCCTTTTTTCGTAGGCGACACCATTTTTCTCTCTAGGAATAGACCACATGCTAGGATCGGGCCGCTTTGATTGGATTGACCGCGCCATTGACCAAATCTGTCAAGATAAGCGCATTGATAATATGCCTTCGACAGAAATTCTTCTGCGCGATTTCCCTTCGTTAAAAGAGTCTTTTGCCGAAGTCGTGCTCGGTTGGAACAACAAGGCCATCACGATTCGTTTGGCCTTTGTCGACTGGCTCATCATCGTGCGTGGTGGCACCATCAAAACGCGTTTTCGCTTTGAATTTAAGCGCCACGTCTATGAAGGGGTGGCGACCTTTAAGCAACGCCACCTTCACATGGAATGTAACGATGGGGAAGTGCTTTGGTCTGATCATCTCTTAAAAGCGATGGACGTGCGTGGCCCGGCACATCGTCTCCAAGACTTAGCGGTACTTGTGCTCCAAGGCGGAATTAACGGCGAAGCAACCGATGAAGAAGACGCTAAAAACGCCGAAGCCGCTCGCATTGAATATGAGCGCGAAAAGAATAATCCGAACCGTAAACTCACGCTGGGCGACTTGCCGCTTTGCGATGATGTGAACCGCGCTCGCTTAGAAAAGATTGAAGCGCGTCTACGTAAGCAAGAAGAGGCCGCTAAGGTTAAGGCTGCCAAAGAAGCCGCTCGCGTTGCTAAGGCAGAAGAAAAGGCGATGGCCACTGCGGCGAAAAAGCCTCGTCGCACGACAAGAAAGAAAGTCGTGAAGGACGACGTCACTCAATAAAATTCGACAGTTCTCTTTGAAGCCACCGATGAAATCACCTCTCTCGGTGGCTTTTTCGTGTTTGGAATTTCCCTTAGAGAGAGGGCGGTGCGCAAAATAAAAACTTTTCTTTTCGGTCCCGTGGCGTAAAATGAAAAGAAATCCCCAATCACTACACACGGATTTCTGCCATTCTCAAGCGCACCAAACCAAGGCGCAATCTAACACTCAAGAAGAAGGAGACGCGTCCGTGCTCGCCGAGGAGGAAGGACTGGTGAAAACCATCGATAATTGCCTGTCGGTTTCGCAAATGAGCCTAACCGATTTCTTTAAAACCTACGCCCAATCGGTAACCATTGCTGCTGATCAGCGTCCCTTTGTCTGGCGTGCCTCGGCAGTGATTCGCTTTTTAACTCAACTGAAAGCCGGCGCACACTTGGGCACCGTGATTCTCGAAGAAACGGCACCAGGCGAATACGTCCTTCTAGACGGGCAGCAACGCCTTAGCTCCATTCTCATTTGGCTCTATACGCATGAGCGCCGTGGCAAGGACGTGCGTGTGAAGATTCCCAATTGGTCAGTGCCTTCCACGGAAACGCCTCAAACGCTCCTTGCGGTGTCGGAAGCGGCTCGCGCTAAGATGGATGCGATTCGCCTTCCCATGGATGAGCTCACCATTGCGGTGCTCGTTGTGAAAGACAAGGCGAGCGCCAGTGCGATTAAGCGCTCTCTTAACCTCAACCCAGACCAAATCCGCGTGCCGGTGATGGCAAGCGACCGGTTGAAAGCACATCACTATCGTGAATATGTGCTCTATGGCGATGAGGATAAGTCGCCAGAGAAGAAACTCGCGAAATTCCATGCGCTTCTTGACAAACTCGAAGGGCAAATTGCAGAGCGCAGAGAAGCGGCCGAAGGTTTCCCACCTGAGGATAAACGGCACTTTCTCTGGCGCGATGGCTCGCCAATATTGGCAAAACCAGTACCGCTGGCCACTTGATGAACAAACTGGAACGGGTCTCATGGCAGACCCCATTAGCCGCCTCAAAGGACAGCGTCAAACTTTTTACGACGATGACGATGAGTGGCATCCGTCGCTTGCTGAGCGATTTAAGAGTGGCGAAGGGTATTTCCGCTTTTTAAAGAAAGCTTTTGAACTTCAAGACGTTTTCTTGGAGGGCGTGAGTGTGCTCGAAGGCGAAAAAGCGCTCATTCCGCAGAGTAAAGTCAAGGACGATGAACGTAGCCTCTTGACCGACCTCTGGTGCTCAGGGTGCCGCCTTTTTGATGACTACGATGAACTGGTGGGCTTCACAAACGAGGTGACCGACCAAAAGCAAACGATTGCGAACTTTTACCGCGAGCCTTGGGTACTGACCGCCTTTGCGGTACTCTTGCGTACGCTTGACACGTACTACCCCAGCTGGAGCTTGAAGAAAAAAGCGACGCGAAAGAGCGCTCGTGAGCACCATGCCGAAGAAGACATGATGGCCTTGGAAATCCTTGTCGCGATGATGTTGGGCGCTGGGGCCAAGGCGCTTCGCGCCCACGGTGGAAATGAAGAGTGGATAGTGATGCGCGCGCTTCGAGCCGAGGACTGGTATAGCCTCTTGCCGCTACACAGCTCGGCGCGTGCCGCGCTCGACAGCTTTGCCTTTGTGGTAGCACCCAATATGGTGAGTAAAGCCTTTTATGATTTTGCCTCTGGGAGACGTGTGCGATGAGTGAAAAAGTGATGACGAAAAAAGCCGCTCCAAAAGAGGAAGCAGAGAAGAAGGAAGCAGAGAAGAGGGCACCTGAAATGACGCCCGAGATGCTCGCCAATTTTGGGAAAAAAGCCAAAGAAAAGCGCGATGAACGTACGCTCTCAGGTGACCAAGAAGACGCAAAAAAGCATTCTTCCTTGGGTGAGAGTCGCTTGATGACGCTCACGAGTTTCCTTGCCGCTTACGAGACGCCCATTATTCCGATCTATCAGCGTGTAAACGGCTGGACCCGAGCGCAAAAGGAAACCTTTAAAGAGGCAATTGCACGCTTGATTGCGCATCCGAGTGCGGAGCCTTTCTTTATTGGGACGCTCTCGGTAGCACGTGTGCGCGGGAGCACTCGCTGCTACGTGATTGATGGGCAGCAGCGCTTGAGTACCTTGAATGAACTATTCCCAGGCGCCTTTACGCTTGAGCGCCACAACGGTCTCTCGCGCACTAAGGTCGCGATTGACCCCTTTGGGATTAAAGAAAAAGAGAAGGTGGAAGCGCTCTTTTCTCGCATCGGCTTTGTGCTTCACGACTATGGGGAAATTGACCTTCAAGAGCAGATTCTCGCCTTTGATGAACTTAACCGCCATGAAGAGGCTTACCGCCTAGCAGATCGCTATCGCGCCACGATGCTCTCTGCGCTCCCAGAGCGTGAGCACCGGCACTTCGCAGCGCTCTACGATGAGGCCTGGCGACTCTCCACAGTTCTTTTCCGCTTGGCAAACTTAGAAGACTATGAGCTCTCCTTTGATTTGCCAGATCAAGAGCGCCCTGCGGGACGCCCCTCGCTCTTTAGACTGCAGAGCCCCGCTGAGATTGCCGCGAGAATTGCGCCCAGTGGCACGCCACGGCCCTATATTCCAGAGTCTGCGCCTGAAGACAAATCGCTCCTTCCCCTGAAGGATCCTCTCCCAGCGCTCTCAGCCGACGAACTCGAAGACGAAGAACCCTTGGTGAGCGTGCGAGAACCCATTGTGAGAGAAAAGGGGATTGTCGAGATGATCCGTGCGTTTTTAACGGAACTCGATATGACGTTGGATGAGAGTACGCAAACGCCACGCTTGATGACGAGTACGTTCTTGGAAAAGAGTACTGTCTTTGGTGCACAGCGAGAGCTTGACTATGCGGACCATCTCTCGACCAAGGCCAAATACTTTGCCTTCCTTTGCTACTTACGTGTAGCAAACCCACAGGGGCGCGTTCCCGTGGCTTGGGCAGATGCCTTCGGGTGCCCGGTGAGTGGTGGCCTCGAGAAGCTTCTTCCAGTGAAAAACGGGACAGAGCTCTCGGAGCGTGTCGCGAAGCGCATTCTCCAGCGCTTGCAGCACAACAACAATTGGGTGCGTGGGATGCTCGCTGCCTACCGCGGACGACTTGAAGCCGCTGAGCAGGGTGGGAGCGCCAAGAAGGGCGGGAAGAAAAAAGCCTCTGGCACACCCTGTGCGGGAGAGACGTGGCTAGCCATCATTCGCTTCTTAGGGGGATGGGTGGCTGCAGCTCGCTGATGCAAGCGACGCACCGCTCGCGCTCCAAATGATGGAAGCGGGAACGTACTTTACGCCCGAAAAGGCAGGCAAACTCTGGCATACGCTTGAGAGCTGGGCACGTCGCAAAGAGGTGAGTAGCGAGGAGTGCCGTAAACGCATTTTGCGTGCTCGGGAATGTGTGCTCTACCGAGCGCTCATGACCGCCCCTGACAACTTAATCGCACGATTAGAAAAAGTGCTCGTGAATGAAAAATCGGCAGCTGAAAAGCGCGGTAATGCTAAACTCGCGCGACGCTTAAGTGACCCAAAGAAGCTCGCTCAAAAGGTCGTTTCCTTTATGCGAGAAAGTACCCGTAAGCGCACTTTGCCAGCCGCTCTCAACGATGGGGTGCTCGAAGCTTGGCTCACGCGAGACTTAGTCGAAGTCGAAGGTCGAGTGCGTCATGCGGTGCTTGAAAAAGTCGCCAATTTCGCCTTTGTCGATGCGCGCACGGCGCAAAGCTTAGGCGCGATTCACCCGGACTTTAAAGCGACGATTCTGACAGCTGGCGTAAAACGCACTGTACCTTGGCCCAATATGCTTCTTCTGATGGGCCTACAAAATGCCCTCGCTGGAGAAGTCAAAGCCGAAGAGGTTTCGCGCGTTGTCGAAATCGTGGAAGCGTTCTGGGATGCCTAAAAAGCGATTTTCTTAATTTTTCTCGCCGAGAGGAGAGGTATTCGCCTCTCCCAAATGGGGGTGCTCCCTGGGGAAGTAGGGGGGCTCTCCTTTTTCTTAAGCGTGCGATAACGTAAACTTTGTCTAATTAGTGCGCAATGATTGCAACCTCTCTCTTAGACTGAGTTTTGATTCCTGACTCACTATGTTTCGCTTTAATTTGATCCTCTTTACCGTTCTCGCGCTGGCCTACCTCGTAGGGATTTATGTTTTTCCTTTTGCTTGGAATTCGCGCGAAACGCTGCACCAAGTGTTCGTCATCACTGGCGTGGTCTCCTGGACCCTGATGGCCGAGTGCATCATTATCGCCGCGCGCCCGCGCTGGCTCGAAAGCTTTTTTGGCGAACCGCTCGATAAACTCATGGGACACCATAAGTCCTTGGGCTGGGCGATGTTTGCTTTTGCGATGATGCATTTCCTCTCGCCCATCTTCACGATGTTCTTGCCCCTTGAGCAAGTCTCGATGATGGAAGGCGGCCACGTGATGGATACGCTCTGGCAAAAGATCTGGATTATTTCGCATCCGGTGGGAGCGCTTCTGGGGATTTTCGCCTCGCTATACATGCTCTCCATTGTCTGGCGTGATATGCGTTTTGGTCAGGGCAAGATGCAGTGGGACGCGTGGGAGCGTGTGCACCGTATGTGGGCTTGGATCTATGTGGTCCTGGCGCTCCATTGTACGCGACTCTTTAAAGAAACGGAAATGATCATGCCCTTGGGCTGGATCAACTTGATCATCACGATCATCGGGCTTTGGGCTGCGATTCGCATCTTGCGCCGTCGTATCGGGGTGGATATACGTGAAGAGGCTGTGGTTGAGAAAGTCGAAGTCAATCATTCGCTCATTCGCTTGACAGTGAAAAGCGAGATGGCGCAGAAGATGATTGCTGGTCAGTTTGCCTATCTCTCTTTTTCGGGCGACAAAGAAGACCCCCATCCCTTTACGGTCGCAGGGGTGGATCGCGCCAAAAACGAACTCTTTTTCTGGATTAAGAATGTGGGCGTTTGGACGCAGAGCGTTGTGCATAAGGTTGCAGGAGACAAGATTTTTGTAGAAGGTCCTTGGGGCACCTTCTTGCCGAAATTTGAAGACACCACAAAGGGTCAGCTCTGGGTGGCTGGCGGCGTGGGGATTGCGCCCTTTATCGCTTGGATGGAATTGGCTGAAAAAGCGGTCGCGGAAGGCAAAAAGCTCCCCCCGATTAAGCTCATCTGGTCTGTGCGTACGATGAGTGAAGAGGGTGGCGTTGAACTCGTTCGTGAGCAGGCCGCCAAACTTGGCATTGCCTTTGAAATTTACGAGTCTGGCGTGAAGAAAGCCCACTTGAAGGGCGAAGACGTCATCACGAAGGAATTCGCCACGATGGCGGTGTGTGCCAATCCGAAGATGACCCGCTCGCTCTTTAAGTCCTGGAAGGCACTGCGTGACACGGAAGAAGGCTTCCACTCGGAAATCTACTAACAAGAAAAAAGAAGAAACGTCGGCAAAGAGGCTGCTCAGAATCTGTGTGATTCGAGCGGCCTTTTTGTTGCCTAGAAAAAGAGAATGGATGAAGAGAAAAGCGAGAAAAAGGCGAAAAGCCCCACGAGTGAGATCAATTAGTGATACACTCAAAAAACGCACTGCAAACTCTTAGGCTTAATGGCAAAATGAGAGGAGTGCCTATCTAATTTTCGGACCACTAGCTAGAGGAATCGCCCGCTCATGATTCATACCGTCTACAGCAATGCCTATGAAGTGTTGCGCTTAATTTTGCTACACAATTTGGACGCGATGAAGGAAGAGGGCAAGGGGTTGGGCCTTTTTGACCATGTCCCCATTTTGGTCCCTACAGGGGCAGTGGCGACAGACCTCTCGCGCGCAATTGCCAAACGCCACGGCATTTGTGCAGGGTGGGAATTTGTGAACCCAGGCGAGTGGATGGGCTTTTTCGCGAAAGCCCCTTTAGCTAACGTTGTGGGGAACGAAGCTGAGTGGATGATTTGGCGCATTTTGCGTGAAGGGGGCCCTGAGAGCTTTCGTGCGCAAACGGGGTACGAGCGCTTAGCTTATTTCTTAGACGGGAAAAACGACGAGGCCATTTATCAATTCGCGCGCCGCCTGGCGGCACTTTTTGTCGTTTATGCGAGTTACCGTGCGGACTGGATTTTCCGCTGGCTCAATGTCTCGAGCGACATTTTGGGCGAAAAAGAGATTTGGCTCGTTGAAGAGGTAGCGCTTAAAACCTCTCCCGACTACGACTGGCAACGTGACCTTTGGGTGCGCTTGGCTGAGAATCCTCGCTGGAAAGGGTTGCAATTCTTAGAAAACTTCGTGGGAAACCTCAAGCGACTCGCCGAATCGCAAGAAGACGCGGCGCTCACGGAGGTCCTCCTTGATGAAGACCGTCGCATTAAGCTCCCCCAGACACTGCACGTCTTCATGCCTTTTGTGCTCCCGCCCCTGATGCTTCCCGTTTTTAAAGCACTGGCGCTCTCTGGACGAGATATTTGGTTTTATATGTTGAACCCTTCTAGCGCATACTGGTTTGATAGCGCGAGCGCCGCCAAAATCGCCACGGACGATGCCGCAGAAGCTGAGAGCGATGCTGAGGGCGAAGGGGATGCGTTTAGTAGTATCAGCTCTTCCAACATTCATCCGCTTCTTTCAGCCGATGCGGGCGCCATACGCGCCAATATTGACCGTCTCTGGCAATTTACGACAGAAACGGATGAAGTGGCACTGCTTGATGCGCGTACGGCAGAAGATGGTGCACCGCCACCCGAAAAGCAAATCACTTGGGATATTGCGCGCTTTCAGCATATGGCGCAACGCTTGACGCTTGATGCGGATATGGAAAGCGATCGTGAGAGCTACTTTATTGAACGCCACGGAGAGACGCTTCTCTCGCGCGTTCAAGATAGTTTGCTCAATAACCGAGTGGACGAAATTTTGCTCCCCAATGGGCGGCTTAAAGACGAAGAAGACCAATCGATTCTCTTTTGGAATGCCCCGAACGAAACCCGTCAATGGGAAGCAGTGGCCGATGCCATTGAAACGCTTTTTGCAAAAGACAAAATGCTTAAGCCTTCCGACATTTTGGTGGCAACGCCAGACGTCACCGCCGCTGCCCCTTTAATTGACAAAGTGTTTGGCTCGATTCCTTTTGAGCGCCGCTTCCCATGGCGCTTAACGGGCGTGGCGCCTATTGCCACAGAAGAGCTTGCAGAAGCGATTGCGGGCTTAAGTGCGCTGATGAATACGAGAGCCGCGCGCGAAACCCTAGAAGCTTGGCTCGCGCTCCCACCCATTGCCAAGCGCTTTTCGCTTACTACCGAAGAGTTGGGGCTTTTGGGCGATTGGTTAGAAGCGGCAGGGTATCGCGAAGGGCTCTCGGAAGAGCACTTGCGTACCTGGGACCCACAGGTTTTTGCGTTTGATGCGGAAATGAATCTCCTGAGCGCAGTAGAGCGCTTGACTTTGGGCTATACGCTCCCCAACGATGAAGGGCTGCCACGCGCAGGTGTGCTTCCTCGCCATGGGGATGAGTTTGAAGCGTACCGAAGTGTGCACGATAGGGCTGATCTTCTGGAGACGCTCCAGTCGATTGCCTTGACGCTAGAAGACTTCCGAAAAGAAACGCTCGTTGAACGTCCCGCTGCCTATTGGGCGCAGTGGTTGATGAGAGCGATTCATGCGTTTTTTGCCTCTCCAGAAGAGATGAGCGGCGTGAAAGCCCTCTTGAAAGAACACCTTCGTGAATTGTCACTTGCTGGTGAAACCGAAGAAGAGCGACGCGAAGGGATTACGCTTTCCTTTGCGCTTTTTATGCATGCGCTGCTCGGCAAACTCGAAGTCTCGGGCGGGCGTCCTGGCCCTAACGCAGAAGTGACGATTAGCTCGATGGAGGCGCTGCGAGGGCTCCCATATCGCGTTGTCTTTATTGTGGGACTTGATGCAGATTGTGGGTTCCCAGGCACGATGCAGCGAGAAGAATTCGACTTAATGCGCTTTGCACCACGTCGAGGCGATAGAGACTCGAGACGCGATCGTCGTAGTCTTTTCCTTGATTGGATTTTGGCAGCAAGAGATCAGCTGATTGTGACTTATGTCACGTCGAGCAAACTCTCCGAAGCCGAAGTGATGCAACCCAGTATTGTGGTGCAAGAGCTTCGTGATTGGTTGCTTTCGCTTGTGCCAGAAGAGAGCGTGCGCGAAGAAGAAGTGCACCGCCTAACGGAGCTTTTGCCCTTAAATACCTATAGTCTTGAGAATTTTCTCCCCTCTGATGCGCTTTGGCTCTCGCACGATGCGGAAGCGCTTCGCGCGCGAGAAGAGGTGGAAAAGGGAAGTGTGGCCTCGGGGCGCTCCGCTGTAATTGCCTCTGCGCTCTCCCCAGTACAAGGCGCAGAACCCGGCTGGACAATTGAAAACGAAAAAAACCCAGCGATTGAGTTGCCACTTTCTGTGTTAGCGAGCTTTGTGAAAGCGCCAGAAAAATGGATTGCCAATGCGGCGAGCTTTTTCCCGCCGCGAGATCCCTCAAGTCGAGAAGAAAGTGTGTGGCCTCAAATTTCTGGCCTTGAAGGCTGGCAAAAGAAATCGAATTTCTTAGAGGATTTAAAGGCTGAAGAGTCTGTGGATTCCATTGCCAAGCGTCGCGCCGAGGACCCCACGGCGGGGGCTCGTGCGGCACGCGTTTGGCTTGAAAGAAGTACTTTTGCGCTAGCCATTGATGCGCGTAATCGCTTTGAAGCCGATACGCAGGCGTGGACACGCCTTCCTGATGAGGCGCATCGCTTGCCGCTCTTTGGCGGTCGCGTTGTGCTAACGGGCACGTTGAAGTCGCTCTTTGAGGGGGAAGTTACCCAAGGGGAGGCGGGAGTGCATAAGGGAAGAATTTTGACCACCTTGAGCCCCAGCTCACACTATGGACAAACGATGGCGCTTACTTGGGTCTTTGCCAATGCACTCGCAAAGAGCAAAGAAGAGGCGGTCGCCTTCTATGGCGTGATGCTTAAAAAAGAGAAGAACAAGAAGCTCCCCTATGTGGAAACGCTCTCTGCGCTTCCGATTCCGAGCGCGCTTTGCGTAAATCTCTTAGAAGAGGCGGTTAAAGTCTTTTTAGCGGCTTGCGCGAATCCGACGGACGTGCTGACTGAAGAAAAAGACAATCAGGGCTTGGCACTTCTTTTTGGTGGCGCGATGAAATCGAAACGCCACAGCACTTCTAAGCGCCTTGAGGCTGGGGAAAACTTGATGGCCCCCTTTGAAGAAGAGCGCTTCAAGGAGCTTTGGCGCGCCTGGTGGAGTGTGCTCAAAACGCAAAGAGGACAGCTGGGAGGCGCAAAATGAGCGGACAGACACCCAACGTTTTTGATGTAAAGCGCGCGCCGCTCAAGCAAGTGACGCTCGTGGAAGCTTCTGCCGGGACGGGGAAAACCTTTTCCATTAAGCACCTCGTGCTGCGCTTAATCGTTGAAGAAAACATCCCGGTCGATAAAATCCTCGTGATGACCTTCACGGTGGCGGCCACGGCTGAACTCAAGCACCGCATTGAAGAGCACCTTCGTGCGGTGAGAATGCTACTTTTGTTGGACGAAAAAGCGCGCGCTGGTGGGGATAAACTCCTTCTTGATCAGATTGCGCTTTGGAAAGGAAATCCTCAGATTGGAGAGGAATCCTTAATTCTCAAGCGCGTGGAGCGCTCTCTCGCGCTTCTAGATCGTGCAAACATTCTGACGATTCATAGTTTCTGCCACAAGGTGTTGGGCGACAGAGCGTTTTCGGCGGGGACCGTGGTGAATGGGGACTTGATGACTGATTCGCGCTCTCTTGCCGAACAAGTTGCCGAAGACTTTTTCTTAGAAGAAATTCACGAAGAAGTGAAAAAAGGTAGCAACGGGGAAATCTTCTTTAAAGATGGACAGCCCGTCTCGCTCTCAAGCTTCACTGCGCTTTTAAAGCTCCTCGTGAGTAACCCCGAGGAGCTCGTACCTCGTGTCTTTGAAAATGCACTGAATACCCCCGAAGATAAGCTTTTGCGCCGCTTTGTGAAAGAGGCTCCTGCCAAACTCAAAGCGATTAAAGCCGATCGTGGTGTCTACACCTACGACGATATGATTTTGTCCACCTGGGAGGCGCTTCGTAAAACGGGCTACAAAGGTGGAGCATTAGAGGAAAGCATTGACTTTGCGCGCGGTGTGCGAGAAGACTATCAAGCGGTTTTAATTGACGAATTTCAAGATACGGATGCGCTGCAGCTTGACATTGTGGATCGACTCTTCTTTGGGCCCAAAGAAAAAGCGGATGCTTTAACCGCACGAGACTTAGCGCCTAAGGGCAACGAGGGCGCGCGCGAGCTCCTTATTCCCTCGCTCTTTTTTGTGGGAGACCCTAAGCAGGCGATTTATCGCTTCCGTGGGGCGGATTTGCTCGTTTATTTGTCGCTTAAAAAACGTCTACACAGTGACTCCCTAGCAGCGCTTACCACCAATTTCCGCTCAAGCGAAAACATGGTGGAGGCACTTAATGCCTTTTTCTTGCCGCAGAGCGCGGGGGCTGGGGCAGGGTCCGCTTTCATCAATCCGGACCTTACCTATCAGGCCGTGACACCAAACCGTCATGGGGCAGAACTCTTTAAGCTTAAAGAGGGGGTTTGGTCGCCCGCGCCAGTCGTTGAACTCTTAGGGAGTATCAAACCCATTGGGCGCACGGCGGACTTGATGACCGAAGATTTGATCAACCACTTACTGGAAGTGATTGAAGAGGGAGTGCAAAAGCGCCTTTGGATTAAGTGCGCGAGTAGCGAGGCTGAGACTCCGGAGGTGGCACTTCCCCCAGAATACCAAGCGCTTTCGATTCGCCCAGTGGAGCCAGGCGACATTGCGGTCCTTGCGCGCTCAAATGAAGCCTTGGAAACCATGCGCCGCGCTTTAACGGAGCGAGGCGTGAGAACGCAGATTGAGCGCAAGGACGATATTTGTGCAACGCCCGAAGCCACCGAAATTCGCTACGTACTTCGCGCCATTGAAAAGGCGGGGGACGATGGCCCTCAGCGTTTAGCACTCGCCACGCGTCTATTTGGCTTTAGCGCAAATGAGATCGGCGAGATGAGTGAGACGAAAAAAAGTGAACTGCGCTCGCTCTTTTTAGAAGCGCGTCGCCTTTGGACAAACGTAGGCGTAGCGGCTGCCTTTAAGTCGCTTTTTGAAGCAAACCATACTGTGGCGAGGCTTCTTCCCACCCTAGATGGGGAAGAGGTTTTAACGAACTATGCGCACTTAATTGAACTCCTTCACGCCAATGGGCAACACTATAAAACGCCCTCAGGCTTAATGGAGCGCTTTGAAGCGATGATGCAAGAAGAGCGCGACGATAGAGCGCCGCGCTTGGTCGCCAATCGTGGATTCGTGCGCCTCATGACGGTGCACTCTTCCAAAGGGCTGGAGTTCCCGATTGTCTTTATTCATCAAATTGGCAATTGGCAAGATAAGGCCGACACAGGGCTAGGGGTGCGCGATATTCGCAAGAGTGCTGGAGGGGAAGAGCGTGTGCTGCGTTTAGCTTACCCAGAGTTGGCACGGGCAAAAGGCGAAAAAGTGGTCGAAAACTTAGAAGAGATGGCGCGCTTAATCTACGTGGCGCTCACCCGTGCACGCTCGCAGGTTGTGCTCTCTTGGCATATTCGCAAAAAGTCCGATAAAAAGCCCGATGAGTGGTTTGGCTCGGTAGGCAAAACCGCTTTCTGGCAAATGCTAAAAACAAAAGAAGGCTTCCCTGATGCCAATGAAACGACGATGCAAGAGGCGGTCAACCTCTGGATAGCCAATGCGCCAGCGAAGTCTATCGAATGGGTTGATGCCGATAGCCTTCCTAAGCTCACACGCATTAGCCCTCAGGGCAATAAGGCAGCCTCTCAGATGGCGCTCGCGCCCACCCGGGCAAGCGCGATTGAGCGCGAATGGCGCACGTGGAGTTTTACGGGGTTAAGTCGCTTGGTGCAGGAACCTGGTTCCTACCCGAAGTACCTTCCAGCGGCACTGGCTTCAGGGAAGAAAGTGCCGCAAGAGGAGGCGCTCGTTGACGATGAAATCCGCGCTTTCCCGCGTGGCGCAAAACCAGGTGAATGCTTGCATAAGATGTTTGAAAAGGCGGACTTTGCGCTTCACGGGGCGGATACTCCTGAAGCAGAAGCTTCTCGTCAAGCGCTCGCTCGTGAGACGATTGAAAGCTATCTGACGCTCGCCCCAGAAGTGAAAGAAGAAGCTTTGCGCGCCGCCTCAGAGATGATTCATCATGTGCTCTCCACACCGATGCTCCCAGGGCTAGTCTTGAAGGATCTGCCAGAGGGTGCACGCAGTGCGGAGACGTACTTCTTAATTGAGACGGCGCCAACGGTGACGATGGAGGGCCTCAAAGAAATCCTCTGCGCGATGGGGCAGGAATATGCACTGCAGCACCTCTCAAGCGAAGCGCTCTCTGGGTTCTTGCAGGGCTTTATCGACTTGATTTTCGAGTTTGAGGGGCGCTACTGGATTCTCGACTGGAAGAGTAATGTGTGTGGTGCGGCGCTGAAGACCGATTTCACCGAAGAGGTGCTAGACGAAGAAATGACGAAGCACCGCTATCGTCTTCAGTACTTGATCTATTCCGTGGCACTACGGCGCTTAATGAAGGCGCGTATGGGCAAGCACTTTAACGACGAGATGATTGGCGGCGCACTCTACGTATTCTTGCGCGGGGTGAGCAAAGAGCATCTCCAAGCCTCGGGGCTCGCTGGAGGCGTGGTGCGCGATACGACGTACCCACACTATCTGGGGGTGCTGGATGATTATCTGCGTGGAGAGCTACCCCTGAAGAAAGCACTCACAAAGATTGCCGACATTCGGACTCAACTGGCTAAGCGCGAAGAGGAAGGAAGAGAACATGGCTAAAAAGAAAGAGAATCAAGCGCCTTCGCCCGAGGATCTCGCCCTGGGTGGGCTTTTTGCGGGGCTAGAAGAAACTCAGGAAGAACCTCAGAAAGAAAGCCAGAAAGAGGTGAAAGAAGCCTCTAAAGAGGCAACGTCTCCTCAAAAAGACAGCACGCCAGATGAACTCCCTTGCGAAGAGGTGGAATTTGATGAGGCTTTCTTTAGCGAAAGCGCCTCAGAGACAGCCGCGCCCGAAATGATGGAGATGGCGGAAGAGCTCTGGGACGAGGTGATTTCAGAGGCAGGAGAAGAACTCCTCGCAGAGGATTCCAACGAGTCTTGGGACTACGTTGAGGAAGGCGTCTCTTTTGAGGAAACTTTCCCGATCGGGAAAGAAGAGGAAAAGAAAGCTCGAGGAAAAGAGCCGCTTTCCAAGAAGGAGGCGCCTTTAAAGAGTGAGGCCACCTCTCGTCTAGCCAAACCCGTCGTAGAAAAGACGCAAATGGAAGTGGACGAGGTGCTTGACACAGCTCTTCAGGTCGCTCCCGCAGCACCAGACGATTTTCTCTGGCGCTCAACCTTAGGGCGCACCTTGGGGAGACTTTTCTCACGTCAAAAGCCACTCACCGAGAGCGCCAAGCGTACACTCGATGCGATTGCGCTACAGCTGAAAGACTCTGAGAAAGAGGGGAGCGTTTCGATGCGATGCGCCGACCTCTCGCTTTTGCTTCTTGAGAGCGAAGGAGCAGGGGCAGACTGGGAAGCTCGCCTTCAGGAACTCCAAACGCTCAATATTTTGATGAGCACAGAAGACTATCACGCGCACCGAGAAGCGCACGCTGGACGAGGTCGCAAAGAGGCGCCCTTTGAAAGCCCTGCGCCCTTTGTTTGGGAAGAAAAGAAAGATGCGCCAGAGGAGTCTCGCCTCTACCTCACGCGACTTTTTGACGATGAAGTGCGTCTGGCGCAAGCGCTCGTTGACCATGCGGAGAAAACTTTCCCTTTGAGTGAAGAGCAACTCGCCTTCGTTTACCAATTCACCCAGGAGGCTGGGTGCGATGAGGGGCAGCAAGCCGCTATTTGTCGCTCGCTTCAGAAAGGGCTCGCCATTATCAGTGGGGGACCAGGCACCGGGAAGACGCGTACGGTAGGGGTGCTGTTGAGTCTCTTAGCGACGCTTTTCCTTGGAAGGGGCACACCGCTTCGCTTTTTCTTAGCCGCGCCCACAGGGAAGGCCACGGGTCGCCTACGTGAATCCTTAGAAGCGCTTTTAAGTAGTCAGCTCGGCGAGAAGCTCGCCAACCTGCAAAACCCTGAGCGCGTCAGAATTTTTGAGCGCACCCTGCACAAATGGCTTCTTTCCCCGACAACGGGTGGGGCGCGCCCGAGTGCAGAGTCGCCGCTTGACTGCGAAGTGCTCGTGATTGACGAAGCCTCCATGATGGATGCGCATTTAGCGACACGCTTAATGAGAGCGGTGGCGCCTGAGACGCGCATTATTATTCTGGGCGACAAGCATCAGCTTGAAGCCGTGGGACCGGGCTCTGTTTTTGCGGATATCTCGGACGCCACAGGGCCACTCGCAGAGGTAGTCTCGCTTCTTAGCACAAGCCACCGTTTCCGTGAGGATGGGGTGATTGATAAGGTCGCCAAACTCATTAATCAAGAAGGAGAAAAGAGCCCCACCGAGAGCACTCGTGAGCTTTTAGAGTTTTTGAAGGATGGGGCGCGCGATGAGATGGGTTATGAAGCCTATTGGCACAAAACCCCGCAGACGCTGGAAGAGTTACCCGATGAGGCTGCTCGGCGAGACTTTTGCTATTTTGGGTTGAGTCCAGAAGAAAAACGCTGGATGGATGCCTACTTTGAGCGCTATTGGGCAGCCCTTTTGCCGCTCCTTAAAGCGCAGAGTAAAGAAGACTACCAGCAGCACTACAGCGCATTTGTGCGTGAAGTCTCTCACACTCGAGCGCTTGCCGCGCAGCGAGAAGGTGCACACAGTGTGGCAGCGATAAACGACTACTTCACAAAGCGCATCCTGGAAGCGTTAAGCCTAGAAGGGCTCTATGAAAACAATCGCCCCATGGATGAAGAGGGCGGCATCGTGATTGACGATGAAACACGCTACCGTGAATTCTTAGGACGTCTTTTAATCGTACGTCAGAATAACGATCGTCTCGGTGTTTACAACGGGGACGTAGCTGTAGTTTTACCTGCGCTTGACGAACATGGGCGTCCCACCAATCAATGGGTGGCCGACTTTATGGACGGGAGTCGTCGTTTGCGCCCCGTGATGCTCCCCAAACACGAAACCGCCTTTGCAATCACGATTCACCAGTCACAAGGCTCTGACTTTGAAGAAATTGGGGTCTTTTTGCCAAACGCCAACGTTAAAGGACTCGCTTCCCGAGAACTCCTTTACACAGGTGTGACGCGCACTAAAGGCCTGGTGCATCTCTTTGGCACTGAAGAGGTGCTCGCCCAAGCAATGGCGACCTCTATTGAGCGCACGAGCGGTCTTGTGGACCGACTGCGTGAGGTGATGGCGGGAAAACGCTACCGATAAAGATGGTCAGAAAAGTCTGAGTACTTCACTTCGTACTTGGACTTTTTCTTTTTAGGAGAGAACCTAGGTAGCAACGATGTCAGAACAAAAATACTTTTTTTGGGAAAATCCGAGTAAGAAAAAAAGACTTTCCTGCGAGGCCTTTGACATTAGGAAAAAATAGGTTTAACCCTTAAAAAAGTTACATTTTGAGCCTATTAGGTGTATTATCCCCGTGGGGGATTGCATCCACTTCTGACCTTCACTGACCTTTTCTCGTACTGACTAGCTTTCTCCTCATTTTTTCTTCAGCGCAGAAAAAATCTCTGACCACTCTCATGAGAAAAAAGCTTTTTAAAAAATCTCGATTAGCCCTCGAAGCTACTGCCGCTATCGTTTTGATGGCGTCGTTTGGAGGAGCAAGCTACGCTAGTTCCTACACCCAAGAAACCATTGATGGTGAAGTCTATGACATCTACACCAACACAATGGTTGCTGACCCCAGTACTCCAGCCTATCGCAGGGATGTTGACCTTCCTAGCTATGATCACGCAGACCGTCACCTCAAATTAAATTGGACCGCAGACAATGGTCGCCCCGACGGTGGGGCAATCCGCGCGACAAGCATCACTGCAAAAACCATTAGCGTTGATACAAATTTCCTCCACCTTAGTGGTGGAAAGGTTGATCTTTGGACCGGAGCATGGACCTCACGCGGTATCGTGGGTAGCAAACTAGGTGGGGATTCAAACACCCATCTCAAAGCCGAAAAAATCTCGTTTAAAACCGCTGGTGACTCTATTTATACGGAAAGTAGCGGTGTCGTTTTAATTGAAGGCTTTAAAGAATTTACCGCAGAAGCGGGGATGGATAAGGCCTACGACACAAGCAATTTAACCACCGCTTACGGGATCGTAGAAAACGGTGGAGGGGTGACGCTCAAAGGTGAAGAGGGCAGCACTATTACCATCAAATCACTCTACGATGCGATGGCCAACAACTGCGCCTTCTATGATGGGATCGGTGTGGGCATTAACGCGAGCGCTGGAACCATTATTCTTGAATCCAAGCACAATGGCTTAGGGGCAACTTCCAAGGGCTCGAGCGCCTCAGAGGGGCACTTCACCATCAATCTTTCAGCAGAAAATATTTCCATTAAGGGCGATGCTAATGCGGCATTTGTCTCGAGCGATGGAAGAATTTCCATCAATGGTGATGGCGCGAAAAAGGGCACTGTTCAGTTAACGGGGCGCTTAAGCGCAGAAGGCAAAGGTGAAATCTTAGCTAATCTCGACGGGAAAGGTTCTTTCCTCAAGCATGGCGATGCTAACGCGATTTCAGCGGGTCGCTTAGGAACAGATCCCACAGACTGCAACTGTGAAGAGGGGAAAGCCCCAACTGAAGATAGTTTCGGCAAAGTAACGCTTAACTTTAACGGGGCCGAGCAGTACATCGATGGCGCCATGAAAGCTATCGTCGAAGGCTCTGAAATCAAGATCACGTCGACGGGCGAAAAGTTCACGCTTTCCAATTCCTCTGCTGATGCGGAATATCTTTCTCGCACAACACAAAACGCCTCCACAATTATCGACTTGTCGGGTGCCAATGCAAGCGTGACGGGCAACCTTATCGCTCAGACGGGCGGCAAGACACAATTCACGATGGCAGGTGAAAAATCGACCTTTAAGGGCGATTTGCAGGTTGGTGATGGTTCGGTAGCGGATGATGCCATCACGACAGATACGAGCGAAATCACCGCTGTCATCAAGAATAACTCTACTTGGGAGGGCAACGTAAAGCACGAGTCTGGCAAGACAACAGTTTCGCTTGACGCCTCTAAGTGGACAGGTAGCGCGCTTGGTGGAGAAGTGAAACTCACGGATTCTACCTGGAATGTGACGACTGATAGTGAACCAGACTCGCTTTCTGTTGATTCTACTTCTACGGTTTCGCTTGCCAAAGACGCCCGTTCTTTGACCGTGATGACCTTAGAAGGCAGTGGCACCTTCCTTCTCGATATGAAGCACCTCGACAACGATGTGGCAACTTATCGTGAAGGTAAGGGTAGTGATTATCTCATGGTGACCTCTGAAGCTTCAGGTGAACACAAAGTCGTTGCAACGCCTGAGAGCGATGTGACGCTCGCCGCAGGTGATAAGCTCTACTTTGCGACGGTGCCAGCGGATAGCGCCACCTTCACAGTGGAAGGTAGCACCTTTGTTGTGAACAAAGATAAGCTCTACGACTCGATGGTGTCCTATAAGCTCGGCAAAGAAACCGATGAAACGGAAACGCGCTTTAACGGGTTTGACAACTGGTTCTTGACGTTAGACAAAGAAAACACCAAGGACGTGCCAAACGACAACGCCTTTGTCCCAGGTGTTGCGCATAGTGCTGCATTGGCTCTTTGGCGAGACAACGATACGCTTCTCCAACGCTTAGGTGAACTTCACTACGGCACGATGGACGACGGGGCGTGGGCTCGCGTCACGAATCGCAAGATGAAGCGCTCGGGCGAACACGCCATGTCGAGCAAGTGGAGTAGTGTGCAGTTGGGTTATGACCTCAAAAAGGTTATCGAAAAGCAAGGCGACTGGTACTTCGGTCTTGGCTATACGCACTCGTGGGGCAAACCCGATTACGAAGCGGGTAGCGGCAAGGTAACCGGCAATGAGTTCACGCTCTACGCCACGAACTTACGTGAAAACGGTCACACGATTGATATCGTGGGTCGTGTGGGTCGCTTAGATTCTGAATTCACCACTCGCTTAGGAGACAAAGGTGAATTTAAGAACTGGGCTGCTAGCCTTGGTGTGGAATACGGCAATAAGACGTTCTTAGCTGAACGCTTCACGATTGAGCCGCAAGCGCAGTTGACGTACCACTACCTCTGGGGCGACAACTATCGCACGCGTAACGGTATTGAAGTGCGTCAAGATAACGCGGATAGCTTAGTGGGTCGCTTGGGCCTTGTGGCAGCGTATGAATGGAACCAGACGCCTGAAAAGGCTGGTCGCATCTACGCCAAAGCCTCGGTCTTGCATGACTTCTTGGGCGACGTAGGAAGCACGCTTGAGCAGAAGATTTCTGTGAACGATAAGGACGACCTGGGCGATACCTGGTACGTTCTCGGTATCGGGACGAACTTGAAGCTAGGTAAAGCCTGGGCAGCCTACGTTGACCTCGAAACGAGTCTTAACGCAGACGTGAAGACCAAGTACAACTTGAACGCCGGTGTGCGCTACGAGTTCTAAGCGGGTCTTCTCGCTTCTAGGCTGAAGCACTAACTGAAGGACTTTTGAGTTGAAAGCAATTTCGCTCAGAAGCCCTTTTTCTTTGCCATTTTTTTAGAATAGAAAAATGGCGCCTCCACAAAGGAGACCCAAATTGTGCAAATCTAGATCATTCTTGAACTAAGAACACTCAAAAAAACTA
>OLSH01000130.1_pt1 | contig 79917 bp, 61 predicted proteins | sample 1643221 | NCBI WGS metagenome assembly OLSH01 (sample SAMEA3136681, study PRJEB25190) | human gut metagenome | biome: human gut; feature: human-associated habitat; material: faeces | place: Austria | collected 2013 | reverse complement strand
ATATGCACAACTTTTTAAACATCAATATATTATCTTTTTAATTCCGCCAACGGGTTGTTCATTCTTTTTTGAGAATTGTCGTGAAAACGTCTCACCAAATTCAGGCGTTAAAAATACAAAAACAACCAATAGGAAACAAGGGTTTATCCTATAATTATATTTTAAATTGCATTTAATGCAGAGGGAAAGGAAAACCAGTAACCAAGAAGAAGGGCAGAGTGAATGAAGATGATATTCAGAAAGTATCGAATCTGCCAAGAGAAAATATCCAATATATACGGAAGAGAAAAGAACGTAGACAAAGGAAGAGGGAATTAAGAAGAAGAGAAGGATACCTTAGTTTAAATATTATCACAAGAAGTCGAGATTCTATCATTTTCCTTCTTTTTGATGGTTTTTAAAGGTTTTATGGCAGTTATCAAACCTTCTTTTGCTAAATAATAGCTAACCTTGCATTAGAAACAAAAGGTTAACATAATCATGAGAAAAAAATCATTCGTATTACTCTTGTTGTTCATCGGCAATTCTTCTCTTTTCAGCCAAAATCTTCTGACGGGGGATGCCCAACTGGAAAAGCAAGTTTATGAAACAGGATTGATTCATGCTCCGCTACCTTTGAACACCGCCCGGTCTTTCGAAGAAAAAGCCCTGAAAAAAGAAATCCTGTTCAGCCTACCGCTTACGGTATCCGGCAGAACGGATGGATGGCGCCACTCCGGACAAGGGGAAATGTCTTTTTCTAAAGAGAAATCCGTATCAGGTAAAGGAAGCATCCGTCTGTCCTTCCCTACATCTACAGGAGAAAGGGCTACCGGCTCTCCCTCCGACCCCGACTATGCAACCTATGGAAACAGCCGCGTCACCTATCACGTCAATGGAAAAAATTGGGAAGGATACAACCGAATCTTCTTTTCCATCTATCCCGATTGTGACGGAGCCCGCGTGGTCAATATGAACCTGACATTTACAAACGACAGTTCCACCCCCAAAGCAGGATATAACCCTCCCAGCGGTTCGCATCTCATCAATCTCGTAAACAAGACGTGGAACCATTGTTTCCTTGAGATAGATGAATATCAACGGGATAAAGTAATGGCAATCAGCTTTGATACGGCCCTGAAAGGGAAAGACCGGACTACGGGTGATTCTGCCGTTTATTATATCGATAACCTCCAACTGCAACAAATCAAGAACCCTGAGCAGGTAAGCGGATGGAGTCCGGCAGAGCATACAATTGCTTATTCCACCACAGGATATGAAACAGGTGAACGGAAAACGGCCATCGTCAACACCGGATTGTGTGGTCAATGGAAACATTTCCAACTGATTAATGCTGCCAACAACCAGGTTGCGTACGGAGGTTCATTGGAGCGGCAGCAAACGACCATCGGAGAATTCGGAGTTATCGACTTTACCGCTTTCAATCAGCCGGGAGATTATCAACTGAAAGTAGGCGACATCATGACGCCCCCGTTCCGGATAGGTGAAAACATATGGGATAATTCCCTTTGGAGAGTACTGAACTTCCTGTTTTGCCAACGCTGCGGACATCCCGTTCCCGGTAAACATGCTGCCTGCCATACGGATTTATTTTCCCGGCATGACGGAAAAAGCATCTCCTACTCAGGCGGATGGCACGATGCAGGCGACTTGTCGCAACAGACCTTACAAACCGGAGATGTGACCTTCTCCTTATTGGAAGCCTACAATCGCCTCAAAGAAACAAATGCTGCACTGGCTGCACGTTTACTGGAGGAAGCCGAATGGGGAGTTGAGTTTATCTTGAAAAACCGCTACGGGGATGGTTACCGTGCCAGCAGCATGGGATTGCTTATCTGGCAAGATGGCGTTCTAAATACATTGGATGATATTCATTCGGTACGTGTCCAAAACCTGGCATTCGATAACTTCCTGTATGCAGGCTACGAGGCTTATGCCGCCATGACCATAGACCGGGACCCGATGCTGCAAGAACATCTGCGGAAAGTGGCGGAAGAGGATTTCTCATTTGCTACGGAGAAGTTCAAAAAAGATGGTTTCGACCAGTTCAAGCAGATGTACGAACATAGCTACAATACCTCTCACAGCCAATATATGGCAACCATATCCTGGTCTGCCAGCATGCTCTACAAACTGACGGGGAAATCTTGCTATGCTGAAACTGCTGCGGAAGCCATCCGGTACGTACTCGATTGCCAACGCACCGAACCGTTGAAAGACAAAGGCAGGACATGCGGATTCTTCTATCGGGATAAGTCACGGAAATCTATCGTGCACTATATCCATCAGTCGCGCGAGCAGGTTTACATGCAAGCCATGACCTTACTCTGCGAAACGCAGAAGGAGCACCCTGATTATCAGAAATGGTCGAACTCCATAAAACTGTACGGAAACTATCTGAAAGGCCTGATGAAATATACCCAACCTTACGGAATGGTTCCGAGCGGAGTATATCATGCGGAGGAATATAAAGATTCCGCCGGCTTCTATTCCCTCCATCTTTTTCCACCTGCCAATGCACAGGAACTATACACGGAACAGATAACACGGGGAGTCAAACTTGATAAAGAACATTATCTGAAACGTTTCCCCGTATGGTTCAGCATCTTCAACGGCAACACAGCCATCCATCTTTCCACCGGAAAATCCGCCGCCATCTGCGGAAACTTCCTCAAAGATGAAGAGCTGCTGAACATCGGACGGGAACAACTTTACTGGACCGTCGGGAAGAATCCTTTCGGGCAATCGCTGATATACGGTGAAGGGTACAATTATCCTCAGATGAACACTTTTTCTTCCGGCGAGATGACCGGCGAAATGCCTGTCGGTATCCGTACGCTGGGCAACGATGACATCCCCTACTGGCCGCAGACCAACAATGCCTGTTACAAGGAAGTGTGGGTGACCTCGGCCGGAAAATGGTTATCACTTATCGCCGAATATTAAGAAAGAAATTATTAATCATATAAAATATACATGCTATGAGAACAATCAAATTCTATCTTACTCTATTGTTTGCTGTCTGCACATTTCTGGTAAATGCGCAAGCACCTCAGGGCTATCCGGCCAATTATGCCAATGCGCCCCGTTTCAAAGCGCTGGTTTATTATACGCAACATGCAGAAGAAGCACATTATCAATTCTCCCTGCAGGCAGTAGAGTTCTTCAAGAAACTGAACTATGGTGACGGCTTTGTACTGGACTTCACCATGGACCTCTCCCCATACACCTACGAAAAGCTGAAAGAGTACAGCGTAGTAGTCATGCTCGATGGTTATCCCAATACAAAAGCTGAACGTGACGCTTTTGAAAAATATATGGAAAACGGAGGAGGCTGGGTAGGCTTCCACGTTGCCGCCTATAATGACAAGAACACAAATTGGCCTTGGTTTGTAGATTTTCTGGGTGGCGGGGTTTTCTATTGTAATAACTGGCCCCCTCAACCTGTATTGGTTGAAGTTGACAATGAGAATCACCCCGTCACCAAGAATTTACCTGCCTCCTTTGTGGCTCCGTCCAGCGAATGGTATCAGTGGAATCCCAGTCCGAGAGCCAACAAAGACGTAGAAGTCCTGCTCACTCTTTCTCCTAAGAACTATCCGTTAGGAATCAAGGACGTGGTCAATTTTGGCGACTTCCCTCTCGTATGGACCAATACCAAGTACAGGATGATATACCTGAACATGGGACATGGCGATGAAGAATTCATCGATGCTACACAAAATCTCTTATTTGTAAATGCTTTCCGTTGGGTGGTTAGTACTGACAAGAAAGGAGATCCGTTTAAGAAATAAAAGTCAGCAAATACCCGATACTGAATGAATTACTCAAATCACTGGTGTTTTCCCTCATCATTGTTATTATCGCCGGATTACTGGCTAAAATCAATATTAAACTGAAAATATAATCCGAAGATTTACAGGAATATGAAAATAAATCAATTTCTCAAGATAGTATTCATTGCGGTTTGCCTCCAGTTCATGGGTGTGCAGGCCAATGCTAAAGACATCGAAGTGCGAAATGGGAATATCGTTCTGGATTTCAGCACCAAGATTTCAGCACAGGTCTCTGCCGGCAAATACACCATAAAAAGAGCTACCGGAAAATTCAGCGAATACAAAACAATCGGCAGTACCTCTTCAACAACATTTGTCGATAAAAAGCCGAAAGGAAATCCCCATGATTATTACTATCAGATTATGGATAGTAAAGGTGAATTGGTGGCTTCTATTTCTATGGATGCCGAGTTATTCGGCGACTATGTATACATATATAGCAATACGGACCGGAAAGAAGACGTGGGACATGAAATCAATGCCATTCACGACCAGATGTTCGGCAAGGAATTTAGTCCCAACCGTTATGCCCTCTTGTTCAAGGCGGGAGATTACAAGGAAGCCGGACTGCTGAAAGTCCCGTTCTATGTACATCTGGCAGGGTTGGGCAAAACACCGTTTGACGTGGAAGTTTCCAATATACACACCCCACCCCATCTAAGTAACGGAAACGGTACATGTACCTTCTGGCGCTCTACAGAAAACCTGTCCGTCATAGGACCGGAAACCTACGACGAAGAAGAAACTTTCAAATGGGCCGTATCGCAGGCAGCACCTATTCGCCGCATCTACTCACAGCGCGTTGTACGTAATCAGTGGGAAAACGGATGGGTAAGCGGCGGATTCACCGCAGACTGCTATTTTGAAGCTGCCGCAGGTTCTAAGAACCAACAACAATGGTACACCCGCAATTCCTTCCTGAATAAAGGACGTGGGGAGTTCGAAGAAATCAAATACAACTACTGTTTCCAAGGTGTTGAACTGGGGCCGGAAGTAGATACAAATACCTATCAGAACAACTGGGACAAAGGAGGAAATGTAACTTTCATCCCCACTACCCCAGTCATACGCGAAAAGCCGTTCTTGTTTATCGGCGACGACGGAAGATACAAAGTATTCCGTCCGGCACTGAAACACGAACACAAAGGAGTCTCCTACAGCCGCACTGATATGGGCGAAGGTGAAGCCTTGGATTTATCAAATGAGTTCTATGTAGTGAAACCGGGCGTTTCAGCCGAATACATGAATAAACAACTCGCGGCTGGCAAGCATCTGCTTATAACTCCCGGCATGTACGAGCTTTCAGAACCACTTCATGTCACACGCCCCAATACTATTATATTAGGAATCGGGTGGGCAACTCTGATTCCGGGAGAAAAGAATTCCGATACGGCGATTCTGGTAGAAGATGTAGACGGAGTAACGATTGCCTCTCTGATGTTTGATGCACATTACACTTCCAATACCCTGATTCAGGTCGGCACGGAGAAAACAGCTCAAAGACATATACAAAATCCTATTCTGCTCACCGACTTGTTCTTCCGGATAGGCGGATTCCGTCCGGCAAAGGTACATGTAGACCGTGCAGTAGAATTAAACAGCAATGACGTGATTGGCGACCATTTCTGGATATGGAGGGCAGACCATGGTGTTCGCGGCAGTGTAGGCTGGGAAATCAATACCACCAGAAACGGTCTGATAGTAAACGGCGACTATGTCACCATTTACGGCTTATTCAACGAGCACTTCCAGGAATATCAGACTTACTGGACAGGAGAACATGGACGAACTTACTTCTATCAATGTGAGACGCCCTATGATGCTCCCTCACAGGAATATTACATGAGCGAAAACGGCACACGCGCCGGATATGCCGCATATAAAGTGGCTGATAACGTGAATACTCATGAAGCTTTTGCCTTCGGCATTTATGATGTGTTACATAACGAAATAATGATTGAAAATTCAATAGAAGTACCCGATAAAGCCGGTATAAGAATGTATCACATGTGCAACAACACCCTTTCGGGAGGAGGTGCTAAAGGTTTCAATTATATATTGAACGGCACAGGAAAAAGTACCTATAATACACACCACGATTACAGGGCATATATAAATGAATTCATAGGAAAATGATAACAGAACAGAATATGAAATACTTTTTATTTTCAATAGTGCTGCTCATGATTGCTTCGATGATATCATGCTCTTCGAAGGATAATGAGTTGAAAGACCTTCCACCTCTTCCGGACGAGCCAATAACAGAGGAGCCGAGTCCCATTCCCGGTTCTACCGACAAAATAGTTATCGGTTATGTTACATCATGGTCAAGCCACGAGGTGAAGCCAGAATATGTTACCCACATCAATTATGCCTTCGGGCATGTGCAGGGAACATTCCGTGGTGTCAGAATCGACAACGAGGAACGTCTGAAGTCGGTTGTCGCCTTGAAGAAACAAGCCTCCCACTTGAAGGTACTCTTGTCGGTAGGAGGTTGGGGCAGTGGCAACTTCAGCGAGATGGCAGCAGATGCCGACAATCGCCTCGCCTTTGCTGCCGACTGCAAGCGTGTGATTGATGAGTTTGGTCTCGACGGCATCGATATAGACTGGGAATTTCCTACGAGTAACATGGCAGACATCTCTTCGTCACCCGACGACACTCGCAACTACAACCTGATGATGCGCGACATTCGTCAGGCTATAGGCAGCGACAAGCTTCTGACGCTTGCAACAGTGTGCTCTGCCGACTACATCGATTTTGAAGGCATTATGCCCTATATCGACTTTATCAACATCATGGCATACGACATGGATAATCCTCCTAAGCACAATGCACCCCTGTATCAGTCTTCAAAATTCCCCGGATGGTTTAACTGCGACATGGCGGTCAAGGCGCACCGTGCCAAGGGAGTGCCCGCGTCGATGCTTGTGCTCGGTATGCCTTTCTATGGTCATGGAACCGATATCTACGACCACTCCACAGATTTCAAGAATGTAAAGGTGCCCTCGGGGTACACCAACTGTTGGGACGATGAGGCAAAGGTGCCTTATGTGATCGACAAGAATGGACGTTTTGTCCTCAGCTACGACAACGCTCGCTCAATAGGTTTGAAATGTGATTATATTCTCGAATACGGACTTCTCGGTGCCATGTTCTGGGACGATGCTGGCGATGACGGCAACCACACGCTTCATAAAGCCATAGCCAATAAACTTTTTGTCGAATCTAACTGACAACTATATATATATCAGTAGATATTTTAATAAGAAGTGATGTTTTCAGGTAGCAACATGAGACTGTCTAACAACCAAAAAGTTAGATAGTCTCTTTTTTATAAAATCCTCTTCTATTGCCTATTAAAGAAAGAGGCGCGACTATGAATTATATAGGTTAGGCGGCATGTTTTTGGGAAAATGATGTATTTTGGACTTTCTCTGATAGCTTTTAAACTTATGCGGCATTAAAATGCAAATACTAGCTTTTTTTAAACCTCAAATGTCATTTTTTCACCCACCGCTGAGAATAAATCTACGTACATTTGTGAAAATTCTAACGCTAATGATTTTAACACTTAATGATTTTATTTAATTTTAATGCTATGGGAAAGTTATGCAGATTACATCTCCTTTTGTTGGCTTTGTTGCTACCGGGAGTGTCCTTCGCACAAGATCTTTTTAAAGTGCAAGGTTGTGTTACTGACGAGCAGAACGAGCCACTTATCGGGGCTACCGTGCAGACTAAAGACAAGTCGAAAGGCACGATAACAGATAGTAGTGGCAACTATGCTTTGTCGGGAGTTCCCAAGGGTTCAACCTTGGTGTTTTCGTATGTCGGCTACAAGTCGAAAGAAGTAAAGGCAACATCAACTTCTCTTAATGTTGTTTTGGAACCGGATAATGAGATGCTCGATGAAGTGGTTGTCATCGGCTATGGCCAGCAGCGTAAGGTGACGCTGACGGGTTCTGTCTCCAACGTGGGTGGCAAGGAACTTCTCAAATCGCCAGCCGCATCGCTTGGTAACAGCCTTTCGGGTAAGCTCCCAGGTCTCCAGTCGGTGCAGTACACCGGTGTTCCTGGTGCCGATGACCCTGTCATCCGCATCCGTGGTGTCGGTTCGTTCAACAGCGCCGAACCTCTCGTGCTTGTCGATGGTGTCGAGCGTGATTTCAGCCAGATAGACCCGAACGAGGTGCAGGACATTTCTATTCTTAAGGATGCTTCCGCTACGGCTGTCTTTGGTGTACGTGGTGCCAACGGCGTTATTCTCGTTACAACTCGTCGCGGCGAAATAGGCAAGCCTACCATCACACTGACAGCTTCAGTAGGTCTTCAGCAGATTTCCAAATTCCTTGAGCCGGCAAACTCCTATGAGTATGCAACAGCTTACAATCATGCTCAGGAAGTGGAAGGAGTAGCCGAGGACGGATGGAAGTTCTCCAAGGAAGCTATACAGCACTGGAAGGACATGGATATGCCCACCGTTTATCCAAGCACCAACTGGTTCAAGTATTTGATGAACGACCACGCATGGCAGGAACAATATAATATTAATGTGTCGGGTGGTACTGAACGTGCCCGCTATTTCGTTTCTGTCGGTATGCTCAATCAGGACGGTCTTTTCAAAACCTTCGACCAAGGTGATGACGCAAACTTCAAATACCGCCGTTACAACTTCCGTGCCAACCTCGATGTGGATTTCTCTAAGCTGGGTACGCTTTCTATCGGTATCGGTGGACGTATTGGCAGACGCAACTCTATCGGTAATGGTGAGTATAACGGTCAGTCAGGTGTCTTTGGTGTTGAGGGTCTTCTCAACAATGGTACGCCAATGTCAGGCTACGGTCTTGATAGTGAGGGACGTCGCATTATTTCCGACCCTGATCTCGTTGGCGCAGTTGGCTCCGATGGTCTCGGTCTTATCTACCAGCACGGTTATACTACTCAGCGTCAGAGTGTTGTAAACCTCGACCTTCAGTACAAACTCAAGCTCGACTTTATCACCAAGGGTCTTGATTTCCGTATCAAGGGTTCCTACAACTCTGACTATACACAGCAGAAAGCACGTACTACTGGCGATGGTATCAGCTACAAGGCCACCATCGCTAAGGGTGAATACCAGGAAGACGGTTCTCCAAAGATTGTTTATGTCCGTCAGGGTGATTCATGGCCTCTTGGTTATGAGGAGTCCAAATGGGGAGGTAGAAACTGGTATGCAGAGGCGAGTTTCAACTATACCCGCAAGTTCGGTGACCACAATTTCGGTGCGCTCGTTCTTTATAATGAATCTAAAAACTACTATCCCGGTGGCATCTACAATTCTATCCCCCGTGGTTATGTAGGTATGGTAGGCCGTATCACCTACGACTACCAGACTAAGTATATGGTAGACCTCAACATGGGCTATAACGGTTCAGAGAACTTCGCAAAAGGTAAGCGCTTTGGTTTTTTCCCTTCTGCTTCTCTCGGCTGGATAATTTCTTCTGAAAAATTCTGGGAGCCTATCCGTAACGTTGTTTCCTATTTCAAACTTCGTGGTTCTATCGGTAAGGTAGGTAATGACCAGGGTGTTGGGCGTTTCCTCTATCTGCCTGGCACATGGCAGTTCTACACCAACAACGGTGGTGCATGGTGGACCAACGACCGTACAGGTAACTTCGGTACCAACAACGGTGCGTTCATGCCCGGCGCACGCGAATCCAGCAACGGTAACCCCAATGTTACTTGGGAAACAGCCACCAAGCAGAACTATGGTGCCGATGTACACTTCTTTGGATCTCGCTTGAGTCTCGGTGTCGACTTCTTCTGGGAAGACCGCAAGAACATCCTCATTTCCAACGAAACAACCATCGCAGGTATTTCCGCTCTCAAGCCCAACTCCATCAACTTCGGCCGTGTCAAGAACCATGGTTATGAAATTACCCTACGCTGGGCCGACCAGATAGGTAAAGTGAACTACTCGATAGCTCCTACATTAGCTTTCGCACGCAACAAGGTTGTGGAAATGGCAGAGGTGAAGAAAGAATTCCCACACATGTACCACACTGGTCATCCTGTAGGTCAGCCTTTCGGTTACGACTTCTTTGAGTTCTATGTTCCTGGTGAAACCGAACAGCACTACAAGGAAATTTACGGTGTTGACATGCCAGACCAGCAGATTACATTGCGCCCCGGTGACAGCGTATTCGTTGACCTCACAGGTGATGGTAAGGTGGATGCTAACGATGTACATGCTATCGGCTACAGCGATATTCCTGAGTATACTGGTAGCGTAAACGCAACGCTCAACTGGAAAGGTCTCGACTTCTCCATGACTTGGGTAGGTGCCACCCACGTCAACCGTCAGCTCAGTTCTTTCTATACTCCAGCCTTCGGTACAGGTAACCAGTCAATGCTCAACAAATGGGTCTATGACAATTCTTGGACCGAGAATACCCCCGGTGCCACCCTGCCACGTATCTCTCTTGAGAAATCGGCACGCGAGCATAACGGTTCACTTTCAGACCCATGGATGGTCGATGCATCGTACATCCGTCTGAAGAACCTTGAGATTGGTTATTCGTTCCGCATACCCGGTGTGCCCATCAACAACATCCGTGTTTATGCCAATGGTTATAACCTCCTTACTTTCACGAGTTTCAAGGCCAATGACCCAGAGGCACAAGCAGGCTTTGGTAGCACGCGTTATCCTATGACCCGTGTTTACAACTTCGGTATCAACTTAAACTTCTAACATTCAAGACAATGAATCTTATAGAAAAAATAAAAACTGCTACTATTATATGTGTAGCTAGCACCATGATAGGGATGGGATCGCTGAGTTCCTGTGTCGATGATATCAACGTTGGAAGTGGCTTCCTCGACAAGCAGCCAGGTGTCGACGTGACCGTAGACTCCATCTTTGCCAAGGGAGAGAATGCAAAGCGTTTCCTCTGGCACATGTACGGTGCCATGCACAACCCTTTCACCTATACAGGTGCAGTATGGTATTCTCACCCCGATGCCCTTACCGATATTTGCCAGTCGTACTGCGGATGGCACAATCTCGGAAAGTACTACGGTGGTGACCTCACCGAGACCGACCAGGATAACGGTGGTCTCGCCAAGTTCCCCTTCATCGCCAACGGTGACGGCAATGCCCGTGCAGGCATCTGGCGTACCATCCGTGAGGGTTGGATTTTCATCGAGAACATCAATCGCGTTCCCGACTTGAGCGAATCAGAGAAGAGCCAGCTCCGTGGTGAGGTGTACGTCATCATGGCATCGCGCTATCTCGATGCTTTCCGCAACTTCGGAGGTCTTCCAAAAGTCGATCGCTCATTCGTGGCTACTGATATTGTAGATGGCAAGCGCATGAGCGTAATCGAGACAGCAGAGTTCATCGACGAGCTTATCCAGGGCGCCATCAACGAACCGGGTCTTCCTTTCTTTGTGCAGGATCAGGCCACCAACTCCGGACGTCTGACCAAAGGCTCAGCCTATGGTCTACGTGTAAGGCTGTGGAACTTCGTGGCTTCGCCTCTGTTTAACAGTGACAAACCTTATCTTGAATTCACTCGAAACGAGGAGAATCAGGACCTCAACCAGGTATGGGTTGGCGGTTACAAACCCGAACTCTGGCAGAAAGCATTGAAGACTTGTGAAGATTTCTTCCAAGCCAATAGCGCCAACGGCAACTATTTCGCCCTTGTACAGCCCACTGGTAACAGTGAGCAAGACTATTGCAACGCTTTCCGTGCCGCCTACTGGTTCCGTGGCAACAGCGAGAAGGTGATTGAAGTTCATGCTGGTCCGGGTACAGACGCTTGGAATGGTGACTGGAACGTAGAAGGTATGGATGAGTTCGGTATGGCTCTCTTCACCCTCGAATATATGGAAATGTTTGGTATGGCAGACGGTCGTAACTTCCCTTACGACAATGTGTTCAATACCGATAACCCCAACAACGTAGACATCTTTGTCAATCGCGATCCACGTCTCTACGAGACAATGGTGGTGAATCGCAACAATCTTGTCGAGCAATATCAGGGGCTTTCGAGTACCGAGCTGTGGCAAGGTGGCAATGTTGACCAGACCTTCAATCCTGCCGTTACCGATAATCCATGGTCAACCCGTATGAAACTGTTCAAGTATCTCCGCGATAACGGCTATACAGCATACTATCCGACCAACTTTGCTTATCTGCGTATGGCTGACATTCACCTTTGCTACGCTGAGGCACTCGCACAGACAGGCAATCTGCCGAAAGCTTGCGACGAAATGAATAAAGTACGCGCACGCGTAGGTCTTGGCAAGATAGAGGTCATGAACCCAGAGCTCAACCTAACCACCAACAAGGACAACTTCATTGAGCAACTCCTTAAGGAGCGTGCTTGTGAGTTCGGTTATGAAGACTCCCGCTGGTATGACCTCATCCGCTACAAGAGATCCGACATATTCAAGAAACAGGTACACCAGCTGCGTGTATGGCGCAAGGATGCCAACGGCAACAAGATGAATCCTGCCGACTACAATGGCGACACGAGTCTCGAACCCGGTGCCCCTTGGCCGAACTGTATCTATGAGAAGATACCTTGTACCAACAATATCCGCGTATGGTGGGATACTGACAACCAGACGAGCAAGTGGACCGACAAATGGTATCTCGCGCCTATTTCACGTGATGAGATCAACAAGGGCTATGGTCTGAACCAAAACCCAGGTTGGTAATCCAGATTTTAAATATCAATAAGACTTATACAATATGAATATAAATAGAATGTTGATGCTTGCGACTGCTATTGTCTCTCTCACGGCAAATGCGCAGGTAAAACTCAACGATAAGAATGCAAATGCCTATGATTTGGGTTACGGCGTGGAAATAAGCAATTTCCTCAGCACCGCTTCTGCAACCACAATCACAGGTGAAGAATTGCAGCAGACCTCGGCAACTAACCTTGCCCAGGCTCTCTATGGACGTCTGCCAGGTCTAACGGCTCTATCGCAAGGCGGCTTCTCGGGCGACGAAAATAAGGGTGCCTCGTTTAATATTCGTGGCTATCACACGCTTAGCGATAAAAGTATCCTCATCCTCGTCGATGGCTACGAACGTCCTATCGACCGCCTCAGTGTAGAGGAAGTGGAGAGCGTTACCATCCTCAAGGATGCTGCCGCTACGGCACTTCTTGGCCATGAGGGTATCAATGGTGCTATACTTGTGAAGACAAAGCGTGGTGTTGAAGGCAAGACACACGTCAAGGTGAACTACAGCCATAAGTTCCAGTTCGACCCTGAATTTGCAGACATGGTAGACGGTTACGGATATGCCAATGCTTTCAACCATGCCCGTCGCAACGACAGACTCTCTGCCGCATACACCGAACAGGAGCTTAACCTCTTCAAAGACGGTTCCGACCCGTACTTCTATCCTAACGTGAACTGGCGCGACCTTACTTTCAAGAACAGAGCCGAGGAAGACCATGCATACGTTTCGGTGTACGGAGGTACGAACAAGGTGAAGTACTATACCAATATCGATTATACCGATGTGCGTGGTGCTTTCAAGGACACCAAGCTGCCGGACTACAATACGCAGTTGCGCCAGTCGAAGGCCAATATTCGTACCAACCTCGACTTCAACATCACCAACACAACTCTCATGTCGGTAAACCTCTTCGGTATGTTCCAGGAGACCAAGCGGCCCTCCGACATCGGTGCTGACGATGCTACAGCTGCTATCTACAAACTGCCGGCAAGCGCTTTCCCCTACAAGACCTCAACAGGTATCTGGGGTGGTAACGAGGCATACGGTGATGCCAACCCCATTGCCAAGATTCAGGAGTCCGGTTTCTACAAGACCCATCAACGTCAGCTGTGGGTAGATGCCAAGCTGTCTCAAAAACTCGACTTCCTGCTCAATGGCCTAAACGTATTTGTCAGTGCCGGCTATGCCAATTCGTCGATTTATGCGGAAAATTCGCACAAGGCACACCAGTATGGCTACGAGCGTTACACCGGTACCATTGGCGACAAGAACAACGTAGCTCTGAACACATTTGGTAACAAGGAGACCAACCTCACCTTCAGCACCTGGAATGCCGGTCAGTGGTGGAAAGCAAAGGCCAGTGTAGGTATCAACTACAAACGTTCGTTCTTCGACAACGACCACTTCAATGCTACCGTTGTTTACGACAACAGTGGCGTGAGTGCTGATGGACGTGGAAACACCTACTATCGTCAGAACATCATGGGAGTCTTCCACTACGATTTTCAGAACCGCTACGTTGCCGACCTTGTGCTTGCAGGTAACGGTTCCAGCCGTACCTATCCTTCAAAGTGGGCATTCTCGCCCACACTGTCGCTCGGCTGGATTTACGCTGACAACAACAATGGTCTGCTCAATTACGGTAAGCTGCGTGCATCAGCCGGCATCCAGCATACCGACTATATGCCTACCTATGGCATGTGGCTTCCCACATGGGATGTTTCGCACGGTTATGTGATTATTGGTAACAACTACGGTGCTACATGGGGAGCATCGCTTGGCTCCTTCCCAACTACCAATTTCTCGCAAGAGACATCTACGAGCTTCAACCTTGGTACTGACCTTCGTCTGGCAAATGCTCTTGACATCTCAGTTGACGCTTTCTACCAGCTTCGCAACCACATCATGCTCTCTGCAAGCAATGAGAATTCATCGGTGGTTGGTATACAGTCGTCATACAACGATGTTGGCGAAGTTAAGAGTTACGGTTTTGAGGTAAGTGCCAAGTATGTGAAGAAAATCACTTCCGATCTCAATCTCAACTTGGGTGCCAACTTGTCGTGGGCACGCAATGAGGTGAGCAAGTATATCGGCACACCGACCTATCCGTTGAGCGACCCTGTAGGCCGTCGTGTAAACGAGGCATGGGGACTCAAGTCGGCAGGATTTTTCAAGGATCAGGCCGACATCAACTCCAGCTACCGTCAGGAATACTCTACCGTAAGCCCTGGTGACATCAAATACCAAGACCTCAACGGTGACCAGGTAATCAACGAGTTCGATATTACCAGTCTCGATGGCGCTACTGACATCCCTGAGCTCAACTACGCCTTCAATGTCGGTGTAGAATACAAAGGCTTCGGTCTAAACGCATGGTTCCAGGGCACCGGCAACTACATGAAGTATCTTCCGTCAGCAATATGGGGTGGCATGGCCGACAATGGTAACCTTTCAGTGGATTACTACAACAACTGCTGGGATGTGGCTGGCAACAACGCTCTTTACCCGCGTCTGACAACTCAGGACAACAGCAACAACAGCCAGGCAAGCAACATCTGGTACAAGCCTGTTCACTTCTTGAAGATGCGCAACATCGAGGTTTACTATAAAGTTCCTGCAAGGGTGCTCTCGAAGCTCTCTCTTACCGCAGCCAAGGTGTTTGTTCAGGGCGAGAACCTTCTTTCCTTCGACAACGTCGACGCTATGGATGCTGAGGTACTTTCGACGGCATATCCCATGTTCAAGGGTGTCAACATAGGTGTCACATTAACTTTCTAATTAAAGATACATTTATGAACAAGATAAAATATACTCTTTTAGGTATGGCGGTAGCAGTCTTTGCAGGCTGCGCCGACCTAGATTACAACGAAGCTTCGAATCGTGACGAGGACTGGACCTACAACAGCCCCCTCAATGGTGTCAAGGCTCTTGTATACGATGTCTACGCGCAAATGCCGAGCGAATTCAAGGACAATTCCTACGGTAATGGCGCCCTGATAGCCAGTGCCACAGACGAGTCTGAGTTTGCACTTTCCTTCTCACCCATCCACAAGTATTTCAACGGTGGTTGGACTCCTTCGAATCCTTTTTCGACCACATGGGACAGGTCATACCGTGCCATCACTCAGGTACACATGTACCTTGAGCGCATACACAGGATAGACCTATCGGATTATGAATATGATCCCAACTACCAGACCATGGTGCAGCAGTTTGAGATATTCCCTAACGAGTTGCGTTTCCTCCGTGCCTATTTCTACTTCGAGTTGGTACGTGCCTACGGCGATGTGCCTTTGGTGACTACAACCCTCACCAATGCGCAGGCCAACAGCGTGGAACGCACTCCAGCCAAGGATGTGTTCAAGTTCATCATCAACGAATTGGATGCCGTGGCTGAATATCTGCCCGTGTCGTATAATGACATTCCCGGTCAGGAAATTGGTCGTGCCACCCGTGGTGCTGCCCTTGCACTGAAGGCACGCGTACTTCTTTATCAGGCTTCACCCTTGTTTAATACAGACAACAACAAGGAGCTTTGGAAAGAGGCCGCTGCTGCCAGCAAAGTCATCATCGATAATGCACAGCGCTGGGGCTACAAGCTTAGCGGGTATGCCAACCTATGGGGTCACGATACATTCACCAATCCTGAATTTATCTTCGTTCTTGGCACCCAGGCAAGCAACACCTTCGAGCAGTACAATTATCCTGTGGGTGTGGAGAACGGTAATTCCGGCAACTGCCCTACGCAGGCACTGGTGGACGCATACGAATATCAGGCCGACGGCAAGACATTCAAGGAGAAACATCCTGGAGATGTTGATGTGACTACTGAGAATCCATACGATGGTCTCGACCCACGTTTCGAACTCACTGTAGTGAAGAACGGTGATCTTTGGCCATCTAACACAACTCAGCAGATTGCCATTGAGACGTATCAGAATGGTTTCAACGGTGCTCCTAAGTACAGCGCAACTCCCACGGGCTACTACCTGAAGAAGTTTGTGGACGGCAATTGTGTCACCACAGCCAACAACCAGACTACAACACGCCATAACTGGATTGTGATGCGTCTGGCCGAGGTTTACCTCAATTATGCAGAAGCCATGTACAACTACTACGGCAATGCTGACGAACAGGGCGATTTCGGCATGTCAGCCAACGAGGCTATCAATGTGCTTCGTAACCGTCCTGACATCATGATGCCTGAATTCCAAGGAAACAATGGTTTCGAAGAGCGCTACATGCGTGAGCGTATGGTAGAGCTTGCTTTCGAAGGTCAGCGCTTTTGGGATGTACGTCGCTGGAAGAAGGGGGCCAAGTTCTTCAAGAATGTTGATGTGGCAGACTTCAAACTGAATGGAAACGGCAACTTGATTCTCAATCGAGTTACTAAGACTCGCCAGTGGGACGAGAAGTACAACCTGTACCCGATTCCGCAGTCTGAAATTCAGAAGAATGGCAATCTGAAGCAGAACCCCAATTGGTAAAACCGATTCAATGAAATTTCAAACGAATAAGATTTATGAAAAAACATATTATATATCTTCTGGTCTCAGGATTCGCATTGCTGTCGAACATGGCACTGACCTCATGCAGCGATGACGATGTGGCGGATGCCAACGATGTGCTTGAGGTGAAGTCCGTCCTGCCTACAAAAGTTATGGAAGGACAGGTTATCACCATCACTGGTACGGGGCTTGAGAAGGCCACTTCCGTTGTGTTCCCTGGCAATGTCTCTGTGAACAACATTACCAAAATAGGCAACGGCTATATTTCTGTAATAACTCCTGCCGGCGTTTCTGCAGAGGGGGGAACAGTAACAATAGAAGCCGACGGCGAATCGGCAGAGTCGGTCATGACGCTGACTGTCGGCAAGCCCGAGCCTTTGCGCGTGGCACCTCTTGACAAGGAAATAAAAATCAACGAATGTGTGGAGGTGTACGGCAACGACCTCGAATTTATCACCAAGGCTTATTTCCCCGGTGAAGACGACAAGGAGATTGTTGTAGATGCAAGCAACTTTAAGCGCAAAGCTACCGGTTCTCTCTACATCTATTCGCCAATGGGTATAAAAGCCGGACCTGCCCAAGTTGTCCTCGAAGACTGCAGCGGCAAGAAGTATACTTTGCCAGAGGTAACGCTGTCTGACGAGGTTGCAGGTGGCAGCGAAGGAGGTGAAGGATATGCTTCAATCTGGGAAGGCGAATACACTACCGGCTGGTGGTGGTATCTCCCGGCATCTGACCTTGACCTCTCGGCAATAACGCCAGAAGCCGGCCAAACTATTAAGTTCACGTTCACTCACCATGATGCTCCTCAGACTTTCTGTCTGTGCGATGGTTGGTGGGGTGATCCTTTCATCCGCGAGGGCGGTGAAAGCCGTAACAACATCGTTCTTGCCGCTGGTGAGGACTTCCTGGAATTCAAAATCTCGGAAGGTATGGCGACAACCATGAATGGCACTGAAACCGCTCTCATCATTGGCGGTGACATAACAATCACCAAGATTCAGATTAAGACAGATTAAACTCTATACAAAGAAATTATAGCCTGATATCTGTAAACATTTCAAGTCCACCGGAGAGCTAAAGTTCTTCGGTGGACTTTTTGCTAAGTCGTGAGGGTGCCCCGTTGTGTGTGAAGCTGGTGGAGAACGCTGTGACGGCATGGAGAAGTTGATGAGCGAGAAATAGTTTGAACAGATTACTTTCTTTTTTGTCGTACATAGTATATATTTATATAAATTGATAAAAAAACTATGGCGACTGTAAAAGTAAAATTCAGAAAATCATCGGTGGAAGGAAAGGCCGGTAGCATCTATTATCAGCTATGCCACAAGCAAAGCAACAGGCAGATAACCACCCGAATGCATATACTCCCCCAATGGTGGGATGCAGAAAAGGAAACATTTATAAGTGAAGCGGATAATAATGGAATGTCAGCCCGCTATCAACGTCAAATAGAGAAAGACTTGCAGCGCATCCGTCGAATTCTATGCGAATGGGACGGAACGGGGAAAGACTACACTTTGACGGATGTCATTACCCGCTTTCGCACTTGGGACGAAAACGGAGACACGGTGCTGTCCTCTTTGGTAACTCTGGTTGATGAGTTAAAACACGATGACCGGTGGGGAAATGCCCGTAATCTCCAGCGGGCATTGAACAGTTTCTCAGGCTTTTTGGGAGGTCTGGATATTCCCTTCAAGCAAGTGGATGAAAAGCTTATCATGGAGTATGAGCAATGGCTCCGGGCACGAAAAGTAAGCAAGAACAGCTGTTCTTTTTATATGCGGACTTTGCGCTCTGCCTATAATAAGGTGATAAACACGAAGCAATTGGAACAGACGTATCCCTTTCGGAATGTTTATACCGGCGTGGAACGAACCCGCAAACGTGCTGTGCGTGAGGATATCATGGTCCGTTTACAAAAACTGGATCTGACGCGTTCTGCTCCACTGGCCTTTTCACGCGACTTGTTTATCTTCAGCTATTGCACTCGTGGAATGGCCTTCGTAGATATTGCCTATCTAAAGAAAGAGGACATAAACGGAGGAATGCTTAGCTATATCCTCCATAAGACAGGACAACGCCTCACCGTACGCATAGAACCTCTTATTGAGGAGATTATCAAGCGCTACGAACCGTCCGTCCGCAATAGCCCTTATATTTTTCCTATCATTACCTCCAATGATCCGGAAGAAGCTTTCCGACAATATCAGACAGCACTGGGCTATCATAACCGAAAGTTGAAGAAACTGGGGAAGTTGACAGGAGAAAATCTACGCCTCTCTTCCTATACTGCAAGGCATAGCTGGGCGACGGTTGCACGCAACCACAACGTCCCGTTATCCGTCATTAGTGCAGGCATGGGACATACTTCCGAAAAGACCACACTCATATACTTGGAGTCTGTAGAAAATTTGCTGATAGATAAAGCGAATGAAGACATTCTGAAGGCTTTATGTCGTAACGTTTCTAAGTAAGAAACCTTAAAATTACTGCGCAAAGATATAACAAATAAAAGAATAAAACAACATAATACAATAAATATTTGTTTATACTTGTACTTTAAAACCAGTATAAAATATTGATTGAAAGTACAATAGGCGCTTATCTGCAAGAAGAAATGAATAGATATTCAAAATAAATATGAAATAGAATTCAATAAATATATTCTAATAAAATAATCAAAACATAGTATCGAATCTACAAAACCTAAAAAAATAGGATAAAAAAACATTCTTTATCTCACAGTGTTTCAATGTTTTAAAGTATTGTACCATTTCTTACTTAGAAACGGTACAATTACAGGGTTACGGATGCCTTCTTCTGGGTCAGAAGAAGCTCCGAATTCCAAAAATCGACAGATAAAACGAACAATTGGATTAACCTTACTTGCTGCGTATCAGAGTTGTTTTTAAGCATAAAAAAACTCAGATACACAGGAATGGAAGGAATATCTTTTAGGTAAGATACAACAACTATGGAAGAAGTACCTTCAATCATGCATTGGTACGCATTTAAAGTCTTTTACAACAAAGTATTCGAAATAGAAGACGCGCTGGATAAAGACAAAATCGAAACCTATATTCCTTGTGAAAAAATTCTTGTGGAGCATGGCGGAGTGAAAAAATATGCGCGCAAACCAGTCATTTCCTCCCTCCTGTTCTTCTATTCCACAGAAAGGCAGGCACTGGCGTTACAACAGAAGTTAACAGACCGCGTCATCCTATATACCCGTCTTCTCAATTGGAAGAAGTTACCTATAGCCATTCCCGAACGGGAGATGAAAATCTTCATGCTTGTCACTTCCTCTGGAGAGAAAGGACTCGATTATTTCGGCGACGCCCCCATGGAGTACAGCACCGGTGAGCGGGTACTTGTGACGGATGGTCCATTCAAAGGAGCGGAAGGTTGCATACATCGCATCAAAGGAAACCGTCGTCTGATAGTAGCAATCCAGGGCGTGTGTGCAGTGGCAACTGCCTATATTCCCCAATGCTTTCTCAGGAAGATATAATACATTACACTTAAAACAAATTCTTCATACATGACAATCTGCCTTTTTGAGACTTTGGCGGCATTCGCCGTCAGTTGCCTGCTCAGCGCAATGATTATCCCCAAGATATCGCTGGCAGCCTTCAAACGGCGGCTTTTCGATCCGCCAAGTGACCGAAAATTGCATACAACGCATATTCCCCGTCTGGGGGGAATCGCCTTTTTTCCGTGTATCACTGTGCCCATTTCGCTCATCATCGCCTGTCATAATCTCTGCACGGACAGCAACTTGCTCTGTTGGGAACAGTCCACCTGCCTGCTCACTATGTTCAGTTGCCTCTTTATACTCTATCTGATGGGAATGAAAGACGACCTGATAGGCATGCGCTACCGCGCCAAGTTTGCCATACAGACACTTTGCGGTTTTCTATTGGTGGCTTCCGGCTTTTGCTTCAACAATCTCTACGGACTGTTCGGCATCCACGAATTGCCCTACTACATAGGCATGCCGTTCACAGTCTTTATCATTGTCTATATTATGAATGCAATCAATCTGATAGACGGCATCGACGGCCTGGCTTCCGGGTTGAGCATGATAGCGTTCTTCGCTTTCGGTTGCATGTTTGCTTATTTGCACTGGTGGTTATATGCTTTCATCTCCTTTGCTGCTTTGGGCACGCTGATACCGTTCTTCTATTATAATATGTTCGGGCAGGCCCACCGGGGGCGAAAAGTATTCATGGGAGATACCGGTTCACTGACCATCGGCCTGCTACTGGCTGTGATGGCCATTCATCTCAGTATGTTCGACCCTGTCAAAGAAGATGTCTTCCCCGGTGCCATCGTGACGGCTTTCTCCTTCCTGCTGGTGCCGATGCTGGATGTGGTTCGGGTGGTACTTCACCGTCTGCGCAACCATAAACCTCCATTTCTCCCCGACAAGAATCATATCCACCATAAATTCATCTCCCTGGGAATGTCACAACACCGGGCTCTGGGCTTCATCCTGAGCATCGCCTGGATTTTTATTATGGCCAATACACTCTTGGCCCCTTACTTGTCCGTCACCGTACTGTTCCTGCTGGATGTGGCGGTATGGACAGCGATGCACTTCTACATCACAGCGAAAATTACCAAAAAACACCCAAGAAATTAATACTTCATACCTTATACTTCATATTTCTATTTTATATTAAAATTAAAACATGAAACCCCCATGAAATAAATTTCGTCCAAGAGTATGTAAATAGTTGGATATTGTCTACCTTAGTATCATTCATCAAAACAAGAATGCTATGAGTACAGTATCTTTCGAACAAGTCATTCTCCGGGGTTGTGGACTGGATGTCCACAAGGACGTTGTAGTTGCCACCATAAGTGGCGAAGGTCTGAGCACTGAAACCCGCAGTTACAAGACTTTCAGTAGTTCTTTGACAGAATTGAAAGAATGGTTATTATCTAATGGTATTACCCATGCTGCTATGGAAAGTACGGGTGTTTATTGGAAACCCGTTTACAAGGTTCTTGAATGCCCCCGGATGAAAGTCTGGGTGGTTAACGCCCGTCACATCAAGTATGTTCCCGGTCACAAAACGGATAAAAAGGATAGTGCGTGGATTTGCAAACTGCTTTTGGCCGGTCTGTTGAAACCTAGTTATATCCCTGAACGCGAGCAACGCGAGCTTCGTGATTTAACCCGTTATCGCAACAAGTTGATTCAGCATGTTTCTTCCGATAAGAATCGTATCGTGCGTATTTTGGAGGACTGCAACATCAAACTTTCGAGTGTAATGAGCCATCTTGACGGTGTGGTTGCCACCAAACTGATAGATATTTTGATAGATAAAGGCCACGTAACCATGGATGATATTGCCTGTGTCTATCATAAAAGGCTTGAGGCCAGTCCGGAACTTCTCTATCAGGCTTGTGAGGGGTTCATAGAACCTCATCATACCTACATGTTGCAGACCATCCGGAAAGATATTGAACAAACAGAATCTATCATATCCGACTTGACTTCCCGTATAAAAGAGGTCCTTTCCCCTTATGAGAATGTGATAGATCTTTTGAGGAAGATACCGGGTCTGGACCGGAAAACGGTTGAGGACCTGATAGCGGAAATAGGCGTGGACATGGAAGTTTTCCCAACCGAAAAGCATCTTGCTTCATGGGCTGGGATTTGTCCGGGCAATAACGAGAGCGCAGGTAAAAAAAAGTGGAAGAACCACTCATGGCAACAAACAGTTGAAAGCCGTTATTACGGAGGCAGCCTGGGCAGCCACCCGTACCAAGAACACATTTTACAGCGCACGTTACCACCGTTTAGCCGCCCGTAGAGGCAAGAAGAGGGCTTTAGTAGCCGTAGGACACTCGATCCTGAAATCGGTCTGGCATGTGCTGAAAGAGGTTTGTGAGTATAAGGAACTCGGTGCGGAATATCTCACCCAAAGGATAGAACAGAAACGAAAAAATTACTTGAAGAAGGAATTGGAAGCACTCGGCTATAAAGTTAAAATCAGCCGTGATGACGTTCCAATCCCGGAAGCGGGTTAGAAGCATAGATAAGGTCGTCTTTTACTGGCTTGTTGTCCTAAGAAACAGCAAGAGGTCGCCCATGAAACTGATCTCAACAGCTAAGCGGTCAAGACTGTGAGTCCTTTAACACGTGTATGAAATTTTTTCATCTTCAGCTGTTGTAAAACTATAAAATGCCGAAAGATAGTAACCTGCAGCATTTGTATCACTACAAGTGCTTTCTTTTCTTTTGTCTGAACTATACAAAAAGCAATTTATTAATGGTTTAAAAGGCTCTCTTGAGAGAGGGAGCACAATTAATTTACGTATGAAAAATCATCTTTTATGCCTGTTCCTTTCGTTGGCGTTGCTCTCATCGTGCAACACATCGAAAGAGATAATCTATTTTCAGGACGTGGAGGTAAACAGCCCCGAAGCAGTTGCCCCACCCCAGGACATCACCGTGCAACCCAAGGATCAGATATCCATCGTAGTGTCGAGCAAGGACCCTGAGCTGGCGGCTTTGTTCAACCTGACCCGCGTGCAGCAGAGAGTAGGCTCCACAGGACTGAACAACAGTAACAACAACGGAGAAATTTCCGGCTATACGCTTGACGACAAAGGTGACATCGACTTTCCCGTGCTGGGAAGCCTCACCGTAGCGGGCATGACCCGGAGCCAGATTGCCGCATTGGTAAAACAAAGGCTGAAGGAGGAGAACCTGGTGAACGACCCGGTGGTCACCGTGGAGTTTATGAACCTCAGCTTCTCCGTCCTGGGCGAAGTGAAGACTCCCGGAAAATACAGTATCTCGAAAGACTATATAACCTTGCTGGAAGCTATCAGCATGGCCGGTGACCTTACCATCTACGGCAAGCGGGATGCCATCTTCGTGATCCGTGAAGAAAAAGGAGAACGGGTGACGCATTGGGTGGATCTCCGCTCCTGCGATCTATTCAAATCTCCCGTTTATTACCTGAAGCAGAACGACGTGGTGTATGTGCAGCCCAACAAGGTACGTGCCGGACAATCCACGCTGAATGAAAACAGCGTGAAAAGCGTAGGATTATGGATTAGCATCGGATCATTCCTCACCTCCCTGGGTGTATTGCTGTTTAAATAGTGGTACAGTTACGAGCTAGTAACTAATTTATATTATTATGATTGAAAAGAAAACGCCTGCCGGCAAACCCGCCGATGACTTTATACGGATACAGGATCTGTGGAGCATGTTCGTTCCCAAATGGCACTGGTTCGCCATCTCCCTGTTCATTGCCCTGACTATAGCGGTGTTGTACCTGCTGAGTACTCCCCCTATTTACACCCGTACCGCTGCCATTCTCGTCAAGGACAACTCGAAAAGCAGCTCTTCTACCGGCACAATGAGCGACTTTTCCGATTTGGGTATCTTCAAATCCAATACCAACATCAACAACGAGTTGCTGACATTAAAGTCGCCCACACTGATGACAGAGGTAGTCAACCGGTTGGGATTGAATGAAACCTTCACCGTCCGCAAGGGATTAAAGAACGTAGATTTGTACAAAGTATCCCCTGTCACCATAACCTTCTGCGACCAGGTAGAAGTGCCATTAAGTTTCAACATCAAGTTCCTTTCAAGAGAAGCGTTTGCCATTTCCGAACTCGAAATACCGGGAGAAGACACAGGGGAAACACTCTCCGCCCAAATGGGCGACTCCATACAGACCTCTGCCGGAACCATGATCGTATCCCCTACCCCAGAGTTTACCGACGCTTTTATAGGCACCTCTGTCCGGTATGTCCGGGGAAGCGTGCGTGCCGCCGCCGATACTTATGCAAATGCACTGGTCGCTGAATTGGGTAACGAAGACGCCACTATCATCAACCTCAGCATCAATGACGTCTCCATCCGGAAAGCGGAAGACATCCTGAATACCCTGATCGAGGTTTATAATGAGAACTGGATTCGAGACAAAAACCAGATTGCCGTCAGCACCTCGCAGTTCATTAGCGACCGTCTGGGCGTGATAGAGAGCGAATTGGGCCATGTAGACGAAAATATATCCAGCTACAAAAGCGAGCATTTGCTACCCGACGTACAGGCGGCATCCAGTCTCTACATGGCACAGTCCGCCGAGAATAATAAAGAACTGTCCACGCTGAACAACCAGCTCTCCACCGCCCAATATATCCGCAGAGAACTGAACACAAAACAGTTGGACCAAACGCTGCCCGCCAATTCAGGCATCGTCAGCGCCAATATAGAAACGCAGATCAGTGAATATAACAATCTGGTGCTGGACCGCAACCGATTGATAGCCAACAGTAGCGAAAAAAATCCGCTGGTAAAGAACATGGCCAGTTCCCTACAGAGTATGCAACGCACCATCATCCAGTCGGTCGATAATCTGATTGTTTCACTGAATACCCAGATACGCAGTCTCCGCCGTCAGGAAGAGGCTACCACCAACCGGCTGGCATCCAACCCGAACCAGGCAAAGTATTTACTGTCAGTGGAACGTCAGCAAAAGGTAAAGGAAGAACTTTATCTCTATCTGCTACAAAAGCGTGAGGAAAACGAACTCTCACAAGCATTTACCGCCTACAACACCCGCCTGATTACCGCTCCGCGCGGCAGTGTGTTTCCTACCGCTCCCCGCAAGATGAATATCCTGTTGGTGGCATTTGCCGTGGGATTGCTGGTTCCGGCGGTAGGCATCTTCATGAAGGAGAACATGAATACCAAAGTGCGCGGCCGGAAGGACCTGGAAAATCTGAGCATCCCATTCATAGGCGAGATTCCCCAATACTCCGGCACAAAGAAGAAACGGTGGGAATTCAAGCATCGGAAGCGGCAGGACATGAAAACCATAGTGGTGAATGAAGGCAACCGCAACATCATCAACGAGGCATTCCGCGTGCTGCGCTCCAACATGGATTTCATGGCAAGCAAGGACAGCAACCAACATGTTTTCGTACTGACCTCATTCAATCCCGGCAGTGGAAAAAGTTTCCTGGCCATAAACATCGCCATGAGCTTCGCCATCAAAAAAAAGAAAATTCTGGTCATTGACGGAGACCTCCGACACAGAACCGTCTCTTCTTATGTCGATTCTCCGGACAAGGGATTAAGCAACTACCTGAACAACCAGGTCGGCAACTGGAAGGAAATCGTAGTTCCCTATAAAGGATACACGAACCTGCACATCCTGCCCATCGGAACAGTACCTCCCAATCCAACGGAACTACTGGAAGACAGCAAATTGTCTACGCTGATAGAGGCTCTAAGACCGGAATATGATTATATCTTCATAGACTGTCCTCCTGTCGACATCGTAGCCGACGTACAGATCATTGAAAAATGGGCGGACCGCACCATCTTCGTAGTCCGCTCCGGCTTGCTGGACCGGTCCATGCTTTCCGAACTGGAAAATATGTATACCGGAAAACGATTTAAAAACCTCTCCATGATACTGAACGGAACTGAAAGCACCGGAGGACGTTACGGCTATCGCTACGGATACCATTACGGCTACGCTTCTTATTATGGCGGTAAAGATAAATAAGACTCATGTGGCCATTTTCTAAATCCCAGCACGTCACGGCAAGCGGCATCCTTTGCGAAATGACCGACTACCACTCCCACATATTGCCCGGGGTGGACGACGGCGTGAAGACAATGGACGAATCGCTTCAGATTCTTGCGGAGATGAAACGCCAAGGCGTCCGCAAAGTGTGGTTTACTCCCCATATCATGGAGGATATACCCAATACCAACGCCGGACTGAAAGAAAGATTTCAAGAATTGAAAAAAAAATTCCGGAAGCCGGAAGATGCCTATTGCGGCACGGTGGAACTGAACCTCGCCGCTGAATACATGATGGACAACCTCTTCACGGAGCGTCTTGAGTCCGACGACCTGCTTCCGATTCACGAAGGCGGTTGCCGGTATCTGCTGGTGGAAACCACCGGCTTCACTCCGCCCATGAACCTGCTACCTGTCCTGAAACGCATTCAGACGAAAGGCTACCGGCCTTTACTGGCACATCCCGAACGCTATCTATATATGGGCGCGTCCTACTACTGCATGTTGAAGCAAGAACGGGTTGCTTTCCAGCTAAACCTTCCGTCTCTGACGGGAGCATATGGCACGTATATACAAAAAAAGGCCGTATCCCTGCTGAAGGCAGGGATGTACGACCTTACAGGAACCGATGTGCATTCTTCGGAACATTTCAAAGAATGGCTCGGAACACGGATTGGCAGTCGAGACAGGGACATGCTTTCGGCACGCTTCCAAAAGTGGGAGAATGAGATATCTCAACCGTTGGAATAGTGCAGTCTAGAAAGGAAAATTAACTATAATAGTGCAGTTTGATGCAAATAAAATAACAGAATAGTGCAGTTTAAGGGATTAAAGAACTATCTTTGTTCCAGATAAAAAATAACGCTATGAACATCAACGAATATGCACAGATTATAGCAGACCAAAAAGAGGAGTTGAAATTCATCAATCCTAAAGATCTATGTTCGCGGAAAGAAGAAAGTCAGTTCGACATAGATAGTCCCTTAGCACAAATCGTCATAGGAGTACGCCGGAGTGGGAAATCAACAATCTGCCATAAAGTACTAAAAGAAAGAAACATACCTTATGCTTATGCCAATTTTGATGACGAACGATTATACAAATTAGAGTCCAAAGACTTAAACTCACTATTGGAAGCGATATATATGGTATATGGAGACTTCCAATATTTATTTCTTGATGAAATACAAAATATTGAAGAATGGTTTCTTTTCGTAAACAGATTGCTCAGACAGAAAATTCATCTTGTTATAACCGGCTCTAATGCCAAACTTTTAAGTAGTGAACTCAGCACACACTTGACCGGACGGTATAATCAAATAGAGCTTTACCCTTTTTCATTCACAGAATTCTGCCAATATCGAAAAATAGATACCAGAGACATTTCAACCAAAGGAGTGGCTTTCAAAAAAGCTGCATTCGAAGAATATTTCCAAAAGGGAGGTTTCCCCGAATTATCCGAGGTTAAAAACAGTCGAGGATATATTCAAGGGTTATTCGACTCTATCATACGTAAAGATATACAGCAACGATTTAAAATCAGATATATAGAATCGTTGCGCATGTTAGCGAATCATCTGATAGATAATTTCGGTCAGGAGATTATCTATACCGATCTTGCTGAACGCTTTGGCTTTGGCTCTTCACATACAGCTGAGAACTACGTTTCATATCTAAAACAGACCTATCTTTTATTAGGCATACACAAATTCTCATTTAAAAGCAAAGAACGTATTCGTAATGAGAAAGGGTATGTGGTTGATATCGCCTTCATAACTGAAAGAGATGATGCTATGAACAGACAAAATCTGGGGTGGAAATTAGAGAATATCACTTATATTGAACTATTAAGAAGAAATAAACCTTTATTCTATGATATTTTCTACTATCGAGAGCAATATGAAATTGACTTTGTAATCTGTGAAGGAAATAATGTCAGAGAATTAATTCAGGTATCCGTTGATATTTCTTCTGCAAAAACTTATAATCGGGAAATATCAGCATTGTGTAAAGCTTCTACTGATTTAAAATGCAATAAATTAACTCTAATAACCATGAATGACAATAGGATTGTTGAAAAAGAGAATCATACAATACAAATTATATCTATCACAGACTGGTTATTACAAGAATAAAAAAAAGAAAATGTGGCTATCTTATAAAAAGGTCGTACCCCCCTGCTGAAAGCAGGGATGTACGACCTGACAGGAACCGATACGCATTCTTCAAAACATTTCAAAGAATGGCTCGGAACACGGATTGGCAGTCGAGACAGGGACATGCTTTGGGCACACTTCCCGGCATGTCGCGATGGCCTCTGAGTTGCGCTTTCGGGAAGAGTTTCAGTAACCTCGACAGAAGTTGTTCCAGTTGCTCGAACTGCTCCGGGGTGAGCGTATCAGCAGGATGTCCTTCCGCGTCCAGTCCGCCTTCGTAGCATACACCGATGGAACATCGGTTGAAGGGACGACAATGGGCACCCACTTCAAGCAACCGGCGATGCCGGCTGACAGTGCCGTCACGACGGACATAAAAGTGATAACCGATAGTACGGAACCCACGGGCACGATGGTCGCGCAAGAGTTGCTCCACGGAATAGTTGCAGTCACAACGGGTAGCGGAACAGTGCAGAATGATGTAGCGTACCGAGTCGGTGGAGTTCATCATCAGTCCGCTCTCCACCCCGGTGAGGAGTTCGCGCTCGTTAAGCACTTCATCCCCGCCTACGGTCATGGGAAATGTTTCCTGTATCATGGCAGTATACATTCTACGATGGTTGAACAACTAGTCACGCCCAGTGCCGTGAGAGCCGCGATGGCTGCCTGGATGATAGCATTGAGCAGAGACACCCAGGTGATTTTATTCTTTTTTACAGAGTCAGACATGTGAATTATGAATTACAAATTACGAATTACGAATTTCCAACGCTTCCGGCGTTAGATTCATCCCAGCGGGTTTTCATCCAATCCTCCACCTCCGGGATTGTCGCTTCCGCCTTCATCATCCACGTCACCCGGGTCGGAAGAATTCACCTGCTTGATGACGTTTCCTTCCTTGTCGTAGCAGGTAATGTTGATGGAGGCTCCCTTCAATTCCTGCTTGATGGTGGTACTGGGGGTGAAGATAACCTTGCGGGCGGTGATGAGTCCCGAACTCACATCCTCCACTTTGGCCACCGCCGCGGCTTGCAGGCCGAAACGCATGGTACCCAGTCCGGGCACAGCGACAGAGTGCCCCTCAGTGGCCCATGCCTTGATGACTTCGCCAATAGCTTGCCAGGAGGCGTTAAGGGTTCCCTTCGGAATCCCCGACCGGATGGAGGCTTCGGATACAACTTTTTCCTGCTTCAGCGTGCTGTAGATTTCAGCCTGCATGATGAAGCGATACTCCCCCTTTGAGGGGCCTACCGCCAGTTTGGTCTGACGGGCTTTTACTTTGATTCCCATAATCTCAATAAAATTTAGTTAATAATGACGAGTGGTAAAGTAGTATGTACGTACTACTTTACTAACTCAAGAAGCTGTGGGCAAAGATATGACAGGGTGAAACCCGGCTTATGGGTTTCGATGGGTTTTGCAAGTTTCCTCTTTACGGGTCGCCCAGGTGGTGTACAATTAGTGACACTTGCCGGGAGGTGAGCAACTTCTGCGAGCGATGGTAGCCGGCAGCTTCCAGCTCCTCCATCAGGAGAGGACAGCCGTGAATCCAGCGCATCAGACGGTTAGTTGCCACCGCAGGCATTGAATCGGGAAAATACAGCAGAGCCAATTCACTCTTCTTCATGGAAATGGGATGGAAGAACATTTTGAGAAAATTAAAAATTGAAAATTGAAAATTGAAAAAAGAAGGGCCGCAGGGTGCTCAACTTGGAATTTTTTTTTCCCTAACTGGAGAAAAATATTTTCCTAACTGGAGAAAAAAAACGGGCTTGTGAAACTTGTGCAAACTTGCAAACTTGCAAAACTTGCAGGGCCTCCTCGCCCCCACACACGTATGCATATACACGCGCATGCGAGGGCGGCTCCGGACACTCACTTAAATTTGTACTCTCCACGGCAGGCGTGCCCCAGCCGGCCTTTGTCTGTCATGCGTTTCAGCATGGAGTCTATCGTGCCGGGAGCCATTCCGCACCGCTCGCCCTCCAGCAGGGCCTGAGCACGGGTGAAGCTGAGAGGAAGCCTGTCAAAGAACGCCTCCTGCGACGCTTTCGGCTGCGACACGACATCCGCGGACGGAAGGAACGAAAGTATATGGCACGAATGAAAGTACAGAGGTTCCGCAAGTGAGAGCGCCGCATGGAAATCATCATCGCTTACGCTGAGCTCAAACCGTGGCACCACTCCGTCCTGCACGTTCTCTTGTGGAATATGGGGTGCGGGAGACAATCCCGGACATGACATCAGCATCCGCACGATGTTGTCCGGCACCATTTCGGCCTCCGTCAGCAAGGCATCGAGCGAACGCAGTAATGCCACGACGCTGATGATTCGACAGATATTGATGGCAATGCGCACCACAGCGCTTCGCATGGAGTCGCCATGAACCGCGCCCGCACGGCCGAACACGCACGAAAGGTGAGCGTTGAACTCCTCCTTCTGCCTCCCGGTGAGCTTCAGGCTTATGCCGCTAACGGCTGCCTTCAGTGCATCGAGCCACAGTTTCCAACGCTCGCCCCAGGCAGTGAACATGCGGTCGTAGTCCGTTTCGGAGTGACCGAACTGATCCATCCACTCATCTACGGCAGGCATGTAGTAAAACACCTGGCGCGAGAAGAGCCCGTTCTCTACCGATGGAATAAGCGGCTTCACCTGCGCGGGGGTTCCGCTGAGCAGTACACTGAGGTATGATTTGGGGCATTCACGATATTCATGATTGGTGCGGCGATTGTAGGCCAGCCTCTCATGGTCAAAGCTTTTGCGGAGCGTGTCGCTCCAATGGCCGTAGTCGGCGCCTATGGCCGCGCTCACGGTGTCAGCCTCGGTTTCGCATATCAGCCCGGCACCTTCGGCATCCATCAGGTTTTCCATCATACCTGCTCCGGAATTGTCTCCCGCAATGAGAAACATCTTCATGAGAGGTGGTTCGGGTTCAGGAATGTTAGCCTTCTCCTTGCCCATCGCGTCCCATTTCGCTTTTTCCAAGCGATAGGCTTTCGTCTTTGCGTAGTAGGCTTGCATCAGCGAGTCGTGCATAGGCTCCACCAAGCGGCGTACCCACGTCAGCGCTCCTTTTCCGGAAGCGGCGGGGGCAATGACAAAAGTCTGCAGGCACGGATATTTGCTTTTTCGCCCGTAGGTGAAGCTCAACAGCCTGTTAATGGAGGCGCCGAATACGGTCACCGCTCCCAGCAGCAGGATGTCCCTTTGTGCGGACGTATCTCCACAGTCTATGACCTGTTGAAGGAATCCGGGCCACCGGTAGTCCGGAAAACAAGGCAGAGAGACGGATATGGGTTCAGCGGACAGCTTCTTCGTTTGTTCCGTTTGCTTCTGCTCACGCACGCACGTGTGTGTGGGGGCGAGGGGAGCCTGCAAGTTTTGCAAGTTTGCAAGTTTCTTGTCGAGGCGCACCCCTGCCAGTTGCGCCAGATGCAATACCGTTCCCAGGGAATTGCCTCCCCGCCCGTGCTGCAAGGCATGGCTGTAGAGCTTGTCCGCCTCGACCTGCCGGTACTTGTCGGACAAGCGGCAAAGGCGGTGGAAAAAGCCGCGTCCCGCTTCGCCGCAACTGTTGCCCACGGCAAAGGCCAATGGCATGTATTCCTGATAAGTGGGTGCAAGGTTGGCTCCCGCCTGTTCTACGGCAAGGGTCAGTTGTTCTATAATGTCAATATCGTTCATGAAATACGTAACCTTTAATTCTCAATTCTTAATTCTTAATTCTTAATTCTTAATTTACCCCCCCCATCGTATGCCAGGAAACAGGCTCTCGACATATCGGCGTTGGCGGTATCGGCTTTCAAGCCGTGCTTCCATTCCAGATAGTCCCAGGCGGTGTGCACCGCATTGTCAAACGACTGTTCAAGCGTATCCGTAAGATTCAGCCGGTAGGGTACAAAGAGTTTCACTCCTTTAGCACCGGGGCTTACGAAGGCAAGGTCGGGTTGCAGCACTTCGTCGGCAAAGAGGCGGTCGCGCCACATTGCAGCTTCTTCGGTAGAAGCAAGATGGTCGATATCTATCACGAATAGTCCGGAGGGTACCATGATACACTGCTCCCGACAGTACGAAAAGATTCCGGCAGGCGTGACGTAAGGCAATAACGTCTGCTTTTTTCCACGGAATGCCTTATCATTTTCCATATCGGTTCTGACTCTTTTTGTCAGTTCCTCCAGACGAGAATCGGAAGAGATATAAGCATGAAGTCCTGCTACGCTGCACACCCCCGCAGGTACTTTATTAGTGATGGGAGCGTTGAAAAAAGACATAATATACTCTTTCATGATGTTGATTCTAATTTAATTAAAAATATACTCTATAGTTTTCAGATTTATGTCTACAAATATACGGCATATAAATCATCCTTTTTACTTTATCAAAAGGCATTTAATAACCGTTTACACTCATTAAACGCCCACTGATTGTTCATTGAAAATTATTAAATAGAATGGAGAAAGAAAATATAAATATGAATGACAAACCGGAAATAGAGATAAAAATATTCGGCGGTACGAACATGATAGCCCCGGCAGGCGCTACCGCCGTTCAGAATTTTTACGGCGATCAGTTTGCCGAGGTCGCCATCCGTCCCGAAGAAACCGAGGGCGTTGAAAGTCTGAACGATGCCGAGTGCCTTCTTTTCACCTACGTGCCCGACGTGAAAAAAGTGCACGAGTACACCCGGCTCCTGGGTGGATGCACCACCGCCCACGATCTGGCCGGCGTGGTAAACATTATGCTCAGCGAGCCCGGCGTGGGCAAGGACACGGTGGTGAAAGGCGCCTTCATCGAGGTTCTTCTTCCTTTCGCTTCCCGGCTGACATCGGGAGCAAAGGTGGACAATGTGAGACAACAGATCAATAATATGCTGATGAGGCAAGGGAGAGGAGGAAAATAAAAGAAAGCTTTGTTTGGAGAAAACGGACGGATTTTGTTACTTTGCCAATAAACCATACGTGAAGGAGGAAACAGATATGATGCAGCGACGACTTTATCCGATAGGGATACAGACTTTCTCAAAAATACGGGAAGGCAATTATTTGTATATCGACAAAACGGAGTACGTTTACCGGATAGCGCATTCCGAATCAAGTTATGTGTTCCTAAGCCGCCCGCGCCGTTTTGGGAAAAGCCTGCTCACCAGCACGCTTCATTCTTATTTCGAAGGTCGCAGGGAACTGTTCGAAGGGCTTGCCATAGATAGACTGGAAACGGAGTGGACATCTTATCCGGTGCTGCACTTCGACATGAGCACGGCGAAGCATGTGAACAGGGAGCAACTGGAACAGGAATTGAATCTCAAGTTATTGAAGTATGAAAAAATCTATGGCAGGGGAGAAGGTGAAATAAATGCCAATCAGCGCCTGCAAGGTCTTATAGCACGTGCTTATGCTCAGACCGGCCGGCAGGTTGTTGTTTTGATAGACGAATATGACGCCCCGCTTCTCGATGTGATCCATGAAGAGAAGAACCTGCCCACGCTTCGGAATGTAATGCGGAATTTCTACAACCCGCTCAAGGCGTGCGACCCTTATTTGCGTTTCGTGTTCCTGACAGGCATCACGAAATTCTCTCAACTGAGCATCTTCAGCGAATTGAACAACATCAAGAATATCAGCATGGATGAACCGTATGCCGCCATTTGTGGCATTAGCGAAGAGGAAATGCTGACCCAAATGTCCGATGATCTTAATCTTTTGGCCGACAAGCTGAAGGTTACCCGCGATGAAATCATCGGTAAGTTGAAAGAGAACTATGACGGCTATCATTTCACCTGGCCGTCGCCCGATCTATACAATCCGTTCAGCCTGCTGAATGCTTTTGCCGATGGCAAGATGAACTCTTATTGGTTCGGCAGCGGCACGCCTACCTATCTGATAGAAATGCTGAACAAGTATGGTGTCGCTCCCCAACAGATAGGAGGACGGAAAGTATTTGCCACAGTTTTCGATGCTCCAACGGAACGGATGACGGATATTACCCCGTTGCTCTACCAGAGTGGCTATGTCACTATAAAGGACTACTCTTCGTTGACAATGCTTTATACACTCGACATTCCCAATAAGGAAGTGCGCATCGGACTGATGCAGAGCCTGCTTGCCAATTATCTGCACCGATATACCAACGACGGTCTCACCACCGTGGCTTTGCTGTACGAAGCTATTGTCGAAGAAAGGTTGGACGATGCCCTGCGCCTGTTGCAGACTTTCCTTTCCACCGTTCCCAAGTGCGACAATACCGATTATGAGGGTCATTATCAATCCTTGCTCTATGTCATATTCAGCCTTCTGGGTATGTACGTCGATGTGGAGGTACGCACGCCTCGTGGTCGTGTAGACATGGTGATGCGCACGCCCGCCATTCTTTATGTAGTGGAACTGAAACTGAACAAGAGCGCCGACGATGCCATGCGGCAAATCGATCTGAAGAATTATCCTGAACGCTTTGCCCTGTGCGGACTACCGATAGTAAAAGTAGGAATTAACTTCGACAGTGAACGGAAGACGTTAGGAGATTGGAAGATAGAAGGGCAATAGAATATCGCTTTGAGGCCGTTATATCTTTAAATATTAAACCTTTCATCTTTTAAAAACAGTGTTTATACAAAAGACAAACGTAGAGGGTTTGGCCATCATTGAGCCACGCCTTCTCAAAGACGCACGCGGTTATTTCTTCGAGTCTTTTTCCCAACGGGAATTCGAAGAGAAAGTGCGCAAGGTGAATTTCGTACAGGACAATGAGAGTATGTCATCTTACGGAGTAATGCGTGGACTTCATTTTCAGAAGCCGCCTTTTGCACAAAGTAAATTGGTGCGTTGCGTAAAAGGCAGCGTGCTTGATGTGGCGGTAGATATTCGTAAAGGCTCGCCTACATATGGTGAGTATGTGGCTGTAGAATTGTCAGAGGATAATCATTTACAATTCTTCATTCCCAAAGGTTTTGCCCATGGTTTTGCTGTACTGAGCGAGGTGGCTGTATTTCAATACAAGTGTGACAACTATTATGCTCCGCAAGCCGACGGTGGAATCAGTATCTTGGATGGAGGCATAGGGATAGACTGGAAAATACCGGTTGATAAGGCGATACTGAGCGAAAAAGATATGAAGCATCCGTTACTGGAGAATTTTGAGAGTCCGTTTGAGTATGGGATGGGGCTTTATGAGTGATAAATGTAACTGTTGCAACAGATTTCTACGAATAATTAAAATACAATGGGGCAAGACAGGAACACGGCATTAGACATTGCAAAGGCTATTTGTATCATTTTAATGGTGATAGGACATAGCGGATGCCCCGACTATTTGCATCGCTTTATCTATATGTTCCATATACCTTGCTTTTTCTTTATAGGCTCTTGGCCACACAACAGCGACTAAGTCTGATAAATAGAAGTATAACAATACTAAAATAAGATAACAATATCACTTCAAGCGAATGCAAACACTATAACAAAGAGAGATACAAATATGTTATCTACCAGTCATGGACATCAGATTTTTCAATCCCAAGAAATACAATAAGTAGACGGTAACTTTATTTTTTTAATTCTTCCATCTTATTAAGCAATGAAATATTCAGACATATACATAAAAATAGGGCTAGAAAGTCTTGGCAGTTTCAATATTTTAAGCACCAATTTGTGGAGAGTGGAATACGAAACGGTATACTACCATTAAAGGAACATGGTTTATCTCGTTTTATGCAACGTATCCTTAATAGAATTTTAACATGGCGTTGCTTACCAATCTTCTTCTTCCCTAAATCCCCCAAAAAGATAATCATAACAAGCCGTGGTGGAGAACTATACACGAATGCATTCCCGTATTACGGATATGAAATAATTCCTATGCTGTGGGATGTCTGGCCTTCTTCATGGTCTCTACTGTATCGCGACTTACGAATGTTACGCTGTAAGCAAGTATTTGTTACCTCACGATATATGGCAGAGAATTTGAAAAAGGATTTAGGCATTCAAGTCTATTGGATACCGGAAGGGATTGATATTGCTGACTATGATAAAGGAGGTAATCTTGAGGAAAGCCTCATTGACATATATGAATTGGGAAGGCAACATAAAAAATACAATAAAGTTCTCGATGAATGTGTAAAGAAGGGTATTGTCCATAGTTTAAAAAGAAACGAATATGATCCCAAGAGTGGCGCATTGCTGAAACTGGCATATCCTACGGCAAAAGATTTGATTGCAGGTTTAAACCAAGTAAAAATAGTTGTCTCATTTCCTCATATTGACACACATCCGAATAACGCAGGTCCGGTTGAAACACTGACTCAAAGATATTGGGAAGCAATGCTAGGCCGATGTCTTATCATAGGGCGTGCGCCAAAAGAACTGGTAGACTTCTTAGGATATAATCCGGTTATTGAAGTTGATTGGGAACATCTGGAAAAACAACTTTCTAAGATTCTTGAAAATATCTGTGAATATCAAGAATTCACAAATAAGAATTACGATACAGCCTTGAAGATGGCTTCTTGGGATAATAGAATTATTACCATCAAATCCATATTAAGCGATAATAACATAAAGATACTGAAATAATGACGAGAGTATCAAGAGTAAAAAAAAGCTGTTTTTATGGCAAAATCAATAAAAGCGAATTACGTTTACACGGTTGCTAACACCTTTTTAGGGCTTATCTTTCCACTGATAACATTTCCCTATATTTCCAGAGTCTTGCAACCCGAAGGTGTAGGCTTGTATAATTTTTATAGTTCGATCCTATCATATATTGGCCTGTTTGCAAACATAGGAATTTCACTTTATGCAACAAGAAAAATAGCTCAGCATAGAGAAGACACCTCTTTAAGAAGTAAGCTTTCAGTAGAAATTTTCTTGCTAAATATCATTACAATGATATGCGCTTATAGTGCTGTCTTTGTTTTGGATGCTTTTGTTCCTCGCATTCACGAAAATCAGGCGCTCTTTCTGGTAATGAGCATTAGCGTCATTTTAGGTCCCCTATCAGTCAATTGGTTTTTTCAGGCGGTAGAAGATTTCAAATACATAACGCTGCGATCACTTTTTGTTAAATTCATATCATTGGTTCTACTGTTGACCTTTGTAAGAACCAAAGATGATATAATGATTTATGCAATAATCGTACTGATTGCCAGTGTAGGTAATAATATATTCAACTTTGTACATTTAAGGAAATATCTTTCATTAGCAAATATCGAATGGAAATCTCTACAGGTTTTCAAGCATCTGAAACCCAGCCTAATTCTATTTATATTAAATGTAGTAATAAGCATATATGTGAATTTAGATACGGTAATGTTAGGCTTTATTCAATCCGACATGGCTGTGGGTTTCTATTCTGTTGCCGGAAAGATTTCTCATATTATATTGTCTTTAGTTACATCATTGGGAGTTGTACTTCTTCCTCGCTTTTCCTATTTACTCGAGTCAAAGAACTATGATGAGTTTAACAGGCTTTGCAGGAAATCAATAGATTTCACTTTGGGACTTTCATTGCCTATTGTAGTAGGTTTGATATTTTTGTCTTACCCTTTAATTGTATTTGTTTTTGGCATTGAATATGCTGCATCTGTCAGAACGTTGCAGCTTATATCACCAATTATATTATTCGCAGGTATAACGAACGTATTGGGCATACAAATCTTATATCCTAAAGGAAAAGAAAATATAGTGATTTATAGCACTTTAGGAGCAGCCTTGGTGAATCTTTCCTTGAATATGTATCTCATACCTTCTTACTCTTTTAACGGGGCTGCAGTAGCCACTTGTATTGCAGAATTTATAGTGTTGATATTGCAGTTGTTATTGGGGAAGAAGTATTTGCCCAAACATTTATTTACCAATAAAATGATTGATTATTTTATCGCTTCGCTTCTGATGGGCGTCTCTCTATATATTCTTTTATTGGTAAAGATGTCTTTATGGCTTCAGTTGGTTTCATCGGTATGTATAAGTATTTCTGTCTATGGGTCCTTTCTGCTATACCGTAAAAATGCGTTAGCCGTTGGTATTGTAAAAACTATAAAATCTAAAATAAAATGGATCTAATTATTGGAGCTGGTATCACAGGATTGTCTTATGCGGCATTCTGTGGTCATCAAAATTACTTGATTTTGGAGAAAGATTCCGAAATCGGTGGATATTGCAGAACAACATACCGCAATGGCTACGTATGGGATTACTCCGGACACTTCTTTCATTTTCAAAATGAAGGAATCAAGCAATTTGTAATGTCAGCAATGGACGAGAATGATTTAGTCAGCATCGTCAAGTCTACCTATATCAAGTATAAAGATAGAATGATTGATTATCCTTTTCAGAAAAACGTTCATCAGCTTTCAAAAGAGGAACTGATAGATTGCCTCTATGATCTTTTCAACATAGATAATCAGACTTACAATAATTTCAAGGAAATGCTGTATGTGAAATTTGGTAAGTCAATAGCAGAAAAATTTCTGATTCCTTATAATTCTAAATTGTATGCATGTGATTTAAATACACTTGATAAAGAGGCGATGGGGCGTTTTTTTCCTTATGCGGAGAAGGAAGAAATAATAAAGAACTTTAAGCATAAAGAAAACAGTTCTTACAATATCCGATTTGTATATCCAAAGTCAGGAGCAATTTCCTACGTAAATTCAATGCTAACCCATATAAACAGCTCTAAGATAAGAACTAATTGCGGAGTCGCAAGAATTGATTTAGCTAATCATAACGTAACAACAGAAGATGGAGAAACCGTTTTTTACGACAGACTTATATCAACAATTCCTTTCCCCTCACTTCTACAAAAAGCAGGAGTGGAATATGATGGAAACATTTATAACTGGAATCAGGTTTTGGTATTCAATCTTGGTTTTGACACAAAGGGAAAGGATGTAATGTCTCATTGGATTTATTTCCCTGAATCAAAATACTGTTTTTACCGGGTAGGATTTTATAGCAATATACTTTCAACAGATAAAATGTCACTCTATGTGGAAATTGGTTTCAAAAAGGATGATATAATCCGTATAGAAGAATGGTTGCCTATCGTAGTTGCCGATTTGAAAAAAGCAGATATTGTGGACGATGCACAAAAGCTGCTTGACTACGAAAGCATACTGATGAATCCTGCATATGTGCATATCAATGCGTCATGCATAACTGATGTAAAAAAGAAGAAAGAACTATTAAGCAATAGTGACGTTTACTCCATAGGCCGTTATGGCAGTTGGACTTATTGCTCTATAGAAGACAATATTAAGGAAGCCAAAAGTTTGGCAGAACAAATTAACGTGAAATAATTATGGAGAAACTCTTAACTATTGTAGTTCCGGTATATAATACAGAGAAATACCTTGTAAAATGTTTGAAATCATTGGTTGTTTCCAAGTATCTTGATAAAATAGAAGTGCTGGTGATTATTGATGGAAGTCCGGACAATTCGGTGAAAATTGCCAAAAAATTTAAATATGAATATCCTCATACATTCATTGTCATCGAAAAAGAGAATGGAGGTCATGGGTCGACCATCAACAAAGGATTGGAATTGGCAACGGGAAAATATTTTAAAGTGCTTGATTCCGATGATTGGTTTGACGAGGTGAATTTTGAGACATTCCTTGATAGACTTAGCTCTGCTACTGAAGATGTTGTAATGACACATCTAATGCGTGAATACACATCCATAGGAAAAAGTGTTCTATGGGGAAACGATAAAATAAAATACGATTATAGCTATACGGAGTTCTCTGTATTGAAGTTTCTTACTATCAATTTCTTTGGAATGGGACGATGTACATACAAAACAAAAAAATTAAAAGAATATAATCTTCAACTTCTCGAGAAAAGGAGTTTTGAAGATACATTTTTGCATGTATTTCCACTTCTATTCATGAGGTCTTTTGTGTTCTATAATATAGTGGTGTATCATTATTATCTTGAAAGACCAGATCAAAGTGCACAACAAATTCTTAGCAGTAAAAAATGTGACGATATCAAGGCTGTAATTAGGCAAATATCAAATATTTATTTGCAATATGAATCACTTGATAGAGATAAAAAAAACTACATTCTACAGATACTAAAGTATCATATAAATCATCTGTATGTGTCATTGAGCAATCTACCATACCAACAAGCAAAAAGGGAGTTGAAGAGTTATCATTCATACATAAAAGAACTACCATTCTATTCCTCTGTAAAAGGAGGGAGATGTACATTATATTGTTTACTTCCCCTTTGGGCATACAGAGCGATAATAACTTACTACCGTAGCATACGCAGTTAATAGTAAAGCTCATTACAAATTTAAATATCAAACAGTATTCATAGGTGTGGTAGTAAAAAAGCATGTTCTGTCACGGCTCATTATATTATAACATAATATGCACGCAATATGACAGTGTATGTTGAAACAATAATCAATACAATATATGTCTATAAAGATAAATAACCCAAGCGATTGCTGTGGATGTACGGCTTGTGCGGCTATCTGTCCCGCAGAAGCCATAAGTATGCAACCTGATGTTATGGGATTCTTATATCCTGTAGTAAATATTGAAAAGTGTGTAGATTGTGGCAAATGCGAAAAAGTATGTGCTTTCAATGATAGTTACGACAAATCAAGCAATCTGACATCCCCCATGGCATTCGGGGCAAGACACAAGAATATGGATGAGGTTGCCACCTCACGTAGCGGGGCTGCGTTCATCGCTTTATCGGATGTAATTCTTAATTCGGGGGGAGTCGTTTATGGCGCAGGATATGTGGACCATTTCAGGGTAGCCCATAAACGCGCTACGACCCGACAGCAGCGTGATGAATTCAAAGGCAGCAAATATGTACAGAGTGATTTGCATGGCATTTTCCGTATGGTAAAAAACGACTTACAAAACGGACTTATCGTAATGTTTTCAGGTACTCCATGCCAAACGGCTGGACTTGCATCCTATATAGGAACAAGACTCAGAGACAATCTGTTCTTAGTGGATATCATCTGTCACGGTATACCTAGTCCGTATATCTGGCGTGACTTTCTTGCATATATAGAGAAAAAGCAAAGAGACAAAGTTATATGGGTAAATTTTCGAGATAAAGAAATATTTGGATGGGCTGCTCACAGAGAAACGTTTAAATTTATTAATGGGGGGGGGGCGAAAAATGAGTTTTAGCTTTATATTTTACCGACATATCATTTTCCGTCACTCTTGTGGTAAATGTCATTTTAGCAATACCCAACGTCCAAGTGATATTACACTTGGCGATTTTTGGGGATGGGAGAAAAGCAATCCGGAATTTAACAAAGACGACAAAGGTGTATCGCTCTTGTTAATAAACACGGAGAAAGGTCAATGGCGTCTTGAACAAGCAAAAAAGGATTTGAACATTTTTCCTGCAAACATAGAAGATTGCCTACAACCCAATCTAAAAGAACCGACAAAAATTCATCCTGCACGAAAAAGGTTTGAAAAACTATATGCCCGCAAAGGTTTTCTTGCAGTCATGAAGAGATATGGCGATATGGGGTGGCGGTATAAATTGGCTCATCCTTTTCTTCGTCTTATCAGTAACGAAATGAAACTTAAATTAAAGAAAGTCTTATTGAAAATATGAAAATCGGAATCATTACATTTCATAGAGCGAATAACTATGGGGCTGCATTGCAGTGTTTCGCTTTGTATCATGCTTTGGAGACTTTACATTACCAAGTGCAAGTGATAGATTATCGGCAACCAGATACCGAAGAAGCCTATCAACCCCTCTCTTTGTCGAGAATGAGAAAAATAGTACATAAGCCTATGTCGCTAATTAAAGATATACTATTGATTCCATTAAGACAACGCAATGAACAAGGTTTTAAAAAATTTCGGCAAAAATATATAAAGTGTACCGCTCCAATACATCGCAAAGAGGATATACCGCAAGATTTTGATGTGTATCTTCTTGGTAGCGACCAATTATGGAGTATATTATGTACAGGAGGTAATGTAGAGGAAGTATTTTGGGGCAACTTCAAACATAACTCACAAAGCGTAATTAACGGTTATGCCATAAGTGGAACCATATCATCACTTGAAACTATAGGTAAGAAACGTATTATAAAATATCTAGCCCACTTCAATCAATTGTCTTGCCGTGAAGAAGGCGTAGCTACGTGGATTCAAGAAAATACAAAACTTAAGTGTAGAGTGGATGTTGACCCAACTCTATTAGTCGATGATTCTATCTGGTACGATATGGTTAAAATAAAGAGTAAACCATCTATTAGTCCCTATCTGCTCTCCTACTATTTACTCCCAGAACAAAAGATATTTGCCAAAGACTATGCAAAAAAGTATGGGTTGAGATATGTGGAGTTAGGATACATAGCTTCCTCCCCTATCGATTTCCTGACATTGATTAAGAATGCCACAATTATAATCGGTGGTTCGTTTCATATCGCGGTGTTCAGTATCGTTTTCAGAAAACATTTTTTCATTATTCGTAAAGAATCAGATTTTGATATTCGCTCTGAACACTTATTGAAATCGTTGGATATGCAAGAACGGATGATTTCTATATCTAATCTACCATCCAAATCTCTGGATGCACCTGTTTCTTATGAGGGGGTTGAAGAAAAGTTGTATGTATTAAAAGAAGATTCGATAAAATATCTTGCTTCTTTTCTGAATAACAATAAGCAAACTATAAATGAACATTCAATCTAAACTAAGATATATTCCGTTCAATAGAAAATTCGCTTCATTGATGCTGATTGTGATGAGTACACAGCTAGTTTCTATAGAGGGATATACGGTTTCTTTTGTAAAAGTCGGAATAATGATCATAGCTGTCGCCCTGTATATATTGCAAACTCCATATATTACTAAGGCGGTGATAACTGGTGGCATATATTGGGGGATTTGCTTTTTCACAGCCATCTTCAATACCAATTTACGTTTTTCCACATTGGGATATTTAGGAATGTTCCTCTTGTCATATATGCTTTTTTACCAATACGTATATACCCATACATTCACATTGCCTCAATTTAAGCGTCTTCTTCGTTTTTTACTACTTGCTTTTTGCGCAACACTTGTCATTCAACAGGTCTCTGTAATGCTGGGGTTTATGAATATGCCAATATTGAATTTAGGAATAAGCCACGAGCTTGGATATAAAGCATATTATACATGGAACCGTCTCCCAACACTTACTTGTGAACCAAGCCATGGTGCCGTTGTTCTCACAGGTTTAATTTTGGGATATATTCGCTGTTTAGAAATAGAAAAAAGGGGAATTAAAGTCACAATCCAAGATCTTTTCAACAATGAAAATTGCCTTGTGGCTTTTTCTTATTTGTATTTGATTGTTTTTATGGGCAGTGGCACCGGATGGATTGGTTTAGGAATTATCAGCTTGTATTTCGTGAGAATAAAATCTATGTTATATGTTATTCCAGCTCTATTGACTGTTTTAGTACTTTTACAAACATCAGGAAACAAGCAGTTTAACCGTGCGGTAGCTGCTATCACAGCAACTATCACAATGGACCAGTCAAAAATTCGTAAAGCGGATGGTAGTGGTGCCATGCGCATCGTCCCACTGATAAATACAATAAAATCAGATTATTCAGATAAAGCAACATGGTTAGGTAAAGGAACAACGCAATTAATAAAAGATGAAAATGCGTGGGTAATAGCTTATAAGAGGAAAATAATGACAGTAGAACAATATGGATTAATCGCTTTGATTGCATCCATATTTTTTGTCTATTGCTGCATTATACGTAGCTTTTTCAGCATTGAAACATTGTGTTTTATCATCTTATTAACATGTACAATCGGCAACGTGTATATAATATGGTCAATGCTATATATATTTACTGCAACTCGATATTTTAAGGAAAAATCATCAAACTTTGATTCAGATGGATGTATCACTTATAATAGTCAATTATAACACCAAGAATTTGTTAGCAGACTGTCTACATTCGGTGTATGAGAATACAAAAGAAATAAGATTTGAAGTGATTGTGGTAGACAATAACTCTTCCGATGGATCAGAACAACATATCATGGAACTTTTTCCTGACGTGTGTTGGATAGAAAGTCCAGAAAATATTGGATTTGGAAAAGCCAATAATTTAGGAGCAAGTCGAGCATCAGGTAAATACCTCTTCTTGTTGAACAGCGACACTATACTGCTAAATAATGCAGTGAAACTTTTTTTTGAATACGCTGAAAGTAGCGAAGGCAAACACTTAGGAGCCATCGGGGCATGGCTACAAAACGCCAAAGGAGAAATATGCAACTCGTATGGCTTTTTTCCTTCAGTAAGTGGTGAAGTGAGATACCTATTAGGAAAGTTGAAAGAAGCCCAAACAGAGCAATCCTGTGTCAAGGATGTAGATTATATCATAGGAGCGGATCTATTTATCAACAAAAAACTGTTTCTTGAAATCGGTGGTTTTGACCCTCATTTCTTTATGTATTATGAAGAATCTGACTTGCAGCTTAGATTGGCTTTGCGCCATTGGAAAAGGAGGCTTATAAATTCTCCTAAAATAATCCATTTGGAAGGTGGCAGTTTCGGTAAAAGTGCCTTGACTTTTACACGCTTCATAATGGCACAACAAAGTTACAATTATTTCCTTCGAAAACATAAGCATGGATTGAAATATCTATGGCACAAATTTGCGCTGTCCGTTATAAGGCTAACCATATTTGGAGTAAAAGAATGGACCTGGAAAGAAAAGGTCAAGGCATATCAGTTGGTGTTAATACAATAAGACTTAGAGTATATGCAAAAATTAGTTTCAATTATTATTTCACGTTTAAGGAAAGAGTCGTTTCGTTTAGATGAGCATATTCCCCTAGGCTATATGGTGCGTATATGCTTTATTAAGATGACTCAATTGATTTATGGCTATCTTGTCATGCGACGTAACAAGTGCTTTGTCTCTCCCAGTAGCCAGATTCGGTGTGCAAACATGATTCATACCGAAGGTTTTCTGATGGTAGCGGGAAATTGTATTGTCAATGCTCTTTCGGTTGATGGAATACACTTTGGGAATGGGGTATCTGTAGGACGTGGAACCTCCATTGAATGCACAGGAAGTCTCAAATCTCTCGGGAAAGGATTTATTGTAGGTAATAACGTAGGTTTGGGCGACAAGTGCCATTACGGATGTGCCGGAGGAATTGAGATAGGTGACAATACCATTGTGGGTATATATGTCACGATGCATTCTGAGAATCATGTTTTTTCAGATATTACTATTCCAATCAGACTCCAAGGAGTCAGCCATAAAGGGATAAAAATAGGAAGAAACTGTTGGATTGGTGCCAAAGCCACTATTCTTGATGGTACAGTAATTGGAAATGGGTGTGTGGTAGCAGCTGGTGCTGTCGTTTCCGGTCAATTTCCTGACAATTGTTTGATTGGCGGAGTCCCTGCAAAAATAATCAAATACAGACTATGATGAAAAAAAGGAAGAAAATATTAGTAATGACATATGCCGTTTCTCCTTATAGAGGATCTGAGTACTCGGTAGCATGGAATTATATTACATTTATGTCCAAATACCATGACCTGACAGTACTTTATGGAATGTCAGATAATCATATGGGCGACAACGAGAGCATGCAGCGATGGCTTCTTGAAAATGAGTTGCCACATGTCCGTTTTGTATATGTTACTCCAAGTAAATTTGCAAACTGGCTAAACTGGTTTAATCGCCATGATATTTTGGTTTATACATTCTATTTCGCATTCCAAATTTGGCAAAAATGCGCTTATAAAATGGCTCAAAAGCTAATGCAATCTGAACATTTTGATTTGATTCATAATGTAGGCCCGATTGGCTATAGAGAACCAGGATATTTATGGAAACTCGGGTTACCGTATGTTTGGGGACCTATAGGCGGTGCAAATAATTCACCAGAATCTCTTATGAAGTATCTGCCCGTCATGAGCAAATTGAAACATCGGTTCAGAACTTTTGCTAACTCCATCCAACTGCGATATAACCCAAGGTTGACAAGGGCATTGAAGGCTACCGATGCTCTTTTCACCGCTACATCTGAGAACCAGCAAGCATTCAAGAAACTATATAAAAAGAACAGCATCTGCATACCCGAAAATTGCATAAATGGTAATATACATCTTGACACAAGTAAGTTTGAGAATATAGACAAATATCGATTACTGATTGTTGGCAGAATCGATCCTGGGAAAAATATTAAACTATTCTTAGATGCATTAACACTAATAATGCATAAACAGCAAGTCTGTGTTGACATTGTAGGGGATGGCCCTTTAAAGCAAAGCTTATCTGAATATGCGCAGCAAAAAGAAATAGACAACCTGATTTCATGGCATGGGCAATTACCTAGAGATAAAGTACTTCAAATGTACGATATGGCACACCTGCATATCATTACCAGCATAAGTGAAGGCAATCCGACCACAATATGGGAAGCTATGGTATGTGGCACTCCGACGCTGAGCTTTGATCATTGTGGTATGCATGATACTTTAAAAGGCGGAGCTGGTATATTGATACCGATATCCCCTACTTATGATGAAAATGTAGAACGCATAGCCAATGCTATTGACTATGTAGTAGGTAATGCTACAACAATGAGAAAGCTTGCCGACAATACGGTTGAAAGAGCCAAACAATATACTTGGGAAAGAAGATGTAATTTCTGGAACGATGTTTACGAACAATTGTTAAATGAAAGGAACAAATGATGAATTGCCAAGAATTACTGTTGAAATGTATCCGAGAAGCTTATACACGATTGGCTAGATTTCCCGATAACCGCGTCATAGATACAGAAAGGGTTCAATATTTTGACGAAAACGCAAACAATTACATCCTGCAAAAAGTAAAAGAAGCGCAAAAGTCAGAAAAAGGATTCGCTTTATGTAAATTAGGAACGGTAGAACTTGCAAGTATGGTGGCCTACCTGTTCCGAACAGGACAGATAAATACAGGGACCAAGGAATATATACAGTTTATCAAAGGATTCCCTGTTCCTTTATTCTATGAGAAGGAAATACAACGATTGAGTAACAATGCCGGAGTTTTCCCGGCTTCCATGGGCATTGCCAATCGATTCTGTTCCATGATGTTTTCCGATTTGCAAGATACAGATATATTGGCATCATACGCTTGGTGCGAAAGATATGTGCTTCCTTTCATACAAACATGTGCTAAAGTGAACTTAGAAGGATATTACGCTCCTTTTCTATATAAACACCCATGGTCTAAATTATTAAAGGACAAACGAGTATTGGTTATCCACCCGTTTGCCAAGTCCATAGTTCAACAATATGAGAAGCGAAAACTATTATTCAATAATCCGGAAGTATTGCCAGAGTTCGCAAATCTCAGAATTATCAAGGCCGTACAGTCAATAGCAGGAAATGAATGTGGATTTGATAACTGGTTCGAGGCTCTTGATCATATGAAAATAGAAATGGAGAAAGAAGATTTTGACGTTGCTCTGATTGGATGTGGCGCATATGGTCTTCCGCTGACTATTCATGCCAAAAGACTTGGAAAAGTAGGCATTCATTTAGCAGGTTGGACCCAAATGCTTTTTGGTATCTATGGCAAACGTTGGCTGGAAGACCAGCCACAGTATGCTGAATTCATAAATGATTATTGGATTCGTCCTTCTCATGATGAGACTCCAAATTCAGCCAATTCGATTGAAGGCGGATGTTATTGGTAATTTTTATCTTCATATCTCATGAAATTATTAGTAGATGCGCATTGCTTTGATTATTCTACCTCGGAGGGGATAAACACGTATGTCCAAGGTTTGTATTCCGCACTGATCAAGACGGCCACAGATATTGACTTTTTCTTCGTTGGCAGAGATATTGAAAAGTTAAAAAAAATATTCGGTGAAGCTCCCAATATCAATTATATACCTTTGGTTTCAAAAAACAAGATTTACCGTTTATTCTTTGAATTCCCCCACATCATCAAGAAGAATAGAATTGATGTGGCTCATTTCCAATATATTTCTCCTCTAATAAAGAATTGCCGCACGATAGTTACACTCCATGATATTTTATTCAAGGATTTTCCATCTATGTTTCCTCTTGGATATAGGTTGAGTAAAAATATACTGTTCAAACTATCGGCCAAACGAGCGGACTTGTTATTGACAGTGTCAGAATATTCAAGAGGAAGGATTGCCTATCATTATGTTATACCGGAAGATAAAATTATTGTTACACCAAATGCGGTTGCTGATGATCTTGCAAATGTCGACAAAAAGACAGCAAAACGTTTTACAGCTTCAAAAGGTGTCAACAAATACATTTTGTACATAAGCCGAATTGAACCAAGAAAGAACCAAGTTGATTTGTTGCGTGCCTATATTGACTTGCATTTAGCAGAAAAAGGGTATCATCTGGTATTTATAGGTAGAAAGACAATAGAAGTACCTGAACTTGAAAGATTAATGGATTCAATAGATAACAAGGAAAAAAAGTATATACATTTCATCAATCAAGTAAGTTATGAAGAATTGAAGATGTGGTATTCTGCTGCTTCCCTATTTGTATATCCAGCTCTGGCTGAAGGATTTGGTATTCCACCTATTGAAGCCGGTGTCGCAGAAATTCCGTGTATCTGCAATAATCAAACGGCTATGGAAGATTTTACATTCTTTGAAGACAACTTACTTGACGTAAAAGACTTCGTTTTATTAAAAAAGAAAATCATAGAGAACTTAGAAAATCAACCTAATGTAAAACAGATAAAAAAAGCTATAACGTCTAAATACAATTGGAAAGAAGTAGCTAAGAAGCTGTATAAAAGACTTAGTGATTACAAAATTGATTAATGTGCCCCTGTATGCACTATCGAACAAAATGTTGCAAGAATAAACAAAATAACGAAAGCGATATATTAGTTTTTGTTTAAATTTTCCTCCTATACTCTTTTAATAGCTTACTCAAAAAGATTCTGCAAGCAAAAATAATAGCAGAGAGAGATTTGCGCAGGAACTTCCTGCGTAATTCGTAAGCTGTCCAATAAAAGCATCTAATCTTTTTATATTTATGAAACAAGTAGCTATCGTAGGCATACAAGGTGTGCCTGCAAAATATGGCGGCTTTGAGACTTTAGTGGAGAACATTATCGGTGATAACTGTTGCTCCGAAGTCCGTTATACCGTTTTTTGTAGTGGTAAGGATTATGCCACACGCATGAAAACCTACAAAGGGGCACAACTGAAGTACATCCCGCTATTCCATGCCAATGGGATGCAAAGCACTCCTTATGATATTCTGTCGATGCTTAGATGTTTGCGAGGTTATGATACTGTAATCATATTAGGTGTGTCAGGCTGTATTTTTTTGCCCGTCTTCAGACTGTTGTATCGGAAGCAATTAATAGTGAACATTGACGGGTTGGAACACCGGAGGGACAAATGGGGTAAGTTTGCCAGATGTTTTCTGCGAACAAGTGAAGCGATGGCCGTATGCTATGCTGACGTAATCATAGCCGACAATAAAGGAATACAGGACTACGTATGGAATACGTATCATAAGAAAGCCGAATTAGTAGCCTATGGAGGAGATCATGCACAAAGAAATGTCACCGAAGAAAGGCAGAACGAGATTCTGAGGCAATATGGAATCACTCCCGGAAACTACGCTGTCAGTGTATGCCGTATTGAGCCGGAAAACAACTGTCATCTGATCCTGAAAGCCTTTGCTACTTCTGGAAAGAATCTGGTGTTTGTGGGAAATTGGGAACGGAGCGAATACAGCCGACGACTCAAAGAAGAATATTGCGGTCGAAAAAATATACAGATGGTAGATTCTGTGTATGACCTCGATATACTCTATGCACTGCGCAACCAATGCAGGTGCTATATCCACGGACATAGTGCAGGCGGCACAAATCCTTCGTTAGTGGAAGCTATGTTTTTCGGCAAACCGATTTTAGCTTACGACGTGATTTATAATCGCGAGACAACAGAAAACGAAGCTCATTACTTCAAAACAAGTGAAGAACTGGTAGAATTGCTACATGACAGCCCCGAGGGTGGATACAAGATGCGGGAGATTGCAAGGCAACATTATACCTGGGCTTTTATAGCTCAACAATATAAAGCATTACTTTCATCCCACAAATAACTAACCATCTTCACAAAAGAAAACTCATCAGTAAAATATTTTATAAGCTATCCGTACTTATCGAATTATTTATAGCGGCAAAGTGCCGGAAATAATCACCCTACCTGGTGATTGTTTCCGGTACTGTCTTTATAGAAGAGCCATAAGAAGGAAAACATTCATCATTTTCCTAACGTCCAGTTAATAGCATTCCTGAACATCTTCGTGAAATCTTCCGTCTCATACAGCCTCTTGCTGTGCCCTATCTGGAAATAAACATTGCGCGCTTTTTTACCTTCGTTCACCCATACCACAGGATGGTCACCCATCTTGATGTCCGAAGCAGGCGTATAGGTAGCCTCATCAACACTGGCTAACACATGCACATTCGGACGTGGACTCTTGTCATAAGTGTACCACTCATCATCAGGCACCACGAAAGAAGCCTGCACCCCCTTCATCACCGGATGTTTCTTATCCTCCACAATCACCATACCATCAGCAAGCGGCGCTATATAATTCTGGAAACGTACACCTCCCATAAAATCAGAGAACCATTGCCACAGTGGAAAACCGTCAAACTCACCCAACAAAGTGGCATGATGGAAACCGATCCAACCGCCTTTACCTTCCTCTATATATTTAACGAAAGCATCTTCCGCCTCTTTCGGCCATGTATAAGGAGGATAATCCAACTGGATAATCAGATTGAACTGGGACAGATAAGTCTCCGTAATAGGTTTGGCATTGTTTATCTCGGTAATGCTGAAATTCATCTTTCCACTTTCATCGGTCAGCCACTTCAGACCCGCATCCGTAAATCCGCCATGCTGACCACCTCTTTCCGTCAAGACCAGCACCTTAGTTCTATGCTTCTTACCAAGCAGATTCTCAGCCACCGTACGACGCAAATCTCCTTGCTCATTATCACCACTATAGTCCCAATACATACCACCCAATAAATCTCTATCCAAGATATATTGACACTTGATTGCCAGTGAACGGGCATTTTCAAAGCCGAATACCAGTGTATCATTCTCATTAACCAGATAAGGAACCTGTGCAACCGTATCCCACTTTTCAGTATAATCACCACTGGTGCTTCCTACTTTATTAAAATCCTGGAAACTGGGGTAACCATCTCCACCACGGCCATAAAAAGGCATCCCCATCACCAGCATGGAAGGGGGTACACCGGCTTTCAGATGCGCAGTAACAGCCTCATCCGACGTAATGCCTCCGCTGTTAGCAGACCGATAAAGTGCCGAATGGTGTTTTGGAGCAGAGGCCATGTCATAAGCCATGATATTCACAAAGTTGATAAAAGGAAGAATAGCCTTGAAGTCGATATACTTCGCTGAAGCCACAGTGGCAAGTGTCAGTTCTTTCTGATCACCTATCGCCGCCCTGATATCTTTCATCAAAAGCGTAAAGTTCTCCGTGTCATCGGGTGAAGCTGAAATGTTCGCCATGGAACTTGTGGGATATTCCCAGTCGATATCGATGCCATCCAGATCAAATTCCTTCACTACCCGGTCGCAATCTTTGGCAAACGCCCGGCGATATTCATCATTGGCAGCCATTTCACTGAAACGTCCGCTACCCCATCCGCCAACAGACAGAAGTACTTTCAATTCGGGATTTTGCTTCTTCAGATCCACAATCTGTTTCAAGCGTTCTTCATTGTCAATCCCGACGCCATCAAAACTTTCGTTTACATGACCGAAAGCATAATTGATATGCGTCATGTACTGGGGGTCCGGCATGATGTCACTCCAGGAAGTTACATACGCCACAATCACTTTGGAAGTCAAGGGGTTCGCTGTGCTTTCCCCCGACTTGGTGGTGCTGCATGAAGCCAATATGGCTAAAGCAACCGCCATCATCATTCTAATCTTCTTCATAAGTATTATAATTAATCAGCTGTTTGACGAATACGTGAACCTATCAATGCGTAATAGAGCATAAATATCTCGCCCAAAAGTACAATAAACCAAGACCATCTCCAACTTCCGAGCACATCAGCCAGTATTCCCTGCAACAAAGGCAGGATGGCGCCACCCACTACACCTATCATAAACACCCCGGAAGCCACAGACGTATATTTACCCAAATGGGCTACGGACAGAGTAAAGATGGCTCCCCACATAATAGAATGGAACAGCCCGACTGCCGTCAGCAACCACGGATTATTCAGAAGGATAGCCAACAAGGCAAGCACTCCTGCCGAAACCGCAGTTACAACCAACTGCACACGAGGAGAAATCTTACTCAAAGAGCTTCCTACCAACCGCCCCACGAGCATCCCACCCCAATACAGGGTAGCCATTAATGCCGGAGATGCATAATTCATTTCAATGGCATACAGATTGATATTGGCACCTATACAGACTTCCACGCCCACATAACAGAAAATAGCACAGACTCCTAAAGTGAGATGCCGGAACGACCAGATACTCTTTTCCAGCTTCTCACCTTTCTCTATGCGGGTTCCCTGTATATCCGGCAAGGATAGTTTCATTAACAGGAAAACAATCAAAGAAATCACCACTATCAACACCAGGAACGGAACCATCAGCTGATCTATCCGGATATCTTCCATTGCCAAGCCACCGAAAACAACCCCCGTAACAAAATAAGGTGCCAAAGTGGTTCCTACGGAATTGGCAGAGCCACCAATGGCAAGACGTTGAATGGCTTGTGTACCTTTCACATGGCAAGCCGTGAGATAAGGATTGATAACCACCTGCAAGATGGTAGCAGAGGCTCCCACCACAAAAGACCCCAGAAGAAAAATAAAGAAACCACCGGGAATAACATTTCCTCCGACATGCCAGTTGGCTTCCGGAAAGAAAACCGTAAAATAAGAGGAAGCGAAGAACAATCCAAGACCAGCCACCATTACCAGCAGTCCGCGCATCAGCGTACCTTTATAGCCATATTTACTAATCCAGGACGACCCTACCCGACCACAGACCGGATAAGCCAGAAACCAGGAAAAGGTGATCAATGTGGCGAATGTGTTTTTCAGACCACCCACTTCGGCAAGGAATGTTTCTTTCAACGGTCCCTGGAACTGAGTATTGGCAGTAGTGAGGAAGCCTACAATGAAGAACAGGAATACCATTGTGATAAATGGCCCCATATAGTTCACTTGTTTTTCTTGTTGTGTCATAGTATCATGTATTAAATAAAAGAAATTCGCAATTCGGGTGAAGCTGAAGTACCGATGCAGGAACTTCCGGTGTAACGGGCCCCTCCAGCATTTTCCTGACGATATCCGCCTTATTCGCACCTTTGGCAACCAATACGATTTTACGGGCTTGCATGATATTCCGGATTCCCAAAGTAGCACCACCCAGTTCTTTCTCCGGCGGTGTATTCGTTTCCCGTCGGATACGTTCTTCCAGCTCAGCATTCATTTGAGTCACCCATGTTTCTCCGCCTAAGGGAGAACCCGGCTGATTAAAACCCAGATGGCCATTCTCACCCAATCCCAAAATCAGCAGGTCAATACCTCCACGACTCTCTATTTCTTGCTGGAAGAGCTTGCAGGCTTTGTCAAAATTGTCAGAGACTGTAGGTAGCATCAGGAAGTTGTCTTCTTGGATGCCCAGCGTATCGATCAGTTCTGTCTTCAGCATTGTGTAACATGCACCTGCATACTCACGGGGTACATTAGTCACCTCGTCCAGTCCGAAGAAGGTAACAGAAGAAACATCAAAAGGATATCGGGAATAGATTTCTCCAACCAAACGGTGCAGGTTGCCGGTAGTGCGCCCTGTAGAAAGTCCGATAACACTTTCCGGCTTATTCAGAATTTCACCAATAATGCGCCATGCAGCGATACAATCAAATTCTTTTTCACTCTTTGCTATAGTTATTTTCATGAGTCCACTTTCTTATCAATAATCATTAATCACTAACCATTAATCACTATTTACATATTCATCGCCACTGCGCCTGCACCCAGCAAACCTATAAAACCCGGGTTCAGTTTCGTGATTACCACACCATTGGTTACAAAGCGCATCGTAGTAGGATGAAGTTTCTCCAGTATTTTCTCATGAATATATCCGTCGGACACAATGCCGCCACCCAATACCACCGTATCAGGATCAGTAACCCGTACCAGATTCATGATAAGATTTGCCAAAGCTTCCGAGGCATTTTCAACCAGAGCCACACACAGAGGATCTCCTTTCTGGCTTAGCGCAAAGACTTCGCTGATCAGTACCCGTTCTCCCTTTTCTGCCGGGATATGCAGATTGGTTTCATATCGGTTGCGAAGAAGACGGGCGCAATTATCAAAACCGATACCGGCGGCAATGGCCTCCACACAATCCATTCTTCCGCAACCACACTTAATGCCAAGATTCACTCCCACACGCACGTGTCCTACCTCACCCGCATTGAAGTGACTGCCACGTATCTGCCTGCCATTGATAACCGTACCGACAGCAATACCTGTACCTACATTAATATAAATAAAGTTTTTGGAAATTTGTCCGAATCCCCAGACGCATTCGGCACGAGTGGCACTTTTCACATCATTATCTATATGGCAGGGAATACCATAAATATCCGACAATTCCTTTGCCAGCGCTATCGGTTGCGTCCGACTCGGATCAATCTGTAACCAAATGCCCTGATTAGGATCTACACGCCCTATCAGCCCGACTCCCATACCGACAGGTTTCTGGTCGCACCAGCCCACCGTACGGATATAATCATCGAGTGATGACTTTATGATTTCCGAAGCAGCTTGCTGATTAAAATATCCGGAGTCATATTTCTTATACCTTAAAATATTACCATGGCTGTCCACCTCACCAATCAGTAGCTTGGTTCCACCCAAATCAAGACCTAAATAAGTTTCCATTCTTTATTGCGCTTTTAATATTGTTTACTGTCCACAATATTACGCACTATCAGGAAAACGGAAGTTGATTATCTAACAAAAAAGGTTTAATACCTGTCCGTAGTGGTTAAAAAGCTATCTTTAATACTTTAAATTTTGCTGGGACTCGTACCAAACTGCTTTTTAAAGCAAGTACTGAAGTATTTTGAGTCAGAAAATCCAACCATGGAAGATACTTCACCAATCGAAAATCTTCGGGAAGCCAGAAGTTCTTTCGCCTTATTCAAACGGACAATACGGATAAAATCATTAGGTCCCTGCCCGGTCAAGGTCTTGATCTTATTATAAACGGAAGTACGGCTCATGCCCAACATACGGCAAAAGTCGTTGATAGAGAATTCTGAATTAGAAAGTTCTTCATCAATCACTTCCATCACTTTATCCATAAACTCCTTGTCCAATTGGCTGGTATAATCTGTATCTTCCGGTGGAGTATCCATGGACAACACCGTATCGCGAAGATGCTGCCTGTTCTGGAGGATATTCCGTATCCGGACTTTCAGGACAGAGAGGTCGAAAGGCTTGATTATATAGTCATTCGCCCCGGCTTCGAGTCCGAATATGATATTCTCCCTTTCACTCAGGGCCGTCAATAGTATCACAGGAATATGGCTCGTATCGACAGAAGATTTCAGTATACGGCACAATTCATCACCTTCTAACACAGGCATGACAATATCCGAAATAATGATATCCGGATTGATCTCCCTCGCCATCTCCAAAGCCTTCCCGCCATCGGGCACTCCGATTACTTTATATTCTGATGACAAACTGTTCATCAGATACTCCCTCATATCTTTATCATCCTCAGCCAGAAGTAACACATTCTTACCGGCATCTTCCTGTTCCGGGAAGGTATCAACAGCGGGTATTTCCTGAGTATTTTCTTTTCGCTCAACAACTATCCCCGACTTTATCTTCAACGGGAATGTAACGGTAAATGCCGTCCCTTTACCTTCCGTACTGCTAAACGAAATATCACCGTGATGCTGCTTCACAATCCTCCGTGTAATCATCAGCCCGATACCTGAACCCGTTTCCTGAAAGTTCATGGCATTCCGTGCCCGATAGTACTCATGGAAGATATTTCCTTGTTCTTCCTTCGGAATGCCGATACCTGTATCTTTTACTTCAATCAACCATTTCTTCTTCGTTGTTCTTACCGTAATATAGATAATCCCTTTCTCCGTATATTTCAAGGCATTCGAAAGGAGATTGTCCACAATATGATCCATCTTATCCCGGTCCATCCACACCTGCGGCATGTCCGCCTCTGCCTTCAACTGAATTTCCACTCCCTTTTGCAGGACGGCCATGTGGAACTCCGCTATCTTTTCTTCCAGATAAGCTTTGATATCATAAGGAGAGACTTTCAGGCATTCGGCATGCAGTTCCGTTTTCTGTAAGTCCAACAACTGAGTAACCATACTCAACAGTTTCTCGGCATTCTTCACAGCTACCGCCACTATCTTCTTACTTTCTTCCGGAAGTTCCCGCTGTGTTTCAAGTTCGCTCAGAGGTGCCTTTATCAGACTGATCGGGGTGCGTATATCATGCGCTATGCTGATAAAGGAACGTATCTTCTCCTTTACCCGGTCTTCATTGGCTTTATGCCTCCGATACTGCACAAAGATATAAACAAAGACAGAAAGCAATATAAAATAAAACAGCAATGCCCACCATGAAACCCAGTAAGGACTACTGATTACCACCTTCAGACTGCGCTCCCCTATCCGTTGCCCGGTATATTTATCAAATGCCCGCAACCGGAATGTGTATGTACCGGAAGAAAGGTCCATATAGTTCACGCTCCGCACCGAATTGGAATGTTCCCATTCTTCATTATGCCCCTCCAACATATACTCATACCTGATTCTGTGCGGAGCCATAAAATTGATGGCAGAGAAAGAGATGGAGAATGAATTCTGATTATAGTTCAAGCCGATCTTCTGCGTATCGTTGATATTAGTCTTTAAAAGGGAACCTTTCATACCCGCCTTCACCGACTCATAAAGCAATTTAAAATCTGTTAGTATCAGTTTGACAGGACCATGCTGTCCGAAGTCCAGCGAAGGAGAAAAGGTGATCACTCCCTCTGCCGTACCCCAAGCTAGGCATCCGTCATTCAGTTTAAAGGCTGCATTAGGGTTATAATATCCCCAGGTAATATCCAGAAAATCATTTGCACTGATCAGAATATCTTTTGATAAGTCCAGACAATAGAGCTCTTTTTCCGTACTGAACCAGATACGGCCATCGTTATCTTCCAACAGGCTATTGATGGAATTGGAGGCAAGACCGTTATCCGTAGTATAGACACGCGCCTCTCCTCTATCAGGGTTGAAACGCATCAATCCTTCTCCGTCGGTGGCAAGCCATATATCCCCGGATGAAGATTGCAATAGACATCGGATAGGATAGTGCAGGGAAATGTCCCCGAACTTCTGGTGCCACTGTATTTCCCCCGTAGCTTTATCAAAAATAGCCAGACCACTACATCCTGCTATCAGTAATGAACCGTCTTTACCGGCCCTCAAGTCTCCTACACAATCAATCGGATAATAGGTATAAGTATCTGTCAGCATATTATAGCGTGTAAATTCGCCTTCAATACCCCCTACCCAAAGACAATCACCTTCCGCATGGATAGCATAAATGTAATCGGTTGCCACACCCTTGTCCGAACCGGTTTTCCGTTTTTCCATCTTTTGCACCTTACCTGTTCGCTTATGAATGGCATAAAGACCGATGCCATATCCGCCGGCCCAGATGTTTCCTCTTGAGTCTTCAGCAAGAGCCAACACTACTTTAGAGCCATGCCCTGTACCATCCAGGAAGTGCTTCCATTTGTGCTGTTTGGATTGGTAAAGGCTGATCCCATTGTTTGTGCCATACCAGCAATCTCCCTCTGAATCCTGAAATATGACATTGATATGATCCGATTTCAGGGAATTGACATTATTCTGTTCATGCTTCATTCTCCTTACATCAGGAATATTGGGGTCTAAGTAGCTGATGCCATTGGTGGAGGTACTCACCCAAATGCCGCCAAATTCATCTACACAGATATCAGAAACGGTATTACCATTCAGACTTCTTTCATCATCTTCATTGGTGATATAATGCTTCAGAAGTCGTTCCGTGGTTCTGTCTATCTGGAAAACACCGGCACCATCGGCTCCTATCAGCAAGGTGTTATCGGGAGCCTGTGCAAAAGCGCGAATGGGAACATGGGGGATGAACTCTTTGAAAGACCGCACTTTCCTTGTTGATTTGTCCACGACAAAAGCCCCGTCGGAAAAAGTACCTACAAATAATTTATCTCCGGAAACATACAACGATTTGACATGCATTTCCGCGGGAAGAGGTATCGCTTCCTCTGAAGAAAAACCGGTTTTATTCGCTCGCTTCAGCCGATAGATACCTTGATTGGTTCCGGCACAGAATTCGGTATCATCTGTCTGCACCATGCAATTGACGCATTGGCCCTCCAACCCGGCAAGCAATAAGCCGGACTCTTCTTCCCAACAGTAAACACCCGTTGACATACACACCCAAAGGCGGTTGTCCGCATCAAAAAGGATATTATTCAAGACCGGAGAAGAAAGATATCCGGATGCATCGACACGCAGTTGAAAAGCATCCGTCCGGTTATCGTACGCGTATATCTTCCCGTTCTTCAAAGCAATCCAGATATTCCCCGAATAATCGCAGGTCATGGTAGTGGAAGACAGGATATGATCTTTGGACTCCACCGTTTCGTCCAGCTGATAGTGTTTTATTTCATTGCCGTCATACCGGTCTACTCCCATATGGGTATAGGCCCATATAAAACCGGCAGAATCTTTACTGACCTGGAACACCTGCCGGCTGCTCAACCCTTCTTTTATACTCAAGGGACGAAATGAACCTGCAAATAAAGTGAAGCATTGAAGGAGAAATATAAGTAAGGTGAAAATGTATTTTATCATAATATCGTTATTATCTGCCCGCATTACACATTTATAGGTTTCGCGGATGCAATATTAGACACAAATATAAAAAAAGTGGTTTAAAAACTATCCAAATAGGTTTGATTTCTATTACTTTTGTCCATCAAACCAATAAACCGTGATAAGCCATGCTCAGCAAGCTTAAATTAAACCAGCTCTATTTCAAAGACACGCAGTTCGCTAACCTGATGACGCGACGCATCTTCAACGTCCTTCTGATAGCCAATCCTTATGACGCTTTCATGCTGGAAGACGACGGACGCATTGACGAAAAAATCTTTAATGAATATACTTCACTTTCTCTGCGCTATCCACCCCGCTTTACCCAGGTATCGACTTGCGAGGAAGCCTTGGCACAACTCTCTACCGTACCGTTCGATCTCATCATCTGTATGCCGGGAACGGGAGATAACGACAGTTTCGATGTGGCGCGCCACATCAAGAGCCTTTACGAACATATTCCCATGGTGATACTGACCCCTTTCAGTCACGGCATCACCAAACGCATCGCCAACGAAGACCTGAGTCCTTTTGAATATATCTTCTGCTGGCTGGGAAACACAGACCTACTGGTGTCTATCATCAAACTGATAGAGGACAAGATGAACCTGGAACACGACGTAAATGAAGTAGGTGTGCAGGTGATTCTGGTTGTGGAGGACGGTATCCGTTTTTATTCATCCATATTGCCCAACCTCTATAAGTTTGTATTGAAACAGAGCCAGGAGTTCAGTACCGAAGCATTGAATGCCCATCAGCGCACGTTGCGTATGCGTGGACGTCCGAAGATTGTACTGGCCCGTACGTACGAAGAAGCCATAGGCATTTACGAGAAATACAAGAATAATATATTAGGAGTCATTACCGATGTCCGCTTTCCACGTGTGGAACGTGGTGAAAAGGACGGACTTGCCGGTATCAAGCTTTGCGCTGCCATCCGTAAGGAAGATCCCTTCGTACCGCTCATCATTCAGTCGTCAGAATCGGAGAATGCACTTTATGCTTCAAAATATGGTGCCGCCTTTATCGATAAGAATTCCAAGAAGATGGACGTAGACCTGCGCCGCATCGTATCGGACAATTTCGGTTTCGGTGACTTCATCTTCCGCAATCCCGACACGCTGGAAGAGATAGCACGTGTAAAGAACCTGAAGGAATTACAAAACATCCTTTTTGCCGTACCGGCAGAGTCATTCCTTTATCATATCAGCCGCAACCATGTCAGCCGCTGGCTCTACTCACGCGCCATGTTCCCGGTAGCAGAGTTTCTGAAACCTATCACCTGGAACAGTTTGCAAGATGTGGATGCCCACCGTAAAATCATCTTCGAAGCAATTGTGAAATACCGCAAGATGAAGAACCAGGGTGTGGTAGCCGTGTTCAAACGTGACCGTTTTGACCGCTACTCCAACTTCGCCCGCATCGGTGACGGTTCATTGGGAGGTAAAGGGCGCGGCCTCGCTTTCATCGACAATATGGTGAAGCATCACCCTGAATTCGAAGAATTCGATAACGCCCGCGTTGCCATACCCAAGACCGTAGTGCTCTGTACTGATGTCTTCGACGAGTTTATGGAGACAAACAATCTGTATCAGGTAGCCCTTTCGGATGCGGAGGACGATGTGATTCTGCGATACTTCCTGAAAGCGAAGTTACCCGACCGACTGGTAGAAGACTTCTTTACCTTCTTTGATGTAGTGAAGTCTCCGCTTGCCATTCGTTCGTCTTCTTTGCTGGAAGATTCACACTATCAGCCTTTTGCCGGAATATACAATACGTATATGATCCCCTATCTGGATGATAAATACGAAATGCTTCGTATGTTGTCCGATGCCATAAAAGGCGTGTACGCTTCGGTCTACTTCCGCGACAGTAAAGCATATATGCAGGCCACAAGCAATGTCATCGACCAGGAAAAGATGGCGGTCATTCTGCAAGAGGTAGTCGGCAACCAATATGGTGACCGTTACTACCCCAGTATGTCCGGTGTGGCACGCTCACTGAACTATTATCCTATCGGTGATGAAAAAGCCGAAGAAGGTACTGTGAACCTCGCCCTCGGTTTGGGAAAATATATCGTAGACGGTGGCATGACGCTCCGCTTCTCTCCCTATCATCCCCACCAGATATTGCAGACCAGTGAAATGGAAATAGCACTGAAAGAGACGCAAACCCGTTTCTACGCTCTCGACCTACGCAATGCCGGACATGACTTTTCTATGGACGACGGCTTCAACCTGTTGAAACTGCACGTGAAAGAGGCGGAAAAGGACGGAGCACTGAATTATATAGCCTCTACCTACGATCCCTACGACCAGATTATCCGTGACGGTCTATATCCCGGCGGGCGCAAAGTCATTACCTTCGCCAATATCCTGCAACACGACGTTTTCCCGTTGGCACGCATACTGCAACTGGTACTGAAATACGGTGAACAGGAAATACGCCGCCCCGTCGAAATAGAATTTGCCGCCACCATGAGTCGGGAACAGGACAAATCGGGTACTTTCTACCTGTTGCAGATACGTCCCATCGTAGATACGAAAGAGATGCTGGATGAAGATCTGACAGCCATACCGGACGATAAAGTACTGCTTCGCTCCAACAATTCCCTGGGACATGGAATTATGAATGATATCTATGATGTCATCTATGTGAAGACGGATGATTACAGCGCATCGCACAATCAAGAGATTGCCTGGGAAATAGAGAAACTGAACCAGCAATTCCTTGATGAAGGCAGGAATTATGTTCTCGTTGGGCCCGGACGTTGGGGTAGCAGTGACACATGGCTGGGTATTCCTGTAAAATGGCCGCACATCAGTGCCGCCCGCGTCATTGTGGAAGCCGGATTGACGAATTATCGCGTAGATCCCAGCCAAGGAACCCACTTCTTCCAGAACCTGACTTCTTTCGGTGTAGGCTACTTCACTATTAATGCCTTTATGAATGATGGCGTGTATGATCAGGACTTCCTGAATGCACAACCGGCCGTACACGAAAGCAAGTATCTGCGGCATGTCCACTTCGAACAACCTGTAACAGTAAAGATGGATGGCAAGAAGAAGCTGGGTATTGTGCTCTTACCCGGTGAGTGAACATGCAAAAGATGCCATCTTTTGATGTAAAACATGCCATCTAATGATGTTAAAGATGCCATCTTTTGTAGCGAAAGATGGCATCTTTTGTATGACAGGTCAGGGAGAACAGAGGAGAAGATAGTAATGAAAGGGGCGAAAGGTATTAATCTTTCTGCTGATGCAGTATAATCATCACCACTTCGCTGGGCGCAAAGAGCCGGATATTCTTATTGGATGTACCGATGCCATTGGTTATAATCATCGGTATGTGATGCGAGTTGTATTTCAATCCGGTGCGGAAACGCTTGCCATAATGGGATGGAATGATCGGTGCGTACAAGCCAAATAGAGTGACCTGTCCTCCATGAGTATGTCCGGCAAGTACGAGATCGGTATTCGTAATGGGAACATCTTCCGCATAGTCAGGCGTATGCGTCAGCAGAATGACAAAATCATCGGGTGAAAGTCCAAGTGTGGGAGATGTGCCATTCTTCTTTAAATTGAAAGGATTGCGCACGCCGGCAATCAAAATTTCTTCTCCGTTCCGTCTCAAAGTATCTACTTTATGTTCCAGCAAGTGCATACCGTACTTCTGCAATTCACGTACAATATCATCATAACAGGCTTCATAATCATTATTGCCCAGTACAACATACGTCCCCATCGGTGTTTTCACCCCGGACAGGGCAGCCAAAAGGGGCTGAACATATTCGCAGCCTTCATGCAAGTCACCACCTATCAACAAAGCATCTGCATGCTGGTTATTGAGCAACTTGACTAAATTGGCCAGTCCCTTCTCTTTGAAAAGACTTCTATAATGCAAGTCGGATATAAAGGCAATACGAAAACCATCGAAAGCGGTCGGTACATCGGGATGGGTAAATTCATAAGTCCTTACCCGGCTGATGCCTTTATATCCGGAACCGGACTTGGAAGACGAAAACATACTGCTACCCGACTTACAGGAAGAAAAGAATAGTAAGGAAAGGACGCATATATAAAATAAATTCTTCATCATAGGCAAGTATATTATTCATCGCAAGTGAGCACATTATTCATCATAAACGAACACAAAGATAGGCATTTTCTGTATCTTTGCTACAAAATTGGTAAATGAAAACTTACTTCTAAAACCGGAATATGAAAGAGATCAAACAGAATTCCCCCCGTGCATGGCTCCTTGCAGCCCGTCCCAAAACCTTGACGGGAGCTATCATTCCTGTGCTGATAGGTACTTCACTGGCATTTGCCGACGGACAATTCAAAATTGTTCCCGCTCTGCTGTGTATGCTCTTTGCCTGCGGTATGCAGATCGCCGCCAACTTCATCAACGACCTCTTCGACTTCCTGAAAGGTACCGACCGTACCGACCGTCTGGGCCCGGAACGTGCCTGCGCACAAGGCTGGATTACACCGGAAGCCATGAAAGTGGGAATCGGTGTCATTGTCATTCTTTCCTGTATTTCCGGTCTCGGACTGCTATACACAAGTTGGGGAGAACTGCCCCATGGAGGATGGGAACTCATTGTGCTGGGAGTATTCTGCGTAATATTTGCCTTCCTTTATACCACCGTCCTCTCCTATCAAGGTTGGGGCGACTTACTGGTGCTGATATTCTTCGGCTTTGTTCCGGTAGGCGGCACATACTATGTGCAGGCATATACATTCACCCCAAACGTCATCATTGCTTCGCTCATCAGCGGACTGGTAATAGATACCTTATTAGTTGTGAACAATTATCGCGATCGCGATCAGGATGCCCTCAGCGGAAAACGTACGCTCATCGTCCGTTTCGGAGAACCTTTCGGCAGATACCTTTACCTCTGGCTCGGCATCATCGCGACGTTGCTTTCCTTCTGGTTTGCCCAAGGCTGGAACTATGCAGGTATCTTCATGCCTTTCACCTACCTTTATTTCCACGTAACTACCTGGAAACGCATGGTAAAGATACGAAGCGGTAAAAAATTAAACAGCATACTGGGCGAGACTTCGCGCAATATGCTGTTTATGGGGATTCTTCTTAGTGCTATAATAGCAATGATGAAATGAGAGTTATCATCTCTTTCCGTACATCTTCTCGTAATAGTGCTGATAATCACCGCTGGTTACTTCTTCCACCCAGTCCTGATTATTCAGATACCACTCGATAGTCTTCACGATACCGTCTTCGAATTTCGTTTCGGGATACCAGCCTAAAGCGGCAGTGATCTTTGCCGGATCGATGGCATAGCGCTGGTCATGGCCGAGACGGTCTTTCACGAAGGTAATCAGGTCTTCATTAATCCAGCTGATATCAATCTGACCGTCTTCATCCTTCACTTTCTTCTTCAGAACTTCACGATATTCCGGTTTCTCTGTCATCAATCGGTGGATAGTGGCAATAGTCAGCTTCACGATTTCGAGGTTGGTCTTTTCATTATGACCGCCTACATTGTACACTTCACCTTCTACGCCTTCGCGAACTACCAGGTCGATAGCTTTGCAGTGGTCTTCCACATACAACCAGTCGCGCACATTGCTACCGTCACCATAAACAGGAAGCTTCTTTCCTTCCAGAATATTCTTGATAATCAGCGGAATCAGCTTTTCGGGGAAATGATACGGACCGTAGTTATTGGAGCAGCGGGTAATGGTTACCGGCATCTTATACGTATCATGATAAGCCATAACCACCATATCGGCACTTGTCTTGGAAGCACTGTAAGGACTGTGCGGGCAAAGCGGAGTTTGCTCCGTGAAGTATCCTTCGGCACCCAATGAGCCATATACTTCATCGGTAGAAACCTGATGATAGCGTACACCCTTGCGCCAGGTAGGATAACCATTTTCATCCTTACCCGTCACCCAGGCACGACGCGCTGCATCCAACAGGTTCTGCGTACCCAGAATGTTAGTAACCAGGAAAAGCTGCGGATTTTCAATGCTGCGGTCTACATGACTTTCAGCGGCAAAGTTCACCACATAGTCGAATCTGAACTTGGCAAACAGTTCGTCAGCCAATACACGGTCGCAAATGTCACCCTTCACGAAGATACAACGTTCATCATCAATGTCTTTGGCGATGGTACCGAGGTTGCCGGCATAAGTCAAAGCATCCAGTATCACAAGCTTGACATCATCATGCTTTGCCAGAATGTGCTTGATATAATTCGCGCCGATAAACCCGGCTGCACCGGTTACGAGATAAGTCTTCATTGATTTATGATTTATGATTTATAATTTATGATTTTCTCAACGGTGGGAATTGGCAAGTTCCATCAGGTATGTACCGTATTCCGTTTTGCCGAGTTGTTCACCAAGACGATATAACTGATCGGCATCTATCCAACCTTTGCGCCAGGCTATTTCTTCGATACAGCTGACGCGGAAACCTTGTCGGTTCTGTATGGTAGCCACAAAGTTGCTTGCTTCCAACAGACTGTCACAGTTACCCGTATCGAGCCATGCGAAACCACGGCCGAAGATTTCCACTTTCAGTGTGCCTTCATCCAGATACAGGCGGTTAAGATCGGTGATTTCATATTCTCCACGGGCAGACGGCTTCAAAGCAGCAGCCTTGGCAGTGACAGTAGAGTCATAGAAATAAAGACCGGGCACGGCATAGTTGCTTTTGGGTTGCGCAGGCTTCTCTTCGAGCGAAATGGCTTTGCCGTCGGCATCGAATTCCACCACGCCATAGGCACGCGGGTCCTTTACATAATAGCCGAAGATACATGCGCCTTTCTCTATGGAAGCTGCACGCTTCAGCATAGCAGAGAAGCCCTGACCATAGAACATATTATCACCCAGGATAAGGCATCCCGGTTCACCGTTCAGAAACTCGGCCCCCAGGACAAAAGCCTGTGCCAGTCCGTTGGGTTTCTCCTGTATCTTATAAGAGAAGGACATTCCGAGCTCTTCACCCGTACCGAGCAATTCGCGAAACATGGGTAAGTCACGTGGAGTGGAAATAATCAACACTTCGCGTATCCCCGCCAACATAAGCGTGGAAAGCGGATAGTAAATCATCGGCTTGTCATAAACCGGCATAATCTGCTTGGAAATAGCCTTTGATAAGGGGTAAAGGCGGGTGGCGCTACCACCGGCAAGAATAATTCCTTTCATATTTCAGTTCTTTTTTCGGTTGATACAAATATAGAATAAAATAAGAAGGAGGACCAAGCCCCACGGCTCTCAATTTGCTATTCAAGTCGCAAAGATAATGCAAAGCAAATGTAGTACAAAATAATTTAATTTATTTTTAGGAGCTTTCTCAACCTGCCAACTCTATTACTTCAAGATCCTTGAACACTCCATTGTCAACAATGAAACGGACCATTGTGCGTACCTTATGGAATCCGGACATGCCTGCGGCACCCGGATTGATATGCAGCATATCCAGTGTTTTGTCATACTTCACCTTCAATATATGAGAATGTCCGCTAATGAAAAGTTTGGGCGGACGCACCAGAATGCTTCCCCGTATGGAAGGATCGTAATTGCCCGGATAGCCGCCAATATGTTTTATCAGCACTTCAGCACCGTCAACAGTAAAACGGTTGATTTGCGGATAGACCTGACGGATGTCTTGCCCGTCAATGTTACCATACACGGCACGGAAAGGACGGAATGCCGCCAACTTCTGCGCCACTTCCAGCGAACCGATGTCACCGGCATGCCAGATTTCATCACACGTTTCGAAATATTGCAGATACTTTTCATCCCAATATCCGTGTGTATCGGATAATAAACCAACTTTTGTCATCTTTCTTTTGTTTATCTGTGCAAAGGTAACTATATTTGGGCAAATCTTGATGAGTATGGAAAACCAATATCAATATTTTAAACGGGACATTAGTTGGCTGTCATTCAATTACCGTGTTCTGTTGGAAGCGGAAGATGACACCTTGCCTCTGTATGAACGCATTAACTTTATATCCATTTATTCTTCCAACCTGGAAGAGTTCTACAAGATACGTGTTGCCGACCATAAAGCAATAGCTACCGGTGCCGCACAAAGTGACGAGGAAACCGTACAGTCTACCATCGAACTGGTGGATGCGATAAACCTTGAAGTAAACCGCCAAATGGAGGACCGTATCCGTATCTACGAGCAAAAGATACTTCCTGCCCTGAAGAAAAATCATATCATTTTCTATCAGAGCCGAAATGTGGAACCCTTCCATCACGACTTCGTGCGACGTTTCTTCCGGGAAGAAATTTTCCCGTTCCTGCAACCTGTGCCGGTGTCCAAGGACAAGGTCATTTCGTTTCTGCGCGATAACCGTCTGTATCTTGCCGTCCGTCTTCAACAGAAAGGATTGCCGCCCGGTGCTCCGGGACGTACGCAATATTTCGTAATGAAACAGCCGTACAGCAAAGTACCACGTTTCATAGAGTTACCCAAAGTAGGAAACAACTATTATCTGATGTTCATAGAGGATATCATCAAGGCTAATCTGGATGTTATCTTCCCGGGCTATGATGTAGAAAGCAGTTATTGCATCAAGATTTCGCGCGATGCGGATATACTGATAGACGATGCCGCCAACACTTCCGAAATCATCGAACAGGTAAAGACTAAAGTAAAGAAACGCAAGATAGGAGATGTGTGCCGCTTTGTGTACGACCGTGCCATGCCGCAGGATTTTCTTGATTTCCTAGTGGACGCTTTCCATATCGACCGCCGCGAGTTAGTTCCGGGAGACAAGCATCTCAACCTGGAAGACTTGCGCCATTTGCCTAATCCCAACCCCAATATACACCCTATACGGAAGCCGCAACCGATGAAACTGACCTGCCTTGATGAACGGGAATCCATATTCCGCTATGTGGAAAAAAAGGATTTGCTACTACATTATCCTTACCATTCATTCGAACATTTCATCCACTTCCTGTACGAAGCCGTACACGAACCTACCGTGCGTGAAATCATGGTAACACAATACCGGGTTGCTGAAAACTCCGCTGTAATCAATACTCTGATAGCTGCCGCACAGAATGGCAAAAAGGTCACTGTTTTTGTGGAACTGAAAGCCCGCTTCGACGAAGAAAACAACCTTGCCACTGCTGAAATGATGAAAGCTTCGGGCATTAATATCATATATAGTATTCCTAAATTAAAGGTACATGCCAAGGTCGCCCTCGTCCTTCGGCGCAACGCGGAAGGGAAAAAACTAACCGGTTATGCCTATATCAGCACCGGTAACTTCAATGAAAAGACTGCTACGCTCTACGCAGACAGTGGTCTATTTACTTGTAACCGGATCATCGTGAACGATCTGTACAACTTGTTCCGTACCCTTCAAGGTAAAGAGAATCTGAAGTTCCATCGCTTACTGGTAGCACGTTTTAACCTGATACCGGAACTGAACCGTCTGATTGATCATGAAATGGAACTGGCGAAAAAAGGAAAAGTCGGTCGCATCATACTAAAGATGAATGCACTGCAAGATCCTACTATGATAAACCGTCTGTATGAAGCCTCGCAAGCCGGTGTGGAAATAGACCTGATTGTCCGTGGCATCTGCTGCCTGATACCGGGGCAAACATACAGTCGTAACATTCGTGTCACACGTATTGTGGATACATTTCTGGAACACGCGCGTATATGGTATTTCGGTAATGGAGGAAATCCGAAACTATTCCTCGGCTCACCGGACTGGATGCGGCGTAATCTGTACCGTCGTATCGAGGCCATCACCCCCATACTGGATCCGGATGCAAAGCAGGAATTGATAGATATGCTTTCTATCCAGCTCTCAGATAAGCGTAAAGCCTGTTTTGTAGATGAGAATCTGCGTAACTGTTGGAAATCAGCTCATCCGCAAAAGGAAAAAGTACGTTCACAATATACTTTTTATGAATACCTGAAGGAGAAAACCGAATAGTTTTGTAACATCTATGTAATATGTATGACATTTCTCTGCAACACGATTTACGTTCCTTTGCAGCCAGAAATAAAATACATTATTATGGAAACTATTTATCTATGCATTGTCATCTTCCTGTTCGTCCTTGCGGTGTTCGACCTCATTGTGGGCGTCAGTAATGATGCAGTCAATTTTCTTCAATCGTCAGTCGGAGCAAAGGCTGCTTCTTTCAAAACCGTACTGTTTATAGCCGGTATAGGCGTATTCATCGGTGCAGCGTTGTCCAACGGAATGATGGACATCGCCCGGCACGGTATCTATCAACCACAGCATTTCTACTTTGCCGAAATCATGTGCATCCTGCTTGCCGTGATGCTGACGGACGTTGTGCTGCTGGACGTTTTCAACACAATGGGTATGCCGACTTCCACTACCGTATCTATGGTATTCGAGTTACTCGGAGGTACATTCGCATTGGCACTGATCAAGGTGCAAGGCAGTGATACGCTGGGACTAGGTGATCTCATAAACACAGACAAAGCGTTGTCCGTCATTATGGCAATCTTCGTTTCTGTCGCTATCGCCTTCTTCTTCGGTATGCTGGTACAATGGCTGGCACGCGTGGTGTTCACTTTCAACTACAAGAAGAAGATGAAATACAGCATCGGGATCTTCGGAGGTATTGCCGTTACGTCCATCATCTATTTCATGCTGATAAAAGGTTTGAAGGACAGCTCATTCATGACTCCCGACAACAAACAATGGATACAGGACAACACGGTTATGCTGATCGGTTTCTGTTTTATATTTTTTACGATACTCATGCAAGTACTGCACTGGCTCAAAATCAATGTATTCAAAGTAGTGGTTTTGCTGGGTACTTTCGCTCTGGCTCTCGCCTTTGCTGGCAATGACCTCGTAAACTTCATAGGCGTACCTTTAGCCGGATATTCTTCTTTTATCGACTTTACCACTAATGGAGCAGGCAGTTCGCCGGACGGTTTCCTGATGTCCTCACTTCTCGGTCCCGCCAAAACACCCTGGTATTTTCTCTTCGGAGCAGGTGTCATCATGGTATACGCTCTCTGCACTTCTAAAAAAGCACATAATGTAATCAAGACTTCCGTCGACCTTGCCCGCCAGGATGAAGGAGAAGAGAACTTCGGAAGCACGCCGATTGCCCGCACACTGGTACGTTTAAGTATGACAATGTCCAATAATATTTCTAAAGTGATGCCCGAAGGTATGAAGCGTTGGCTCGACACCCGCTTCCGCAAAGACGAGGCCATCCTTGCCGATGGCGCTGCATTCGATCTGGTTCGCGCTTCAGTAAACTTGGTATTGGCAGGTCTGCTTATTGCATTGGGTACTTCATTAAAATTACCTCTTTCCACCACTTATGTGACTTTCATGGTTGCCATGGGTACTTCCCTCGCCGACCGTGCCTGGGGACGTGACTCTGCCGTATTCCGTATCACAGGTGTACTTAGTGTGATTGGTGGCTGGTTTATTACAGCCGGTGCCGCATTTACCATCTGTTTCTTCGTTGCCATGATAATCCACTTCGGTGGTACATTTGCCATCATCGCGCTGATTGGCTTGGCAATATTCTCACTGATTCGTAGCCAGGTGATGTACAAGAAACGCAAAGCTAAAGAAAAAGGGAATGAAACCATCAAACAACTGATGCAGAGTAGCAACAATGCAGAAATTCTAGAACTGCTGCGTAAACATACCCGTGAAGAGTTAGTGAAGGTACTGGCATTTACCGAAGAAAACTTAGAACGTACCGTAACGGCATTCCTGCACGAAAACCTTCGCGGATTACGTCGTTCCATGGGTTCAGTAAAATTTGAAAAACAACTCATTAAGCAGATGAAACGTACCGGGACCCTCGCCATGTGTCGTCTGGACAACAATACGGTATTGGAAAAAGGTCTTTACTACTATCAAGGTAATGATTTCGCCAGCGAACTGGTATACAGCATCGGACGTCTCTGTGAACCTTGTCTTGAACATATTGACAATAACTTCAAGCCATTGGATACCATTCAGAAAGGTGAGTTCTCTGACGTTACGGAAGATATAATCTACTTATTACAAGTTTGCCGTCACAAGATGGAAAATAACGATTATGAAAGCTTTGAGAATGAACTCCGGAAAGCGAATGATCTGAACGGACAATTATCGCACCTGAAGCGTGAAGAGTTACAGCGCATTCAAAGTCAGGCCGGTAGCATCAAGGTCAGCATGGTTTATCTGACAATGATACAGGAAGCCCAGAACGTTGTTACTTATACAATCAACCTGATGAAAGTCAGTCGCAAGTTCCAACTGATGGAATAAAAAACAGATGGTCTGTCCGCAGTGAACAGACCATCTGTTAAACGCAAAGAGACCATCTATTCTGAGTGAATAGATGGTCTCTTTTGTATTAGTTTTATTTCCCCAACTGGAGAAATATATTTTCCTAACTGAGAAAAACAAATTTCCCAATCAGGGAAAAATCAGCAGTTAGTCTCTGCGTCCCATAAATATCATAATGTAGTAAATCAGCGTTGCCAATGAACCCAATGCAGCCACCACATAGGTATAAGCAGCGGAGCGAAGTGCATCTTCAGCCTGCTTATGATTGTAAGAGTTCGTAATGCCCGAACGGCTCAACCATACCAATGCACGCTTACTTGCGTCTATTTCCACCGGCAAAGTGACGAAACTGAACAGTGTGGTCATAGCAAACAGGATAATACCTGCCAGCAATAACTGCGGGAACGTGTTCAACAGCAAGATACCACCCAGCAACAACCAGGTCATCCATTGTGAAGCAAACGATACCACCGGCACCAACTTGCTACGCATAGTCAGCGGAGCATAAGCCCGTGCATGCTGCACTGCGTGACCACACTCATGAGCGGCAACGGCAGCAGCCATGATACTGTTACTTTCATATACACCTTCACTCAGGTTTACTGTCTTATTGGCAGGGTTATAGTGGTCTGTCAGTTGTCCCGGCGTATGTGTCACCTGAACATCATAAATTCCATTGTCATGTAGCATCTGAAGGGCAACATCACGACCCGTCATTCCATTACCGGTAGGGATCTTGGAGTACTTCTTGAACTTGTTCTGCAAGTTCATTTGCACCAGCCAGCTGACTACAGCTATACCAATAAAGATAATCCATTGTATTCCTATCATTCCTTCCATAATCTTTTTCTGTTTTTAGTAATTAAAAATGTGTCGTTTGTTATATATAATACAAATTGTTTGCCAAAAATAAAGGGAAACCGTGAGCTTTACTACAGTTTCCCTTATATTTTAGGAAGAATTAGCGAAAACCGACTATTGCCCAACAAGTTGTAACTCTATCACGTAATCCGTATCTGCGGGAACTTCCGGTAATTGCAATACCACTCCCTGTCCGGTACGGGCAATTCGTACCGGGGATTGATCTTTAAACAGAAAGCCCTTCTTCACCATTTTTCCATCCAATGGAAGATAAAGTGCATTATCCTTCAAGTTCAGGATGTGAACAAAAAGTCGGTTTCCCTTTTGTGTTGTCACTCCCCAATCATGTGGAGGAATAATACCGCCACGAGTGCCATAAATCGTTTCGCCATACACTTTCATCCACTCTCCCACTTCTTTCAGCCTCTGAACTGCAACTTCCGGCAGACATCCGTCCGGCTGAGGGCCGATATTCATCAGTAGATTTGCATCCTTTCCGGCAGCCTTCACCAGATAATGTATCAATGTTTTCGTTGACTTATAATCTTGATCGGTAATCTTATATCCCCACATCCCGTTCATGGTTTCACAAGTTTCCAGAGGCAGGTGACTGACATCCTGCCCAGATAGTCCGGCACTGTTTTCCCCCGGCAGATCACGCTCGAAGATTTGTATATCTTCCCCTGGAAAAGGTACCTGATGATGGTTGTTCCCTACCAGACAAGCAGGTTGCAGGCGATGTATTAGCGCATATTGTTCCGGTAGCTGCCAATCAAAATCCGGATTAGCATCCTGGTCCCACCAGCCATCGAACCAGATAGCACCTATCGGACCGTAGTTCGTCAACAACTCCGTCAACTGGTTATTCATAAAAGTATAATAGCTTTTCCAATCTCCCTTCGGATTAGGTCTTCCGGTTCCACGCCCTGTACGTCCCCAAGGTGCATCTTCACGATACCAGTCGATATGGGAGTAATAGAAATGAAGCCGGATACCTTGTTTATGACATTCATCTGCCAATTCTTTTACTACATCGCGCTTGAAAGGGGTTGCATCTACAATATTATAATCAGAATACTTGGTATGAAACATAGAGAACCCTTCATGGTGACGACTCGTAAAGCAGATATATTTGGCTCCCGATGCCTTAATGGCACTTACCCATTCAGCCGCACTAAACTTGGAAGGATAGAAACCTCCGGCAAGTTTGGCATATTCTTTATAGTTCAAATCTTTATTGGTCATCGTCCACTCACCGGTAGCCAACATACAGTATAGTCCCCAGTGCAGAAATATTCCAAACTTGTTGTCTTGAAACTCCTGACGGGCTTTCAGATTCTCGGCAGACGGTTGATAAGTCTGCGCTTTTGCAGGCAAAAAGGATGCTGCAAACAAAAGGGATAAAAGAAGGTGTGTTTTCATCATAAGTATGCGGATGGGTTAATAAAAAATGAGATTACATCAGCATGTATACTGATATAATCTCATTATAATATAATTAGGCTTACTCTTCTGTATAACGTTCAATCGTCTGTCCACGATCAGGACCTACGGAAACAATCTTGATGGGCACACCAAGTTGTTCTTCCAGAAACGTCAGGTAAGCATTGAATTCTTCTGGGAATTCATCTTCGCTCTGCATTCTCGTCATGTCAGTTTCCCAACCGGGCAACTCAACATAAACCGGCTCAAGACCTTCGCTGATGTCATACGGGAAATAATCGATTTCTTCACCGTTTACTTTATAAGCTACACAGGCTTTGATTGTTTCGAATGAATCGAGTACATCGCTCTTCATCATGATCAATTTGGTAACACCGTCTACCATAATGGCATACTTCAACGCCACCAAGTCAATCCAACCGCAACGACGTTTACGACCTGTTACTGAACCGAACTCATGTCCCAGTGTACAAATCTGGTCACCTGTCTTATCAAACAGTTCCGTCGGGAACGGACCTGCACCTACACGTGTACAGTATGCTTTGAAGATACCATAGACTTCACCAATCTTATTAGGAGCCACACCCAAACCGGTACATGCACCTGCACAAATAGTATTGGAAGAAGTAACGAACGGATATGAACCAAAGTCGATATCCAACATCGTCCCCTGAGCACCTTCACAAAGTACTGACTTATTATCGTTCAGCAGGTTATTGATTTCATGCTCGCTGTCTACCAATGGGAATTGCTTCAGGTACTCAATACCTTCCATCCAGGCCTTTTCAATTTCTGTCAGGTCATACTCATAGTTCAAACCTTTTAGAATTTGCTCATGACGAGCTTTGGCTTCAGCATATTTCTGTTCGAAGTTATGCAGGATATCACCTACACGCACACCGTTACGACTAATCTTATCGGTATAAGTAGGGCCGATACCTTTACCCGTTGTGCCTACTTTAGCATCACCTTTCGCAGCTTCGTAAGCGGCGTCCAATATGCGGTGGGTCGGCAAGATGAGATGCGCTTTCTTAGAGATATGCAAGCGCGCTTTCAGGTTATGACCGGATGCTTCCAATGCTTCAGCCTCTGCCTTGAAGAGAGCCGGATCAAGCACTACGCCATTACCAATGATATTCACCTTGTCACCTTGGAAAATTCCCGAGGGAATAGAACGGAGCACATACTTCTGCCCTTCGAACTCGAGTGTATGTCCGGCATTCGGTCCGCCTTGGAAGCGAGCCACGACATCGTATCTCGGAGTTAATACGTCAACGACTTTGCCTTTGCCTTCGTCGCCCCATTGTAATCCTAATAGAACATCTACTTTCATTTTTCTTTCTTATGGTTATTATTTTTCTTCTTACGTTTGTTAGCGCGGTCGCACTTACTGCACAATCCATACAGGTAAAGTGAATAATGCGACAGACTGAACCGACTCAATTTAGTATTCCCAATCGCCTGCTGTAACTCTTCGTTCTGAAATTCAGTCACCTTGCCACACTGCGTGCAGATTTGATGGTGATGCGTATCACGATTATAGCTCTTTTCGTATTGGGAGGAGTTTCCGAACTGATGTTTGATTACCAGTCGTGCATTGATGAGAAGGATAATAGTATTGTAAAGAGTCGCGCGGCTCACACGGAAATTCTCCTGGTCAGCCATCAGCGAATAAAGCGTATCGATGTCAAAATGACCATCAATGGAATAGATAGTATCGAGTATGGCATAGCGTTCGGGAGTCTTGCGATGCCCGTTCGCGTTGAGATATTCAGTGAATATCTGCTTTACCGTATCTTTCACATTCTGACTTTCCATTTTGGCGGCGCAGTTTTTTACAGCCAACAAAGTTAAGCCTTTTTTGCGGAAAGCAAATGAGAAAGGGGAAAAAAAACAAAAAAAGAGTGATAGAGTAATCACCCTATCACTTTATTCTATTTCTTCTCTTACAAGATTATATAGCAACTGTTCGGCTTCTGATTCGGAATGTTCCATCTCTTCCACCCGACGGCACACTTGGAAAGCATGTTCTTCACTATGCTGCATGAAGCGGCGAATGGCCGCCATAGCTGCATTGCGCACGTGGTAGGAACCGGAAATGAAAGCGCAAACTGCCTGGTCGAGAAATTCGTTCGCAGTACGTTCATTCATATCCCCCTTCTTCATCAGCAAGCGGGCAATGGTGAGAAAACCGCACGTCTGTACATACTCCCGCTCATCGGCAATCCATTGAAAAGACTTCGCAGGAGCATAAGGAAGATGCTGGAACAGATTCATAGAAGTAAGTTCCGCTATTTCAATATTCTGAATATTTTCCACCCAGATATCAGCAATCTCCGGAAAGAAGCTGTCTACCGGCTGCAACAACCCTGCCAGAATCTTACATTCACGGATATCCTCTTTCCACAAAGCTTGCGCCAATGAGTGATCTTTTTCATACCCTTCGGCAATTGCCTTGATACGGGGAAGTTCTACACCGAAATTCAATTTATAGACCAGCCCCTTTTCACGCATACTTTGAGACACAGCCCCGTTCATAGAGAGGCGGAGCTGTGTCTTTATTTCTTTCAGTTGTTCATGTAGATCCACAAAACAATGATTTATAGTTAATTATTAATAGAAGGCAGATTAGAATAATCCTTACTGTAACGCAACATTTGTTCCGCATAACCTTCGTCATAAGTCACCTTTACGTCGGTTATCTTACCGGCTGCATCTACCACTGCTTCATATTTCGGATTTACAAATCCCTTGTACGGAGCCAGATTCAGTTTCTTATAACGTTCCAGAACTTCGGCATGCAAAGCCGGATCTACCTTCACTGCATAGCTTTCTACCAAATCATGCGCACTTTGATAGTCGCCTGTTGATTTGATACGTTGGATCTCGGACAGTAATTCACCGAAAAGTTCACGCAGTTTTTCGTAATCGTTCACCACCACATAAGTCTTACCATCTTTCTTCACCAGTTCTACTACTTTATCCGCCGCACCTTTCTCAAACACCCAGCGGGCAATGAGCTGACGATTACGCATGTGGGCTTCTTCCACATTATTACCCGGTTCAATGCGAACCAGCTGTGTCATCAGGCCGTTCATCAAATAAGTATAATATTCTGCTTTGTAAGCATCTTCATTGGGTGTCAGTCCCAATTCTACCAACTTAGGATCAGCTACATAATACAGACCGAATAAGTCCGCACGTGCTTCCTCGATCGTAGAGCCATAGGCTTTCAAAGCATCCGGATCAACTCCCGGAAGCAACTTTCCGGAACCATGTCCCAAACATTCATGTAAGTCCGTATGGAGTTCGCCTGTCAGATCGGCATATTTATCTATCAACTGCAATTCGGCATCGCTATATACAAACTCTTCATTGAATCCGTTGCCATGGGCCGCCTTATTATATGCATCCGTAATATTACCGATAGTCACAGATTTAGAACCATGATGGCTACGTATCCAGTTGGAGTTAGGCAAATTGATACCGATAGCCGTTGCCGGATAAAGGTCGCCGGCCAGAATAGCAGCCGTAATCACTTTGGCGGAAACACCTTTCACTTCATCTTTCTTGAATTGTTTATCTACCGGAGAGTGATCTTCAAACCATTGCGCATTGCCACTGATAATCTCAGTACGATGCGTAGCTTCCATATCCTTAAAGTTCACCAATGATTCCCAGCTTGCCTTCATACCCAACGGATCACCATAGCTTTCAGTAAATCCATTCACAAAGTCCACAAGGGAATTCAAATCTTTCACCCAGAGGATAGCATATTCATCAAAAGTCTTCAGATCACCGGTCTCATAAAACTTTATCAGTTCGGCAATCACAGCCTTCTGTTCCGGATTTTCAGCTACGCCTTCCGCTTTCTTCAGCCAGTATACAATTTTATCGATAGCCTGTCCATACAGCCCACCTACTTTCCAAATCTTTTCCTGAATCTTGCCGTTCTCTTTCACCAGACGACTGTTCAGACCGTAAGAAACAGGCGTTTCATCTTTCGGATCTTTCATTGCATTATAGAAGTCTTCAGCTTCTTTCTGCGTCACACCGTCATAATAGTTGCAAGCAGAAGTCAGCACTAAGTCCTCTCTTGCTGCCTGGTTCACGCGTTTCGGCATCACAGCCGGATCAAAAATAACCGGAAATAATTCATCGCATAATTGCTCCGCGGTTTGTCCTTCAGCCAGCGGCAATGTAGAAGTATCTACGCTCAGCACAGCCTCTTTGAAAAATTCGGGAGCAAAACCCGGCACGAACTTCTCAGAACCATAATGATGATGAATGCCATTAGAGAACCACACACGTTTAAGGTACACTTCCATCGCCTTAAAATCAGGCGTATTTTTGTCTCCTTTATATCCTGTATAAACAGCTTCCAACGTTCTCCGAATGCGCAGGTTATATTTTCCATTCTGATCGAAGAGAATGTCACGGCCCTGCAAAGCAGCTTCCGTAAGGTAATACACCAGCTCTTTCTGTTGGAGCGACAAGTTCTCGAAACCGGGAACCCGGTAACGTAATATTTGTAAGTCTGCAAATTGTTCCACTGTATAATCAAATTTATCTGCCTCGGCAGTTGTTGTCTTCGAGCCGCTACAAGCTGTCAGCAATGCAAAAGCGGCACATGCTATTAGTTGTTTCTTCATGTGTCGGGAGATATGTGAGTTGGTATTTAGAAAAGACGAAAAGGAAGTATTCCGAAACAGTTGCTCCGGAATATTTCCTTTTTATACATTGTTCTACGCAGAATTATTGTTTTTTATCTGCGTGTTTTTTACGATATCCGTTAGGAGTTTCACCTACATTTTTGTAAAATGCAGCGTAGAAAGACTGACGGTTGGCAAAACCTACCATCGTGCTGATTTCTTCTACATTCTTGTCGGCATATCTCTTATCCGTCAATAAATGTTTTGCATCTTTTACTCTGTACTCATTCAACAGGCATGAATAGTTCATACCAAAACGAGAATTTACTACAGCAGACAGATAGCGAGTGTTGGTTTTCAACTCTTTCGCCAAATCTTTAGCTGAGTAATCGGGATCTTTGTACTTCTTCTGCACAACTACGATATTCAATATCTTGTCATACAACTCATCTGCCAATTCCGGACGAATCAACGAGCGGTAAGCAGCATTCTTCTCTTTTTTCTCTCTCAGGTTATAGGGGCGCTTCTTAGTAGCCGCTTCCTGATTCTTGTTTTCTAAATCACTCATTTGAATTAACTGGTTAGGGTTTGTTAAAAAATGAAAGCCCGAAGGATTTTCATTTAGACTTTACAAAAGTCTGACATTTTTTTCTAATACGCAACTTTTCTCGTACATATTTTTGATCTATAAACAACGAAAAAGGTTGAAAAGTAGTATTTAAGCCGATTTAATAAGAAACTTTAACTTTTGCAAAAGAGGTTGTAACTACTCAGGTATAAAGTCATATTGATACTTCTCACTGTTCAAGAACAGC
>OLSH01000127.1_pt1 | contig 81689 bp, 73 predicted proteins | sample 1643221 | NCBI WGS metagenome assembly OLSH01 (sample SAMEA3136681, study PRJEB25190) | human gut metagenome | biome: human gut; feature: human-associated habitat; material: faeces | place: Austria | collected 2013 | reverse complement strand
CCTCCGTACAGGGAGCCATTAAATCCCTGATACGGGCGGATATCGCCGGGAGCCAGGCTGAAGGGGCGCAGGGCTAATTCTCCCACGCTTTACATTCGTTGGCTGTCTGAAGTTCGGACAGGGATTCCATGACCGCCAGATAATCGATCCCTTCCACAACAGTGCCTGTACCAGGGTCAAACAATTCATCATCCGCGGAAGCGTTCGGGTTATAAGATTTCAGTTCGCGGTCGTACCATTCATAGATATCATTATATAAGTCTGCGGCCTGATCCAGCAAAGCCTGCAGTTTATTGATTTTTACCCTGATATTTTCTGGCACAAAGGGTTCGTCTGTTTTTAGCTTCATGAGATACCTCCTGATGATCTTATATCAGAAGTGTACCACATTTGATAGATCTTTCCAAAATATCTTGACAGAAGCCAAAAGCATCCGTATAGTAAAGGTAGGTGGTCACGACAGCCACCTACCTTTCTCATTAACCCATCATAGAAGATTTCAATTTACAGACTTTTTTTCATACCCTCGTGCCAGTCTTAAGCTACAGGGAAAACTACGACCATATTAGGTACATATGCAGATGATACAGGTAATATTTTGAATGCCGCCGCTCGTATTTGGGAAACGAAGGGATTGTCCTTACCTTACAGCTTGTCGATCATCTTCATGATTCGGATGCCATCCTGAAAGCCGCATACATATAGATAGGAGGAATCCTTAGAACTCTGTTCCATCACCATGTCCTGAAAGCGATCCATCGTATCCCAGTCTTCTTTGGACAGCTTCCTAAGAACGGCTTCCGCCTGTTCCAAGGTCTGTTCCTGTTTTCCGCCATCGTCTTTACCGGAAACCAGCCGCTCCTGCAAAAGCAGGTCAATTCGCTGTTCAAACATCTCATCCAGCCATTTTGCCTCGTCCATGCGTTCACTCACCTCCCTTCGACAATAGAGGATACCGTACTGCCGGGCTAAAGTCGATACCACAAAGCACCAAACAAACGGCCGCATTTTAAAGCACAACCAACAAATCGAAGAAACATCCTGAAAAAGACTTGAATCCAGCCGCCACCAGAGGTAACATACGACAACCTCGAAAGAGGAATAACCTGTGAGAAATCCAAGGTTAGAGAACGGATAGGCTTGTCCCCCCTTGCGATGGCCGTAGCTCTGGGAGCGTAAATCGGCCAATAAAGCTTATCAGTTGAGGTTGCCAGCGATTTTTAATTTGTGGATGGTAGCAGGGAGCGAAGGAAGGATGGTAGTTGAGAAAAGAAGACATTATTTATGTAGGGATTGACCTGCATAAAGAAACACATACGGCAGTCGGTGTTTCGGCTCCAACGATAACAGAAGCGCCGTCTTTCTTACATACGGGCAGCCAAGGACTTCCTGGACATACTGGATCCGTTCCACTTTTGCAGGGATGATCCGCAGTTCTTCACGGACGACTTTTTTACCGATGACTTCCATCGGGGTATTGCAGTATGGGCAGTTTTGGTTTTGGCGAAATTATCTTTGGCTGGTGGTATAAGTTTTTCTGGAATGCGAGAAAAAGGTATTCAAAAAACAGGGGCATCCAGCATAACAAATTTGGGCTTTGCCACCCGGCAGTTTTCTCATTTTCAGCAGTATTTAGAGGCACCGGGTGGCAGAATACGAGACGTTGGAAAAATTGGGTGCCGCCGAGCCACCCACGCATGACATGTTTGGCCTTTTGGAATTCATATGCAGGTAAGATTTCAGTAAGGAAAACGCAAGGGAATTGAAATTGACAGTCACACCGGCGCTATGGTACAATGGCGCACACCCGGGGGGTTATGGGGGTAAAAACACACACGGAAAGCAATCGTCATAAGACAAATACACCGACCATTCCATGATGGATCTGGTCGGTGTGTTTTCTTTCTGCTGTTACAGGTTGTTGATAAACTTCATGGCCCGGATGCCATCTTTCAAGCCGCAGACATACAGGTAAAACATTTCTCATTGCCACTTCCAGGATTGATGCCTATGACGGGGATTCCGTGACGTTCCATTATCAGCGCCATGAGGATCATAAAACGATCACGGAATGCATCCCCGGCATTGACTTCATCAAACTGATCGTAGATATCCCTGACAGGCACTTTAAAATGGTCCGCTACTACGGCATTTATGCAAAACACCATAAACAGGAAAAAAATCTCCGGAAATGTTTATCCCCTCAGAAGCGGCAATATCTTTCCCGGCTACTGGACTGGCGTAATTCGATCCTTCTGGCCTTTGGCTATAATCCGCTCAGATGCCCGGAGTGTGGCACTTCTATGTTGGTTTTAGAAGTTTACCACAAAAAAACTGCACTATTTGAACGCTATCGAAAGGTTATGGGATATGGATAGCTCCATACGCCTTATTCTTTCTCTACCGTCAGATAGTGCAGCCTAAACCAAAAACAAAAAACTACATAGACAACGTCATGGCGAAGTCGCATCTTCGCTCTTTTGCTATGCCATTTTTTATTTCCAGTCTATTATACACCATCTTTGCCGATTTGCGAAGTTTCCTATAAAGCAAAAAAGGGGCGTTGCCCCCTTTTGATACCCCCACAAGAAACGGCGATACACTATCCCTTAACGGTGCGCGTACCGCCGTTTCTTGTTATCAGCCCTCCGGGCTGTATTGCCACAGGCAAGGCAAACATGAGTTGTGGTTTCATATCCTTAACTAAGGGAAAATGCTGAAAGCCACGGTCCAGGTATGGCTTCTGCCGTTAGGAGCTGCTCCTTATCTATGTGCTGAGCCGTATTTCCAGGGTGCTTATGAACCGTGAACTGAAAGCAGCCAACGTTGGAGGGACAGACCCAGAAACGCCTGGAGCTGGCCCTGGCCTCGCGGCTTCACGGGGATGAAGTTGCCATATATGTCACCTGGACAGGTCAGTTCAGCAAAGCTATCAAGAGATTTAAATATCCGGCATACGTTATCCACATGATGTATGGAATCAATAGACAGGCGGCTTTTCTGGAGATGAAATAAAAATATTTAATGGTAACAAAGACCAGACACCATAAGGCCACAAGCCATATAAATGAAAATAAAAACCATTTCTGTTTAAAGAAAAATATTGGCCAGAAGAAATTGACAGCCAACTGCCCTGCATAGGCTAAAAGTGCTTTTGCACGCCCCTGTGCTTCGTTGGCAGTGATTACCAGATAGGATGCAATCCCCATAAAGACAAACAGAATGGTCCATACAACAGGAAAAATCCATCCCGGTGGAGAAAAGGGCGGCTTTTTTAGCTGACGAAATATGGACATGCTGCTGCGGGTGATGAATGCTGAGGCAGCACCAACAGCCAGCGGTGTGGCCAGACAGATTACTAATTTGCTATTGCGTTTCACGGATAGTACCCCCTTATTAAATATATTGTATGTAAAAATACATGTAATATACGAAAATGGCGGGACAGACAGTTGGAGAAAACTGATTGATTGTTTACAGTCCATGTATCCGCTGATATAATTATTATGGGGTGAGGTGGCGGATATGGATGGTCATATATGGTTTGTAGGATGGTATGATGGAGGAGACTATCATGAGATAAAAATCACTCAAAAGGAAGTGGATAGTTACGGCACGGCCGGGAGTGATTTGAATTCTATTTTATATTATGTTGGTGGGAAGTATGGTGATGAAGCTTTATACAATATGATATATCTGCAGTCCATTGAACCGTTTGGAACCAATGGCATCTTTCAGATGTGTGTAACGGACCCTATTAAAGTTCATCCTGAATTTCAAAATGGCGGGATATATTTGGTTGACTGTAACAGAACATTGATTTGCAGTAATAGGGATGAATTGTATATAAAAATGTTGAAAGAGAATGGTGATTGATTAGCCCTGAAAGGTGCTTTCCATGATTAACAGTATACAACATTATATCGAAAAAGAAACCTGTGAAATTTCCTATGGGAACAGGGTGGTTCTCAAAAGTAAAAGTATAAAGGCGGACATATAAACCAAAAAAGGGCGGGAGAGCAAGGCTCAACCGTCCTTTTTTGGACTATGGGCGGCTGCTTATGATGACTGTTTTTTCGTTTCCTTTGGCGGACAGCACAGTGACTGATGTGCGGCAATGGTTGTCAGCGTATCGCCTAACTGCATAAAAATGGAACTGATAAGGGCGATTTCTTCCGGGCTCTTGTCTTCTGCAATGCAGCAGGCCAGGGTGGATATGGAAAGAGCGAGTTCGCAGGATTGCAAGACAGATTACCTCCTTGTATTTATTTCTGACCGGGCAGAGGAAATGGAAATTCCGGTATGCCCGTTGCATAGGGAGCGATTTCATATTGCTGATAATATATGACATAATATCCGGGCCGTAAAAAGAAATGATTCGGATTGAAGTTATTTCTCAGAAGATAGGGATAATCTTCAAAGTAAGAGCCGGGAGATACCTTTAACCGTTCTGAGATTTGCAGTTCCATGGTGTTTTGAAGCCGGTTCAGAGTGTCGGGAGTAAGAGGAAAGACATCATCCGGCTGCAGACGCTGGCCGGTATTAAAATCCCATGTGTCCGATGTCCGCTTCAGTTCCTGGTGGGCTCCGCCCATATAAGTGTAAGTATCCATATAAAGACTGGTAATACAGCCGGAATTATAGGTTATTTGATAACGCATATCCAGGGTATAAGGATTAAATGGCGGACGGTTGACAGGGATATATCCGGCGCTTTCAACTGCCTGAGGATAGAGGACGGTACGGCAATACTGTTCCGTATTCCCTGCAAGGTGCATATAATAAGCGTTTATTGTTTGGGCGGCAGCCAAATCACAAGTGGTTGAGAAGGATGGAAACGTGATGTGACAGGTAAATACCGGTATGTCCCCATAAAGCATGGTATCATTTAAAGTTATTTCGGTGATTGTCTGCACATTGTTACCCGGAAAAAGTATTTATAACAGTATATTCATAAAGCGTTCCAACGTGACAGCGTTAAACAGAAAGCAGGTTTAAGCGGGAAAATTGTCTTGTATAAAACAAGGACCATATGGGCAATAAAATCTATAGTGGCATTGCAGGCTGAATTTTGGTATAATATAGAAAGTTTTAGTAAACAGCTTATTATTTACAAAACAATATGAGTTTGGAGACACAATGGAGGTAGAGCGATTGTCTATAAGTTATTATCTTTTCAACCGGAAAAAAAGGGAAGAAATCCAGTCGTTTAACAGGTTCTGGGAAGAAACATTCATCCCCGGATTAAAACAGCAGATAGAGGATTATTGCAGTGAAGTTAATGGAACCTATGTCAACGCGGAGTTTGGAAATGAAATAGTCAAAGAAAACATATCCGGGATTTCAGACGCGCCAGGTAAATCCGAGAGCTATGAAACGGTAATCGGTGTGTCGCACTGGAATGGCAAGCGGAACCTGTTCCAATGGGAGGGGTCCTACGTCGAAGAACACATTATACGGGATGAGGCCAGCCTTGTGGATTTTTTCAACAGCAAGATGAATCAGCAGCAATACAGCATCGTGGATGAATTTGATAAGGAGTATACACTTGATGCGTTCCTGGATACCATAAAATACGGAGGGGATAAATCGCCGTCTTAATTATGTCCTGAATGTGGTTCCATCGTATGCCCTGACTGTAAGGCTGTTATACATACAGCATGATATGTTATATAACGATACTGCCGGAAAGTTTATGATTTGCGTGGCTGTCAGTTGTGAAAGACTGGCAGTTTTTTGTTATTGGTAATTTGCAGGAAAGAAATATACTTTTTGGTATATTGGCCAGAGTATTGCATTAAAGGCAGCGGGAATATGCGTTTTTGAAGTGGATTTGCTTCATCAGGAGTATGTTTTCTTCGAGAATGCCGAGGATATATTTGGAATCAGCGGTGAGGTGATTCTGAGAGAGATAGAACCCTATGTTTTGATTGACATTGATAATTTTAAGCTGATAAATGATGCATACGGTCATACGGTTGGCGATGAAATCATCCAATGTGTTGCCCATAACCTGAAAAATACATTTGCAGATTCCTTGATTGGAAGGTTTGGGGGAGATGAATTTACTGTCCTGGTGCAGAATATTTCCCATAGGGACAAATTGCCAGAACCCCGGTTTTATGATAGAATCCTTATGGGATAAAAATCAAGATATGCACAGCGGCAGGCAGTGCGGAATGGAGAAGACGAATGAAAGCATTTGATTGCGTTAACAGGCAGGAAGTTGAAGTGACTAAGGAAGGTTTGATAGACTTCATGAAAAAGGACCGTCAGATTGATATGAAGTTTGCTGAGAAGAGGACGGATGATATGGGATATCTGACCTGGGATGCAGAGAACTGGACCTGTGTGGATGGACAGAACAAGTTCATGCGCTGCTATTCACTGGAAGGCCGCGTGCTGAGAGATTCCACCACCCACAATATATATGATATGGAAAATGACTTTTTCCCGGAGCAGGCCATGGAGATTCAGATTAACTAATCAGGAAAATGTGTTCATTTACCTAATCATTCATTTATAAAAGACGGCGAAAGCCGTCTTTTTGTTGTACTTACTTATATATACGAAACACAGATATGTTCACTTATACCCTTAAAAAGAGGAGTAGCCAGCGGGCTGTTCCCGCTGGCGGAGTATTATGAAAAAAAGTTATTAGCATTGACCTTTTACAATAGATAGTATATTCAGAAAATGTGAGCAGTCTGTTGCGTAAATGTGAACAGTTTGTAAGCAGTTTGTGACGAAAATCATGCAAAATTCTTACGAGAAAATCAAGGGGAACAGGAGGAGCGGGGATATGGGGCAGAATAAAAAAATTATGTCCATGATGAAGCCGTGACAGTCAGGGCTTTTGTTTCTGGCGGACTTTTTATGATTCAATGGTCTGCTGCCGTATTTCCCGGACCCGGCCGGATTGGATAACAGCTTCAACAACATGATGAACAGCCTGTTTTAATCCCTGGCCGCGGCAGCCATTGCAGCCAGCCTGTACAAATCCAAGATACAGGCAAAGATTGAGGCAAAGATTGTGTAAAAAAAGGGGGCGCTGCCATGAAATCCAAATCCTCATGGCAGCGTCCCTTTATCATATTGAAACTATGATTAGATGGAAGTTGACTGGAGCCAGAAGTTAGAACCGGAGCCAGCCAGTGTGACCGTATAGGTCTGATTCTGGAGGAACGTCATCCAGGTATCTACCAGAGGTGTGCTCAGGTCGTTGCCGCGGTAGACCGTGATGCGGTAGCGCCCGGGAATGACATTGTAGAAACGTGTGAAATTCAAAAAGTTCAGGTTGGAGACAACCGGACGGTTGTTCACGTAAATCTGGATTGGACCCCGGACCGCTGCGTTGTAGAATCTGACCCGTGCAGGCGACACGGGAAGGACGATTCCCGGCAGGATTGTGCCCCAATTCCAGGACCAGTCAGGTCTGGGAGGATTTGGTCTTGGGGGCGTGGGCCTGGGAGGAATGGGCCTCGGCGGCCGTGGCGGCGTAGGTCTTGGCGGCCGTGGCGGCATGGGTCTTGGGGGCCGTGGAGGCATAGGTCCCGGAGGATTGGGCCTTGGAGGCATGGGTCCCGGAGGATTGGGCCTTGGAGGCATGGGTCCCGGAGGATTGGGCCTTGGGGGCATGGGTCTGGGAGGATTGGGCCTTGGAGGCATGGGTCCCGGAGGATTGGGCCTCGGAGGATTGGGTCTGGGAGGTGCCGGCCGGTTGGGAGGCATTGGCTGTCCGGGTCTGTTCGGTATAGGAGGAACAGGCCTGTTCGGCACGGGACGGGCAGACCTTTCCTGCATGTCAATATCATCCTCCTGGCCTGACCAGGTGTCCTGGTCTTCCGGAAGCGGAAGAATGGGGTCATTTAGGTCATTTTCCTGGGAATTAAGCCATTCATCGGATTCGTATGATTCAGAATCATAGTCAGGATAGATAAGGGATGAATCCATATCTTCCTCTTCCATGGACGGATAGTAATTATCGTTATACATAAGTTATCCTTTCATAATATGCTTTGTCATATCTTATGCGTGGAAAAATATTTTGTGCGGAGAGGCAGGCTTTGGGGAATGGCTGCAAAGTGCACAAAATAAGAATTTTCGATGATGAAACTTTGGGCAGACTTTTTTAATAGGGTATGCTATTATAATAAACGTACCCCCCCCAATACATTATATAGTTTTTGCTACACCCCATAAGAAACGAAATACCTTCTCCTAAAATGACCAGTTCCCCGACTGGTCATTTTATTTATTGACTTGTGAGGAAATCTGGTCTACTATTAAATGGAATTTCAGATAGGAGAGACTGGCTCATGAATAAGAAAGAAGCAAATGAAATCAAGAAATTGTTTACCCCGGCAGGCTGTGCCATCACCCGAATCTGCGGCTGCTACGTGGACGCGGAGAAGAATAAGAAGACAGAGCTGAAGGAGGCGTTCCTCTCCCTGCAGGAGGAAGAAGCTTTTAAATATTTTACCATATTCAGGAATGCCATTTCCGGGACCATTGGAAAGAACCTGATTAATATGGAGTTTCCATTACATACAGAGGCAGAGGGAGGCACCCAGCATTTTCTCTTAAAGCTCAGGGACAGCCAGCTGAAGGACGACGCTGTTCTGGAGGAGTTCTATGACAAGGTCATTGCCAATTATGACTATGGCGAGAACTATTACATCATTCTCATCCACTGCGCCTATGATATTCCGGCCAAGGCAACGGACGGCACGGAGATGTTCGATGCATCGGACTATGTCTATGAATTCATACAATGCACCATATGCCCTGTTAAGCTTTCGAAGGCAGGATTGTGTTATAATACCCTTACAAACACCATTGAGAACCGCGAACGGGACTGGCTGGTGGAGCCGCCTGTCCAGGGCTTCCTGTTCCCTGCCTTTAACGACAGGAACACGGACATCCACAGCCTGCTGTACTATGCCAAGAATCCGGAGGAACTGCCGGACACATTGATTGACGAGCTTCTGGGCTGCGTGATACCCATGTCTGCCAAAAGCCAGAAGGAGACATTCCAGGCCATTGTGGAGGAGACACTGGGAGATAACTGTGACTTTGAGACAGTAAAGAACATCCATGAGAATCTGAGCGAGCTGGTGGAGGAGACAAAGGATGAGCCCGTACCCCTGACCCTGGACAAGTATCAGGTAAAGAAACTGCTGGAGACAAACGGCGCTCCCCCTGAAAAGCTGGAAGAGCTTGAACGCAGATATGCAGAGGTGGAGGATGGACCCGGCACCAGCTTTGTGGCTGCCAATGTGGTCAATACCAGAAGCTTTGAAATCAAGACTCCGGATGTGAGCATCAAGGTATCCCCGGACAAGACCTATCTGGTGGAGAACCGTATGATAGAGGGACGGCCCTGCATCGTCATTGCCATCAATGAGCATGTGGAAATCAACGGAATCACGGTACGCCCGATAGCTGCCCCAAGGCAGACAGAGGGGGACGGGACGTCTGAACCGGCTGAATAAAAATTTATAGAGAAAATTATAAAAACAAGAAGCCGGTCCTTACCGTGTCAGGTGCATGGGCCGGCTTTTACGGTTATAAATATGTCTGGAATCCTCCCGGGAATACTTAGATGCGCTCTGCGTTATCCCGCATGTATTTGAATTCAGCTACGGAGCGGTCAAAGGTCTGGATGTGATAGTAAAGCCAATCCCTGACTTTTTCAGAGACTTTTTCCACAAAGGCGTCAGTGGGGCCCTCCTCCTCGGTCAGCATTTCATGAAGCTCCTGGACCGTCCTTTTCAGTTCCTCATGCTTTTCCTTATGTTCCTTGATGCCTGGATAATTTATGGATTCCTGAAGGGCTTCCTCCTCGTTAAAATGGTATTCGGTGTAGTCGGCCAGGAAATTCAGCATTCTGGCTGCGCCGCTCTGATTGGAGCGCTCCTCACAGCTCTTTAATAAATCATTGATTTTACCAATCAGTTCCCTGTGCTGGGTATCAATCATCTCATTGCCTGTTACCAGGTCATCTGTAAATTCTGCATACATGTTACAATACCTCCTGAATGTTTGATATATATAATTTATCACAGATAATGAGAAAATACTATGACTTTTGCAACAATAGAGATAAATTGTCAGATGAATGGAGCTCCCTGTGGAGGTTGGAAAACCATATCTTCGACTCTCCGAATACACTGGAAATATGGGTGGGTATACATGTAAGAAGTTGTCTGGACAAAAAAGTCAATAGTTGATATAATGACCATGTACGCATGGCATTCATAAGATAATGGGAGGATGAAGATACAGATGAGTCGGACAATTAGTGCAGGTTATGTATATCGTCAATATTCTACCGAAGGTGTTTATATTGCAGATTATAAAAGCTCCAGGGCTGCCCATGAGGCAACTGGGGTCTCCATCGGCTCCATTGCGCGGGCTGCCCATGGTGAACGCAGGACCGGAGGCGGTTATGTCTGGAGAAAGGTACTGGCGGATTCACCGAAGGATAGTATTGAAATAGATTTAATCAGCAAAATAGGAAACCATGATAAGCGTCCTCTGGTCCAGAAGAATCTGGACGGAGAAATCGTTGGGGAATTCCTCTCCATTGCCCATGCCAGCCGGAGTCTTAAAATCAGTCGCAGAAGCCTGTCATGTGCGCTCAGCGGGGCTCAGAAGACAGCAGGAGGCTATATATGGGAAGAGAAGATGGAGGATGATAATCAGGTTCAGGAACAGTAGGGCTTTAGACCGCTGTTTTTATAGAAGAAATTGACACAGGAAACGGGATAAAAAAGCAGTCCGGGTATTTGGGCTGTTTTTTGTTTTTGCTGGCATTACCCCGGTATGCCCGGAAAGTCTATAAATAAAAGAAAAAAACGCAGAAATTTGATTATATTTGCAAGGTATTTCTGGAAATTTGCATGAGTTTATAGTACAATAATGAATAAGAGGAGCTGCATCCCTAAGACAGAGGAGGAGTCTGTAGTATCATCCAGGGAATTCATGGGTGGATAAGATGAGGATGAGGCGTATGAAGAACAGGACAGCCATTATTAAATAATTAAGAAACAACCATGTTGTTTTATTTAAGAAAGGGGACTTTGTATGGGGAAAAAACGGAATATCATCGTGGGACAGTCGGGAGGACCTACCTCAGTCATTAATTCCAGTCTGGCAGGGGTCTATAAGACAGCAAAGGAGAGGGGATTCCACAAAGTATACGGCATGCTCCACGGCATTGAGGGACTGCTGGATGAGATGTATGTGGATTTGTCCACCCAGATTCATTCTGACATGGACATCGAGCTCTTAAAGAGGACTCCCTCAGCATTTCTGGGCTCCTGCCGGTATAAGCTGCCGGACATTCATGAGAACCCGGCCTTTTATGAGAAGATATTCAACATACTGGATAAGCTGGACATCGAGGTCTTTATCTATATCGGCGGCAACGATTCCATGGATACCATTAAGAAGCTGTCCGATTATGCCATTGTCAAGGGACATGGCCAGAAGTTCCTGGGCGTTCCCAAAACCATTGACAATGACCTGGCACTTACGGACCATACGCCTGGTTTCGGAAGCGCGGCAAAGTACATAGCCACCTCCACCAAGGAAGTGATCCGGGATGCCATGGGCTTATCCTACCGCCGCAAGACCATCACCATCATGGAGTGCATGGGAAGGAACGCCGGATGGCTGACCGGCTCCACGGCCCTGGCCAAGACAGAGGACTGCTGCGGACCGGATTTGATTTATCTGCCGGAGATACCCTTTGACATTGAGAAATTCCTTAAGAAATGCGGGGATCTGATTCAGAAGAAGCCGTCCATTGTCATTGCGGTGTCTGAGGGAATCAGGGTGCCGGACGGGCGGTATGTGTGCCAGCTGTCAGGAGGAAGCGATTATGTAGATGCCTTTGGCCATAAGCAGCTGGCCGGGACAGCGGATTATCTGGCCGGTTTCCTGGCCGGTGAACTGGGGTGCAAGACCAGGTCCGTGGAGCTGTCCACCCTGCAGAGGAGTGCTTCCCATGTGGCCTCAAGGGTGGATATCAACGAGGCATACATGGTAGGCGGCGCAGCTGTCAAGGCAGCGGATGAAGGTGATACGGGCAAGATGGTTGTCATTGACCGGGTTTCCGACGACCCTTATATGAGCGCGGCCGGCATATATGACGTACACAAGATTGCCAATAATGAGAAGACCGTGCCCAGGAGCTGGGTCAACAAGGACGGAAGCTATGTGACTCAGGAATTTGTCAATTATGTGGAGCCTTTAATCCAGGGAGACTACCAGCCATTCATGGTAAACGGCCTTCCCCAGCACCTTGTTCTTAAGCGGTAAAGGAACAGAGGGGGCTTATAATTTCTATGAAAATATTAAAAAATGCATAAAAAATGCCTTCTGCAACGGAAAAGAATCAGGGCGGTTTCCCAGTTTTCTGGGAACCGCCCTGAAGTTTTGATAAAGGAATCCGGAAGAAAAGGTAAAAAATAACATTTTTGCACAATGAATTCTTGCATTTTTTTTAGGACAAGGCATGAAAGAAAATTTGACAATTGAATATAATAGTGATATATATATTTCAACCACTTTCAATTGTTATCTGTTGGACGGTCCCTTCCTGTACCTGACAGGACAGGATGTCACAAAAAAGGAGTTTTGACTATGAAAGAAAAGAAAATCATGTTACCGACAATGGCTGAGGCAAAGAGGTTCGTTGATGAGGCTACAAAGTGTGACTTTGATATTGATGTATTCTATAACCGAGTAACGATTGATGCAAAGTCCATTCTTGGTGTGCTGAGCCTGGACCTGACCAGGGTTCTGACCGTTCAGTTTAACGGTGAGAACGAGGAATTTGAGGAATATCTGGATTCTATTTCACCGGAAGCCAATGCAAGCGCTGCCTGATAAGGGCGCGATTGGGGGGAGGATTGCGAACACCTGTTTGCAATCCTCCCCTTTTTATGTTATGATACCCTATATTATATATGGAATGGATAGGGGAGGAAGAAAGAGTTGGGGAATCATTCACAGCCCCAGATACGCATTTCGGTGCGGAACCTGGTGGAGTTTGTAATGAGAAGCGGGGATCTGGACAACCGGAGAACGGCAGGGGCCAAGAAGGAGGCCATGCAGGCCGGCAGCAGGCTGCACCGGAAGATTCAGAAACGTATGGGAGCATCCTACCGTTCCGAGGTGATGTTACGGCATCAGGTACAGGAGGACATGTTCGATATCCTGGTGGAGGGAAGGGCGGACGGAATTATTACCGAGCCTGCCGGAGTCACCATTGATGAGATTAAATGTATCTATATGGACGTATCCAGGCTGGAAGAACCGGATCCGGTCCATCTGGCCCAAGCCCTGTGTTATGGCTGGTTTTACAGCACCCAGAATGAACTGGAAACCATCGGCATCCAGATTACCTACTGTAATATTGAGACAGAGGAAATCCGCCGGTTTAAGGAGGCCAGGAGCTTTGAGGAGCTGAAATCATGGTTTGAGGGGCTGATTCATGAGTATGTCAAATGGGCCAGATATCTGTATCACCACGGGCTCCGCCGCCAGGAGTGCTTAAAGGAACTGCCCTTTCCTTATCCCTACAGGGAAGGACAGAAGGAACTGGCTGGAAACGTGTACCGATCCATTGCCAGAAAGCGCAACCTGTTCATCCAGGCGCCTACCGGTGTGGGAAAGACCCTGTCCACCATCTACCCCAGTCTGAAGGCCATGGGTGAGGGGCATGGCGAAAAGCTGTTTTACCTGACCGCCAAGACCATTACCAGGAGCGTGGCGGAGGAAGCATTCTCCATTTTAAGGCGGGAGGGGCATCTTTATTTTAATACAGTCACCATCACAGCCAAGGAAAAGCTCTGCGTCATGGAAAAGCCGGACTGCAATCCCCAGGCATGTCCCAGGGCCAAGGGCCATTACGACCGGGTCAATGACGCTGTCTACGAAATCATCCAGGAGGTGGACGGCATCACCAGGGACAAGGTGCTGGAGTATGCCCGGAGATATCAGGTATGTCCCTTTGAATTCTGTCTGGATATCACCAACTGGGTGGACGGCATCATATGCGATTACAATTATGTCTTTGACCCCAATGTGAGGCTGAAACGGTATTTTGACCAGGGGGAGCCGGGCCAGGGCTACCTGTTCCTGGTGGATGAGGCCCACAACCTGGTGCCCAGGGCCAGGGAGATGTACAGCGCCAGCCTCATTAAGGAGGATGTGCTTCTGACAAAACGTATTTTAAAGACACAGTCCGGTGCGGGAAAGGTCATTGCCCAGCTGGATAAGTGCAACCAGAGGTTCCTGGAATTAAAGCGTTCCTACGGCGGGGATGAGGGCGGGCGCAGAACCGTTCTGGGGAGCACCTACGAGCTGCTGCCGGATGTGAATGTTCTGGCCCTGAACCTGATGACCATGTTTGGGGAGCTGGAGACCTTTATGAATGAGAATATAGAGTTTCCGGACAGGGACCTGGTGCTGGAGTTCTACTTTGCGGTCCGGGATTTCCTGTATGTGTATGACAGGCTGGATGAACACTACAGGATATATGACCAGATTCTCCCGGACGGCAGCTTCATGGTAAAGCTTCTGTGCATCAACCCGGCCGTGAACCTGAAGGAGTGCCTGGACAAGGGTGTCAGCACCCTGTTTTTCTCGGCCACCCTTCTTCCCATCCAGTACTATAAGGAACTTTTAAGCGGTAACCAGGAGGAATACGCTGTCTATGCAAAGTCCCCCTTTCCTGAGGAAAACCGCATGGTGCTGGCTGCCAGTGATGTCAGCAGCCGTTACAGCCGCAGGGGGCCTTCCGAGTATGAGAAGATAGTGGACTATATATGCCGTGTTGTGGAGGGAAAAAAGGGAAATTATATGGTATTTTGTCCCTCTTACCAGTATCTCCATGCCATAGAGGATATTCTGGCTGCCAGGGAGGCGTCAGGGGCCCTTTCTTTTATCTGGAATGCCCAGACAAACCATATGACAGAGGAGGACAGGGAGGCATTTCTGCAAAGCTTTGAGGAGGAACGGGATTGTTCCATGGCAGCGCTGTGCGTCATGGGAGGGATATTCTCAGAGGGAATCGACTTAAAAGAAGAGCGCCTCATCGGCGCTGTAATCATTGGAACCGGACTGCCCCAGGTGAACACGGAGCAGGAGATTCTAAAGGAATATTTTGATGAACATGGGGAACATGGCTTTGACTACGCATACCAGTATCCGGGAATGAACAAGGTGATGCAGGCAGCTGGCCGGGTCATCAGGACCATCCATGACAGGGGAATCATCGCCCTGTTAGACGACCGGTTCCTTCGCCCGGAATACGTGGCCCTGTTCCCAAGGGAATGGGGGACCTACACCGTGGTGAACCGGTATAACGTGGAACAGGCAGTGAGGGCGTTCTGGGACGGGGCGGTATAGCAGTCGGCCTGAGCGGTATCCCTGCAGGCCATGGCAGTGCGGCTGCATCCTATAACATATCCATGAACTGTCTGGCTGCCTGGGAGACGGGAAGGCTTTCATTGTAGGCCACCATCATCTGGCGGGAGGGAAGCTGTTCCTTCAAATCCAGGATGAACAGGTCCTCATCATTTTTAGGGATACAGAAGTCAGGGACAAAAGCAATCCCCAGGCCGATGCGGGCCAGGTCGATGAGCAGGTCGTTGCTGGACAATTCGATTTCCGGCACCAGGTCCAGCTGGCTTTTCTGGAATACCTGATGAAGGAACTCGCTGGTGGTGCTCTTGCGGTCCAGCATCATGATGGGATACCGCAGCAGCTCCTCCAGGGACAGCTTGGACCCTTGCAGGGGAAAGGCGCTGCGGCTGGCCACGAACACATCGTGAAATTCGTTGATAAACCTGGTATTCATGCTGCCCGCCAGGGCGGAATTGGGATAGTTTGCAACGATAAAGTCAGCCTGTCCGTTTTCCAGGAACTTTGCACATTCAATGGAAGTCTGGTTGATGACCTTGATATGGATGTTTGGGAATTCCTTGTGGAAGCGGTTCAGATAGGAGACCAGGTAGTAGCGGCAGATGGTGTCGCTGGCTCCGATGCGCAGCTGTCCGCCGTTTAGGGTATGGGCTTCCAACAGCTGGTTCTCACCTTTTTTAATGAGATTCATGGCTGGTTCAATATGTTTTAAAAGAATCTCCCCTTCCGGGGTGAGCTGTACTTTCTTAGTGCTCCGGATGAATAGGGGCTGGTTAAGCTTTTTCTCCAGGACTTTAATGGACTGGCTTACGGCAGACTGGGAGATAAAGAGCTGCTTGGAAGCCTCGGAAAAGCTCAGCGTTACCGCCACATGATAAAATACCTTATAAAGTTCATAGTTAATATCCATTATTAAGTCCTCCTTATAAACTAAGCTTATCTTATCACGATTGCCGGGGCTTTGTAAAGAGGGAAACTTGACTTATGGTTTGCTATGGATTATCCTATTAAGGATTATGAATGGAACATGAAATTCTGGAAAATTGAAAGGATAGAGGCATTATGGAACACGATTTTTTTGATATGTATCTGGAAGAGATGAGAGACATTACACCGCTTGACAGGGATGAAAAGGCTTCTGTCCTTGAGGGAACAGCCAGGGGCGACGCAGGGGCCCGCAGCCGCCTGGTGGAGGGATGCCTGAGGGAGGTGCTGGAGATGGTTAGGGAATACGGGGACAGCGAGCTACCCTTATCCGATTTGGTCCAGGAGGCCAATACGGCCCTGATGCTGGCCGCCATAGAGTACGATGGCAGCGAACCCTGGAATGAACTCATGACCCGCCGCGTGAAGGAAAGTGTGGAACTGGCCCTGGAGGAGCAGAGGACAGAGAACCAGATTGAGGAGACCATGGCAGCCAGGGTCAATGTGCTCCAGACCGTGTCGCAGGTTCTGGCAAAGGAGTTAGGCAGGGAGGCGACCCTGGAGGAGCTTTCCGCTAAAATGAAGATGACTGAGGATGAGGTGAAGGACATCATGAAGCTGGCCCTGGATGCTCTGACCGTCAATGGGGAAGGCCAGGCAGCGGCTCCCGGACAGGATGAGGAAGAACGCCCCAATCCTGTGAGGAATGGCTGGAATCTGGAGGAAGGCCTGTAGGACGCAGGACGGCAGGAGGTAAAAACAGATGAAACTCTATATCATACGCCATGGACAGACCGACTGGAACGTACAGGGAAGGATACAGGGCAGGCAGGATATCCCGTTAAACGCAGCCGGCCGCAGCCAGGCTGAGATGCTGGCAAAGGGAATGGAAAAACGGCCTGTGACCGCCATTTACTCCAGCCCACAGATACGGGCCATGGAGACGGCAGAGACCCTTGCCAGGGCCCAGGGAGTGGAGGTTATACCCGTGCCGGAGCTGGTGGAGATCGGATACGGCGGCTGGGAGGGAAGGACTGCATCGGATATATTGACAAAGGAACGAAAGCTGTACGAAGAATGGTGGCAGCATCCGGCTACGGTGGCGCCTCCTGGCGGGGAGACGCTGAACCAGGTGGATGCCAGGTGCAAAAAAGCCTGGGAGCGGATAAAGGGGGAGATGAAAGGGGACACGGCTGTGGTGGCCCATGGGGGAACGCTGGCCCATTTTATTGTCCATCTCCTGGAAGGACAGCCGGATGCGGCGGAAATCGTGGTGGGAAATGCCAGCATCACCACCATAGAATATGACCCGGTTACCGGACAGTGCAGTCTGGCGGGGTTAAATGACTGCAGCCATTTAATGTGAAAATATTGACATGATTTTTAGGGGAACAATTCCCAAAACACTTGCGTTCCATGGGGGAATATATTAAAATAAGAGCAGCTTTGTAAGTGCTTACAATCGGCATGCTCCATGGCATACAGGGACTTCTGCAGGAGCGGTATGTGGATTTGGAGGAAGATGAGGGAGTGAAGCTGGCGGACGGCCGGTATGTGTGCGAGCTGACAGACGCGTAACGGATATTTACGATGTACATAAGGTGGCCAATGTGGAGAAAAGGTTCCCAGAGAGTGGATCAATGAGGCGGGCTGCCCCGGCATTTGTATTATACGGATGTGGAGAAGAAGTAAAAATTCAGGCTTTTGACACAATTAATACCTTACTGTGATGGTAAATTTTACATTCCCTTCTTATACTTAATTTGTCGGCAAGTGAATCAGACAAATTAAATACAGGAAGGGATTTTTTATGAAAAAGAAAAAAGTGATTTCATGTATCTTGGCTGCTGCCCTGGCAGCAGGCGGACAGCAAGTGTGGGCAGCCACCACCCATTACAATGACTCCAGCGCAACCGGCGGCTCTGCGGAGTGGAATGCCTATGTGGAGGGGTGGAACAGTCTGGCAAATGATTATACCCATGTATCTATAACACCGGGAGCAGCGGATTCCCAGCTGAACTTCGCGTGGTACACCGAGGGCGCTGCCGCCACGCCGGTGGTTTACTTTGGAACTGACGCCGGAAACCTGAAGCCTTTTACCGGAAGCTCAGGCAGCGTGGATACAGAACTGACAGGGGGCAAGGCTTATTCCTTTAATTATGTGACGGTTACCGGCCTGGAGGAGAATACCACCTACTATTATTCTGTAAATAAAAACGGGGTGATTACCCAGCCTGAAATGTACCGGACCGGAAGCTTTGAAAATGTAAACATCCTCTATGTAGGGGATCCTCAGATTGGCGCCTCCAAGGGGCAGCCCCAGGGTGAAGGGAAGCTGGCAGCGGATTCGGGAGCAGCCAACACGGCGGCCCGCAATGACGGATTTGCCTGGGACCGCACCCTGGACATTGCCATTGCGCAGCACCCTGATTTGAATTTCGTTATTTCCGCAGGAGATCAGGTGAACAAGACAGGAAAACCAAAAGAGGAGGAGTACGCAGCCTATCTCTCTGCCAGTGCTCTTAAGAACCTGTCTGTGGCAACCACCATCGGCAATCACGATTCCCTGAATCCGGATTATGCCTACCATTTTAACAATCCCAACCCAACGGGACTGGGAGCTACCCAGGCAGGAGGAGACTACTATTATACCTATGGTTCCGGCCTCTTTATCGTATTAAATACCAACAATTACAATGTAGCCGAACATGAGCAGAGCATTAAAAAGGCAGTTGAGAATTTCCCGGATGCAGTGTGGCGCGTGGTAACAATTCATCAGGACATATACGGCTCCGGTCTGGACCATTCCGACACAGACGGCATGATTCTGCGCACACAGCTTACGCCTGTGTTTGACAGGTATGACATTGATGTTGTGCTTCAGGGGCATGACCATACATACAGCCGTTCCAAGATTCTGTATGGTGACGGACAGACCCACAATGCCTATGAATTCAGGCTAAACGAGGCCGGGGACGATTACGACTGGGACAATGCTTACAACACGGGAAGCGGAGAAAAGATTCCTTTATATCCCGGAGCAGAGGATGCTGCCGGAACAGCTGCCCTGAAACAGTTTACAGGCGACAATCACTGTTACACAATCGAGAGCTCAGGCGGGAACTCTGTAACCAATCCCAAAGGAACCCTTTACATGACAGCCAACTCAGCCTCAGGCTCCAAGTACTATGAGCTTATCAGTTCCCAGCAGGATTATATAGCCAACAGAAGCCAGAACTGGCTGCCCAGCTATTCTGTTATCAATATGACTCCAAGTGATTTTAAGATTACCACCTATCAGATTACAGACGATGGAAAGGTTGAGACAATCGACAACACATTTACAATCCATAAGACGGTATCAGGAAGATAGGAAAAGAGAATGGTACAGCTAAAAAAACAGTATGTGAGATATATCATTACAGCCGTAATCCTGGCGGCTGCGGTGCTTTGGGTAATCCGTCTGAACAGTATCACCAGGACACAGCTTATTAACCGCACCGGTCAGAGTTTTGAGACCGGTGTGGTTGTCGGCATATTACAGGACAATATACAGGAGGACGGAATGCGCATTGGCCAGCAGACGGTTGTGGTGCGCATGACGAGCGGTGAGAAAAAGGGAGAGGAGCTGACCACTACCAGCAGTGCGGGTTATCTGTTTGGAGCCGCGTGTACTGTGGGTATGAGGGTAGTGGTGATGCAGAGCATAGCCGGCGATTCTGTGATTACCAGTGTCTATTCCATGGACCGCAAGGAAGTGATAATAGGATTTGCCGTACTGTATCTGGGGACTCTCTGTGTCATAGGAGGAAAAAAAGGAATCAGGGGCGCCCTGGGGCTGGTGTTTACATTTGCGGCGATTATCTATGTGTACCTGCCTCTCGTATATCAGGGACACTCGCCTTTTATGTCGGCAGTCTTTATATGTGCGGTAACAGCGGCGGTCACCCTGTACCTGATAGGAGGGGCTGGGAAAAAGACGGTGTGCGCCACGGCCGGGACTCTGGCGGGCGTTGTGATAGCAGGGGTGGCTGCCGCCATATTTTCCAGACTTTCCGGCATTACGGGATGGAATGTGTCGGATATAGAGAGTCTGCTTACCCTGTGGCAGACCAATAACATTCAGGTGGGAGGACTGTTGTTTTCCGGACTTCTCATCAGCTCTCTGGGCGCGGTGATGGATGTGGCCATGTCCATTTCCAGCTCCATGCAGGAGCTCTGCAGCCAGAATCAGGAGATATCCCGCCTGGAGCTTATGAGAGCAGGAATGCGGGTGGGCCGCGATATGATGGGAACAGATTCCAATACCCTGATACTTGCGTTTGCGGGAACCAGCCTGTCCATGCTGGTGTTGGACTACGCCTATGAGCTTCCCTATCTCCAGATTATAAACTCCAATAACATAGGGATTGCGGTGATGCAGGGGCTGTCCGGCAGCTTTGGCGTGGTTTTAAGCGTGCCGGCCACGGTATTGATGGCTGCTTACATTTATAAAGATGAAAATGGATAATGAAAAGCGGACTCCGAAGAGTCCGCTGTCTGTTGTTAGTGGTAGAGCTTCTTATGCTCATATACCGGCTCAGAGGTGAGCTGCACGCCCAGCTTGCTGAATACCTTAATGTCTACGTCGGACAACATGACGGAGGTGTGGACCTGGCAGCCCCGAAGTTTTGGAAGCTGTGCCAGGGCTTTTTTTGCGGTTTCATCGGTGGCAGCGCTCATGCTCAGGGCGATAAGTACCTCGTCGGTGTGGAGACGGGGGTTTTTGCTGCCCATGTATTTGGTCTTTAAGGTCTGGATGGGCTCGATAGCCGACGGCGCAATTAGGTGTATATTGTGCGGGATGTCTCCCAGGACCTTAATGGCGTTTAACAGGAGGGCGGCAGAGGCTCCTAACAGGCTGCTGGTCTTGCCTGTGACGATGGTGCCGTCATCTAATTCCATGGCCGCGGCAGGGCCGCCGGATACCTTGGCCCGCTCCAGACAGGGAGCGATGACAGGGCGCATGGTGGAATCGATTTTTGCCTTGTTCATCAGAAGGTTGATTTTGTAGACTTCGTCGGAAGTCCCTTCTTCTTTTGCCAGACGGTTGAGGGCATGGTAGTAGCGGCGGATGATTTCCTGCTTCGATGCCCCGCAGCAGGCTTCGTCGTCCATGATGCAAAAGCCCGCCATGTTCACTCCCATGTCCGTGGGGGACTTGTAGGGGCTTTCTCCGTATATGCCTTCAAAGATGGCGTTTAATACAGGGAAAATGTCTACATCCCGATTGTAGTTCACCGTGGTTACGCCGTAGGCTTCCAGGTGGTAGGGGTCTATCATATTCACATCGTTTAAATCAGCGGTGGCCGCCTCGTAGGCCAGGTTTACCGGATGCTTTAAAGGAAGGTTCCAGATGGGGAAGGTCTCGAATTTGGCGTATCCGGCCTTGATGCCGCGCTTGTTCTCGTGGTACAGCTGGGAGAGACAGGTGGCCATCTTCCCGCTGCCGGGACCAGGAGCCGTGATGATTACCAGGGGACGGGTCGTCTCGATGTAATCGTTCTTGCCGTAGCCTTCGTCGCTGACAATGAGAGGCACATTGCTGGGATAGCCTTCGATGCAGTAATGGCGGTACACCTTGATATTGCGGTGCTCCAGCTTGACCTTGAACTGGTCGGCGCCGCTCTGGCCGCTGTACTGGGTGATGACAACGCTTCCCACATAGAGACCCTTGTCCCTGAATTCCTGAATCAGACGGAGGACATCCTCGTCGTAAGTGATGCCCAGGTCGTGGCGGACCTTGTTCTTTTCAATGTCGGCTGCATTGATGGCAATGAGGATTTCGGCCTGGTCAGCCATTTGAAGGAGCATACGAAGCTTGCTGTCCGGTGCAAAGCCGGGCAGGACCCTGGAGGCATGGTAGTCGTCAAAAAGCTTGCCTCCGAATTCCAGATACAGCTTGTCTCCGAATTCCCCAATACGCTGTTTGATGTGCTCTGACTGCATGGTTAGATATTTTTCATTATCAAATCCGATTTTCATTTCTTCTGTAATCTCCCGGTTTTTTATAATCACATACTTTTTTAGTATAGCACAACTTTCAGGCCTTCGCTACAAGGAGTTTTGAGGGGATTATCGAAATATTTATAACCACTACGTATTACGATAATTAAATATATTAATTTTACTAATTTATTATCTTTGTGTTATGATAGGAGCAGATAAAAGGGCAAAGGTCCTTTTTGCGTTGTGTTCTAAAGAAAAGGTCATGATGAGAGCAGGAGGTTGCTAAATGAGCGTAAGACGAATATTTGTGGAAAAGAAGCCAGCTTATGCAGTGAAGGCAGGAGAGCTTCGTGAAGAACTGGAAAATTATCTGGGTATCAGCAATGTGGAGAATGTGCGGGTATTAATTCGCTATGATATTGAGAATCTGTCAGAGGAAACCTATAAAAAGGCGCTGGTGACCATTTTCTCAGAGCCGCCGGTGGACCAGGTGTATGAGGAAGAGTTTCCGAAGAATCCGGGAGACTTGGTATTTTCCGTGGAATATCTGCCGGGACAGTTTGACCAGAGGGCGGATTCGGCAGAGCAGTGCGTGAAGCTTCTTAAGGAAGATGAGGAGCCGGTCATCCGGTCCGCCACCACCTATGTGGTTACAGCGCCCCTGACAGCAGAACAGGTGGAGGCGATCAAGAGCTTCTGCATCAATCCGGTGGACAGCCGCCAGGCGGATGATGAGAAGCCGGAGACACTGGTGACGGAATTCGAGGTTCCGGCGGACATACTGTATTTTGATGGATTCGCGGATTCTTCAGAGGAGGAGCTGAAGGCTCTTTACGGCACCCTGAATCTGGCCATGACCTTTAAGGACTTCCTCCATATACAGAATTATTATAAGAAGGAAGAGCACAGGGACCCGTCCGTGACGGAAATCCGTGTGCTGGATACCTACTGGTCAGATCACTGCCGCCATACCACCTTTTCCACAGAGCTTAAGAATGTAAGCTTCACAGACGGCGATTACAGGGAGCCCATGGAGGAGACCTATAAGCAGTATCTGGCTGACAGGGAAGTGATTTATAAGGGAAGGGACGATAAGTACGTATGCCTTATGGACCTGGCTCTTATGGCTATGAAGAAGCTGAGGAGCGAGGGAAAGCTCCCGGACATGGAAGTTTCCGATGAAATCAATGCCTGCAGCATCGTGGTGCCGGTGGAGATTGACGGGGTGACAGAAGAATGGCTGGTTAATTTCAAGAACGAGACACACAACCATCCCACTGAGATAGAGCCTTTCGGCGGCGCTGCCACCTGTCTGGGCGGAGCCATACGTGACCCGCTGTCAGGGCGCACCTATGTGTACCAAGCCATGCGCGTCACCGGCGCGGCTGACCCGACCAGGCCGCTGGGGGAGACCCTTAAGGGCAAGCTGCCCCAGAGAAAGATAGTAAACAGCGCGGCCCAGGGATATTCCTCCTACGGCAACCAGATTGGTCTGGCAACCGGCTATGTGAAGGAAATCTATCATCCTGGTTATGTTGCAAAGAGAATGGAAATCGGTGCTGTCATGGGCGCTGCTCCCAGGAAGGATGTTATCCGCGAGACCTCTGATCCGGGGGATATCATCATCCTTTTGGGCGGGCGTACGGGCCGCGACGGAATCGGCGGAGCCACCGGTTCTTCCAAGGTTCATACCACTTCCTCCATTGATGTGTGCGGAGCCGAGGTACAGAAGGGGAACGCTCCCACAGAGCGCAAGATTCAGAGGATGTTCCGCAGGCCTGAGGTCAGCAGAATCATCAAGAAGTGCAATGATTTCGGCGCAGGCGGCGTATCGGTAGCCATCGGAGAGCTGGCTGCGGGCCTTAAGATTGATTTGGACAAGGTTCCTAAGAAATATGCGGGTCTGGACGGCACGGAGATTGCCATTTCCGAGTCCCAGGAGCGCATGGCAGTGGTGTTGGACCCAAAGGATGTGGACCAGTTCCTTGCATATGCCGCAGAGGAAAACCTGGAGGCAGTGACCGTGGCAGTGGTGACAGAGGAGCCAAGGCTTAAGATGGACTGGCGCGGCAAGACCATTGTGGACCTGAGCAGGGCTTTTCTGGACACCAACGGGGCGCATCAGGAGGCGGACGTGACACTGGAGGTTCCAGGCCGGGCGGGAAACCTCTTTGATAAGGCTGATGTGGCTGACGTCAGGGGAAAATGGCTGGGCATGCTTTCCGACCTGAACGTGTGCTCACAGAAGGGGCTGGTGGAGCGTTTTGACGGCTCCATCGGTGCTGGTTCCGTATTCATGCCTTACGGCGGCAGATATCAGCTGACCGAGACCCAGGCCATGGTGGCCAAGCTTCCCGTGCTGAAGGGACATACAGATACTGTTACCATGATGAGCTACGGCTTTGACCCCAGGCTTTCCAGCTGGAGCCCATATCACGGCGCTGTGTATGCAGTGGTTTCCTCCGTTGCAAAGATTGTGGCGGCCGGCGGCGATTACAGCAGGATTCGTTTCACCTTCCAGGAGTATTTCCGCAGGATGAACGAGAACCCATCCAGGTGGAGCCAGCCCTTCTCCGCACTTCTGGGCGCATACAGCGCGCAGCTGGGCTTTGGCCTGCCCTCCATCGGAGGAAAGGACAGCATGTCCGGAACCTTTGACACGGAGGACGGTGAAATCAATGTTCCGCCGACCCTGGTTTCCTTTGCCGTGGATGTGAACAGCCATAAGAATGTGATTACCCCTGAGTTCAAGCGTCCGGGCAGCAAGATTGTTGTGTTCAGGATTGTAAAGAATCAGTATGACCTGCCGGACTACAGCCAGGTCATGGACGGGTATGGAAAGATATTTGAGGATATAAAGGCAGGGCGCATTATATCCGCCTATGCCGTGGAGGGCAATGGCCTTGCGGAGGCAGTGAGCAAGATGGCATTCGGCAACAAGCTGGGTGTGAAGATTGAGCATAATGTGGACCCAAGGGATTTCTTTGCCGCAGCATGGGGCGATATCGTGTGCGAGGTGCCGGACGGAATGGTGGGACAGCTGTCCATATCCTATACCGTCATCGGTGAGGTGACTGACAGAGGTGCATTTGAGTACGGAAATGTGTCCATCGCCATGGATGAGGCATTAGACGCATGGATGACTCCTCTGGAGGATGTGTTCCCAACTGCCGCCGGCAGGGAGGCAAAGGGGAATGAAGCTGCGCTGGAAGAGAAGCTGTATCACAGCGACGCAGTGTATGTGTGCGACCATAAAATCGGGCAGCCAACCGTATTCATTCCGGTGTTCCCGGGAACTAACTGCGAGTATGACAGCGCCAGGGCCTTTGAGCGGGCGGGCGCAAAGGTGGTTACCAGGGTGCTGCGCAACATGAGCGCCGAGGATATCCGCCAGTCCGTGGACGAATACAGGAGGGAGATTGCAAAGGCCCAGATAGTCATGTTCCCGGGCGGTTTCTCAGCAGGCGATGAGCCGGAGGGCTCTGCCAAGTTCTTTGCCACTGTGTTCCGCAACGCGGTGATGAAGGAGGAGATTGAAAAGCTCTTGGGAGAGAGAGACGGACTGATGCTGGGCATCTGCAACGGCTTCCAGGCCCTGATTAAGCTGGGCCTCCTGCCGGAGGGTGAAATCAAGGAGCAGGGACCGGAGTCACCTACCCTTGCCATGAATACCATTGGCCGCCATGTCTCCAAGATGGTATATACCAAGGTGGTATCGGATAAATCCCCATGGCTGGCAGGCGCCGGCCTGGCCAGCGTATACTGCAATCCGGCATCACACGGCGAGGGCCGTTTCGTGGCCAATGAATCATGGCTTCACAGACTCTTTGCCAATGGCCAGGTGGCAACCCAGTATGTGGATGACCAGGGCAGATGCACCATGGACGAGTACTGGAATCCAAATGGCTCCTATATGGCCATAGAGGGCATCACCAGCCCGGATGGACGGATTCTGGGCAAGATGGCCCATTCCGAGCGCCGGGGCGAGGCGGTTGCCATGAATATTTATGGGGAACAGGATATGAAGATATTTGAGTCCGGTGTGAGGTATTTTAGGTTGTAGGAAAAGGTACCGATCCAATAGGGGATCAGATGGTATGCGGACGCATGTAGTGAGTCGCGTCCGTGAGACCCGGGAACACAGTCCGGGATGTGACCGTTTCCGCAGTGTGAGAGACTCAGGCGCAAGGGGCGTAAACTTACTTTAGATAACAATCAGCCAAAGGGCCGCATATTAAGATGACACCAAGATAATGCGGCCCTGTATATTTTTTGGTATGCCGGTAGCCATGGCATGCCATTTTTCTTTTTCCTGATTATAAATGATGCAGACGCGATGTTACGCTTAGATATTATCATTCGGATTAAACTCATGTGATACATTTTCTTGTGAATGAGAAAAATACTTCTTCATTTTGAATATATTCCATGATATAATTTTCCAAACAGACTACCAAAACGAGGAGACATTTTGCATAATGCACCTGACTGGTGGGGCAATGAAAACAGGGAAATCTATGATAATCTAATATTTATTATGCCTCCAGCTACATTTGCTGAAGTATGGGGTGAGATTGGAGAACCCAAGGAAGGCTTAGAAAAGATAAAGGATTATGAGGAAGCGGTATTCTGGTCTTTCAGTCGAAAAGATTATCAAAAAACAAACTGGTGGTCAAAGACGGCAAGTGCAAACATCAGCAGCAAACTGACAATAAGAACGGCAAACACCGTCAGGAAGATAGTTGCAATGTAATTGCTTTCCAAATTTAGCGAGGTGTGAAAAATAGAATTAGTGGATTTTTAAGAGCTGCTAAATGCGCCGCTTTTTGCCAGGGCGCGCTGCATGGCCTGATTGTCCGGATGGGTGTCGATGCGGATATTAAGGACGCCTGTTTTCAGGACATACTGTTCTGCCTCCGAGAACAGCCGGGCAGCCAGTCCACGGCCTTTCATGGATTCTTCCACACATACCCGGTGGAATGCAAAGTAAGGCTCCTGGTTCAGCCAGGCCCCGTCTATGGAGGCATAGCTGACTTCCGGTCCGGGGACAATGGTAATCATCCCAACGATCTGTCCCATGTCCTCAAGTACATGAAGCTGGTACTGGAGGATGGAAGCCTCCAGTACCTGGCGGTTGGGTTCCCCCTTCTGCCACTGGTTGCTATTGCATTTTACCCCCCGGCTGTTTATAATTGTGATATTATATGATTTCACACAGAGGAAAGGAGATTAAGCAAGATGAACACAGTACTGACAAGGGAGACGGCCTTAGAGGCCCTGAAAAAATATAACAAGGAACCGTTCCACATCCTCCACGCTCTTACCGTGGAAGGCGTGATGCGTTGGTTTGCCCGGGACCAGGGATATGGGGAGGAGGCGGATTTCTGGGGAATCGCCGGCCTGCTGCACGACGTTGACTTTGAGATGTACCCGGAGCAGCACTGCGTCAAGGCGCCGGAGCTTCTGAAGGAAGCAGGGGCAGAGGATGAGCTCATTCATGCCGTGTGCAGCCATGGGTACGGTCTTGTCTCGGATGTGAAGCCGGAGCACCAGATGGAAAAAATTCTGTTTGCATCGGACGAGCTTACAGGCCTGATTGGGGCGGCGGCCAGGATGCGCCCGTCCGGGAGCGTCATGGACATGGAGGTGTCCAGCCTTAAGAAGAAGTTTAAGGACAAGCGCTTTGCGGCAGGATGTTCCAGGGATGTAATCAGGGAAGGGGCCGAGGGCCTGGGCTGGACCCTGGAGGAGCTTATGGACAAGACCATCCAGGCCATGCGCTCCTGTGAGGCCGCTGTCAATGAAGAGATGAAAGCATACGAGGCATGATGCCGGCCTGAGGATAAGTATTGACATACATAACAAAGTAAGGTATTATTTCCACTTGTAACGCCATACATATAAAGTGGCATTTATTTTATGAAATACGCTCCATATCCGGCGCATAGCAAAGAAACAAGGGAGACTGACAAGATGAAAAAAGTGGTGAAGTTCGGCGGAAGTTCATTGGCCAGTGCAAGACAGTTTAAGAAAGTAGCGGATATCATTAAATCGGATAAGTCCAGAAGATACGTGGTTCCTTCCGCGCCAGGCAAGCGAAGCGACAAGGATGAGAAGGTGACGGACCTGCTCTATGCCTGTTACGACGCAGTGACAGAAGGAAGGTCCTATAAGAAAATCCTGGAGAAGATTAAGAGCAGGTATATGGATATCATCGACGGTCTGGATTTAAACCTGAACCTGGACCACGAATTTGACAGGATAGAGGAGAATTTTCTGGCAAAGGCAGGCAGGGATTACGCTGCTTCCCGCGGGGAATACTTAAACGGCATCGTGGCAGCCCACTTCCTGGGATTTGAATTTGTGGATGCGGCGGAAGTCATTTTCTTTGATGAAAACGGAAATTTTGAGTCAGATCACACCAACCGGGAGCTGTCCGAGCGCCTGGAGCATGTGGAAAAGGCTGTCATCCCTGGTTTTTATGGTTCCAAGCCGGACGGGACCATCAAAACATTTTCCAGAGGCGGTTCAGATGTTACAGGATCCATTGTGGCCAAGGCCATTCACGCAGATATGTACGAGAACTGGACAGACGTATCCGGTGTTCTGGTGACAGACCCCAGAATCGTGGAGAATCCGGAAGTCATTGAGACCATTACATACAAGGAACTGAGGGAACTTTCATACATGGGAGCCAGCGTCCTTCACGAGGACGCCATTTTCCCGGTGCGCAAGGAAGGCATCCCCATCAATATCAGGAACACTAACCGTCCTGAGGACAAGGGAACCCTTATTGTGGAGAGCACCTGCCGCAAGCCGCGTTACACCATCACCGGCATTGCAGGCAAGAAGGGATTCTGCTCCATCAACATAGAAAAGGCCATGATGAATGCCGAGGTTGGTTTTGGGAGAAAGGTGCTCAGCGTGTTTGAGCAGTACGGCATCTCCTTTGAGCACATGCCCTCCGGCATCGACACCATGACCGTCTATGTGCACCAGTCGGAATTCGAGGAGTTTGAGCAGTCCGTCATAGCCGGAATCCACAGGGCTGTGGAGCCGGACACAGTGGAACTGGAGTCAGACCTGGCGCTGATTGCAGTGGTGGGACGGGGCATGCGTTCCACCAGAGGAACAGCCGGCCGCATCTTTTCCGCCCTGGCCCATGCAAGAGTCAATGTGAAGATGATCGACCAGGGATCCAGTGAGTGGAACATCATCATCGGCGTGGAGAACGATGATTTTGAGACGGCAATCAGGGCCATCTATGATATATTCGTGACCACGGAACTGTAGGAAGTCTGCTTATTGTATAGTACACAGGAAGCTTCGCGGGGAATGATTTCTCTGCGGGGCTTTTTCTGAGGTGAGGCAGAGCGGGCTTCCTCTGTCCGGGTTTCCTCTGTCCGGGTTTCCCCTGTCCGGGTTTCCCCTGTCCGGGTTTCCCCTGTCCCGCCTTCCCCTGCCCAATTTTTCATTTTATTATAGTTGAAAGTGTGATATACTGGATAAAATAGTAAACAGGAAGAGAAGGAGGGGGTCATATGCTTGAAAAGATTGATTTAAGTAAAAAAGTTGACAAGAAGACTTACCGCAGGGTCATGGACGAGGCGGAAGAGAAGCTGGGGCTTTTGCAGAGAGAGTGTAAGGATGCGGGAATTCCGGTCATTCTGGTGTTTGAGGGAATGGGAGCTGCCGGCAAGGGAGTGCAGATTAACCGGCTCATACAGGCCCTGGATCCCAGGGGCTTTGATGTCTATGCCTGCGACCGCCCCACGGAGGACGAGCAGATGCGGCCCTTTCTGTGGCGCTACTGGACAAAGACGCCTGCAAAGGGCAGAATCGCTGTCTTTGACCGATCCTGGTACCGCAGTGTCCAGGTGGACCGTTTTGACGGCCTTACCCCGGAGGATAAGCTTGGGGATGCGTACCAGGATATCCTGTCCTTTGAGAAACAGCTGTGCGATGACGGCACTGTCATCATGAAGTTTTTCCTGTATATAGACAAGGATGAGCAGAAGAAGCGTTTTAAGAAGCTGGAGGGGTCCAAGGAGACCTCCTGGCGGGTGACGGACGAGGACTGGAACAGGAATAAGGACTTTGACCGGTATCTGAAGATGAATGAGGAGATGCTGGAGAAAACAGATACAGACTATGCGCCCTGGGTCATCATAGAAGCAGTGGACAAGGATTATGCCGCCCTTAAAATCGTCAGCTCGGTTATGGACCGCCTGGAATATGAGCTGGAGCACCGCAGGCCGGAAGACGAAAAAACGGCGCAGAGGCAGGAAGCCAAGACCAGGGAGCGGTTTAAGAACGGCGTGCTCTCCGGCATCGACCTCTCAAAGAGCCTTACGGAGGAGGAGTATAAGACCCGCTTGAAAAAGCTTCAGAAGCGTCTGGCAGAGCTTCACAGCGAACTTTACCGTCTCAGGATTCCGGTTGTCATCGGTTTTGAGGGCTGGGATGCCGGAGGAAAGGGAGGAGCCATCAAACGTCTGACCAGCAATCTGGACCCCAGAGGATACAGGGTGAATCCAACGGCGGCCCCCAATGACATTGAGAAGGTACACCACTATCTGTGGCGATTCTGGAACAATGTGCCAAAGGCAGGCCACATCGCCATCTTTGACCGCACCTGGTATGGAAGGGTCATGGTGGAGCGGATTGAAGAATTCTGTTCGGAAGCCCAGTGGAGACGGGCCTACCAGGAAATCAACGAGATGGAATCCCATATGGCCAATGCCGGAGCAGTGGTTCTTAAATTCTGGCTCCACATTGATAAGGATGAGCAGGAGCGCAGGTTCAGGGAACGCCAGGCCAATCCTGCCAAGCAGTGGAAGATTACGGACGAGGACTGGCGCAACCGTGAGAAATGGGACCAGTATGAGGAAGCGGTCAACGAGATGCTCATACGCACTTCCACCACCTACGCGCCATGGATTGTGGTGGAGGGCAATGACAAACGATATGCCAGGGTAAAGGTCCTCCAGACTGTGGTGGATGCCTTGGAAAAGAAAATAAAGGAAGTAAAGACAGACAGATGAGTGAGACGAACCATGTAATTATAATTGGCGCAGGGGCGGCCGGCATGCTGGCCGCTATAGCTGCAGCCAGGGAAGGCGCTGCCGTGGAGCTGTGGGAACAGAACGAAAAGCCGGGCAAAAAGCTGTTCATCACAGGCAAGGGCCGGTGTAATGTGACCAATGCCTGCGATATGGAGGAGCTGCTCGGCTCCGTGGTAAGCAATTCCAAATTCCTGTACAGCAGTTTTTACGGTTTTACAAACAAGGACATGATGGATTTGCTGGAACAGGCAGGGCTTCGCCTGAAGGTGGAGCGGGGAAACCGGGTATTTCCCCAGTCCGACAAGTCGTCAGACGTCATCAGCACCCTGTCCGGCCTTTTGAGACAGGCAGGAGTCAAGGTGCGCCTGAATCAGAAGGCGGACGGGCTGGCGGTGGAGGACGGCGTGTGTAAGGGCGTACGGTGCGGCGGCAGGATACAGGCAGCCGACCGTGTCATCGTGGCTACCGGCGGCCTGTCCTATCCCACCACCGGATCCACCGGGGACGGCCTTAAATGGGCTGTGGACAGCGGCCACAGACTTACGGAGCTGTCGCCGGCCCTGGTTCCCTTTGAGGTAAAGGAGACAGAGACCGTTAAGGAGCTGCAGGGCCTTTCCCTTAAAAATGTGGAGGCGGCTGTATATGACGGAAAAAGGGAGCTGTACCGGGAGTTTGGAGAAATGCTGTTCACCCATTTCGGGGTCAGCGGACCCGTGCTCTTAAGCGCCAGCTCCTTCTGCGCCAAGGCCATAAGGAAGAAGCCCCTGCGCCTGGTGATTGATTTGAAGCCGGCCTTGTCATGGGAACAGCTGGACGAGCGCATCCTCAGGGATTTTTCAGACAGCAGGAACAGGCAGTTTAAGAACGCCCTGAGCCGCCTCTATCCGGCAAAGCTGATTCCGGTTATCATTGCCCTCAGCGGAGTGGACCCGGATAAGAAGGTGAATGAGGTCACCAGGGAGGAACGGCGCGGACTGGCAGAGGCAACCAAGGCCCTGGAGTTTACCCTGACCGGGCTCAGAGGCTATAAGGAAGCCATCATAACCCAGGGCGGCATATCCGTAAAGGACGTAAATCCCTCCACCATGGAGTCCAAGAAAGTCCGGGGCCTGTATTTTGCGGGGGAGATATTGGATTTGGACGCAGTGACAGGCGGCTTTAACCTTCAGATTGCATGGTCCACGGGCTGGGCGGCCGGAAAGGCTGCGGCGTCATAGCGCCGGGAACACCGGGGATGCCGGGCTCGGCAGAATACATGAGTACAATAAAATTACATGAACACAGGACAGGAGAGAATGCAACACATGGAGTATTTCAATATTGCCATTGATGGTCCGGCAGGCGCCGGTAAAAGCACCATCGCGAAGCTGGCTGCTGAAAAGCTGGGATTTGTATATGTGGATACGGGAGCCATGTACCGTTCCATGGCCCTGTATTTTATCAGGCAGGGCATATCGCCGGAGGATGAGGAGGCCATAGCCAGGGCCTGCTCTCAGGTGGAGGTCACCATCCGCTATGCGGACGGAGCCCAGCAGGTCATTTTAAACGGAGAGGATGTATCAGGACTGATTCGGTCAGAGGAAGTGGGACGCATGGCGTCCGCCACGTCTGTGTACGGGCCTGTCAGGCAGAAACTGGTTCAGCTCCAGAAGCAGCTGGCCAGGGAGGCGGATGTAATCATGGACGGCCGGGATATCGGCACCTGCGTGCTGCCGGACGCTCCGGCTAAGATTTACCTGACTGCCTCTGTGGAAATCCGCGCCAGACGCCGCTTCAGGGAGCTGGAGGAAAAGGGGGAGGCCTGCGATATCAGGGAAATCGAGAAGGATATAGAGGAGAGGGACTACCGGGACATGCACCGGGAGAACTCGCCTTTAAGGCAGGCGGAAGACGCGGTGCTCCTGGATTCCTCCCACATGACCATCGACCAGGCAGTGGATTCCATCATACGCATAGCCAGGGAGCGGGGGTATGAGGGATAGCCATGGACAGGAAAGTCACAGTAGCAAAGAGCGCCGGCTTCTGCTTTGGCGTGGAACGTGCAGTGGACCAGGTCTATGAACAGATCGAAGCCCTGAAGAGCAAAAAGGCATCCGGCCCCATCTACACCTACGGCCCCATTATCCACAATGAGGAAGTGGTAAAGGATTTGTCGGATAAGGGTGTTATGGTTCTGGAGACAGAGGATGAGCTGAGAGCGCTTCCCAAAAACCAGGGAACGGTCATCATCCGGTCCCACGGCGTCAGCAGGCATGTGTATGAGATCTTGAAGGAGCGGAACGTGGCCATCGTGGATGCCACCTGTCCCTTTGTGAAGAAAATACACCGCATTGTGGCGGAGCACTCCGCGGCCGGGGAGGCAGTGGTAATCATCGGAAGCCCGGACCATCCTGAGGTGGAAGGAATTAAGGGATGGGGGAATGAACATACTACGGTTATAAAGGATGGGGAGGGGGTAGACAGCTACCGCCTGCCCGAGGGCCGAAAGTTATGTATCGTGTGCCAAACGACATTTAATTACAACAAATTTAAAGAATTAGTTGAAAAATTTTTAAAAAAGGGTTATGATAGTAGTGTTTTAAATACGATTTGCAATGCAACACAGGAAAGACAAGTGGAGGCAGCAAGAATTGCTTCGCAGGTGGACGCTATGATTGTGATTGGCGGCAGGCATTCTTCCAACACCCAGAAGCTTTACGAGATATGCCTCAAGGAGTGTAAAGACACCTTTTACATTCAGACACTCGGCGATTTAGATCCTGACAGTGTATCTTCTGTGCGCAGCGTAGGTATTACAGCTGGGGCATCCACCCCAAGAAAAATTATTGAGGAGGTTCATACCAGAATGGCAGAGCAGAGTTTTGCAGAGTTATTAAAGGAAGAGGAAGAATCAACCAAACCAATACGTACAGGAGAGATAGTCACCGGTCAGGTCATCGAAGTCAGCAAAGATGAGATAATACTGAGTATTGCAGGTAATAAGTCCGAGGGAGTTATCACACGTGACGAATACAGCAACGACAGCAACGTGGATTTGACCACAAAAGTACAGATTGGTGAAGAGATGGAGGCCAAGGTCATTAAGCTTAATGACGGCGTAGGCATGGTTTCCTTATCCTATAAGCGTATGGCAGCTGACAGAGGCAATAAGCGTCTTGAAGAGGCATTTGAGAATCAGGAGGTTCTGACGGCAAAGGTAGCACAGGTATTAGACGGCGGCTTAAGCGTTGAGGTTGAGGGCGCAAGGGTATTCATTCCGGCCAGCCTTGTATCTGACAGCTATGAGAAGGACCTGTCCAAGTATGCAGGTCAGAATGTTGATTTTGTTATCACAGAATTCAATCCTAAGAGAAGAAGAATCATCGGCGACAGGAAACAGCTTCTGGTTGCACAGAAGGCGAAGCTGAAAGAAGAACTGTTCGCAAGAATCCAGCCAGGCGATACCGTTGACGGAACAGTTAAGAACGTAACTGACTTCGGCGCGTTCATTGATTTGGGCGGTGCAGACGGACTTCTTCATATTTCCGAGATGAGCTGGGGCCGTGTTGAGAATCCTAAGAAGGTATTCAAGGCAGGCGACCAGGTAAGGGTACTGATTAAGGATATCCAGGGAGAGAAGATTGCCCTGAGCCTTAAGTTCCCTGAGGCTAATCCATGGGTCAATGCAGCTGACAAGTACGCGGTTGGCAACGTGGTATACGGCCGTGTGGCACGTATGACTGATTTCGGCGCTTTTGTTGAGCTGGAGCCAGGTGTGGACGCACTGCTTCATGTATCCCAGATTTCCAGGGAGCATGTTGAAAAGCCTGCTGATGTTTTAAGGATTGGCCAGGAGATTGAGGCTAAGGTAGTAGACTTTAACGAGGCTGACCACAAAATCAGCTTAAGCATCAAGGCCATGCTGGCACCTGCTGCACAGGATGCGGATGTGGCTGACGTGGACATTGATGCCATGTCACAGTACACAGAAGCATAAGATTTGAATTTATGAGGACTGGTTATGGGCTTTGGCCCATAGCCGGTTTTTTTGATGCTTAATTGCCTTTAATCTCCATATCAGCTTGTGATTGTGCCTGGTTCCGTGCTATACTGGAACAAAAACGTTGCTAAGGTTGCCCAGGATGGTGCAGAAGTCTATCTCCGGGACAGGAAGGCTCTGAGGCAGGGAAATGGAAGAATTCACCGCGTTTCCCTGGGACCTCATCAGATGCCTCCGTTTAGTTTGGAGAACTGGTAATCTGCATACTGCTGATGAATCTGCGACCGCATGGTCCTGGTAATAGGCAGATGTTCTCCGGTTGTCAAAATAAACTCTGATTTCTCTATGGAGAAAACCTTGTCCATGTTGATGATGCAATTCCGGTAGCAGCATATGAACTGGGTGTAGATAAGGAGCATACCGGAAAAATCTTCAAACCGCATATAAGTGCGGACCGTCTTGTCGGGAAGATGGATTTGTATGTAGTGGTTTGAATAATCTGTGTAAAGGATAGAGTCAACGGGAATCTTAAGCATGATGCGGCTTTCCTTTACCTCTATATAATGACTCTGCTTCCTGCGGGATACAGACATAAAATACTCCATGGTATGGCTGAACTTCTCATAGCGGATGGGCTTTACCATGTAATCCAGAGCCCGGACCTCATATCCCTTCAGGGCAAAATCCGTACTGCTGGTGGTGAACACGATGGTACAGGAATCATCATCCTTACGGACCTTTTCAGCGATTCGGATGCCGGAAGTCTCATTCCGGAGAAAAATATCTAAGAATATAAGGTCAAAGCTGCCCCTTTCCCAGCAGCGAAGGAAATCGGCGGCAGTATTGAAGATGGTCGTCTGCTGGCAGGTATGTGTGTCAGAACAATAGGTAGATATAAAGCCGGCTAACTGACGAGCCTCATCTATCGAGTCGTCGATGACTGCAATGTTCACGGTGCCCTTCCTTTCTTTTGTATATCAACAGGGTAACAAAAGCCATATAAATTATCCTGTGACGGTACGTTATGAAACAATCCATATAGGTTCAGTATAATATACAACAAATTAAATTGCAAGGGCAATTGGAATAAGTTGTAAGAGCGGTATAGGCAGGCCCCTGCCTGGGTATAATCCATTTGTACTTATTTTGTATCAGCAAGAAAGGAGCAAGAACCTACATGGGAAAGTCTAAGAAGAATGAGGCATTTGATCCCCATAACCTGAGTGCACAGGACCAGCTTAAGTTTGAGATTGCCCAGGAACTGGGGTTGGACGCAAAGGTCATGGAGGGCGGATGGAGAAGCCTGACAGCCAAGGAAAGCGGCAAGATAGGGGGCCTTATCACAAAGCGCAAACGGGAACTTAAGAAAGAGGCATTGCAGCAGGAATGATTTTCCGATATACTGTTTTATATCTGTAATCAGGAATGATACAAAGGAGACGGGAATGAAGATAGGAATGATCTGTTTTACGGCAAGAGGCGCCGGAATATGCCGCCTGCTGTGCCGCCGGTTCAGGGATACAGGAACAGAGTGCCAAGGATATGTGCCGCGGCGCTTCTGGAAGCCGGAATGGGAGGCGGAGGGTATCCTGCCTCAGGACAAATCCCTTTCGGAATGGACCGGATCCATGTTTGGACAGAAGAGGGCGCTGGTGTTCATCGGCGCGGCCGGTATTGCAGTCAGGGCTATTGCGCCCTTTGTCCGGGATAAGATGACAGACCCTCCTGTGGTGGCGGCTGATGAAGCCGGGCATTTCTGTATCCCCCTGTTGTCAGGCCATGTGGGGGGAGCCAATGAGCTGGCTGAAAGGATGGCGGGCTGGCTTCAGGGCATACCGGTCATAACCACGGCAACGGATGTCAACGGTGTATTTGCGGTGGATGTCTTTGCAGCCCGCAGCGGTCTTTGCATAACAGACAGAAAAGAGGCCAAAGAGATTTCTGCCTGGCTGCTGGATGGCGGGAAGGTGGGTTTTTTCTGTGACGCGGAGTGCCATGGGGCGGAGAGCGCGTCCGGCGCCGGGTCTTGGAGAAACTGGATTTCAGACAGAGAAACAGGAATCTTTGGGGAGGGCGCCAAGGGCATATGCAGACATAATATATGCATGAATAGCGTGTGCAGGCATAACATATGGATTACATTCCGAAACAGTGAAAGGCCTTCCTTCCTTCGCCTGGTTCCAAAGATGGTTGTGGTGGGCGTGGGCTGCAGGAAGGGAACCCCGCCGGATGTCCTGGAACGCCGTGTCCTGGAAGCGCTGGAGGATAGTGGCATTGACCCGGCGGCGGTAAAGGCATTGTCCACCATTGACATTAAGGCCAAAGAGGCAGCGGTGTCGCAGCTGGCCGGCAGGTACGGGTGGGAGCTTCGTACATTTACATCCGGGGAACTGCTGGCTGTGGAAGGAGAGTTTGAGGAATCCGAGTTTGTAAGATCCACGGTGGGCGTGGGCAATGTCTGCGAAAGGTCCTGTACGGCCGGGGGAGGAATCCTTCTGATACATAAGCGGGCCGGAGAAGGGGTGACGGTGGCGGCAGCCATAGAGCCGGTTGCAGGAGCCGGTCACAGGGAAATTAGACATTGAGAAATGCAGTTGGATATGATATACTTTTCCATAGTTTAAGTCAGATGTTGGACAGCAGGTGGGACTATGGCAGATTCGTACATCTATAAGAATCAGAAAAAATTGAGATGGGGATACACCACAGGTACTTGTGCGGCAGCGGCTTCCTTGGCAGCTGCCGTTATGTTGTTGCAGGGCAGGAGAATGGAGCAGGTATCCCTGACAACGCCAAAGGGAGTCCGTCTGGACCTGGAGGTGGAGGAAATGGATACGGGGGAGAACCGTGTATCCTGCGGTGTCAGAAAGGATGCAGGCGACGACCCGGATGTGACGGACGGGCTTATGGTGTATTCACAGGTCCGGCTGCCGGATGCGGACAGCGTTGATGTCAGCGGTGCCGGTGGGGATTATGTGTATGAGAAGGACGGATTACGGCTGAATTTATCCGGAGGAGTGGGAGTGGGAAGGGTAACTCAGTGCGGTTTGAGCTGCGAAGTGGGAAAGGCGGCCATTAACCCGGTTCCCAGGCAAATGATATTTGAACAGGTGGCCGGTGTGTGCCGGGAATCCGGTTTTAAGGGTGTGCTTTCCATTGAAATCCGTGTACCGGGAGCTTTTAAGGTGGCGGATAAGACCTTTAACAGCCGTCTGGGAATCCAGGGAGGCATATCCATACTGGGGACCAGCGGAATGGTGGAGCCCATGAGCGAGACAGCGCTTCTTGACACCATACGGCTGGAGCTGAGGCAGAGGATACGTAAGGGGGAGAAGAACCTCCTGGTGACACCGGGAAATTACGGTGAGAACTTTGTAGGCAATGTACTTGGTCTTGGCCTGGGACAGGCTGTGAAATGCAGCAACTTCATAGGCAGTACCATTGACATGGCGGTGGAAGAAGGTGCTGAGTCCATACTGCTCATAGGCCATGGCGGTAAGCTAATCAAACTGGCAGCCGGTATCATGAATACCCATTCCTCCTGGGCGGATGGGAGAATGGAAATCCTGGCAGCCCACGGAGCTGCCTGCGGCGCGAAAAGAGAGCTGGTGGAACAGATTCTGGAAGCAGTGACCGTGGATGAGGGGCTGCGCCTTCTGGAGACAGAGGATGGCCTGCGTGAACAGGTGATGAAGCGGGTGATGGGGCGGCTGGAACAGCATATGAAACGGCGGGCCGGTGAACGTCTGAGGGCAGAGGCCATTGTATTTACCAATGAACGCGGAATACTGGGCGCAACCACCGGCGCAGATGATTTGCTTATGTTTTTTACGGACAGAATGAGGAATAGATGAAAGGCGGAATGAGATGATACATATAGTAGGAGCAGGTCCGGGCGCAGTTGATTTGATTACGGTCAGGGGAAAGAGACTCTTGTCAGAGGCAGATGTGGTCATATATGCGGGTTCCCTGGTCAGCCGGGAGCTTTTAGACTGGGTCAGGCAGGATGCCAGGATTTATGACAGCGCCTCCATGGACCTGGAGCAGGTCATGGAAGTGATGGAACAGGCGGAACGGGACGGTCTTACCACGGTGCGCCTTCATACCGGGGATCCCTGCCTCTACGGTGCCATACGGGAACAGATGGACGGTCTGGATGCTAGGGGGATAGGTTATGATATATGTCCCGGGGTCAGCTCCTTCTGCGGAGCCGCCGCAGCGCTTGGGATGGAGTATACCCTGCCCGGCATCAGCCAGAGTGTAGTCATAACCAGGATGGCCGGTAGGACACCTGTGCCGGAACGGGAATCCATAGGGAAATTTGCTGCCCACGGCAGCACCATGGTGATATTCCTGAGCGCCGGCATGACGGGAGAATTGTCAGAGGAGCTGATGAAGGGCGGATATCCGGGGGATACGCCCGCAGCCATTGTATATAAGGCAACCTGGCCGGACCAGAAGGTGGTCCGGTGTACGGTAGCTGCCTTAAAGGAGACGGCAGACAGGGAAGGAATCCATAAGACCGCGCTTATTGTGGTGGGAAATACCGTGGCCCAGACCGGCTATGAGCGATCAAAGCTTTACGACCCCGCCTTTACCACCGGATTCCGTGTGGGCCGTGAAGATATCCAGAGGAAACAGGAGCCCGGAACACTCTATGTGGTGGGGATGGGACCAGGAGAAAAAAAGCAGATGACGGGACAGGCCCTGGAAGTGATGGAGCAGTGCCAGGTCATAGCCGGTTATACGGTCTATGTGGACCTGGTAAGGGGATTGTTCCCCCAAAAGGAATTTTTGACCACTGCCATGACCAGGGAAGAGGAACGGTGCCGGAAGGCGTTTGAATGCTGTATGGAGGGAAAGAATACAGCCATGATATGCAGCGGGGACGCAGGGGTTTATGGAATGGCGGGCCTCATACTGGAACTGGCAAAGCAGTATCCCGGCGTCAGCGTCAGGACAGTGCCGGGAATCACGGCTGCCTGCGCGGGGGCGGCGGTTCTGGGAGCCCCGCTGATGCACGATTTTGCTGTCATAAGCTTAAGCGACCGGCTTACGCCCCTGGAGGTCATATGGAACCGGGTAGAGGCCGCGGCCCAGGCGGATTTTGTCATATGTCTGTACAACCCGGCCAGCAAGGGACGGCCTGACTATTTCAGGCAGGCGTGCAGCCGTATTCTTAAGTACAGGGCAGGGCATACCGTGTGCGGGCTGGCTGTGAACATCGGCAGGGAAGGGGAAGGGACGGAGGTCCTTACCCTGGAGGAGCTGAAGGAACGCCGGGTGGACATGTTCACCACGGTCTACATCGGCAATTCCCATACCAGGCAGATTGGCCCCTATATGGTCACGCCGAGAGGTTACAGGTATGAAGGAAATTAAGAGGAGTATCATACTGTTTGCAGGGACCACGGAGGGGAGGCTGCTGGCTGAATATCTTCAGGAGCTTAACCGACCCTTTGTAATCTGTGTGGCTACCGGATATGGAAGGGATTTGCTGGAGGATATATGCAGGCCGGACCATGACGGATGCATGGAGATACGCCAGGGGCGTCTTAATGTTACGGAAATGGAGCGGATGTTTGATAAGCTGCGGCCGGAACTGGTCATTGACGCCACCCATCCATATGCGGTGGAAGTAACCCGAAACATAAGAATTGCCTGTTCCAAAAGAAAGGGCCTGCGGCTTATAAGGTGCCTGCGTGAACCGGGGGCCGGGGACAGCCGGCCGGGAGTAATCCATATGCCGGATGTGGAGGCGGCAGTCACATGGCTGTCCTCTGTGACGGGAAATATTCTGGTGACCACGGGCAGCAAGGAGCTGGCCGCGTACACAAGAATAAGGGATTATGAGCAGAGGATTTATGCCAGGGTCCTGCCCTCGGCGGAGGCCGTGGCCCAGTGCAGGAGTCTGGGATTTGAGGGCCGCCATATCATCGCCATGCAGGGACCTTTTTCAGAGGAAATGAATCTGGTACAGCTCAGGGAATACGGATGCGCTTATCTGGTGACCAAGGACGGCGGCGCAGCCGGAGGCTTTTCGGAAAAGATAAAGGCAGCGCACAGGGCCGGTGCTGCGGCAGTGGTGATTGACCGGCCGGGCAGCGGGGAAGGCATATCCCTGGATGAGATAAAGGGACAGCTAAAGGAGTGGATGGAACATGAAAAGAAAGGAAGCATATATGGATGATTTAAGGCCAATCGTATATCTGGTGGGCATAGGAATGGGGGGAGAGGACCAGCTGACGGGCCGGGCAATGGATTGCCTGGAGGCGGCCCAGGTGGTGATGGGGGCGGACCGGATGCTGGACAGCGTCAGCGCGTACACCGATAAGAAGCGGGTATTTTCAGCCTATAAGCCCAGTGAGATGGTACAGTGGCTGGGCAGCTTCCGGTGGGATGAGGCAGCCCTGGTGCTGTCAGGAGACACCGGCTTTTACAGCGGGGCTGAGGCGGCGGCCAAGGCATTTGTGCGGGAGGGATGGGACGTGGAATTTGTTCCGGGTGTGTCCAGCCTGTCCTATTTCTGCGCCAGGCTGGGAAAGAGCTGGCAGAATGTCCATCCGGTCAGCAGCCATGGACGGGACTGCGATGTGGCTGCCCATATCCGCAGCTTCAAGAGCTGCTTTATCCTGCTGGGCGGAGCCGGCAGCGTGCCGGATTTGTGCCGCCAGCTGGTCAGCAGCGGAATGAGCAACGTGACCATATGGGCCGGAGAAAATTTTTCATACGAGGATGAACGCATTGCCTGGGAAATGACTCCTGCCGAGCTTTTAATGGAGGATGAGCGCCTTCCCTTTGGCAGCCTGGCCTGTGTACTGGTGGAGAATACAGAGGCGGCGGAAGGACAGCTTTATCCCCAGCCCGGTCCCGAGGATCACGACTATATCCGGGGCCAGGTGCCTATGACAAAAAAGGAGGTACGGAGGATATCCCTTGAGAAGCTGTGTATCGGCACCCAGGCCGTGTGCTATGATATCGGGGCCGGCACCGGCTCCGTGGCGGTGGAGATGGGAATGGAGATACGCAAGCGGGGCGGCAGCGGCCAGGTGTATGCCATTGAGCGGAACCGGGAAGCCCTGCAGCTGATTGAATCCAACTGCCAGAAGTTCCACGGAAGCTGGATGGGATTTCACATGGTGGAAGGCGAGGCGCCTGAGGCCATGAAGGGACTGGAACCGCCCACCCACGCATTCATCGGCGGAAGCGGCGGCCGTATGCGTGAAATCGTGGCAGCCCTTCTTGACGCCAATCCCCATGTGAGAATCGTGGCCAATGCCATTACACTGGAGACAGTGGGCGAGATTCTGGCGTGTATGAAGGAATTTGAATTTGCCACAGGAGAGATAACCCAGGTATGGGCGGCCCCCGTGGATGCGGTGGGAAGCTACCATATGCCAAAGGCGCAGAACCCGGTATATGTGGCGGTCATGCAGGACCCAAAAGACGACGGGGGAGATATACAATGGCAGGAGTTATGATAGCGGCTCCGGGAAGCGGCAGCGGGAAGACCATGGTAACCTGCGGCCTGCTGACCCTTCTTAAGAGAAAGGGATATAATCCGGCTGCATTTAAGTGCGGACCGGACTACATTGACGGCCTGTTCCACCGCAGGGTGCTGGGAGTGGAAAATGGCAACCTGGACAGCTTTTTTGAGACCGGGACACATATGAGACAGAAGCTGTCCCGGAGCATGGAACACCATTTTGTGGTGGCAGAAGGTGTCATGGGATATTTTGACGGTCTGGGGGGCGTGTCCGTTCAGGGGAGTTCCTTTGAGATTGGAAGTATTCTTGAACTTCCGGCCATTCTGGTGGTGGATGGAAGAGGAGCCAGCTTATCGCTGATGGCTTTGATTCAGGGATTTTTGGAGTATGATATGATGGCGGAAACAGATAGTGAGAAAAAAGCTCACAAAGCACATGGAGGTATTTGCGGAAACACAGGCTGCCGTGGGAACAGTGATAAAGAAAATAACATAAAGGGCATCTTTTTCAACCGCATGTCCCCCATGATATATAACCGCCTAAAACCCATGGTGGAGGAACGGTTTCAGATTCCGGTCATAGGATATTTGCCTGAACTGAAATTCCTTCAGGTGGGAAGCCGTCATCTGGGGCTGGTGCTTCCGGATGAGATAGATGGAATCAGGGAGCAGCTGGAACAGCTGGCCGACCGGATGGATGACAATTTGGAGTGGGAACCGCTTTTGAGGATTGCTGCTGACGCAGGCGGCTGTGACAGGGCGGTACTGGTCCGGGCAGAGGCATGCTTCGTCGGGAAGCCGTGGAACGGGCCGGGAACTGAGTCCAAAACTGGAACCGTACCGCATTTTCGTCTGGGAATTGCCAGGGATGAGGCATTTTGCTTTTATTATGAGGACAACCTAAGGGCCATGGAACAGGCTGGAGCCGAGCTTGTATATTTTAGCCCGCTCCATCAGAAGGAACTGCCGGAGGGACTGGACGGGCTGATACTGGGGGGCGGTTATCCTGAAAACCATGGGGAGGCTCTGGCGGCGAACAGGACCATGCGGGATTCGGTGGCGGCAGCGGCCGCATCCGGGATGCCCATTCTGGCAGAGTGCGGGGGGTACCTCTATCTGCTGGACAGTCTGGAGGGGGATGGCGGAAAGGAATATCCCATGGCAGGTGTTTTGAGGGGCCATGGATACAGGGCCGGAAAAACCGGCAGGTTTGGATACATAACCCTGCGGCCCAATCGCAGCCTTCCCTTTCTTCAGGAAGGGGCAGAGATAAAAGGCCATGAATTTCATTACTGGGACTGCAGGTGCGGGGAGGATGAATTTTGCATGAGGGCTGTCAAGCCAAATGGCGGCCGTTACTGGCCCTGCATGAGAACAGCGAAACGGGTGATGGCCGGATTCCCCCACCTTTATTATCCTTCCTGCCCTGAACTGGTTCAAAGGTTTGCTGGACAGTGCGTGGAATATGGAAAGGAACATGGCGAGGAACACGACGAGGAACATGACGGAAAGGAACATGAGCTATGACATTGAAGGAAGCAATGAAGAGCATTAAGCCCGCCAGCCAGGCCCTCAGGCGTCAGGCAAAGCAGCGCTGGGATAAGGTGGCCAAGCCTTTGGGAAGCCTGGGAGTCCTGGAAGAGGATATCATACGCATAGCCGCTGCATCCGGCAGCCTGGCAGTCAGCCTGCATCCCAGGGCCATTGTGGTCATGTGTGGGGACAATGGCGTTGTAAAGGAAGGCGTGACCCAGACAGGACAGGAGGTTACCGCCATTGTGGCAGGAAACATGGCTCAGGGAAATTCATGTGTCTGCCTTATGGCCCGTCAGGCAGGGGCCGATGTGATTCCTGTGGATGTGGGTATGGCCTGCCATGACGCGGTTCCCGGCATGGTGAACCGGAAAGTGGCATATGGGACAAAGGACTTCCTGGAGGAACCTGCCATGACCAGGGAGGAAACAGTGAAGGCCATGGAGGCAGGAGCAGATATGGCCGCGGAACTGAAACAAAGGGGGTATGTGCTGGCCGGCTCCGGAGAAATGGGAATCGGCAATACCACTACCAGCAGCGCCCTTCTTTCCGTACTTCTGGATATGGACCCCGAACTGGTGACGGGCCGGGGGGCAGGTCTGACCACAGCCGGTTACAACCGCAAGGTGCAGGTCATAAGGGAAGGAATCCGTATCCGCAAGCCGTCCGGGAAGGATCCGGTGGACGCGCTGTCCAAAGTGGGCGGCCTGGATTTGGCGGCCCTGACCGGCTTTTATATTGGCTGCGCGGCCTGCGGCCTGCCGGTGGTGCTGGACGGACTCATAACAGGGGCAGCCGCTCTGGCTGCCGTCAGAATCTGCCCGGATGTAAAAGGATATCTGCTGGCCTCCCATATTTCAGCCGAGCCTGCCGGGGCAATGGTCCTTGATGCCCTTGGCCTTAAACCCGCCATTTCTGCGGGAATGTGTCTGGGGGAGGGCACCGGCGCAGCGGCCCTGTTTCCGCTTTTAGATATGGCGGCGGCTGTGTACACGCAGATGAGCAGCTTTGATGACATCCATATGGAAGCGTATGAGCATCTGGTGTGATTGGGATTAACATGATGACATGATGATAGGAGACCAAGGATGATTACTCTGGTGACAGGCGGAAGCGGCAGCGGAAAATCAGAATATGCAGAAGGGCTTATTCTGGATTCATCCTGTTCCCGCCGTTTTTATGTGGCTACCATGATTGCATATGGAAAAGAGGGAAGGGATAAGGTGGAGCGTCACCGTATGCTCCGAAAGGGAAAGGGGTTCATCACCATAGAAAAACCCTGGGATGTGGGAAGGGTGATGTTTGAAGAGTATGAGGCCGGTTCAGGCGCTTCATCCCGGACAGACCGGACCCTTTTGCTGGAGTGCGTATCCAACCTGGCGGCCAATGAGATGTTTAAGGAGGAGGGGACAGAGAAAACGGAAGCAGGAGAGCAGCAGGGCAGTCCGATCCAATACCTGTCCCATAAGATTGCGGGGGACATCATTTCCCTGGCCGGACAGGTTCGGGATATGGTGATTGTCACCAATGAAGTGGACCGGGATGGAATCTGTTACGGACCTGAGACAATGGAGTATATCCGTCTCATGGGCTGCTTGAATCAGAAGCTGGCCGCTGCCGCAGACCGGGTGGTGGAGGTGGTTTATGGCATTCCCGTGTTCTGGAAGCCTTCCTCCTCCGGACAGGCAGCGGTTGGGGGTGACTTGATAAGAAGGGAGTGTCAGGGAGAATGAACGGACTTTATTCCTGTATCATAGCGGTTTCCACGTATTCCAAGATACCCATGCCCAACGTGGAGTGGACCGAGGATCGTATGCGCTACGTTATGTGCTTTTTTCCTCTGGTAGGGATCGCGCAGGGAGCGGTTCTGGGCCTTTGGCTTTATCTTTCACTGGATGTGCTGAAGCTGTCCGTGGCCGCTGCGGCTCTCATTGGGGCAGCCGTTCCCTTGCTGGTAACCGGAGGGATTCATATGGACGGTTTTCTGGATACCATGGATGCCATTCATTCCTATGGTGACAGAAGCAGAAAGCTGGAGATTCTGAAAGACCCGCACCTGGGAGCCTTTGCGGTCATTTCCTTTGGCGTTTACATGATGCTCTATCTGGGTGTTTTTCTCGAGTACCTGTCTCTTGTCCTGAGGGTGGACATGGGGGACAGATATTTTCTTTACGCGGTTCCCTGCCTTGTGTTTGTGATGGAGCGGGCCTTCAGCGGCCTTTCCGTGGTCACATTTCCCCGGGCCAAAAAGCAGGGCCTGGCAGCCGGATTTGGCGGAGCAGCAAAAAAAAAGACGGATTCCCTGGTGCTGCTTCTGTGGATGCTTATTTGCCTGGGAACAGGCGCGGCAGCCGTTAAGATGGGCTGTCACGGGGCAGGTATACTGGCAGGAGTACTGCTTATGACCCACCTGGCCGTGTTTATATGGTATTACAGGATGTCTGTGAAACAGTTTGGCGGAGTGACGGGAGATTTGGCCGGATGCTTTTTGCAGGTATGCGAACTGGCCGGTCTGGCGGCAGCCACAGTCCTTTTAAAGGCAGGCTTGATGGGAGGAATGTAGGAATGATTTTGGTAACAGGAGGAAGTTCCCAGGGTAAGAGGGAGTTCGTCAGGCAGTACCTGGGGGGACAGGATACGGATGTATTTGTTTGGACAGAGGGCGCAGAGGCCTCCTGGGAGGAATTTATGGACGGCAGGTTCTGCCGTGATTTCCAGTTCTTTGTCAGGCGGGTGATGGAGGGCAGCGCAGTCCCTTGTGGCCATGAATGCAAGGGACCGGTCACGGAACAGCTTCTGGAGGAGCTGCTTGCCGGACCAAAGGACCGCGTCCTGGTGACAGACGAGACAGGCTGCGGCATCGTGCCCGCAGATGCGTTTGAACGCCTGTACCGGGAGGAGACGGGGCGGCTCTGCTGCCGGATTGCCGGGGAGGCAGAGGAAGTGTGGCGGGTGTGCTGCGGGATAGGGATGCGGATTAAATGACGAGGTAGGTAGACATGGACATTACGTGGCTGGATATATGGAAATTTCATGGTACGGCCCTGCTGGCGGGATGTGTGATTGACTGGATGATAGGGGATCCCTTATGGTTACCCCATCCGGTGCGCCTCATGGGAACCATGATTGCCGGAATGGAATCGCGGCTTAGAGGATGGACAGAGGGGACGGGAAAGAAAGGGCAGTCCCGGGCAGGGCTCATCCTCACCGCCTCCATGTGCATGATATGGTGGTGCGTTCCATGGGCAATCGTTCACGCGGCGGAGCATCTGTGGCTGACCGGGGCCTTGGCAGTGCTTCTGCTGGCAGAGGGATTCCTGTGCAGTCTCATGCTGGCAGCCAGGGGACTGTATACAGAAAGCATGAAGGTGTGCCGCAGCCTGGAGGCAGGGCGCACAGAGGCGGCCAGATACAATGTGTCCATGATTGTGGGAAGGGATACCTCGGTGCTGGATGAGGGCGGAATTGCCAGGGCAGCAGTGGAGACAGTGGCTGAAAATGCCTCTGACGGTGTCATTGCCCCCTTTTTGTTCATGGCTCTTCTGGGGCCGGCAGGAGGCACGCTGTACAAGGCCGTCAACACCATGGATTCCATGGTGGGATACAAAAATGACAGATACCTGTACTTCGGCCGCTGTGCAGCCAGGCTGGACGACCTGCTTAACCTGGCGCCGGCCAGGCTGACCGGTATCCTGATGGTCCTCGGTGCATGGGTCCTGCCGGGCATGGACGGGGCTCATGCCTGTAAGGTGTTACTTCGGGACAGGAAACGCCACGCCAGCCCTAATTCCGCCCACGGCGAGGCTGCCTGTGCAGGCGCCCTTCATCTGCGCCTGGCCGGGGATGCCTGGTATTTCGGAACCCTTCATAAAAAGCCATATATCGGGGATGACGACAGGGTAATAGAACCGGCGGACATAAGGCGTGCAAACCATCTCATGTTTTTTGCGGAGGGGATGATGGTTCTTGGGCTGGCTGTGCTGATTCTGCTTTTGTAATATCAGCCGGTAAGTTTTTGTATTATAGCTGTAAAAAGGGCATATGGAGGTTATTATGGAATATCAACACGGCGGGGACATATACAGCCAGGACATACAGATGGATTATTCTGCCAATATCAATCCCCTTGGCATGCCGGAGGCGGTCAGGCAGGCTCTGAGGGACTGTCTGGACAGGGAAGTCTGCAGCCTGTACCCGGACAGCCGGTGCAAAAAGCTGAGACAGGCCCTGGGCAGGCATCATGGGGTGGAGGATAAATGGATTATCTGCGGAAACGGGGCAGCTGACTTGATATTCGGCCTGGCGTCCGCCCTGCGTCCTGTACGCGGGCTGGTGACAGCCCCCGCCTTTTCCGAGTATGAGCAGGCATTGAGGTCGGTGGGATGCAGGACCGACTATTATTATCTCAGGGAGGATGCGGGATTTGCCCTGGACGCTGCGGGGATGTGCAGCCGTGTACAGGAGGCGGCAGAGAGGGGCGAGCCCTACGATGTGGTGTTCCTGTGCAATCCCAACAATCCCACAGGATTACCCGTAAAAAAGGAAGAAGTGGAGCAGCTGGCAGGTACCTGTGAGCGTCTGGGGGTTTATCTGGCAGTGGACGAATGTTTCTGCGATTTCCTGGATGATTCAAAAGCATATTCCGTCATACCCGTCCTGGCCCGGTTTAAGCATCTGTTTGTGCTTAAGGCATTTACAAAGCTGTATGCCATGGCCGGGTTACGGCTGGGTTACGGCCTGTGCATTGACAGCGCCCTTCTGGAGCGGCTTCAGGAGGTCCGCCAGCCCTGGTCCGTGTCGGGCCCGGCCCAGTGCGCCGGCCTGGCGGCCCTTGGAGAGACGGATTTTGTGGAGCACACCAGAGCAGTGATTAAGGGGGAACGGGAGAGGCTTTCAGGCGCCCTCCAAAACCTGGGCTTTCAGGTATATCCCTCCCGGGCCAATTATCTGTTCTTTCGGGACCGGGAAGAGGACGGGATTTTGGAAAAAGGCCGGCTTTACCGGGAACTGCTGCGCCGCCGCATCCTGATTCGCAGCTGCGCCAATTATCCGGGGCTGGACTCATCCTTCTACCGTATCTGTGTTAAGCTGAGACAGGACAATGAACAGCTCATCCGGGAAATGGCCCGGGTGCTTGAGAGGAGGAAACCATGTCCGAACATACAAAGTCAATCATGATTCAGGGAACCATGTCCAACGCGGGAAAGAGCATCCTGGCAGCCGGGCTGTGCCGCATCTTTTACCAGGACGGCTACAGGACAGCGCCCTTTAAATCCCAGAACATGGCCCTTAATTCCTACATAACCCCTAAAGGGCTGGAGATGGGACGGGCCCAGGCCGTACAGGCGGAGGCAGCGGGAATTGTCCCCGATGCGGACATGAATCCCATTCTATTAAAACCTACCACGGATGTGGGCAGCCAGGTTATCGTCCATGGGATTTCCAGGGGCAATATGAAGGCCAGGGATTATTTTGCCTGTAAGAAATCCCTGGTGCCGGATATCATGGCCTCCTACCGGCGGCTGGAGGAACAGTACGATGTCATCGTCATAGAGGGCGCCGGAAGTCCGGCTGAGATTAACCTGAAATCAGATGATATCGCGAACATGGGCATGGCGGAGATGGCGGACGCCCCGGTGCTTCTGGTGGGGGACATTGACAGGGGCGGCGTCTTTGCCCAGCTCTACGGCACGGTGGCCCTGCTGACAGAGGAGGAGAGGAAGCGTATAAAGGGATTAATCATCAACAAATTCAGGGGCGACAGATCCATACTGGAGCCCGGAATTTCCATGCTGGAGGATCTGTGCCATATACCGGTGGTGGGGGTGATACCTTACATGGATGTGGATATCGAGGATGAGGACAGTCTGAGCAGCCGGCTGGACACAGGAAACAGCAAAGCTCCTGCCGGGGTGGATTTGGCGGTGATTCGTTTTCCGCGCATATCCAATTTTACGGATTTTAATGTGTTTTCAGGAATCCCCGGGGTGTCACTGCGCTATGTGACAAAGGCTTGTGACCTTGGAAACCCTGACATGGTCATCCTTCCCGGTACAAAGAATACCATCCATGACCTGCTGTGGATGCGCCAGAACGGGCTGGAGGCGGCAATCCTTAAGCTGGCGGACCGCCAGGTGCCTGTGTGGGGAATCTGCGGAGGTTACCAGATGATGGGGGAGGTGCTGGAGGATGCAAAAGGGGTGGAGTCAGGCCTTCCTTCCCGGACAGCCGGAATGGGCCTGCTCCCCCTTAAGACGGAGTTTGAGGAAGAAAAGATAAGGACCCAGGTGGAAGGCGCCTTCGGTGAGCTGGACGGCTGCCTGGGCGGCCTGTCAGGAAAATCCATTGGGGGATATGAGATTCACATGGGCCGCACGTTTATTGACCGGGAAGAGGGGGACGCTGACACGGCCAGAATCGTTTCCTGGCGCAGGGAACCGGAAATATGCCGCCCCATGGACTATGTGATGGAAACAGGAAAGGACAGGCTTTTATCCAGGAAGGCCAGGATGGATGGGTGGAACAGGGGAAATATCTACGGCACCTATGTCCATGGAATCTTTGACAGCCCCGGAATTGCCAGGACAGTGGCAGAGGCCCTGGCCGCGGCAAAGGGCCTCTGCCTGGAACAGGCGGCGGATATGGATTACAGCACTTACAGGCAGCAGCAGTATGATAAGCTGGCAGAATCGCTCAGGGAGAATCTGGACATGGAGGCCGTGTACAGAATTATGGGCATCAGCCGAAAAGGAAAAGGAGAGGAGAAGCCGGATGACGGATATACAGTTGGAACAGGTACTGCCGGGAGATATTGAGAGGCGCAGTTTTGAGATCATACAGGAGGAACTGTCCTTGCAGGGCATACATCCGGAGCCTGAAAATGAAATGGTTATCAAGCGGGCCATCCACACCACGGCGGATTTTGACTATGCACAAAACCTGGTATTTTCCGGTCAGGCGGTGAAAAAGGGGATGGAGGCATTAAAAGCCGGCGCTGTCATTGTCACGGATACCAATATGGGGCTGTCCGGGATCAATAAAAAAAGGCTGTCCGCCCTGGGCGGGGAAGCCTTCTGTTTCATGGCAGATGAGGATGTGGCGTTACAGGCAAAGGAACAGGGCACCACCAGGGCTGTGGCCAGCATGGAAAAGGCGGCCAGGCTCTATGGATTGCAGGGGCGTCCGCTGATTTTTGCCGTGGGCAATGCTCCCACGGCCCTGGTCCGCATTTATGAGCTCATAGAGGAAGGACTGGCCGCCCCCGCCCTTGTCATCGGCGTGCCGGTGGGATTCGTGAATGTGGTCCAGTCAAAGGAACTGATTCTGACCCTGGAGGATACGCCGTATATTGTGGCAAGGGGAAGAAAAGGCGGCAGCAATGTTGCCGCCGCCATCTGTAACGCGCTGTTATACCAGATTCCGGTGTAGTGCGCGGCTGAAAGCAGTTTTCAGACTCGCCCCGGCCTATTTCCGGCCGCTCCAGCAGTAGGTGCAGAGCTTGCAGGGGGAGATGCCGATGGACTTCACCAGGTCATCCAGCCTGTGGTAACGAAGGGTGGTGAATCCCAGGCGCTTGCGGATTTCCTCAATCATCTCCTTGTAATTGGCGCTGTCCGGGTCCGTGTAAGTGTTTAACACATGGCGGGACACATTATCGCCCTCCCTGTCCCGGATGATGCGCCTGGTAATCAGGTCCAGCTCTGAGGTGGAACGGGAGAAATTAAGGTAGGGGCATCCGAACATAAGGGGAGGGCAGGCCGGACGTATATGCACTTCCTTTGCCCCGCTCTGGTACAGGAATTCCGTTGTCTCACCCAGCTGGGTGCCTCGAACTATGGAGTCGTCGATGAGCAGCAGCTTTTTGCCGCGGATCAGCGCGTCCACAGGAATCAGCTTCATGCGGGCGATCAGGTTTCTCTGGCCCTGGTTCTGGGGCATGAAGGAGCGGGGCCAGGTGGGGGTGTATTTGATGAAGGGACGGGCAAATGGAATGCCGGATTCATTGGCATACCCGATGGCGTGCGCGATGCCTGAGTCAGGCACGCCCGCAACCACCTGGGGCTGCGCGTCATCCCTCTTTGCCAGCAGCTTCCCGCACTCATAGCGCATGCTCTCCACATTGATGCCCTCGTAACTGGATGTGGGATAGCCGTAATATACCCACAGGAAGGAGCATATCTTCATTTCTTCCCTGGGAGGGCTGACCGTCTCCACGCTCTCAGGCGTCATATATACGATTTCGCCGGGCCCCAGTTCTTTGTAGTCCGTATATCCCAGATTGATGTAAGCAAAGCTTTCAAAGGAGGCGCAGTAGGCATCGTCCTTGTGCCCGATGACAATGGGGGTTCTTCCGAATTTATCCCTGGACGCATAGATTCCTTCCGGAGTCAGCAGCAGGATGGACATGGAGCCCTCTATCTTTTCCTGGGCATAAAGAAGACCCTCCACCAAGGTGGATTTCTGGTTGATGAGGGCAGCCGCCAGCTCCGTTGCATTGATGCGCCCGTGGCTCATTTCCATGAAATGGATATGGCCGTTTTCATAGGCTGAGGCCACCAGCTCTGCCTCGTTGTTGATTTTTCCCACTGTGATTATGGCAAAGCTGCCCAGGTGGGACTGAATCAGAAGGGGCTGGGGTTCGTTGTCGGAGATACATCCGATTCCCAATGTTCCCTCCAGCTCGTCCAAATCTCCGTCAAATTTCGTACGGAAGGGAGTGTTTTCAATATTGTGGATGGACCTTGTAAAGCCCTGGCTGCCGTATACGGCCATTCCGCCTCTCTTTGTCCCCAGATGGGAGTGATAATCCACTCCGAAAAACAAGTCCAGGGTACAGCTGTTTTTTGATGCAACACCAAATATTCCGCCCATATGTCATACCTCTTTTATCTATGTGTTTGTTTTATGCCTTCACGATTGATTACGGCTCTGTCTGCCGGTTACGGACTTATCATAACATATATTAGTAGTACAGGACAATATGATTGATATATTATTTATACTTATGAGAAACTATAAGCACGCCTGGAAGAGCCTTCCGGAGAATATTCACTTTTGCACCGGGATGACAATTTCATGCATTTGAGGTATACTTGTGATAAATCTCCTGGACCCGTAAAAGCGTCTACCTGGGCAGGCCCTGGAGGGATTACGCCAGGACGGTGCTCATTGGCTGCTATCTGGGGCCCCACATATGCCGTGAGGGATGGCATGACTGGGATAAAAAGGACGCGCGGTCCACCCTGTTTTACGGTGAATACGGAAGCTATGGACCGGGGGCGGCGGGCCGGGAGGCATCGGAACAGGGTAAAAGGGACCGGGGTACATCAAGGCCGGACTGGGTTTCCATGCTTACCCGTGAACAGATACAGGACTACACCATGGAACAGGTTCTGGGCGGAACGGACGGGTGGAATCCCGGGGCATATATTGTAAGAAGGAAGGGATAAACGCATGGAATTATACCGTATCATACTGGTGGACGACGAGGAAGAGGTCAGGCAGAGTATCATCAGGAAGATTGACTGGACGGGAGCCGGTTTCTGCGTGGTTGGGGATGCGGAAAACGGGGAGGAGGCCCTGGAAAAAGTGGAGGCCCTGGAGCCGGACCTGATACTGACGGACATCAGGATGCCCTTTATGGACGGCCTTTCCCTGGCTGAACGGGTGAGGCAGAAATATCCCTCGGTTAAAATCGTGATTTTTTCAGGCTACGATGATTTTGAGTATGCCAAGCAGGCCATAAAGCTGAATGTGACGGAGTACATCCTGAAGCCTGTGAATGTGGAGGAGCTGACTGCCATCTTAAAGCGCATCAAATCCAACCTGGACGATGAGATCGAGCAGAAAAGGAATGTGAGCCTGCTGCGTGAAAATTATATTCGCAGCCTTCCCATTCTCAGGGACCAGTTTTTAAACGAGCTGGTGGGAAGCACTGTGCCCGGAAATGTACTTAAGGAAAAGCTGGCTGAGTATGATATCCCGCTGGCAGGAGCCAAGAAATGGGTGGCCGCGGCCATTGACATAGAGCCGGAGGAGATCCGGGAGGGGAATATGCTGCCTCTCCACAAGGAGAGGGACCTGATTCCCATTTCCGTCATGCAGATAGTGGAGGAGAAGCTGGGGAACTATTGCCGTTCTTCCGTATTCACTTCCTCCAGGACCTCCTGGTCTGAGCTGGCCCTTATTGCTGCCATTGATGAGGATAACAGCCAGACAGGACTGATTGACGTTCTGGGGGATATCTGCAAGGAGACAAAGAAGATTCTGGAGGTGCCCATCACCATTGGCATCGGCCACAGCTGCCAGGACCTGGGGGAGATCAGCGGCTCCTATAAGGCGGCCGTGGACGCCCTTGGCTATAAGGCCATCGTGGGAGCGGGAAGCACCATCTACATCAATGACGTGGAGCCTGTAAGCGGGGGAAAGCTGAGTTTTGACAGCAAGGACGAAGCGGAACTCATTGCGGCCATCAAGTTCGGCCCCAGGGAGAAGATAGAGGAAGCAGTACAGGCAGTCATGGATAAAATGAGCGATGCAAAGGTGCATTTCAGGCAGTGCCAGGCATATATGCTCAGCGTGTCCAGCTCCATTGTCCAGCTGATTCAGCAGTATGACCTGGACCTGGAACAGCTGACGGAGGAGGGGGAGGAGCAGGGGGATACCTTTGCCGTCATACCCAGGATGATGAAAAAAGAGGACTTTGCCCACTGGCTTCTCTCGGCCGCCCTCAGGATGAACCAGGCCATGAACCGGGAGCGGGATAATACCATGAAGCAGGTCATCCAGAAGGCCAGGGAATATATTATTGACAATTACCAGGACCCGGATTTATCCGTGGAGAAGATATGCCGCCAGCTGCACATGAGCCCGGCCTATTTCTCCACCATGTTCAAGAAGGAGACAGGGCAGGCATATACCGCCTACCTGACCCAGGTCCGCCTGGACAAGGCAGTGGAGCTTCTCAACAAGACCGATGACAAGACCTATGTTATAGCGGCCAAGGTGGGATATCAGGAGCAGAATTATTTCAGCTATGTGTTCAAAAAGCGTTTCGGGGTCTCGCCCACCAAGTTCAGAGGGGCAAAATAGATACAAAAGGCCTGCCGCGCCGCGTATTGCGGGAACGCGGCAGGCAGCGTAAAGGAGCAGGGGACATGTTGTTTGAGAAGCAGAGGATTAAGCTGCAGAAGGCCAGTATACGGTACATCATATTCATCTACTTTACACTGACGGCCCTGGCCGCCAGTATATTCATAGGCATTTCCCTGTATTCCAGGCTGTCGGGCCAGATGTCCGCCACCATCCGGGAGGAGAACCAGATTCTGATTAATCAGATCACCAGGTCCATGGAGGATTACCTGCGGACCGTGATGAAGCTGTCTGATTCCCTGTACTACGGGGTGGTCAAGAACGCGGACCTGGCCAGCGGTTCCATCGGAAGCGAGATGACTCTTCTCTATGACAACAACAAGGACAATGTGGAGAATATTGCCCTTTTGTCCAAGGAGGGAAAGCTGTTAGAAGCCGTGCCTGCGGCCCGCCTTAAGACAAATATGGATGTCACCGGGGAAAACTGGTTTACCTCCACCCTGGAGAAGACGGAGAACATGCATTTCTCCACGCCCCATGTCCAGTACATCTTTGACGGCAGCGAGAACCAATACCGGTGGGTCATTTCCCTGTCAAGGGCAGTGGAAATCACCCAGGGACCTTCCACGGACCAGGGAGTCCTGCTGATTGACATACGCTACAGCAGTCTGGAGCAGCTCTTTGACGGGGTAAATCTGGGAAACGGAGGCTATGTCTACTTAATCAGCAGCAGCGGGGAAATCATATACCACCCCCAGGCCCAGCTTATTGACTCGGGAATCGTCCGGGAGAACAACCTGGAGGTATCCGGACTCAGGGACGGCAATTACCGTCAGACCGTGGACGGGGAGGAACGGACCGTCACGGTTAAGACCGTGGGATACACAGGCTGGAAGGTGGTGGGGGTGACGCCTCTTGACGGCGTGTCCCTCAACAATATCAAGACAAAGCTTCTGGTAATTTTCATGATTGCCTTTGTCCTTTTTATCATGACCATCATCAATTCCTATATCTCCTCCAGGATAACGGACCCCATCAAGGAGCTGGAGAAATCCGTCAATGAAATTGAGGCAGGCAATCTGGAGACAGAGGTCAGGAGCGGAGGTTCCTACGAGATACAGCATCTGGGCAATTCCATACAGAACATGGCCCGGCAGATAGGGCGGCTTATGGACGATATTGTGGCGGAGCATGAATCCAAGCGAAAGAGCGAGTTCGACACCCTCCAGGCGCAGATTAACCCCCATTTCCTATATAACACCCTGGATATCATTGTGTGGATGATTGAAAATGAGAACCTGACCGACGCGGTGCGGGTCGTGACGGCCCTGGCCAGGTTTTTCCGAATCAGCCTCAGCAGGGGAAAAAGCATTATAGCTGTCAGGGATGAGCTGGAGCATGTGCGCAACTACCTTATGATTCAGCACATGCGCTATAAAAATAAGTTTACCTATACCGTGGAAGCAGAGGATGAGGTCCTTGACCTGGCCAGTCTCAAGCTTATCCTCCAGCCTCTGGTGGAAAATGCCATCTATCACGGCATGGAATTCATGGACGGCGACGGGGAAATCCGCATCCGGGCATGGCGCCAGGATAAGGATTTATTCATGAGTGTATCGGACAACGGCCTGGGGATGACCCGGGAGCAGGTGAAACGGCTGTTCGGGGATACGGACCACGTGCCGTCAGGCAGGGGATCCGGCATTGGAGTGAAGAATGTCAACGAGCGTATCTGTCTGTATTTTGGAAATGGCTACGGACTGGAAATCGAGTCGGAGCCGGATGAAGGGACCACGGTCACGGCCCATCTGCCGGCCATCCCCTACGAGAAAGTAAAGAAAGAGGGATCCTATGTTAAATAAAGGAAAAATACTCTGGTGCATATGGGCCGGTATCCTGGTCCTGCTGTTTTTGATGTCCTCCACGGATCTGATTATCAAGGAAAAGAAAAATGAGGTATATCCGATTTCCGTCATCATAGAGGGGGACAACGACGACTACTATGTGAATTTCAAAAAGGGTATGGACCAGGCCGCGGTGGAGTTCCATGGGGATGTCAGTTTTATCACCCTTTATGCATCCGATGACCAGGCGCAGCAGATGGAGCTGGTAAAACGGGAAATCAGGGACGGTACCAGGGCGGTGCTCCTTGCTCCGGTGAAGCCTGAGGAGGCGGTAAGGGAACTGGAGGATATGAACCCCGGCTGCCCCGTCATCCTTCTGGGCCAGTCTCCGGATGAGAGAGGGGATCTGGATACTATCGGTGTGGACGGCAGAGAGATTGGAAGGCTGCTGGGCGAGGCGGCTTCCAAGGCCCCCAGGGATGTGCCGGTCTATCTCTTTTGCAGGGGGCTGGACTATGGGAACAGCGCCCGGGTCTATGAGGGTGTCAGGACTGTGCTGGATGCGCAGGGGTATCATTACCGGCTCATTGAGAGGAAAGACCAGGACACATACCGTCAGGCCATACAGGAAACGGACTCTATCGGAGGCGGCAGGATTACCATTATAGCCCTGGATGTACAGTCGCTGGACCAGGCGACCCGGATACTGGAGGAAAACACCATATACCAGGGCAGGGTGGCAGGACTCTACGGCGCCGGAAGCACCACATCCCTGCTCAGGGCTCTGGACCAGGGAGTTATCACGGGGCTGACTGCTTATAACCAGTTTGACGAGGGATATTTAAGCGTGAAGCAGGCAGTGGAAGCCATCCAGGGTACGCGCCAGAAGCAGCAGACCATGCTGGAGGCCATCTATGTGGATGAGGATAAGCTGAGGGATAAGACATACGAGAAAATGCTCTATCCCATAGAGTAAGCGGGAGCGGCTGCGATAAGAAGAAACTTGATAAGGAAAGGGGCATTGCGGTGAAACGGAATTGGATGTATCTATTGGCAGCCTGTATGGGGGCGGCTGTCCTCATAGGGTTGTGGCAGTACAGGGGAAGGGAAGACGGGCGGCAGGGGGATAAGAACTCCATCCGCATCGGGGTTCTGCTCTACCGGGGGGACGATACCTTCATCGGTACCCTGCGCTCCGGCCTGGAGGACAGGGCAAAGGAATATGAACAGGAAACAGGAATCAAGGTGAAGTTAGATATCATGGACGCCAAGGGGAGCCAGAATACCCAGAACAGCCAGGTGGAACGCCTGATTTCCCTGGGCTGCGATGCCCTGTGCATCAACAGCGTGGACCGTTCGTCGGCTTCCATCATCATTGACAAGGCCATGGATGCAGGCACTCCGGTGGTGTTCTTTAACCGGGAGCCGGTGGAGGAGGACATGAACCGCTGGGAAAAGCTGTACTATGTGGGAGCGGACGCCAAGGAATCGGCCATGCTCCAGGGAAACATCCTGGTGGATGCCTACCGCCAGGATTCACGTATCCTGGATGCCAATGGCAACGGCCTGGTAAGCTATGTGCTCCTGGAGGGGGAGACCAGCCATCAGGATTCCCTGATCCGCACGGAGTGGTCCATCCAGACACTAAAGGACGGGGACGTTCCGCTGGAGAAGATTACGGGAGGAATTGCCAACTGGGACAGAAGCCAGGCATCAGCCCTGATGGAGCAGTGGCTGAAGGAGTATCCGGGCCAGATTGAACTGGTGGTCAGCAACAATGACGACATGGCCCTGGGAGCCATCGACGCCATGAACCGGGCCGGAATCGGGGCCAATTCCATCAAGGTGGTGGGTATCGACGGCACCCCTGTGGGCATAAAGGCCCTGGAGGAAGGGTATCTTTTCGGTACAGTGGAATCAGATAAGGAACGCTACGCCCAGGCCATATTTGACATTGTCTGGAGCCTGTCCCTGAACCAGGACCCAAAGGACAGGGTGCCGCAGCTGGATGGAAATTATTACTGGTGTCCTCAGAGGGCTTTGACCCAGGCTGAGGCAAAAGTGCTTAAAAATCAGTGAGTCATATCAAAAACACCGATGAAAAAAGATAAAATCGAAGAAATTTTATAATTATTCTATAAAAATCATATGGAAAAATGCACAACCAGGTCGTATAATAAACTTGTTGTTAAGCAAAAACAACCAAAGACAACAAAACTATAAGGGAGGAATTAAAAATGAAGAAAGCATTAAGTGTTGCTCTTGCGTGTTCCATGGCATTATCACTGGTTGCCTGCGGAGGCGGCAGCAAGCCAACGGAAGCACCAACCACAGCCGCTGCAGGGGATACCACAACCGAGGCAGCAGCAGACACAACCGCGGCAGACTCAGCAGCGGCACCGGAAGCAGGCGCAGAGGTGGCAAACAAGGATAAGCCTTTAGTATGGTTCAACCGCCAGCCATCCAGCAGTGCGACAGGACAGCTTGATATGACAGCCTTGAATTTCAATAAGGATACATATTATGTAGGTTTCGACGCAAACCAGGGTGCTGAGCTTCAGGGAATCATGGTTAAGGACTACATCGAGAAGAACATCGACTCAATTGACCGCAACGGCGACGGAATCATCGGCTACGTTCTGGCAATCGGAGACATCGGACATAACGACTCTATCGCACGTACAAGAGGTATCCGTAAGGCTCTTGGCACCGCGGTAGAGAAAGACGGCAACATCAACAGCGATCCTGTTGGTACAAACGCTGACGGAACAGCAACTGTTGTACAGGACGGCTCCATCGAAGTTGGCGGAAAGACATATGTTGTCCGCGAGCTTGCTTCCCAGGAGATGAAGAACTCCGCAGGCGCTACGTGGGATGCTGCCACAGCAGGTAATGCAATAGGCACATGGTCTTCTTCTTTTGGCGATCAGATTGATGTTGTTGCATCCAATAACGACGGTATGGGCATGTCCATGTTCAACGCATGGTCCAAGGACAATAAGGTTCCTACATTTGGCTATGATGCAAACAGCGATGCAGTAGCTGCTATCGCAGAGGGCTACGGCGGCACAATCAGCCAGCATGCAGACGTACAGGCTTACCTGACTCTTCGCGTACTGCGTAACGCACTGGACGGAGTTGATATTGATACAGGTATCGGCACAGCAGACGATGCAGGCAATGTCCTGAGTTCTGATGTATATGTTTACAAGGCAGATGAGCGTTCCTACTACGCACTGAACGTTGCTGTTACTGCTGAAAATTATACAGATTTCACAGATTCCACAATGGTATATGCACCTGTATCCAATCAGCTGGATGAGGCTGCCCATGCCACAAAGAATGTATGGCTGAATATCTACAACTCAGCTGATAACTTCCTTGGATCAACCTATCAGCCTTTGCTTCAGAAATACGATAAGCTTCTCAACCTTAAGGTTGACTACATCGGCGGCGACGGGCAGACAGAGTCCAATATTACAAACCGTCTTGGAAATCCAAGCCAGTATGACGCATTTGCCATCAACATGGTTAAGACAGACAATGCAGCTTCATACACATCTCTGCTTGAGCAGTAATATTTATTAAAATAAAGATGTACTGTTATTAGGGAGAAGAAATTCTCCCTAATATTAAATACTGAAACCTATCAATCTACATATACAGGAGTAAAATAATGGCAGATAAGAAAGATGATATCGTCTTATCAATACGCGGTATGAGCAAGTCCTTCGGCCGGAACAGAGTTCTGGACCATATTAACCTGGATGTGAAGCGCGGAACCGTTATGGGGCTTATGGGTGAGAACGGAGCTGGTAAGTCAACCATGATGAAGTGCCTTTTCGGCACCTACCAGAAAGACGAGGGAAATATCTTCCTGAACGGCAAGGAAGTAAGCTTTTCCGGACCAAAGGATGCTCTTGAAAACGGCATTGCAATGGTTCACCAGGAATTGAATCAGTGTCTGGAACGGAATGTAATTGACAATTTATTCCTCGGACGTTATCCGGTCAATTCCATGGGTGTAATTGATGAAGGCAGGATGAAAAAGGAAGCAGCCGAGCTCTTTAGAAAATTGGGAATGACCGTTAACCTCACTCAGCCCATGAGCCGCATGTCCGTATCACAGAGGCAGATGTGCGAAATCGCCAAGGCCATCTCCTACAATTCAAGGGTGATTGTTCTGGATGAGCCTACATCCTCCCTGACCGTGCAGGAGGTTAATAAGCTCTTCGAGATGATGAGGATGTTAAAGGAGCAGGGAATCGCCCTGATTTATATTTCCCACAAGATGGATGAGATTTTTGAAATCTGCGATGAGATATCAGTGCTTCGGGACGGCAATCTGGTTATGACAAAGAGCACCAAGGATGCAAACATGAATGAACTGATTGCGGCAATGGTCGGCCGTTCCCTTGATAACCGGTTCCCGCCTGTTGACAATACCCCCGGTGATGTGATTCTGTCCATCCAGAATCTGTCCACAAAGTTTGAGCCTCACTTGCAGGATGTTTCATTTGACGTAAAAGAAGGAGAAATATTCGGGCTGTACGGCCTGGTAGGAGCAGGGCGCACGGAACTTCTGGAAACAATCTTTGGTGTCCGCACCAGAGCGGCGGGACGTGTTTATTTTAATAACCGTCTTATGAATTTCAGCAGCGCAAAGGAAGCCATGGAGCATGGTTTTGCCATGATTACCGAGGAGCGGAAGGCAAATGGCCTGTTTTTAAAAGGGGACCTTACCTTTAATACCACCATTGCCAATCTGCAGCAGTATATGTCGGGCATAGCGCTTTCCGATGCAAAGATGATAAAGGCCACGTCAAACGAAATCAAGATCATGCACACCAAGTGCATGGGCCCCGACGATATGATTTCCAGCCTTTCCGGCGGAAATCAGCAGAAGGTCATTTTCGGAAAGTGGCTGGAGCGCAGTCCGCAGGTGTTTATGATGGACGAACCTACACGAGGAATCGACGTGGGCGCAAAGTATGAAATATATGAGCTTATCATCAATATGGCGAAGCAGGGGAAGACAATCATCGTTGTTTCTTCTGAGATGCCGGAGATTCTCGGAATTACAAACCGTATTGGTGTTATGTCAAATGGACGTCTTTCCGGAATTGTTAATACAAAAGAGACAAATCAGGAAGAACTTTTAAGGCTCAGTGCAAAATACCTATAAGGGGGATTCATGGATATGGCGAAAGGAAACAATGAGACTCTTACGGCTGAACAGGAAATGCGGCTGCGCCAGCCAATTGAGGATTATGTTGGCGAAATTCAGAAAAAAATCGACAGTCTCAGAGCGGACGGCACAAACAGGGTAGTCGCTCTGCAAAATAGTATTGATGCAACAAAGAGAGACCGTTCCCTTACAAAGGAAGAAAGGGAAAACAGAATTGCGGCTAACAGCACGGAGATGGAGAAAGCAAAGGCTGTTGAGTCAAAGAACAAGGATGAGATTGCAAAATTAATCTCCGATGCGGAGAGTTACCTTAAGGCAAATTTTGATAAGGATTATTATCTGCCGTTAAAGGAAAGCTGTGAGCGGGAAAAAGCGCTTGCAAAGGAAAAATACGACATTAAAGTTGCGGAACTGAACAAAGAACATGAAAATACCCTCTCAAAGCTTACGGACCATCAGGAGATAAAGGATGAGAAGTATGTTCATAAGAACCGCCTGTTTGACGCAAAGATGGACCTGGACAAGGAGCTTCAGCGGATCAAGGACAGAAGGCATGCGGCATTTGTCTGGCAGTATCACCTGATTGACATGCTCCGCCTGTCTAAATTCACCTTCATGGAGACCAGGGCGCAGAAATGGGAGAACTATAAATATACATTCAACCGCAGGACATTCTTACTGCAGAATGGACTGTATATCGCTATTATCCTGATTTTCATCGGACTGTGTATCGCTGCGCCGGTGATAAAGAATGTTCAGCTGCTTACCTATAATAACGTTTTAAATATCTTGCAGCAGGCTTCTCCGAGAATGTTCCTGGCTCTGGGCGTTGCTGGACTCATCCTCCTTACCGGTACGGACCTTTCCATAGGACGTATGGTTGGTATGGGCATGACCACCGCGACAATCATCATGCATCAGGGCATCAACACAGGCGCTGTGTTCGGACACGTGTTTGACTTCACAGGCATGCCCATTGGAGTAAGAGTGGTATTTGCCCTGGTAATGTGTATCATCTTATGTACGTGCTTTACGGCCATCGGAGGTTTCTTTACCGCTAAATTCAAGATGCATCCGTTCATTTCAACCATGGCCAACATGCTGGTCATTTTTGGACTTGTAACATATGCCACAAAGGGTGTATCCTTTGGTGCCATTGAACCGGCTATTCCAAAGATGATTATTCCAAAAATAAACGGGTTCCCAACCATTATCCTGTGGGCAGTGGCTGCCATCGTAATCGTATGGTTCATCTGGAACAAGACCACCTTCGGCAAGAATTTATACGCAGTAGGCGGTAACCCGGAAGCAGCAGCTGTTTCAGGTATCTCCGTATTCGGAGTAACCATGGGAGCATTCATTCTGGCAGGCATCCTTTACGGATTCGGATCCTGGCTGGAATGCGCAAGAATGGTAGGTTCCGGCTCCGCTGCTTACGGCCAGGGCTGGGAGATGGATGCAATCGCAGCCTGCGTGGTTGGCGGCGTATCCTTTACCGGCGGTATCGGTAAGATTTCAGGCGTAGTAGTCGGCGTACTTATATTCACCGTACTCATCTACTCCCTTACCATTCTCGGTATTGACACAAACCTTCAGTTCGTATTCGAGGGCATCATTATTATAACCGCTGTAACACTTGACTGCTTGAAGTATGTTCAGAAGAAGTAAGTAAGTTAGGTGTTTCTGTCCGTGATTGAAATAAGTCTGGGGGCTGTGGATACGGCTGCGGGACTAGTATTTCTAGGACGCTGAAAATCGGCTAAATACAAGAGGCTGGCTGCCAAAACTCGCGGCCAAGCCTCTTTTTATATTTAGGTACTGAGCTCAAACAGTTGTCAGTCAGCCTCTTGCATTTAGCCGGTTTCCGGAGGCTTAGCCCTACTAGCCCCGCAGCCGCATCCCCCTCCCCCCTCTCCCTTTCCCTCACGGACGGAGGAGCCTCCCCCTCCCCCCGCATCTACTACCTCCCACAAGCCAACCTACTATTTTGATACTCCCTGGTAAACGTAACATCCTTCCCAAACCACTTTGGGGGCTGGAAGGACAGGGCTTCTTCTTCGGTGGGGAATTCCACCTCGGCCAGAATGAGGCCGGCGTAGCGGCCTTCGAAGACGTCCAGTTCAATGGTCAGATGGACGGAGTCATCCAGGGGGATGAGATAGCGTTTTTTTGTGAGTATAACGCCGTCGGCCTTGGGCAGAAGGTGGGAGTAGGCTTCGCGGGTCAGCGGAAGATTGTATTCTTCCCTGGACAGGAGCCCCCTGCCCTTATAGGTGAGATAGAAGTCCTCATCCTCCTGACGGATGCGGACCACCGGGTCAGTGCAGAGATAGGCCTGTTCAATCTGATGGAAGGGATGGGTGTCATAGCCCTCCGGAAGACAGGGAACCAGGAATTTACGTTCGATTTCCATATGGGAAAACCTCCTTGCTGTGATTGTCGATTAGTGGATTTTACTAACTATTTTCATTTTTTCCATTTTACAATCATATCATTTAACTCTTTTCCTGAAAAGTGATAAATGATAAAATAAAACTACTATGCGGTAAATGGCGGAAAGGGAGATTATTATGGCAAAGGTTTATGCATTTCTTGCGGATGGACTGGAAGAGGTTGAATGTCTTGCGGTTGTGGACGTGCTCCGGCGTTCCGGTGTGGAGGTGACGCTGGTGTCTGTTACAGGGAACAGGAAAGTAACTGGTTCTCATGGAATTGAGTTGGGGACTGACGCCCTGTTTGAGGATGTGGATCCGGATGTGGCAGATGTGCTGTTTTTGCCCGGAGGAATGCCGGGAACGAACAATCTGAAAGCACATAAGGGTCTGGGAGCGGCTGTGGAGTGTGCCAACAAGCAGGGCAGAAGGATTGCGGCCATCTGCGCGGCGCCAAGCATCCTGGGGAGCATGGGGCTCTTAAAGGGCAGGACGGCCACCTGCTATCCGGGATTTGAGGACCAGCTCACAGGCGTGTCCTACACCAGCCAGGGTGTTGTGACGGATGGCAACATCACCACCGGCAGGGGCCTGGGATTTGCCCTTGATATGGGACTGGAACTGATTCGCCTGCTTCAGGGTTCCCAGCAGGCCCAGAAGATTGCAGCGGCGATCCAGTACAACTGGGGATAGCATCCGGACGAGGGAAACTCCCGTTCTGTTCCATATCATGTGTATGTGGGATGGAATGGAAGTTTTTTTTGTAAAAAACGCTGGTGTTTTTAAAATGAGCATGCTATAATGGTACATTGAAGTGTAGCGCCCTCATGGATTATGGGCGAACCACATATATTTTAAGGAGGAACCCGTAAAAATGAGTGTACAAGTAGAAAAATTAGAAAAAAACATGGCCAAACTGACAATAGAGTTAAGCGCAGAGCAGTTTGAGGATGCAATGAAAAAAGCCTTCAATAAGAGTAAGAACAAGTTTAATATTCCAGGCTTCCGTAAGGGCAAAGCACCTCGCGCCATGATTGAAAAGATGTATGGCGAAGGCATCTTTTATGAGGATGCTGCTGATGAAGCCATCAACGCAACCTGCATGGAGGCAATGAATGAAAGCGGACTGGAGATCGTTTCCAGACCGGAAGTTGCCGTTGAGCAGATTGGCAAGGACAAGCCGTTCATCTATACCGCAACCGTAGCCGTAAGACCGGAAGTGACCCTGGGCGAGTACAAGGGCATCGAGGTAGAGAAGGTGGATGCAGCTGTTAAGCCGGAGGATGTGGAAGCCGAGCTCAAGAAGGTTCAGGAGCAGAACGCAAGACTTCTGACTGTAGAGGACAGGCCGGTTGCTGACGGCGACCAGACAGTCATTGACTTCGAGGGATTTGTTGACGGCAAGACATTTGACGGCGGCAAGGCAGCTGATTACCCATTGACCATTGGTTCCCATTCCTTCATCGATACATTTGAGGAGCAGCTGGTTGGCAAGAGCATTGGCGAAGAGTGCGAGATTAACGTAACCTTCCCGGAAGAGTATCATGCAGCTGAACTGGCCGGAAAGCCGGCAACCTTTAAGGTGACTGTAAAGGAAATCAAGGTAAAGGAACTTCCGGAACTGGATGATGAGTTTGCAGGAGAGGTTTCTGAATTTGACACTCTGGATGAATACAAGAAGGATATTGAGACAAAGGTTCTTGAGAGAAAGCAGAAAGAAGCTGCTTCCGAAAACGAGAACCGTGTAGTTGACAAAGTAGTGGCAGGCGCTTCCATGGAGATTCCTGACAGGATGGTGGAAGGCCAGATTGACAACATGGTTCAGGAAACAGCCCGCCGTATGGAGAGCCAGGGTCTGTCCATGGATCTGTACCTGAAGTATACTGGCATGACCATGGAGCAGATGAGAGAGCAGATGAAGCCGCAGGCCTTAAAGAGAATCCAGACCAGACTGGTGCTTGAGGAAGTTGTAAAGGCTGAGAACCTGCAGGTTTCCGACGAGAGACTGGATGAGGAGATTGCCAAGATGGCGGCCGCTTACCAGATGGAGGCTGACAAGTTAAAGGGTTATATGTCAGACCGTGATAAGGACCAGATGAAGGAAGATATTGCTGTTCAGGAAGCTGTTGATTTCCTGGTGGCAGAAGCAAAACTGGTATAATTCACATATGATACGGGGGGTTCACAGCGCTTATTTAACTGGCTTTGAATCTCCCTGGTTTCATATAAGTGAACTAGCCACTGCACTAGACTCGCGAAATACCTCGTCAAGTGCCAGTGACATATATCGCACTTAGTGTCTGAAAGACAGACACTAAGTGCTCATAACTAGGAGGATGGTTAAATGAGTTTAGTACCTTATGTCATTGAGCAGACCAGCCGCGGCGAGCGTTCTTATGACATCTATTCAAGATTACTGAAGGAGAGGATTATATTCCTGGGCGAGGAAGTAAACGATGTGTCCGCAAGCCTTGTGGTGGCACAGCTCTTATTCCTGGAGTCAGAGGACCCAGGCAAGGATATCCATCTGTATATCAACAGCCCGGGCGGTTCTGTATCTGCGGGATTTGCCATCTATGACACCATGAACTATATTAAGTGCGATGTGTCTACCATCTGTATCGGCATGGCAGCCAGCATGGGCGCATTCCTTCTTTCCGGAGGCGCCAAAGGCAAGCGTTTCGCTCTGCCTAATGCTGAAATCATGATTCATCAGCCTTCCGGCGGGGCCAAGGGTCAGGCCACAGAGATTAAAATTGTGGCGGAGAATATCTTAAAGACAAGAAAGAAATTAAACGAAATCCTGGCAGCAAACACAGGGAAGCCCCTGGAAGTGATTGAGCGCGATACGGAGCGTGACAATTACATGTCTGCATCGGAGGCCAAGGAATACGGCCTTATTGATGAAATCATCGCACATCATTAGTGCTGCGGCGCTAAGGCATCAGGCCGGTAACGTAAAACAGCAAGTAAAGGATATGAAAGGTTAGGTATCGTATGCCAATGAGACCAGATGACACGATTCGGTGCTCCTTCTGCGGAAGGACACAGGATCAGGTACGAAAGATGATTGCCGGAGCGGGCAACAACAATGTGTATATCTGTGACGAGTGCATAGAATTGTGCTCTGAGATTCTGGAAGAGGAGCTGGAAGGCCAGGATGAAGGGGGGAGCCCTGCACTGGCCGATATACGTCTTCTGAAGCCAAAGGAAATCAAAGCATTTTTAGACGAATATGTCATCGGACAGGATGACGCCAAGAAGGTGTTGTCCGTTGCGGTTTACAATCACTACAAGAGGGTGACGGCATGCCAGAACATGGACGTGGATGTGCAGAAGAGCAACATCCTCATGGTAGGGCCCACTGGCTCAGGTAAGACCTATCTGGCCCAGACCCTGGCTAAGATTCTCAATGTTCCCTTTGCCATTGCAGACGCTACTGCACTGACAGAGGCCGGATATGTGGGCGAGGATGTGGAGAACATTCTGTTAAAGCTTATCCAGGCAGCTGATTATGACATCTCCCGTGCCGAATACGGCATTATATATATTGACGAGATTGATAAGATTACCAAGAAGTCCGAAAATGTATCCATCACCAGGGATGTTTCAGGCGAGGGCGTCCAGCAGGCGCTTCTCAAGATTCTGGAGGGTACAGTTGCCAGCGTTCCGCCTCAGGGCGGCAGGAAGCATCCGCACCAGGAGCTTCTTCAGATTGATACCACCAACATCCTGTTTATCTGCGGCGGTGCCTTTGATGGCCTGGAGAAGATTGTGGAGCAGCGCATCAGCGCCGGTTCCATTGGTTTCAACGCCGAGGTGGCAAATAAGAACGACCTGAACATCGATGAGCTGCTCAAGAAGGTGGAGCCAAAGGATTTGACCAAGTTCGGGCTGATTCCCGAGTTCATAGGCCGTGTGCCGGTGATGGTTTCTCTGGAACAGCTGACAAAGGACGCCATGGTGCGCATCCTGTCAGAGCCGAAAAATGCCCTGATGAGACAGTACCAGAAGCTGTTTGAGCTGGACAATGTGAAGCTGGAATTCACCCAGGAGGCTCTGGAGGAAATTGCACAGCTGGCAGTAGACCGCAAGATTGGCGCCAGAGGACTGCGCTCTATCCTTGAATCAGTGATGATGGACCTTATGTATGAGATTCCGTCCGACGATTCTATCGGAATCTGTACCATTACCAGAGACGTAGTGAGAAAAGCAGGACAGCCGGAATTAGTATACCGCGACATGCCTCCTGCATCTGCCCGAAAACCGTTGTCAGAACGGCTTAGAGGGGACAGCAAGACAGGAGAAATTGCGTAGGCTGTCATGCTCCTGTGACAATTTAGAAGAAAGAAAGGGCCGCTGCAAATCAGATATGACCCGGACCAGAAGGCCTGTTTTCCGGCCGGTCCGGCACCTGCATTGCAGCGGCTTTTAAATGGTTAAGATACAAGAGGTGAAGATTGAGAATGGGAGAACAAGTGATTACGATGCCCGTGGTGGCCCTCAGGGGTCTGACCATACTTCCGGGTATGGTATTGCATTTCGATATAAACAGACCGAAATCAGTGGCAGCCGTAGAGCGGGCCATGGTGGGAGACCAGAAACTGTTTCTTGTGGCCCAGAGACATCCTGAAATTGTGGAGCCGGAGCAGGGGGATTTGTTCCAGGCAGGTACTATCGCAGTGGTGAAGCAGCTGGTGAAATTGCCGGGCAAGGTGGTACGTGTGCTGGTGGAAGGACTGGAGCGCGCCGAGCTTCTGTGTCTGGAGGCCGAGGGACCGGCCATGATGGGCGAGATTGCCCCCATAGAATCGGAAGAGGACCTGGACAACCTGACTCAGGAGGCTATGCTGCGCATCCTGAAGGACAAGCTGGAAGAATATGGAAGGGTTAATTCCAAGATTACAAAGGAAATTCTGCCCAATCTGTTGATTATTACAGATCTGAATGAGATGCTGGACCAGATTGCCATTCAGCTGCCATGGGATTATACCATCCGCCAGACCGTGCTGGAGAACAGCTCTCTGTCGGCCAGGTATGAGGTAGTGATGCACACTCTGCTGACTGAGATGGAGATATACAGGATTAAGAAGGAATTTCAGGAAAAGGTAAAGGCCGATATCGACCAGAACCAGAAGGAATACATCCTCAGGGAGCAGATGAAGGTCATCCGCCAGGAGCTGGGAGAGGACGCTGTGTCGGACGCAGACGAATACCAGAAGAAGCTGGATGCACTGAAGGCTGACAAGGAAGTAAAGGAAAAGCTCTACAAAGAGATTGAGCGTTTCCGCAATATGCCGGCTGGAAGCCAGGAGGCCAATGTGCTGCGCACCTATGTGGAAACTCTGCTGGACCTGCCCTGGAAGAAGATGTCCAAGGACAATGACGACATCAAACATGCCGAGAAGATACTCAACGAGGACCACTATGGACTGGAGCAGGTAAAGGAGAGAATCCTGGAATACCTGGCTGTCCGCGCCCTGACTAAGAAGGGCACCAGCCCTATCATCTGTCTGGTGGGACCTCCCGGGACCGGCAAGACATCCATTGCCCGATCCGTGGCAAGGGCCCTGAATAAGAAATACGTGCGCATCAGCCTGGGAGGTGTCCGGGACGAGGCGGAAATCAGGGGACACAGGAAAACCTACGTGGGCGCCATGCCCGGCCGTATCGTGGAAGGCATGCGTCAGGCCGGTGTGAGCAATCCGCTGATGCTTCTGGATGAGATTGACAAGGTCAGCAGCGATTACAAGGGCGATACCTCCTCCGCGCTTTTGGAGGTACTGGACGGGGAACAGAATGTGAAATTCAGGGACCACTATGTGGAACTGCCCATTGACCTGTCCCAGGTCCTGTTTATTGCGACGGCCAATACCACCCAGACCATACCGGGCCCTCTGCTGGACCGTATGGAACTGATTGAGGTCAACAGCTACACGGAAAATGAGAAGTTTCACATAGCCAGGGACTACCTGGTGTCAAAGCAGATGGAGCGCAGCGGCCTGAAGGACAGTCAGATTACATTTTCCGATAAGAGCCTGGAAAAAATCATACACAACTACACCAGGGAAGCAGGCGTCAGGAATCTGGAGCGCCGCATCGGGGATGTGTGCCGCAAGGCAGCCAGACAGTTCCTGGAGGATAAGAAGAAATCCATCAAGATTACGGAGAGCAATCTGGAGAAATACCTTGGCAAGGAAAAGGTGACCTTTGAGAATGCCAATGAGGAAGATGAAATCGGCATTGTGCGCGGCCTGGCCTGGACCAGTGTGGGAGGCGATACCCTTCAGATAGAAGTCAATGTGATACCGGGCAAGGGAAGCCTTCTGATGACCGGACAGCTGGGAGATGTGATGAAGGAATCCGCCCAGACAGCCCTGACCTATGTGCGGTCCGTATGCCCGGAATATGGGATTGCCGACGATTATTTTGAGAAGCACGACATCCACATCCATATCCCGGAAGGGGCAGTGCCAAAGGACGGACCATCTGCGGGAATCACCATGGCCACAGCCATGCTGTCCGCGGTGACAGGTAAAAGCGTCCAGGCCAAGGTGGCCATGACCGGGGAGATAACCCTCCGGGGACGGGTCCTGCCCATCGGAGGACTGAAAGAAAAGATACTGGCAGCCAAGATGGCCCATATAGAGAAGGTACTGGTACCTGACAAGAATCGGCCGGATATGGCGGAGCTGTCCAAAGAAATCACCAATGGACTGCACATCGTGTATGTAAAGGCCATGGAGGATGTGGTCTCGGAGGCGTTTGTTTAAAGCGCGGATGAGGCTGGTTCTGAGCGGGCTCCGGGAGGGCCGGTGACAAGTTACGGCGAACGGATATGAATTAGGAGAAACAAATATGATTATAAGAGACGTGAATCTGGAGACAGTATGCGGCGTGACCAGCAAGCTGCCGGAGAATACACTGCCGGAGTTTGCATTTGCGGGCAAGTCCAATGTGGGGAAATCATCCCTCATCAATGCGCTGATGAACCGCAAGGCCTATGCAAGAACCTCCTCGCAGCCGGGCAAGACCCAGACCATCAATTTTTACAACATTAACGGAACATTGTATTACGTGGATCTGCCGGGTTACGGCTATGCCAAGATAGCGGTTGAGGTCAAGGAAAAATGGGGCAAGATGATAGAGCGGTATCTCAGGAATTCCCAGATGCTCAAGACGGTGTTCCTGCTCATCGATATCCGCCACGAGCCCTCAGCCAACGACAAGCTGATGTATGAATGGATTATCTTCAACGGATACCACCCCGTCATCATTGCCACCAAGCTGGACAAGATTAACCGCAGCCAGATACAAAAACACGTGAAGATGGTGCGGGAAGGCCTTGGGATGGAAAAGGACGGCATCATCATTCCTTTCTCGGCAGAGACAAAGCAGGGCAGGGATGATATATGGGACCTTATAGAGGGGAGCATGTAGGCTGCCCGTATCCCTGTGGTCCTGAAGCCGGCCTCCGGTAAGATTAAGGAAATGCATACGTATTGACGAAACATCGGAGACTCGCATCTGATTCAAATCGACTTATCCGGCATTTATCGTATAATATATAAGGGTATGAATGAAAAATAAGACAGCGGGCGGAATGGTAATCCAGACGCGTCCGGCTGTATCTGGAGGTATTATGTAATGGAAACGGGACCAATACGGGTGGCTGTCATGGCAGACACCCATGGAGTGCTCCGGCCGGAGGTGGAGAGGATTCTTGAAACCTGCGATGTGATTGTCCATGCAGGGGATTTTGACAATCAGATGCTGTATCACAAGCTGAATGTGGACCAGCCCCTGTATGCGGTAAGGGGCAATAATGACAGGGGATGGTCGGGGGGCCTTGGCCTGGTGAACCGGTTTGAAATCGGCGGGGTAAAATTCATCATGGCCCACGAACGTGTGGATATTCCCAGTATGCTTAAGGATATACAGGTGGTCATATTCGGCCATTCCCATATGTACTATCAGCAGGAAATCAGCGGAAGGCTTTGGCTGAACCCGGGAAGCTGCGGTTATAAGCGTTTTACCCTGCCCCTTTCCATGGCAGTGATGACCATTGAGGACGGAAAATATGAGGTGGAGACTATCTGGCTGGAACATGGATACGGCACGCCCGGAGCAGCCGCCATCCAGAGGGAGAAGACCAGGGCCAGCAAGTATGAAAAGCAGCAGAAGCGCTATAAGCAGAAGGCGGGAAAGACAGCCGGTCAGAACGGGGCTGCCAAGGAAGCCGTCCGGGCAGAATTGGCTGAGGGCGCGCCAAAGGCAGCTAAGTACGGCGGACATCCGGCGGCCAAGCCGGAGGCTCCTAAGGCGGAAGCCCATCTGATTAACGGTCCGGAGCAGGAGAAGGAGTATTTGTTCCTGATAGCGAAAATATTACGCCTTAGAAAAGCAGGTGAGTCCAGAGAATGGGTCATCCAGAATCTGGGAGAGAATTTCAGGCTGGCGGCAACCATCTACGACATATGCGAAAAAAAGCCGGACTCAAATGCCCGGCAGATTTTGGAAATGTTATTGGAACAGCTTTCTTTTTAATCGGTACAGGTAATGGACTGATAGGGCAGGCATGGATAAAAGTCAGGATAAAAGTGACCGCATGACGTGGGCATAGATTTCCTGGCTTTTTGTTTTCCAGGTATTGCACATGGATTCGGCCTGCTCCCTGTCAGGGACGGACAAATCCAGCCGAATCAGGGTCGTCTTATTCTCCCGGACCTCACAGTGGACAATGTAGTCCTGATTGGTCCCCTTGTAGAAGTCGGCCGTGGTGCCCACCTCCTCCCGGAGACGGAACTTATTCTCCTTAAGGTAATGGTCCATGTCCTCAATGATGGCAGAGGATATGTTCTTGCCAAAGAAGTTAAGGGTTTCCTCGCCCTCCTTGGTGATGTCATACCGGGTGCTGTTGTGGCTAGCCTCCTTGTGCACCAGGCCGGCGTCTTCCAGCTCATTTAAGGCCTGCTGGAGGGTAAAATAGGTGGTGTATTCATGCTCTGTGAAAAAGTTGGTGAGCTGGGCATTGGTCAGGGGGAAGTTCACCTGCTTCAACATATAGAGATTCATCAGTTTGTACAAGGTCATAGGTTCAGTCAGCATATCATACACACTCCATGAGGGTTTTCTTATTATTTTCTAATGTGGTCCTTTACCGCGCTGCTGACCACGTCCGCCACGCGGGGGTCAAAGGCTTCGGGAAGTATATTCTCGTCGCTTAAATCCGTTTCATCCACCAGTCCGGCAATGGCTTCGGCGGCAGCCAGCTTCATTTCCTCGGTGATAGAGGGAGCGCGGCCTTCCAGTGCGCCCTTAAAGATTCCGGGGAATACCACCACGTTGTTTACCTGGTTGGGGAAGTCGGAACGTCCGGTCCCGACCACACGTGCCCCGGCAGCCTTTGCCAGGTCAGGCATGATTTCCGGAACAGGGTTTGCCATGGCAAAGAGAATGGCGTCCTTATTCATGGATGCTACCATGTCCTGGGTCACGATTCCGGGAGCAGATACGCCGACGAATATGTCAGCGCCCTTCATGGCATCTGCCAGGGTACCGGTCCTGTGCTCTAAGTTGGTCACGTCCATCATCTTTTCCTGCATCCAGTTAAGGCCTTTTGCGCCCTTGTTTAGTATACCGCTCTTATCGCACATGGTAACATGGGCAAATCCATAGGTCAGCAGCAGCTTTGTGATGGCAATGCCCGCGGAACCGGCGCCGTTTACTACCACGTAACAATCTTCCTTCTTTTTGCCGGTCAGCTTGAGGGAGTTGATGACACCGGCCAGGACCACGATGGCAGTGCCGTGCTGGTCGTCATGGAATACGGGAATGCTCAGCCTCTCTTTTAATGCTTCCTCTATCTCAAAACATCTGGGGGCGGAGATGTCCTCCAGGTTGACGCCGCCAAAGGCAGGGGCAATGCGCACAACCGTCTCAATGATTTCCTGGGTGTCCTGGGTATCCAGGCAGATGGGGAATGCGTTGACGCCGCCGAATTCCTTAAAGAGCACTGCCTTGCCCTCCATGACCGGCATGGCTGCAAGGGGGCCTATGTTGCCCAGGCCCAGTACGGCGCTTCCGTCGGAGACAACGGCAATGGTGTTGGATTTGATGGTGTACCGGTAAGCTGCCTCCGGGTTACCGGCAATCACCTTGCAGGGCTCGGCAACGCCTGGGGTATAAGCAAGGGCCAGGTCTTCCCTGGATGCCACCTTTGCCTTTGATGTGGTTTCAAGTTTTCCCTTCCATTCCTCATGGAGCAGCAGTGCTTTTTCATTGGTTGTCATAATCCATTCCGTCCTTTTTCTTAATAGTAGAAACACAAAAATGCATTTTTATATATCATAACAATTTTGGAAGTGTTTATCAAGTTCCTTTTGAAATCAGTTCGGTTTGGCGGCACTTGTGCGGCGGTACAGGCCGGGGAGGGGAGGACAAAGGAGAAATGGAAGAACATGGAACCCATGGTTTGAACAAAAGATGTAATTAAAACTTTTAAAACCACCTGAAATGTGATATCATGTTACGTGAGTGTGGACATTTTACACAGAAGGATAAAGATACAGGTGGTACTATGAGGGAACGTATTAACCGTCTGGCCAGGGGAATCATTGACAATGGTTCGCCGGAGCTGGTGCTGACACCGGATCGGGTAGAGGCTTCGGTTCCTGCGGGTGAGGTCATCCGTGGCGAGATATTGGTGAGCAGCGGCAATAACCTGCATATAAAAGGGCTGGTGTATTCCAGCCATGAAAGGGTCCGGGTGGTGAACAGCGCCTTTGGCGGGCTTCGCAACCGGATTATATATGAAGTCAACGTGGGTTTTTCAGAGCATGGGGACGAAATCAAGGGATCTTTTTACCTGGTCACCAATGGTGGTGAGAGGGAGATTCCTTATTCTTTGCGCGTACAGGCCGGTGATTCAGGGGAGGTTCTGGGAAATTTAAAGACTCCCAGGGACTTTGCCCTGCTGGCCAAGAAGGACCTGGAAAAGGCGCTGAGGATTTTTGAATACCAGGATTTTACAGAGGCCCCCTTCATGCAGGATTCCCGGGTCCGTACCATCTATGACGGGTTAATGGGAAGGGCGGGCAGGAGGAATCTTCTGGAGGAATTCCTGGTGGCCCTGCAGGTGAAGGAACCGGTAAAGCTTACGCTGGAGACCGGAACCAGGACCTATGAGAATCTGACAGGAATCGCAGAAGATTATATAGATATAGCAGCAGGAACCTGGGGGTATGTGACGGCGGACATAACCGCGGACGCCTCCTTCATTGAACTGGGGACTTTCCGGATTACGGACCAGGATTTTGTCCAGGGCCGGTGCAGGGTAGGATACCGCATTGTTCCGTCCGGGCTTCACAGAGGAAGGAATTTTGGGTGCATCCGCATTAAATCCCTGCGGGAGGAATTTCTTATTTTCGTGGAGGCGGAGAGGCATCATGCAGCCGGAAGCGCGGAGCGTGAATCCGGAACGGATCGGTTCATGGACCATGGGAGCTTATATAAATACTTATCTCTGCGCCTGGACTATGAGGCAGGGGTTTATGAGCCGGCCCTTCTCTTAAACCAGATGATGAAGGAGACAGAGCATCTCAGGTCGGATTTTCCGGGGGATGAGAGGGCCAAACTGATACAGGCAGAGCTTCTTATATTAAACGGCAGGGAGGACAACGCCTCCCTGGCTTTAGACGATGCCAGGGACCATGTGCTGGCCCACAGGGAAGAGCAGGTGGAATTATACTGCTTCTACCAGTATCTTCGTCTGGAAATCAAGCCGTCTGTCCAGCAGAAGGAATCCCTGGTCCGCTATTTACGCAAGCTTTTGTGGGAGGATGGGGAGATACGGCCGTACCTCTTCCTGATGCTGATGAAGTTAGACGAAACCATGGCCCAGAATCCTCTGGAGCTGTACCGGTCCATGGCATCCCTTTTCAATCAGGGCTGCAGCAGCCCGTTCCTCTATGCATCGGCCTGCCGCCTGATGGAAGCCCACCCGGATTTGTTTGTGCGCCTGGGAGATTTTGAGATACAGGCTCTGTATCTGGGCGTACAGAAGGGAATCGTCAGCCGTTTAACCGCCCTGAGGGCGGCGGGACTGGCACTGGGGATTAAGCATTACAGGAAGCTGGTGGAACGCTTATTTGCAAAGCTGTACCAGACATATGAGGAGCAGGCGGTTCTGGAGGCCGTGTGCAGCCTGCTCATCAAAGGGGACTGTAAGGAAAGGGACGCATTCGCCTGGTATGAGAAGGCCCTGGAACAGGGCATAAACCTGACCAGGCTATATGAGTATTTTCTTTATTCCCTGCCGGAGGATTACGGACATCTGCTGCCTAGGGAGGTGCTGCTGTATTTCTCCTATGATAAGGATTTGGACAGGCACAGCCGCCAGGTGCTCTACCGGAACATATTGGAATACATGAACCCTTCCGCGGAGCTGTACCAAAATTACACCAGGCATATGGAGCAGTTTGCCATGGAACAGCTGTTCCAGTCCAGAATCAACCGCTCCCTGGCCGTTATTTACGAGCACATGATTTATAAGGATATGATAGACAGCCGGGTGGCCAGGGTTCTTCCGGGCATCCTTAAGTCCTGCCGCATCCGGTGCGGGGATTCCAGAATGAAGTATGTCATTGTCCGCTATGAGGAGCTGGAGGACGAGGAAGCATTTCTACTGGAAAACCAGTCTGCTTATGTGCCCCTGTTTTCCGACCGCAGCGTCCTTCTGTTCCAGGATGCATACGGCAACCGGTATCTGGACGTGAAGCACTGGAAGCTGCCTGTCATGGACCGCCCGGAGCTGCTGGCCCAGTGCTATGAGGTGTATCCGGACCATCCCATGCTCAAGCTTTCCGAATGCAGGGACATTGTGAACCGCGGGGTGGAGACGGACGAGCAGGCTGCACTGTTGGAAGAGATCGTGACGCAGATGCATTTGAGCCCTGTCTTTGAGGGCAGGCTGATGCAGGCGGTGACGGATTATTACTGTCAGAAGGCGTCTGAGGATAAGGACGGCGACGGTGTATTTAACTGTGCCTATCTGGTGCAGATTGATAAAAGGCCCATGGCTGCCAGGCAAAGGCAGCAGATATGCGAGACCCTAATCAGCCAGAATTATATGCGGGAAGCTTATAACATGATTCGGGATTACGGAAGCCAGTATATATCCACGCCGCGGCTGATGAAGCTGTGCACCAAGACTATACTGATGAACCTGTTTGACCAGGACGACCTGCTTCTGGGTCTGTCCCATCAGGTGTTCAGGCAGGGTTGCTATGACAGCGTGATCCTGGACTATCTGTGTGAGCATTTCAACGGAACAGTATCCCAGATGTATGAGGTGCTGATTCAGGGCGTCAGGGAGCATGTGGAGACTTATGACCTGGAGGAGCGGCTGCTGGGGCAGATGCTGTTTACCGGCTGCTGCGACCAGATGGATTCCGTGTTTGAGCTGTACATGAAGCGCAAGACCGCCAAGGAAATGGTGGTGAAGGCGTATTTTACCCAGAAGAGCGTCCAGTACTTCCTGGAAGAAAAGGATATGGACCAGAGGGTGTTTGAATATCTGAAGCAGGCAGTGGGAAATACCTTTGACAAGGACAGGATGCCTACTATCTACCTGCTGGCCCTGACGCGGTATTTTTCCACGCTGGACAAGGTGGAGGAGGGGGATGCGGAGCTGTTAAAGACCATGACATCCCTGCTTTTGGAGGAAGGGCTGGTATTCCCATATACCAGGGAGCTGTCAAAGCATATTCCGGTGCCGGAGGACATCATGGACAAGGCCATGGTGGAGTACAGGGGCAGGAAGGACGCTCATCCGGAGCTTCAGGTGAGAATTCTGCCGGAGGAAACAGGATTTCACAGCGAGGACATCCGCCGTGTATACCAGGGGATTTTTGTGAAACAAAAGGTACTCTTTGAGGGAGAAATCATGGAGTACAGGATATATGACTATCTGGACGGACACCGCAGGCTTGCGGCAGAGGGACAGGTGGAGTGCGACCATAAGCTGGAGGGAAAGGAGAACAGCCGTTTTGCCTGCCTGAACGAGATGGGAGCAGCTATCAAAGACAGGGATGACAGCAGGCTTTTAAACGCGATGGAAGACTATCTCAAGAAGTCAGCGGCGCTTGGCAGGCTGTTTCCCATGGAGTAATGGAGGAACTGTCTATGGACGGTCTAGTGATTGGTCTGGATTTAAATGACGACTATACCCAGATATGCTGTTATGATAAAGAAAAGTCGTGGACCATTCCTACGGTCATCTGCCGGAGGAAGGAAGAGGAAGTCTGGCTCTCAGGGGAGGAGGCCTATGCGGCCACCCTGTTGGGAGAGGGCGTTATCGTGGATAAGCTTCTTAAGATGGCGGCCAAGGATGGGACATCCACCATCGGAGGCATCTGCTACGGCGGCGGTACGCTGCTTAAGCTGTTCATAGAGAAGATGTTAGGGTATCCCAGGAAGGAATACGGGACAGATGAGGTGGCGCAGTTGGTCATCACTCTTCAGAGCGTGGACTGCAGGCTGCTTGACACCCTGATGTACTGTGCCGACTATCTGGAGATACCAAGGGACAGGGTCCATGTAATCAGCCATACTGAGGGCTTCATATACTATGTTCTGAGCCAGAAAAAAGAGCTGTGGACCAATCAGGTGGGACTGTTTGAGCTGTCCAGCGAACGCCTGTGCTATTATGAGATGAAGGTGCAGAGGGGCATGCGGCGCAACATGGTCCAGGCAGAGGCCCAGAACCAGGAGGAGGCATTTAACCTGGATATCCTGGATTCGCCCTCAGGCAGCCGTCTGGCAGATAAGATACTGACGGCCTGCGGAGAGAAGCTTTTAAACAGGAAGCTGTTTTCGACGGTGTTTCTGACGGGTAAGGGGTTTGAGCGCCAGGACTGGGCCGGTGGATTTATGCGGTTAATCTGCAACCGGAGAAAGGTATTTGTGGAGTCCTGTCTCTTTGCCAGGGGGGCAGCTTTCAAGGGCGCTGACTACACCCATCAGGAGACTTCCTATCCCTATGTATTTATCTGCGAGGGAAGGCTTAAGGCGGAGGTGTCCTTAAAGGTCATGCGCAGAGGGCGGGAAAACCAGCTGGTGGTTGCTTCCTACGGCGACAACTGGTATGAATCCAAAAGCTCCATGGATTTGATTGTGGACGGACAGAAGGAGATTGAGTTTACCATCAGTCCGCTGGACTCCAAAAAGAAAAAGCTGGTTAGGATTCCGCTGACCGGATTTCCGGAACGCCCTCCAAAGACCACCCGGATTGAGCTTAAGGTGGCTTTTACAGATGAGGGTACCATGACAATGTCTATCCGCGACAAGGGATTCGGGGAGCTGTTCCCATCCTCCGGCGCGGTGGTGAAACAAGAGGTGAATTTATGAGCCTGATACTTTGCAGGCAGGAACCTGTGAAACATCCGTATTATATCGATGTGCTGGGAATCCATATCCACTCCTCACAGGAGCTGTGTTATATAGTATACAACCATCCGGTTCTGGTGATGGATGATTTCCTGGATGACCTGTTAATTGATTTTATCCGCAGGGATTTGGATATGGATTATCTGGCAGGCCGAATGGAGAAGCTGGTGGAAACCGGCACCAGACCGGAGGAGGTCCTGGCCCTGTTCCTGTCGGAATGCGATTATTACTGTGACAAGGAAATACAGAAATTCAAGCAGACCACAGCGGCCCTGCGGGCCCTGCATCCGGCCCAGTATGAAAAGCAGAGGGCGGATTATATGTTCGGACAGCAGCAGTACGGCAAGGCGGCGGCCAGGTATGGGAAGATTCTGGAATATCCCAGGGACAAGGTGGTGGAGGACCTGTTTCTGGCAAAGGTCTACAACAACCTGGGCGCCTGCTACGCCATGATGTTCCAGTTTCACAAGGCCCTGGGATGCTATGACAAGGCCTATGAGCTGGGAAAGGATGATGCTCTGTTAAAACGCGTTTATTTTCTTACTGTCTTTGCGCCGGAGCTGGATGTGAAGGACAAGTACCAGTCCGTGTTCACGGATGAGCGTAAGAGAAAGTGGAGCGAGGAGATAGACCTGGCCGTGCTGGAGGCAGGACAGGCAGAGGAAGTCAGAGCCCTGAGGGCATTATTTAAAAAGGATCCCATCAAACGGATGAGCGGCGCGGCTGAGATGGTGCGCAGGTGGAAGCAGGAGTACCGGATGATGGTCTGAGCCTATATGGCGTGAAAAGGTTCGGAGATTAAGAATACGATAATAACGGAGGTATTACATCATGGCGTTTGACATAGCAAAGGAACATCTGAGGAAGGCCGGCCTGGATGACCGGGTTTATGAGTTGCAGTTTAAGACAAAGGCCAGGATGCTGTCGCCGGATGAGGTGACGGAGATGGTGGGCCACAGCGTGGGAGGCGTGTGCCCCTTTGGAGTGAAGGAAGGGGTAGCGGTGTATCTGGACGAGTCCCTTAAACGGTTTGATGTGGTGTACCCGGCCTGCGGCAGCGCCAGCAGCGCGGTGAAGCTTACGATACCTGAGCTGGAGACAGCTTCCGGGTATCTTGGGTGGATTGATGTCTGTAAAGGGTGGGGGGAAGAACGTATATAGTAAAAACACCAGCATAAGCTTCACCAAAAAACACTTGACAAATCCTCAATTAATTATTATGCTTGATAATCATAAATCAAAGTAAATAAACCCAACAAGCAAACAAAGCAATC